>OJDH01000023.1_pt1 | contig 127990 bp, 116 predicted proteins | sample 1592761 | NCBI WGS metagenome assembly OJDH01 (sample SAMN05416855, study PRJEB24817) | seawater metagenome | isolation source: Sea water | place: Canada:Atlantic | collected 2013-11 | reverse complement strand
CCTCTTCGTCGGCAGCGTCAGATGTGTATAAGAGACAGGTAATACATATCGAATTCGACAGGATGAGGCGCCATTTCAAAACGCATTACTTCTTCACGTTTTAAACGAATGTAAGCATCGATCTGGTCCTTGGAGAATACGTCTCCTGCAAGCAGGAATTCGTAGTTAGCTTCCAAAGAATCCAAAGCTTCTCTTAGGGAGCCGCAAACTGTTGGGATATCTTTGAGTTCCTCAGGAGGAAGATCGTAAAGATCTTTGTCCATTGCTTCACCAGGATGGATTTTATTACGAATACCATCAAGGCCAGCCATGAGGAGAGCTGAGAACGCGAGGTATGGGTTGGCAACCGGATCTGGGAAGCGAACTTCTACGCGTTTAGCTTTTGGGTTTGAGCCGTGCGGAATACGACAAGAAGCTGAACGATTGCGTGCGGAATAAGCAAGAAGAACTGGAGCTTCAAAACCAGGGACCAAACGCTTGTAGCTATTGGTTGATGGGTTTGTGAAGGCGTTTAGGGCTTTAGCATGTTTTATGACGCCGCCAATGTAGTAAAGGCATGTTTCGGAAAGGCCAGCATAACTTTCTCCAGCGAAAGTTGGTACGCCTTCTTTCCAGATTGACATATGGCAGTGCATGCCAGAGCCGTTATCACCAGCAATAGGTTTTGGCATAAAGGTCGCTGTTTTACCGTAAGAATGAGCAACGTTCTGAACTACATATTTGTAGATCTGGAGTTCATCGGCTGCTTTAACTAGAGTGTTAAACTTAACACCGAGTTCATGCTGGGAAGGAGCTACTTCATGGTGATGCTTTTCAGCTTCTACGCCCATAGCTTTTAGGACAGTAACCATCTCGGCACGAATATCGGTACCTGTATCAACAGGACCTACTGGTACATAACCGCCCTTGATACGAGGACGATGACCAGAGTTACCACCATCGATTTCTGCGCGTGTCATGTGCGGAGATTCTTCATCGTCAAGCTGGAAGAATGTGCTGTGGCTATTGGTGTCAAACTGAACGTTGTCAAAAAGAAAGAACTCTGCCTCTGGACCAAAGTAAACCGTGTCGCCAATTCCTGTAGACTGGAGGTAGGCTTCGGCGCGTTCAGCCGTTGCACGAGGGTCACGGTTATAGAGCTGACCTGAATCTGGCTCGTAAACAGTACAGTTTAAGATGAGCTGTGATTGAGCTGAGAAGGGGTCCATAACGGCGGAAGTCAAATCTGGCTTAATAACCATGTCTGATTCATTGATCGCTCTCCAGCCTTCGATTGAGGAGCCATCAAACAGGATGCCGTCTTCAAGTTCGTCTTCACCAACAGCAGAAGCACACATTGTCATGTGGTGCCATTTACCACGGGGATCTGTGAAGCGGTAATCAACAAACTCAACTTCATTTTCCTTGATGAGATCAAGGACGCTCTGCACGTCAGACATAAAGCTCTTTCCTTTGTACTTTAAGAGATACTCTTTATCGGAGTATTTTTTTAATGAGGTAATTAAATAGCGTCGCTACCGCGTTCGCCTGTTCTGATACGAATGACTTCTTCGATGTGGCTAACAAAGATCTTGCCATCGCCAATGCGGCCAGTTTGTGCAGCTTGTTGTATGGCCTCTGTTGCCCGTTCGGCAAGTTCATCTTCGAGGACGATTTCAACTTTCACCTTAGGCAGGAAATCAACGACATATTCTGCGCCGCGATAGAGTTCCGTATGGCCTTTTTGGCGACCAAATCCTTTGGCTTCAGTAACAGTGATACCTTTGATTCCAACTTCGTGAAGGGCTTCTTTCACTTCGTCGAGTTTAAAAGGCTTGATGATCGCTTCGATCTTTTTCATGTGTCCGAATGCTCCAGCATCAGTAGGGGGCGGCTCTTTCGTCCATTTTATTTTCCTCTATTACTGCATGATGTGTGCCAACTATACTGTTCGCAGTTTTTGGGTCTTTTTTACAAAAATAATTATAGCGTGATTAAAAAAGATACAGCGGGTGCCTAATAATTGTGCAGCGATGTGTTTGTGTGGTCATTAGGTGAGCAATGTAATTGTTATAGCCTGGTCAGAGTGATTTTTTAGTGGTGAAAGTATAATAGTAGTAATGCCCCGTCTCTAGGATTTAGCAATAATTCATTGGAGGGAATTAAGGCTTAAATAGTGTTCTTTACTGAGTTTCAATACGCAGAAATGTTAATCGGAGTCTGGAAGTTGTGGAGGGCCGATTCCTAAGCTCAACTCCAAAGACTTTGTGCATTTAGTAGTCCGGTAAAAACCAGAGTATCTAGCTCAGGATCTATACTCACTTTATGGGTGTTGGGGTGAATTTTGACAGGATTAACCTCGGAAATGAGGGGCATGAAAAATGGAATCGAAAAAACAATTTTCTACATGTGTACAGTTGCGCTTGACGCACTCGGCGGATGCGTATAAAAGCTCGCTCATCGGTCGAGATTATACTCGATTGACGATGACTTTGTGGTGGCTGTAGCTCAGTTGGTTAGAGCACCGGTTTGTGGTACCGGGGGCCGGGGGTTCAAGTCCCCTCAGCCACCCCATTTCATCTTATCAATTAGCGTATCATGCTAAATCAAGCGGCCCCATGCGATGAGCCGCTTTTTCTTTGCCTATTTTCAAATATTATTTATCGGCAAAGCTCTCTCTTTTTATAGAATATTTTGTTTGAATAAATCCAAGTTGTTGGGTGGGTTATTAACCACTGCTTAGTTTGTTATGATTTATCATTAATTTTAGAGTTATGTAGAATTAAATAAAGGCAAGGGTCATGGAAAATAACGCAGTCGCTGGCGAAGATAGGCGTCAGGCTCAAAGATTTTCTGCTTCAGAGCCAATATCACTTAAGGTCGTTGATCGTGATGGTCAGTCTGTTATGACGACTGTTGCTGATCTGTCGTTTGGAGGTTTTTGCCTCAAAGGAAATGTCGGTGCAGATGTGGGTAAGGAAGTGACGTTAACCCATTCAATTGCAGGCGATTTTCAAGGTGAAGTAATGTGGTGCGCCGAAGATCAAATTGGTGTTCGAGTTATCATGTCCTCTGGTAATCGCGAGAAATTATTGCAATTCACCTGTCTTGCTTTGTATCCCGATAAAGACGTGCCAGAGCAGATCAAATAGTATTTAGTTAAAGGACATTGTTGAGCCATATTGATCTCTTATGTAGGTTCTCTACATATATCCAGATTCGTAGGGCGCAAGACGTATGAAACGAGCCTTTAAAATAGCTGCCGTAGCCGCCAGCCTTTTTTTATTTTCATTTAACCTGAGTTATGCTGACGACTACTTGGAAGGTGTAGAAGCCTTTGAGCAAGGAGATCATGCGCTCGCTTTATCTTTTTGGCTCCCTCTGGCTGAGAGCGGTGATGCGAAGGCGCAATACAGTATTGGTAAGCTTTATGAGACTGCAGACTTGGAGGGTGGCGCCAAATACCAAGAAGCGATTAAGTGGTATATAAAAGCTGCTGACCAAGGAATTACTGCGGCCCAAAATAATCTTGGCCGGCTTTTTGCTCAAGGATTGGGGACAGAAGAAGATAGAGCAAAGGCTGTTTCTTATTGGCAGTTAGCCGCGCAATCCAAACATGCCATGGCGCAATACAATCTTGGTCTTGCCTATTTCAGGGGTGAAGGTGTCGAGCAAAACCTAGAGCAGGCGGTCTTTTGGTTTCATCAGTCTGCAAATAATGGTGTCGGGGGGGCTCAATATGCTTTGGGCGAAGTTTATCGCCTTGGACTATCTGTTCCCAAGGATTTGCTCGAAGCCAAAAAATGGTATCAAAAATCTGCCGACACTGGGAATAAACGCGCGGCTGCAAAAATCGAGGAAATTGACGTAGATATCGCCGAAGCAAAACTGCAAGCTGAAAAGCAGGCTTCTGAAATCCAGCTGACAACAACCGAGGTTGAGCAGGACGCTAAGAGTTCGGTGCTCTTGGTTGAAGAGGAGCCCGTAGACAGCGCTGCTCAAGCGGAGAAAGAAATCGAGACCTCACCTGAGGTTGAGGTTAGCTCTTCAGTTGATCGTACACTTTTAGAGCAAAGCGGTGCCGAGCTCGTAATTGTCCCAAAGCCTGTCAAAAACCCGCGTAGATATGCCGGAATTGGCGCTCTCCTTATTTCAAAACCAAAGTCTAACCCTCGTAGGTAAGTTTATCAGCTATAGAGTTATTTTACATATTTCAGTAAAAAGTTACTTCTGGTGATATCGTTTTAGTTTGTGTTGTTGTGCCTGAAAAATTTAAGTCAGTTTAATCATTCCGGGACTAGTATTGAGATGACATGGAACGAAAACCCCGTCCTGACAGTCTCCCAAATGTACGAGGCCGACAGTATCACCATAAAGTCCGGTGTCTCAGGTGCTGATCTGATGTTTCATGCGGGCGAAGCCGTGGCTAAAGCTTTAGGCGGAGCCTTGTCCGGTGTCGGAAAAGTCCTTGTGTTGTGTGGGCCGGGTAATAATGGCGGCGATGGGTTTGTCGCGGCCAAAATACTTCACGATCAAGGTTTTGACGTTAAGCTTTTTTCTTTGATCCCGCGTGAGGCGATAAGGGGTGACGCCCTTGTTCATGCGGGGCAATGGCAGGGTGATCTTTTTATTGATCTTAAGAAAAAAGATTTTGAGAACGCAGACGTAATTGTTGATGCACTCTTTGGCGCTGGATTGTCGCGTCCACTCGAAGGTCGGGTTGCTCAGTTCTCCCAATGGGCAAAGTCGAAGCCAACAATTTCTGTAGATATCCCGAGCGGCTTGTCTGGGGATACGGGGCAGGTAATGGGAGACCACGTTTTTACGGCAACAAGGACAGTTACTTTTTTTCGAAAGAAACCTGGGCACCTCCTTTATCCAGGCAAAAAAATATGTGGTGAGGTTTCTGTGGTTGATATTGGGATAGGGCAGGATTGTCTCAAGAAAATCGCGCCTAACATTGCAGAAAACAATCCTTGTTTGTGGATGGATAAAATCCCTCAGTATAGTTTTAATAAACACAAATACAGCTTTGGACATTCTCTGGTTTTTGGGGGAATAATGACGGGAGCAGCGCGTCTGTCTAGTCTTGCTGCTCTTCGAGTTGGCTCAGGCCTTGTTAGCGTTTTGTGCTCAGAGAAAGATCAGCTCGTTTATGCGCTAACATCCCCAAGTCTTATTGTTCGCACCATTGAGAGCGGTACAGATATTATTTCAGATATAGATGATGTGCTTTCCGATAAAAGAATTAATTCATTACTTATTGGTCCGGGGGGCGGCAGAGGCGATGAGCTGAAGCGAACGGTACAAAAACTTCTTAATTTAAAGTCGAGATCAATTGTATTGGATGCTGATGCGATAAGTGTGTTTGAGACTTGTCGGGATGAACTTATCAACGCTATCCATAAAAATGTAGTTCTCACACCTCATGAGGGTGAGTTTAAAAAAATCTTTCCAGACTTAAGACAAAGTAAAATTGAAAATGCAGCAAAGGCTGCTAAGAGTTCAGGAGGAATAATTGTTCTAAAGGGGGCGGATACCGTCATTGCATCTCCTGATGGACGTATCGTTATCAATACAAATGCGCCAGGTTATCTTGCGAGGGGAGGGGCTGGAGATGTTCTCGCGGGTATTATTACAGGATTACTTGCCCAGGGCTTAGAGCCCTTTGAAGCGGCTTGTGCTGGAGTTTGGATACATGGAGAGGCCGCAAGTCATGCTGGGGCTGGGATGATTGCAGATGATCTGCTAGCAGGAATTCGATTTGTGGTGCAGAGGTTTCTCCGAAATAAAGATGAATAGAGTATACTCCTCTTTTGCTAAGCCCTTTAATTTACAAAAAAATTAGCAAGTGTTTGATCTATTTATTTACGTTTATTTAATAGCTACCTGTTAATACTGACCTCGTCATGTAAACAGGTATGTTCGCAAATAGGGTAATAGTATGTCTTTCGTCGATAGTATTTATAAGTTCAAGCGCGAATCAGATGAAGTTAAAGTTGGCCATAAGTATCGCTATGTAAATCCACACAGGGTTATTGAAACCGCCAAGGTTATAACAGTCAAGACGGATACATTTGGTATTCCGCATGTTCATTTTTCTATTTCGGTAGATGGTGATACGAGTACTGGGTTCGAAGATTTTAGAACTCTGGGTATATCGAGTTTTTCTGAACGTTATTGCGAAGCGATTTAGCCGAATTAAATTCATAACCTAGCTGAATAAGCCTTGAGAGTTTTCTTTCAGGGCTTTTCGTGTGTTCGAATAGCTATAGCTAGTCGGCAAGTAGCCCGCTACCAAATTATCGTTAAGTATAAATACGTTCTTTTACCTTCTAGTGTTTCACAATATTCTCACTACTTGATAAGAGAATTTAGTTATTACACAGCCGTTGTAGGTTATTTAGGGTATTATTATGTATAAAATCATTTTCAGCATTCCATTGGTTTTAGGGGTCTCTTTAACAACTGTTCCCGCTCAAGGTGATTTGTTAGGGCAGGGCCTCAAGTTACTGGGTGGCGGAGATACGAGTGAGACAAGCGATTTATCTGTCGGTGAAGTTTCTACGGGCTTGAAAGAAGCCCTGCGCGTTGGCTCTGAGCGTGTTATCGATCAAGTTAGTCTGCAGAACGGTTACAATGGCGATTCTCAAATTCATATCCCCCTTCCTGATTCATTAAAGAAAGTACAAAGCGCGCTGCGTACGGTCGGGCTCTCGTCTATGGCGGATGATTTGGAGTTAAAGCTTAATCGTGGCGCAGAAAAAGCTGCAGTTGAAGCCAAAGAACTCTTCTTTAATGCAATTAGTGAAATGACATTGGATGATGCAAAGCGCATCTACAATGGGCGTGATGATGAAGCGACACGTTATTTCCAAGAAAAGATGACACCTGATCTTACAACACGGTTCAAACCCATTGTTGATAAGACACTTTCAGAGGTAGGAGCCGTGAAATCATATGAGGAAATGATTTCTAGCTACAAAACGATTCCTTTTGTTCCAGATGTGAAGTCTGACCTTACAAATTATACCGTTGGAAAAGCTCTAGATGGTCTCTTCTATTATCTCGCGAAAGAAGAAGAGCAGATTCGTAAGAATCCGGTAGCAAGGACAACTGAAATTCTTAAAGATGTGTTCGGTTCATAGGTCAATTTTTAAATATCGTTATGAATCCTATGATTTAACCATTTTCTTTAATGTATTTGGTGTTGAAATGAAAAAAAATCAAAAAACTATAAAGTCTTTGTTGCGTCCCCCGGCTTGATGCATTAAACACCTCCAAATCGAGAATGATTGCGGGTGTGGCGGAATTGGTAGACGCACCAGATTTAGGTTCTGGCGCCTTATGGGCGTGGAGGTTCAAGTCCTCTCACCCGCACCAACTCGAAAATAATTTGTTTGACCCTGGAAGGCGAGCGCTGCCCGGGCAGCTTGTTTTTGTTCCTCCAGGTCTTTTTATCGTTATATGAAAGGCGCCGCCGGCAAATGCAGGTAACTGAGACAAACGCGGACAATCTGAAACGCGAATTTACGGTGGTTGTATCCTCCGCGGACATCGACGCTAAGATCGATAGCCGATTGGTTGAGCTAAGTACACAAGTTAAGCTCCCTGGCTTCCGTCCTGGTAAAGTTCCAATGGCTATGATGAAGCAACGTTACGGTAAAAACGTAATGGGTGAAGTGCTTGAAGCTCTGGTTAACGAAACGTCTCAGGAAGTTATCTCTGAACGCAGTCTTCGTCCTGCTATGCAGCCTAAAATCGAAGTTACTTCTTTCGATGAAGGTAAAGATCTCGAATATACTATTGCTTTCGAAATCATTCCTGATGTCGAGCCAATGGATTTTGCAAAGCTGAAGCTGGAAAAGCTATCTGTTGATGTTCCTGCTGAGGAAGTTGACGATTCTTTGAGCCGTATCGCTGAAAATCATAAAACAACAAACCCATTGAAGAAAAAGCGTAAAGCTAAAACGGGTGATGTTGTTACGATCGACTTCAAGGGCACTGTCGGTGGTGAAGCACTTCCTGGCATGGCCGGAGATGATTTTAAACTTGAGCTTGGTTCTGGTCAGTTTATCCCAGGGTTTGAAGAGCAAGTTGTTGGCGCAAACATCGATGATGATTTAACTGTTAATGTTACCTTCCCTGAAGGGTATGGTAACGAGAAGCTTTCTGGTCAAGATGCAATCTTCGAAGTTAAAGTAAAAGAAATTGAAGAAACAGCTCCTGCAGAAATCGATGATGCTCTTGCTGAGAAACTCGGTGAAGAGAACCTCGAAAAACTTAAAGAGCGTGTTGCTGAGCAAGTTAAAGTCGAATACGACCGGATCGCTCATTCTCACCTGAAACGTAACGTTTTAGATCAGCTTGCTGAAAATCACGATTTTGATGTTCCTGAATCAATGGTCGAATCTGAATTTGACGGTATCTGGAAACAGATCGAAGCAGACAAAGAGCAGGGCAAGCTTGATGAAGAAGATGCTTCTAAGTCTGAAGATGAACTCAAAGAAGAGTACCGTGCAATTGCTGTGCGTCGTGTTCGTCTAGGCCTTCTTCTTTCAGAAGTTGGAACCAAAAACGAAATTGATGTAACTCAGGAAGAGCTTAACGGAGCCCTGCTTCAAGAAGCACGTAACTATCCTGGTCAAGAACAGGCTGTGTTTGAGTTCTATCAAAAGAATCCGCAGGCTCTTTCTAATCTTCGTGCCCCGGTATTTGAAGACAAAGTCGTCGATTATATCGTTGATCTAGCTGAAGTTACTGAGAAATCAATTTCACCTGAAGATTTACGTAAAGAAATCGAAGCTGAAAATGCCGAATCTGATAAGAAGAAGCCGGCTAAAAAAGCAACAGCTAAGAAAGCTGTAAAAAAAGACGATGATAAAAAGCCTGTAAAGAAACCAGCTAAAAAAGCTGCAGCGAAAAAGGCTGATGCAGACGCTTAAGTCTCGGCTTTTTGAAAACTAAACGTGTGGTATGGGTTGTGCGAATCTCTCGCGCAACCCATATTACTTTTTGGTAAGGTATAGTTAACGACCTAAACTCGTTGGTTAATCTACGACACGCGTTTTATTTTGAGGGGAAGCCATGAGTGATCCACGCGATATATATATGAATACTCTCGTGCCTATGGTTGTCGAACAGACAAGCCGTGGCGAACGTTCTTATGATATTTACTCTCGTCTTCTGAAAGAGCGAATCATATTTTTGACCGGTCAAGTTAACGATCAGGTCGCAAGTTTGGTTTGTGCTCAGTTGCTGTTTCTAGAATCTGATAATCCCAAAAAAGATATCTCCTTCTATATTAACTCTCCTGGTGGTGTCGTCACTGCTGGTTTGGCAATGTATGATACAATGCAGTACATCAAACCACAGGTTTCAACCGTGTGTGTGGGGCAGGCTGCTTCTGCAGGTTCGCTGTTGCTCATGGCCGGTGCGAAAGGTAAGCGTTATGCGCTTCCGAACGCTAAAGTAATGATCCATCAGCCTTCAGGTGGCTTTCAGGGTCAGGCAACTGACATCGAAATCCATGCACAAGAAATTATCAAAACTCGTGCTCGATTGAACGGTCTTTATGCTCAACATTGTGGGCAGCCAATTGAAAAGATTGAAGCGGGTATGGAACGTGATAACTTCATGACCCCTGAAGAGGCGCTTAAGTTTGGCTTGATTGATGAAGTTGTTTCTCATCGTAAGGTAGATCCAAACGCTGAAGATAACGCATCATAGTTTTTTTTATAATTGACCCGTACTGGGAACTGTTCATTAACGAAGGTTTGTTACCCTTTAATAAACTGAGTAAAATCTTTAGGTGTGATACTTAATAATTTTGCTTGTTACTGGATAATTTCCCATTGTGCGGGTCGGGTCTGTCTGTCAACATGACCTAGTTGGGAATTGATTTCGAGGCTCATACGCAATGACTAAATCGAGCGATAACGACTCGAAAAATACTCTCTACTGTTCCTTCTGTGGCAAGAGCCAGCATGAAGTTCGCAAACTTATTGCGGGACCCACCGTCTTTATTTGTGACGAGTGTGTCGAACTATGTATGGATATCATTCGTGAAGAACATAAATCCTCATTGGTAAAATCTGGCGATGGCGTTCCATCCCCTCAGGATATCTGTGACGTATTAAATGATTATGTCATTGGACAAAGGCACGCTAAGAAAGTGCTCTCTGTCGCAGTGCATAATCACTACAAGCGCTTAGCTCATGGGAATAAATCTGGCGACGTTGAGCTCGCCAAATCCAATATTATGCTTGTTGGTCCAACAGGTTGCGGTAAAACGCTTCTTGCTCAAACCTTGGCACGCATACTGGATGTTCCTTTTACGATGGCCGATGCTACCACTCTTACTGAGGCTGGTTATGTTGGTGAAGACGTAGAAAACATTATTCTAAAGTTACTACAATCTGCGGACTACAATGTTGAACGAGCCCAACGTGGCATCGTTTATATTGATGAAGTCGACAAAATAAGTCGGAAATCTGATAATCCGTCGATTACGCGGGATGTTTCTGGTGAAGGTGTTCAGCAAGCGCTTCTAAAGATAATGGAAGGCACAGTTGCCTCTGTTCCGCCGCAAGGTGGGCGTAAGCATCCTCAACAAGAGTTCCTCCAGGTAGACACGACGAATATCCTGTTTATCGTCGGTGGCGCTTTTGCGGGTCTTGATAAAATTATTTCAAGTCGCGGAAAAGGATCATCGATTGGGTTTGGTGCGGATGTTGTTGGCCCAGACGAGCGTCGTATGGGGGATATCCTTCGTGAGGTTGAGCCTGAAGATCTCCTGAAATTCGGACTTATTCCTGAATTTGTCGGTCGTTTGCCTGTTGTTGCAACTCTTGAAGATCTTGATGCTGATGCTCTTGTTGAGATTTTGTCTCAACCAAAAAATGCATTGGTTAAGCAATACAAACGTCTTTTCGAGATGGAAGATATATCGATTACCTTTACTGATGGTGCTTTGCTAGAAATTGCAAAAAAAGCAATCATACGTAAAACAGGTGCTCGTGGGCTCCGATCCATTATGGAAGGAATTCTTCTGGATACGATGTTTGAATTACCAAGCCTTAAAGGTGTCGAAGAAATCGTTATTAATAGCGAAGTTGTGCTCGGTAATGCTCAGCCTCTCTATATATACGGTGATAGCAAAGAAGATACCGGCACTGATTCCTAATCTTAAAAATCCTCAGTTTGAGGACTTGAAGGTTAGGTAAGGTTTCATATCTATAAAGAAGTATATTTTATGGGGGGGTGATTTGTCGCCCCCCTCTAATCCGTTTTTAAGCCAGCGAGCTTGTGAGGATATATGTTGGAAATTTCTCACGGAGATATTTATCCCGTACTCCCATTGCGTGACATTGTTGTTTTCCCGCATATGATCGTACCTCTCTTTGTCGGCCGGGATAAATCCGTTCGTGCGCTTGAGGATGTAATGAAAGAGGACAAGCAAATCATGCTTGTTACTCAAAAAAATGCTTCACAGGATGATCCCAGTCCTTCTGATATATATTCTGTTGGAACCATTGGTACTGTCCTTCAGTTATTGAAGTTACCTGATGGAACGGTAAAAGTTCTTGTTGAAGGTGTACGCCGGGCAAAAATTACGAAATTTTCTGATAACGAAGATTTCTTTCAGGCCGAAGCCGTGCCTCTTGAAGAAGAAGAGGGTGATGAACGTGAACTGGATGCGTTGACACGCAGTGTGGTCTCTCAGTTTGAGCAATACATTAAACTGAATAAAAAAATTCCGCCTGAAGTCCTTGTTTCAATTAATCAAATTGATGAATCAGGAAAATTAGCTGACACGGTTGCTTCTCATTTATCACTCAAGATTTCTGAAAAACAGGAACTTCTCGAGTGTGAAACAATCGCGGCGCGTCTGGAAAAGATCTATGGTTTCATGGAAGGCGAAATCGGGGTTCTACAAGTTGAGAAGAGAATTCGTAATCGCGTAAAGCGCCAGATGGAAAAAACTCAGCGAGAGTATTATCTTAATGAACAGCTTAAAGCTATTCAGAAAGAACTCGGCGAGGGTGAAGATGGCCGCGACGAACTTGCGGAACTTGAAGAAAAAATTGCGAAAACAAAGCTGACCAAAGAAGCGAATGAAAAGGCGACTGCAGAGCTCAAAAAATTACGAAATATGAGCCCAATGTCTGCTGAGGCAACGGTTGTTCGTAATTATCTTGATTGGATGCTTTCTATTCCTTGGAAGAAACGCTCTAAAATCAAAAAAGACATTCCTGGTGCTGGCGATATTCTCGATCAAGAACACTTTGGTTTGGAAAAAGTAAAAGAACGCATTCTTGAGTATTTGGCAGTTCAACAGCGTATGCGCAAAGTTAAGGGGCCAATTTTGTGCCTCGTTGGGCCTCCTGGCGTTGGTAAGACGTCACTAGGTAAGTCTATTGCTAAAGCAACGGGTCGTAACTTTGTCCGTATGAGCCTTGGTGGTGTACGGGATGAGTCCGAAGTTCGTGGTCACCGCCGTACGTATATTGGTTCCATGCCAGGTAAAGTAGTTCAGGGAATGAAGAAGGCTAAGTCTTCTAATCCGCTTTTCCTCTTGGACGAAATCGATAAACTTGGCAATGACTGGCGTGGTGATCCTTCATCTGCCTTGTTAGAAGTGTTGGATCCAGAGCAAAACAATACCTTTAATGATCACTATCTCGAAGTTGATTATGATCTTTCTGATGTAATGTTTGTAACCACAGCAAATTCTCTTCGTATGCCGCAACCTCTTCTGGATCGGATGGAAATTATCCGTATTCCTGGTTATACAGAAGATGAAAAGTTGCAGATTGCTATCCGTCACTTGATTCCTAAACAGCTTAAAGACCACGGTGTGAAGACCGGGGAATGGGCTATCGATGACGAAGCGCTTCGTAAGCTCATTCAACACTACACACGCGAAGCTGGCGTTCGTAACCTGGAACGTGAAATTGCCAAGCTATTACGTAAGGCAATCAAAAACATCGAAATGGGTGAAGCTGAAACTATTCACGTTACAGTCGATAATCTTGGCGATTATGCTGGTATTCAAAGATATCGTTACGGTGAGCCTGAGCAGGAAGACCTCGTTGGCGTTGTGACGGGGCTTGCGTGGACAGAAGTTGGCGGTGAGCTCTTAACCATCGAGTCTGTGACTGTCGCGGGTAAGGGTAAGGTATCTGCTACTGGTAAGCTGGGCGATGTGATGAAAGAATCGATCCAAGCTGCAGAGTATTTTGTCAAAAGCCGCAGTCTTGAATTTGGTATCAAGCCTTCCCTGTTCGATAAAAAGGACATTCACGTACATGTTCCTGAAGGTGCGACTCCTAAAGATGGACCATCGGCTGGTGTCGCTATGGTTACCTCTATCGTATCTGTATTGACCGAAAATCCGATTCGTCATGATGTAGCTATGACGGGTGAGGTAACATTACGAGGAAGAGTACTCCCGATTGGCGGTTTGAAAGAGAAAATGCTTGCTGCTTTGAGAGGAAATATAAAGACCGTTATTATTCCGAGCGAAAATGAGAAAGATTTAGCCGATATTCCTGATAATGTACTTCAAGGACTTAAGGTTATCCCTTGCGCTACGGTTGATGAGGTCCTCAAGGTTGCTTTATCAAAGAATCTAACACCCATATTGGATTGGGTAGAAGAAAAAGGCCCTGAAAAGCATCTTGAAAGTGATCGTGAAGGGGTAATTACCCATTAGTTGTGCTTTTTGTGAGGCAAGATAGATAAAATGCTATCAAAACCCTTGGGATTCGGTCGTTTCTTGCATTGACGTCACAACCAATAGCGATCTACAATCACCGCACAATCAAGAAGTCGTTAGATACTTTTTCAATCTTACCCGTAAAATTAGAGGGGGGGTCAACATGAATAAAAATGATTTGGTCGCAGCTGTTGCCGAGAAAACTGGTCTGTCAAAGGCCGATGCTGGTAAAGCAATCGATGGTGTATTTGAAGCCGTAACTGGTGCGCTAACTGGTGGTGATGAAGTTCGCCTTGTCGGTTTTGGTACTTTCAGTGTTGCAGCACGTGCTGCGTCACAGGGCCGTAACCCACGTACTGGTGAAGTTATCCAGATCCCTGCTTCTAAGCAGCCTAAGTTCAAGGCCGGTAAAGGCCTTAAAGACGCTGTGAACAATAAATAACTGTTTGTAGTTGTTATAGAAAAACCGGTTGGCTTATTGCCAACCGGTTTTTTTTTGCCTTCAGTATTATTTTTTTCATTTATTGTCATTTTTCTGTATTTTTACTCTTGCCAATGTATCCGAATCACCTTAAAAACCTCTTCATCAGACGAGGACGTCTGGTGGGCGATTAGCTCAGTTGGTAGAGCATCTCGTTTACACCGAGAGGGTCGGCAGTTCGAGCCTGTCATCGCCCACTAGACGTCTTTTAGAAAACGGCATTCCATTTTGGGATGCCGTTTTTTGTTGTTGTAATGTTTTTTGGCTCCTCGAATTGTGAAGCAAAATTTCGAGAGGTTGTTTAAAATAACTTTCTGTTAGAGTTGATTCGATGGTTGCCTTTTGAGATGATAGAATCGCTTCGAAATAATTTTGATAAACTATCAATTAAAGGCCCGGAAAAGGGTGTTTGTCGTGAAAGTTCTACCATTGGGAACGATTCGTAGAACATTGAAGCTAAAGGATTTTCTGCCTTTTTTAGCCTTCTTGAAAAAAAGATGTAAAAAACGAAGAAGAATCTATTCAGTCGCTTGACAGGGGGAGGGTACTACACTAAATAAACCCTCGTCCGCAGGGAAGATTATGTGGGGGTGTAGCTCAGTTGGTTAGAGCGCTGGCCTGTCACGCCAGAGGTCGCGAGTTCAAGTCTCGTCATCCTCGCCATCACTTCTTAAAAACTAAATCAGTAAATATTATCTCCTGTAGGACTAAAGTAATTTCTTAAGTTCTTCGGGATAATACTTGATTCAAGCACTCGGAATACACGATTTTTTTAAGAATTGTGGCGATTCTATGTTTGCTTATGTCGTCTTTGGGCGATATTAAGGACGTACCAAAAAATAGAGCCGTTAAGGCTTCTTGTCATATACGACATGAAAGGCGATTTGTACGATACCCATTGTGCAGATCGAATGGAGAGATGGGCTTAGATGGAATGTTGGCAGAGTATTTGCCGATTTTGATCTTTCTCGGAATAGCGGTAGGTCTGGCAACCGCGATGTTGCTGGCATCTGTTATTATGGCGAAACAACGTCCTAATTCCGAGAAAATGAGTTCTTATGAGTGTGGCTTCGAAGCATTTGATGATGCCCGTGGTCGTTTTGATGTACGCTTCTACCTAGTAGCTATCCTCTTCATTATTTTTGATCTTGAAGTAGCCTTCCTGTTTCCTTGGGCCGTATCCTTAAGTGATATCGGTCTTTTTGGTTTCTGGTCTATGGTGGTCTTCCTGGTCATCTTGACGATTGGTTTTGCATACGAATGGAAGAAAGGGGCTTTGGAATGGGAGTAATCTCTAATCCTGCTCTCAAGGATGGAGCACCACTGCCGCCAGGGCCTGAGCAAGACCTAGTTTTGCAAAACGTCGGCGAAGAACTCGCTGATCGTGGCTTTGTATTGGCGCGGATGGATCAACTCGCTGGTTGGGCGCAGACAGGCTCCTTATGGCCGATGTCATTTGGTTTGGCTTGTTGCGCTGTCGAGATGATGCATTCGGCTTGTAGCCGATATGATCTCGATCGTTTTGGAATGGTGTTTCGGCCTTCACCACGTCAGTCAGATGTGATGATTGTTGCCGGCACTCTTACCAATAAGATGGCGCCGGCGCTTCGTAAAGTTTACGATCAAATGCCAGAACCTCGTTGGGTAATCTCAATGGGGTCTTGTGCTAATGGCGGTGGTTACTATCACTACTCCTATTCAGTTGTTCGTGGCTGCGATCGTGTTGTTCCTGTTGATATCTATGTTCCTGGGTGCCCGCCAACGGCAGAAGCCCTTATTTATGGTATCTTGCAGCTTCAAAAGAAAATCAAACGTACCGCGAAATTCCGCAGGTAAGCCTTTTCGGCATTCCTAATACTGGTGAACCATATGAATCAGGCTTTACTGGACTTGAGCGATTTTATCGCTACCACTTTGGGCGAAGCTGTTACTGGCTCTGAGCTTAAAAATGACGAACTCGTTATTTGGGCCAAAGCTGATACTCTTCTCGAAGTGCTTAAGTTCTTAAGAGACAATCAGAACTGTCAGTTTAGACAGCTTGTAGAACAAACGGCTGTGGATTACCCCAGCCGTGAATTTCGTTTCGAGCTCGTTTACTGTCTTCTTTCCTTGACCCATAATCAACGCATCAAAGTAAAGATCGCTGCGACAGAGGATGTACCGGTTGAATCGGTTGCACCCTTGTTTAGCTCGGCAATCTGGTATGAGCGCGAAATTTGGGATATGTACGGTATCTTCTTTGCCAACCATCCTGACCTGCGTCGTATGCTCACGGATTATGGTTTTGAGGGGCATCCTTTACGCAAAGATTTCCCACTTACTGGTTATGTCGAGGTCCGTTACGACGAAACTCAAAAAAGAGTTATCTACGAGCCGGTAAAACTTGCTCAAGAGTTTCGTAACTTTGATTTCTCAAGCCCTTGGGAAGGTATTATCAAACTTCCCGGCGATGAGAAGGCTGAGCATGAAAAAGAAGGGGGAGCTGCTTAATGGCTGAAGCAACGATCAAGCCACTTACGCTGAACTTTGGTCCCCAGCATCCAGCTGCTCACGGTGTTCTTCGTCTTGTCCTGGAAATGGATGGTGAAATTATCGAACGCGCTGACCCGCATGTTGGTCTTTTACATCGCGGTACAGAAAAACTGATTGAGTACAAAACCTATCTTCAGGCTTTACCTTATTTCGATCGCCTTGATTACGTCGCACCAATGAACCAAGAGCACGCTTTTGCTCTTGCCGTTGAAAAGATGCTTGATATTGAGGTTCCAAAACGTGGTCAGTACATTCGCGTACTCTATTGTGAAATCGGTCGTATATTAAATCACATCCTTAATATCACGACCTTCGCAATTGACGTTGGCGCCATGACCCCAATTCTTTGGGGATTTGAGCAACGTGAAATTCTGATGGAATTCTATGAGAGAGCTTGTGGTGCACGTATGCACGCAGCTTATTTTCGTCCAGGTGGCGTTCATCAGGATCTCCCTGCTGGATTGTTGAGTGATATCTCTACCTTTATTGATAATTACCCTGCATTCCTCGATGATCTCGAAGGTCTCTTGACTGAGAACAGAATTTTCCGTCAACGTACAGTCGATATCGGGGTGATGAACTTTGATGAAGCTATGGATTGGGGATTGTCCGGTCCAATGCTTCGTGGTTCAGGAGTTGCTTGGGATTTACGTAAATCTCAACCTTATGATTGTTATGCCGAACTCGACTTTGATATTCCTGTTGGGAAAAATGGCGATTGTTTTGACCGCTATCTCGTGCGTATCGAAGAAATGCGTCAATCATTAAGTATAATGAAGCAGTGCATAGAAAATATGCCCGAAGGGCCTGTTCTTACACCAAATCATAAGGTTACGCCTCCACGACGTGATGATATGAAAAAATCAATGGAAGCATTGATCCATCACTTCAAGCTGTACACTGAAGGGTTCCACGTTCCTGCGGGGGAAACTTATGTGGCAGTGGAAGCTCCTAAGGGAGAGTTTGGTGTCTATCTTGTCTCTGACGGATCGAACAAACCTTACCGTTGTAAAATTAAAGCACCGGGTTTTGCCCACCTAGCGGCCATGGATTACATGTGTCGTGGTCATATGCTGGCCGATAGCGTGGCAATTCTTGGTTCCATGGATATCGTCTTTGGCGAGGTCGACCGATGAAAACCAGTAGTTTTCCAAAAGCTAAAACAGGCGATTTCAAGTTTACCGAAGAAAGCCTTCGTGAAGCTGAAAAAATTGTTGCTAAGTATCCAGAAGGCCGTCAGGCCAGTGCCATTATCAGCCTATTCTATATAGTGCAGAAGCAAAATGATGGCTGGTTACCACCTGAAGCAATCGAATATGTTGCTGAATACCTCGAAATGGCGCCTATCCGCGCACATGAAGTCGCAACTTTCTATACCATGTTTAATCTCAAACCAGTCGGAAAGTACTTCATTCAAGTATGTCGTACCACACCTTGTTGGTTGAACGGCTCTGATAACATCCTCAAAGCTGCTATGGATAAAATTGGTGTAAGTAAAGCGGGTGATGTCAGCGAAGATGGTCTCTTCTCTGTTATTGAAGTTGAGTGCATGGGGGCATGTTGTAATGCGCCGATGGTTCAAATCAATGACTGGTATTACGAAGATCTATCTCCAGAACGCATGAGCGAAATTGTCGATGAGCTTCGCGCCGGTAAAGATGTACCGATTGGATCTCAGACAGGTCGTTTGACTTCTGCGCCGGAAGGCGAGCGCACAACCCTAAAAGGGGGTGAGTGATGCAGCAGCTAGAAGATAAAGATCGTATTTTCCAAAATCTATACGGCCAGGGTGACTGGGGTCTAGAAGGTGCCAAAAAACGCGGCATTTGGAATAATACCAAAGACTTGGTTGCTCTTGGCCGTGAAGAGATCGTCAATCGGATGAAAGATTCCGGTCTTCGTGGTCGGGGTGGAGCTGGTTTTCCGGCCGGGATTAAATGGTCCTTTATGCCGAAAGAAGATGCGAGCCGTCCAAGTTATCTTGTGGTTAATGCTGATGAATCAGAACCTGGTTCCTGTAAAGACCGCGAAATCATGCGTAATGACCCGCACACTCTTATCGAAGGGTGTTTAATAGCTGGTTTCGCAATGGGTGCACACACAGCCTATATCTATATCCGGGGTGAGTATTATCTCGAGTCCACACGTTTGGAAGCTGCGGTTGAACAAGCGCGTGCTGACGGATTATTGGGTGATGACGCTTGCGGCTCTGGTTGGGCATTTGATGTTCACGTCCATCGCGGTGCTGGTGCTTATATCTGTGGTGAAGAAACCGCTCTGCTTGAAAGCTTGGAAGGTAAAAAAGGCCAACCTCGTTTGAAGCCTCCTTTCCCAGCTGCTTGTGGGCTGTATGGCTGTCCAACCACCGTAACGAATGTAGAGACCGTAGCTGTTTCGCCAACCATTCTGCGTCGTGGTGCAGATTGGTGGAAACAATTCGGTCGTGAGAACAACACAGGTACCAAAATCTTCTCCATTTCTGGGCATGTAAACAAACCATGTAATGTTGAAGAAGCGATGAGCATTCCTCTTCGTGAGCTTATTGAAAAGCATGCGGGTGGCGTAAGAGGCGGTTGGGATAACCTTCTTGCCATTATTCCTGGTGGATCATCTGTACCAATGCTTCCTAAACACGTTTGTGACACCATGACGATGGATTTTGATGCGCTTCGTGAGGCCGGATCCGGCCTTGGAACTGCTGCAGTAATCGTTATGGATAAATCAACTGATGTCGTCGAAGCTATTTGCCGTCTGTCGCACTTCTACCAGCATGAAAGCTGTGGGCAATGTACACCTTGTCGTGAAGGCACAGGTTGGATGTTCCGCTTGATGCAACGCATGGTTCGCGGTGAAGCAGATGTTGAAGAGATCGATATGCTTTGGGATGTAACAAAGCAAGTTGAAGGACATACCATCTGTGCATTAGGTGATGCTGCTGCTTGGCCAGTCCAGGGTTTGATCCGGAATTTCCGTCCGGAACTCGAACGCAGGATTAATGAGTACAAGCAATCTCGCCAAGCTGCGGAATAGGAGAGACTGATGCCAAAGTTGACGATTGACGGTAAAGAGATCGAAGTCGCAAACGGCCTGACAGTTCTTCAGGCTTGCGAACTCGCCGGTGCGGAGGTTCCTCGTTTCTGTTATCACGAGCGTCTTTCTGTTGCTGGTAACTGCCGTATGTGTCTTGTTGAGATGGAACGAGCTCCTAAGCCTATTGCATCATGTGCAATGCCGGTGGGTGAGGGCATGGTCATTAAGACTGACACTGAGCTAGTTCAAAAGGCTCGCAAAGGGGTGATGGAATTCCTGCTCATTAACCACCCACTTGATTGTCCTATTTGTGACCAAGGTGGTGAGTGCGACCTGCAGGATCAGGCCATGGCTTTTGGTCTTGACCACGGGCGCTATAAAGAAACGAAACGTGCCGCAACAGAAAAGTACATGGGGCCTTTGATCAAAACGATCATGACCCGGTGTATCCAGTGCACACGTTGTGTACGTTTTTCGACTGAAGTTGCCGGTATCGAAGAAATGGGCCTTCTCAATCGCGGTGGCCATGTTGAGATTACAACCTTGGAAAAGGCTGTAAATACTGAACTGTCTGGTAATCTTGTTGATGTTTGCCCGGTCGGTGCCCTGACTTCAAAGCCCTACGCTTTTCATGCGCGCCCATGGGAGCTGAAAAAAGTAAACTCTGTGGATGTTATGGATGCTGTTGGATCCAATATCCGTGTTGATGTTCGTGGCCGCGAAGTTCTCCGAATTCTTCCGCGTATTCATGAAGATGTAAATGAAGAATGGATTTCTGATAAAACCCGTTACATTACAGATGGGTTGAGTCGACAACGTCTTGATCGTCCTTACGTTCGGGTTGATGGTAAACTCAAGGAAGCGACATGGGACGAAGCTTTTTCTGCTATTAAAGAAAAACTATCTCCGCTTAAGGGCACTGAAATTGCTGCGATTACGGGTGATCTTAATGACGCCGAATCAATGCTGGCTCTTAAAGACTTGATGGCTAATCTCGGTTCATCCAATATCGATTGCCGCCAAGATGGTGCGAAAATTGATAGCACAAACCGTTCTGCCTACCTCTTTAACACCTCTATTGCTGGTCTCGAAGAAGCAGACGCGGTTCTTCTTGTTGGTACCAACCCACGCTGGGAAGCTGCGCTGGTAAATGCGCGTCTACGCAAACGCTTCCTCGAAGGTGGTTTCAAAGTGGGTATGATCGGGGAAGCTGTCGATCTTACTTATGAATATGAGTATCTTGGAGCTGGACCTGACACGCTTAAGGAAGTTGCTTCCGGCAAGAATTCTTTCGCGAAGGTTCTAAAAGAAGCCAAAAACCCAATGATCATTGTTGGTATGGGGGCGCTTGCTCGTAAAGATGGCGCCGCTGTATTGGCACAAGCTAAGGCGATTTCTGACAAGTTTGACCTTGTTCATGATGATTGGAATGGATTTAACATTCTTCATACCGCAGCATCTCGCGTTGCAGGTCTCGATCTCGGCTTTGTTCCGGGTAAAGACGGACTTGATGTTGAAGGTATTTTAGAGGGCGCTGAAAAGGGGAGCGTGAAAGCGGTTTATCTTCTCGGTGCTGATGAAGTCGATACTTCCAAACTCAAAGATGCATTCGTAATTTATCAGGGCCATCATGGTGACGCCGGAGCTTCGGCTGCGGATGTGATCTTGCCGGGTGCTGCCTATACAGAAAAGAACGGCACCTACGTAAATACAGAAGGCCGTGTTCAGCTTGGTCGTTTGGCCGTTTTCCCGCCTGGTGAGGCGCGTGAGGATTGGACTATTCTTCGAGCTTTGTCCGAACAGGTTGGTGATGCACTTCCGTATGACAATATTGGTCAATTACGCCAACGTTTGATTGATGTAAATCCAGTGTTTGCGGCTATTGATCAAATCGATACAGGTGTATGGGGTGATTTCGCCAAGACTAAGGATAAACTCACTTCGGAGCCGTTTAGTGCTTTTGTTGAGAACTTCTATATGACTGATCCAATCAGCCGTTCATCCGAAACGATGTCTGCCTGTACAGAGCAATTTGTACTAGGTAAAGAGCAGGGAGCTACAGGAACCAATGGTTGATTTCTGGGAAGGATACGCTCTGCCAACGATAATAATCGTTGCGCAAATTATGCTAGTAGTTGGGCCGCTACTTATCGCGGTTGCATACCTGACTTACTTTGAGCGCAAAGTCATCGGAGCGATGCAATTGCGTAAAGGGCCAAATGTTGTGGGTCCCTTTGGCCTACTGCAACCCTTTGCTGATGCGGTTAAGTTAATGATGAAGGAGACTATTCTTCCTTCAGGATCTAACAAAATCGTCTTCATCATGGCGCCAATGCTGACTTTTATCCTCAGTCTTGTTGCTTGGTCTGTTATTCCTTTTGGTGACGGGCTCGTGATTAGTGATATTAACGTTGGTATTCTTTACCTCTTTGCTATTTCATCACTCGGTGTATACGGCGTGATTATGGCGGGGTGGGCCTCCAACTCTAAATATCCTTTCATTGGTGCACTTCGTTCTGCAGCTCAGATGGTTTCTTACGAAGTTTCCATGGGGCTGGTTATCATCACGGTTTTGTTGTGTGTTGGCTCTTTAAACCTTTCGGATATTGTCCTAGCTCAAAAGGGCGATTATGGCATATTCAATTGGTATGCTTTCCCGCTGCTTCCGATGTTTGTGATCTTTTTCATTTCCATTCTAGCGGAAACCAATCGCTCCCCTTTCGATTTACCTGAAGGTGAATCAGAACTCGTAGCTGGCTTCATGGTCGAATATTCTTCGATGAGTTTTGCTCTATTCTTCCTCGGAGAATACGCAAACATGATCCTTATGAGTGCGATGGCAGCAATATTGTTCCTTGGTGGATGGTTGCCGCCTTTCGATATTGCACCTTTTAACTGGATCCCAGGTCCGGTTTGGTTGTCCCTCAAAATTGCCCTTGTTCTTTTTGGGTTCCTTTGGGTTCGTGCTACTTTCCCTCGGTTCCGTTATGACCAGTTGATGCGTTTGGGATGGAAAGTTTTCCTACCGTTCACTCTTTTCTGGGTATTACTTACGGCTGGTGTTCTTGTTGGTTTCGACCTCCTACCGGCAGCTCAGTGAGACGAATGGTTATGAATAATAAAAAAACTAAAAGAAACGTGGAGAGATAGAGGACGATGGCTTTTATGAAAAACCCAGTCCGCAGTCTTCTTTTGACGGAACTGCTGTCCGGTATGGCCTTAACATTGAAGTACTTCTTCAAGCCAAAGGTTACACTGAACTATCCATTCGAAAAGGGGCCGATTAGTGCGCGTTTTCGTGGGGAACATGCATTGCGTCGATACCCTAATGGGGAAGAACGTTGTATTGCTTGTAAGTTGTGTGAAGCGATTTGCCCTGCGCAAGCCATTACTATTGAGTCTGAACCGCGTGATGACGGTAGCCGTCGTACAACGCGTTATGACATTGACATGACAAAGTGTATCTATTGCGGATTTTGCCAAGAGGCTTGCCCAGTGGACGCCATTGTTGAGGGACCAAACTTTGAGTTTGCGACCGAGACACGTGAAGAACTTTTCTACAATAAAGATAAGCTTCTTGCGAATGGTGACCGTTGGGAAACCGAAATTGCGCAAAACATCGCTTTGGATGCGCCTTACCGCTAAGAGCTTGGGATAAAAATAGTGTTTATGAAAAATATCATATGCCAACACCGGGCTCGTAAAGAAAGGGTAGCCAAATGATCATTCAGGCTCTCGTCTTTTATGTATTTGCAACGATCTCCATTGCTTCGGCTCTTATGGTGGTCTCCTCTAAGAACCCTGTTCACTCGGTCTTATTCCTGATCTTGTGTTTTTTCAATGCTGCAGGGCTGTTTGTTCTGATGGGCGCTGAGTTTTTAGCAATGATCCTGGTCGTTGTTTATGTTGGCGCTGTAGCTGTTCTCTTCCTCTTTGTTGTCATGATGCTTGATATCAATATAGAGAGAGCGCGTCAGGGTTTTAAACAACACCTGATCCTTGGCGGTTCCATTGGCCTCGTTCTGTTGGTTGAGTTGGTTCTTATCCTCTCATCCACTTTTGCTTCGCCAGATGCTGTAGCCGTTGCTTCTGTTCCAATCCCGAATATTGACGACGTTCATAACACCCGGGCTTTGGGACAAGTTCTCTACACTAAATATGTATATCTCTTCCAAGCTTGTGGAATGATCCTCCTGGTTGCGATGATCGGTGCAATTGTACTGACACTTCGTAAACGCGAAGGGGTTCGCAAGCAGGTCATCTCAGACCAGGTAAATCGTACCCGTGAAGAGTCCGTTGAAATCAAAAAAGTAACCAGCGGGAGTGGCATCTAACCATGTTAGAAATTGGTCTAGCCCATTACCTGATTGTTGCGGCAGTTCTGTTTACACTGGGCATTTTTGGCATCTTTCTCAATAGAAAGAACGTCATTGTTATCTTGATGTCTATCGAACTCATGTTACTTGCCGTAAACATCAATTTTGTGGCTTTCTCAACCCATATGGGTGATCTGGTTGGCCAGGTCTTCGCAATCTTTATTCTAACCGTTGCAGCCGCAGAAGCGGCAATCGGTTTGGCGATCCTGGTAATCTACTTCCGTAATCGCGGTTCTATCGCGGTTGAAGATATTAACATGATGAAGGGCTAGTCCGAAGATGGAATATTTTATAGTCTTTCTGCCTCTACTCGGCGCTTTTATTGCAGGCCTTTTTGGCAAAGCAATTGGTGATCGTGGGGCGCAAGTTCTAACGACTGGGTTATTGCTTGTATCCGCTGTTTTATCTTTTGTAGTGTTCAAAGATGTCGCTCTTGATGGAAATGCGCGTATCTCCCCCGTGTTTACCTGGATCAACTCTGGTGATCTTCAGTTAAATTGGGCGCTGAAAGTAGATACGCTTACAGCCGTAATGCTGATTGTTGTGACCGTGGTTTCTTCCATGGTTCACCTTTATTCCATTGGATATATGTCCGAGGATAAATCAATCACGCGGTTCTTCTCTTATCTTTCTCTTTTCACCTTCTTCATGTTGATGCTGGTTACTTCTGATAACCTCGTTCAAATGTTTTTTGGTTGGGAAGGGGTCGGCCTAGCGTCTTACTTGCTTATTGGTTTTTGGTATGAAAAACCTTCAGCTTGTGCGGCAGCGATCAAAGCCTTCTTGGTAAACCGTGTTGCGGATATTGGCTTTGCGCTTGGTATCATGGGTGTCTTTGTTCTCTTTGGAACAGTTAATTTCGCTGAAATCTTTCCTCAAGCGTCTGCACTTTCAACGGCCCAATTCACTTTCCTTGGCTTTGAAGGTCATGCGCTGACAATTGTTTGTCTTCTCCTCTTTATTGGGGCTATGGGCAAATCAGCTCAGCTTGGACTCCACACTTGGCTGCCGGATGCCATGGAAGGTCCGACACCTGTTTCTGCACTTATCCACGCAGCGACGATGGTGACAGCTGGTATCTTCATGCTCTGCCGTTTCTCACCCGTGTTTGAATATGCGCCAGCTGCTCTTGAAGTCGTAACCTATGTGGGGGCTGCAACAGCTTTCTTTGCGGCGACAATTGGTCTGACACAGTTTGATATCAAGCGTGTGATTGCTTATTCAACTTGTTCTCAGCTCGGTTATATGTTCTTCGCGATTGGTGTCTCTGCTTATGGCGGTGCTATCTTCCACCTGATGACCCACGCTTTCTTCAAAGCATTGTTGTTCCTCGGTGCTGGTTCTGTCATTCACGCCATGCATCACGAACAAGACATGCGTAAGATGGGTGGTATCTGGAAAATGATACCGGCTACTTATATTTTGATGTGGATCGGCTCTATCGCACTTGCTGGTTTACCTCCTTTTGCAGGTTACTTCTCAAAAGATCTTATTCTTGAGGCAGCCTACGCAGCAAACACAACCCAGGGGACTTTTGCATTTTGGGCGGGAACTGCTGCGGCATTCATGACGGCGTTTTATTCATGGCGTCTTATCATCATGACATTCCACGGTAATCCACGGGCAGACGAACACACTATGCAGGGTGTTCACGAGTCTCCGAAGACCATGATGATACCGCTCATCGTTCTCGCAACTGGCGCAGTGTTCGCTGGTTGGCTGGGGTATAGCTATTTTGTTGGTGATGCCCGCGCTGATTTCTGGGGCGATGCAATCTTCGTTCTTGCTGGAAATGACAGTACTGAAGCTGCGCACCATGTCGAAACCTGGGTTAAAGTTGTACCTCTGTCGGCTGCAGTAAGCGGGATCGTACTGGCATATGTTTTCTATATGTTTGTTCCTAGCCTGCCTGCAACTTTTGTCAGCCTCATCAAACCCATCCACACTTTTGTTTACAATAAATGGATGTTTGATGAACTCTATGACTTCTTGTTCGTTCGCCCGGCACTCAAACTTGGTCGCTTCCTCTGGAAATCTGGGGACGGTGCTGTGATTGATGCTTATGGTCCTGACGGTGTAACTGCTCTGACACGTAGACTTGCTGGTAGAGCAAGTCGGCTCCAGAGCGGGTATGTCTACCACTATGCTTTTGCCATGTTGATCGGGGTCGTTGCCCTGATTACTTGGTACATTGTTACCAACGCGGGTTAGAAGCTATGCAAGATCATATTCTCTCCATCGTGACCTTTGCACCCCTACTTGGTGCCTTGTTCATCCTTTTAATCCGTGGTGATAACGAAGAAGCTGTTGCCAAAAATTCTCGTTGGGTTGCCCTCTGGGTTTCTGGCGTAACGTTTGTTGTTTCCCTCCTGCTTTGGACTGGTTTTGAGCGCGGTAGCGCTGAATTTCAGTTTGTCGAAGAGGTAGAATGGATGCCATCTCTCGGTTTGTCATACCGTATGGGTGTTGATGGTATTTCCGTACTGTTTGTGCTTTTGTCGACCCTCCTGACTCCGATTTGTATCCTCTCTTCTTGGGGACCAGTTAAGACCCGCGTAAAAGAATACATGGTTTGTTTCCTTATTTTGGAAACCATGATGGTAGGTATGTTCTGTGCTTTGGATATCGTCGTCTTCTATATCTTCTTTGAAGGCGTTCTTATTCCAATGTTCTTGATCATCGGGATCTGGGGTGGTGCACGTAGGGTATACGCATCGTTTAAGCTGTTCCTATATACTCTCGCGGGCTCAGTACTGATGCTCGTTGCTATATTGGCAATGTATTATGAGGCAGGTTCTGCAGATATTACTGTATTGCTTGAATACACTTTCCCATCTGAAATGCAGAAATGGCTCTGGATTGCTTTCTTTGCTTCTTTTGCTGTGAAAGTTCCGATGTGGCCTGTTCATACATGGCTTCCAGACGCGCACGTTGAGGCCCCAACTGCTGGATCTGTGATCCTGGCAGGTGTTCTTCTTAAAATGGGTGCCTATGGCTTCTTACGGTTCTCTTTACCGATGATGCCTGAAGCTTCTGTTTACTTTACACCACTGATTTATACGCTTTCGATTATCGCGGTGATCTATACTTCCCTGGTTGCTCTTGCACAGGAAGATATGAAAAAGCTTATTGCTTATTCTTCCGTTGCGCATATGGGCTTTGTGACCATTGGGATCTTCGCTGCAAATCAGCAGGGTATAGAAGGGGCCATCTATCAGATGCTCTCTCATGGTATCGTATCCGCGGCACTCTTCTTGTGTGTTGGTGTCATATACGATCGCATGCACACACGGATGATTGCGAGTTATGGTGGTGTAGTTGAACGCATGCCTGTTTACGCACTGATGTTCATGGTCTTCATGCTGGCTTCAGTTGGCCTTCCTGGAACGGGCGGTTTTGTCGGCGAGTTCCTGGTTCTTGTCGGTGCTTTCAAAGCCAATACTTGGGTTGCTGCTTTGGCCGCTACAGGAATGGTTCTTGGTGCAGCCTATATGCTTTGGCTCTATCGCAAAGTTATCTTTGGCAAACTCGAAAAAGAAGATTTGAAATCCTTAATGGATCTCAGCCTTCGCGAGAAAGCCATCTTTGCTCCTTTGATTGTGATCACTCTTTGGATGGGTATTTATCCACCTAGTTTCCTCGACGTGATGTCCGCATCTGTGAGTAATCTAGTTCATAACTATGAGACTGCAATTGCAGCCTCTAATGCCGCGCCTATGTTTGCGCAGGTCTTTGGTCAATAGAGGGTCTATCAAGATGATCACAACAGATCTATCACTGGCATTGCCCGAGATTTTCCTGGCATGTTCAGCTACAGTTCTTTTGATGTATGGGGCGTATGCAGGTAAAAACACTGCTAGCTTTGTTTCCGCGATGTCTGTTGCTGTATTGGCGGTAGCATTTGCACTTATCTTCCTTGGTGACCGTCCTACGGGGCTGGCTTTCGGAGGATTATTTATTGTTGATGCCTATGGCGATTACATGAAGCTGGTTGTCCTTGTGGCATCTGGGTTTGGTATTCTCATGACCCAACGCTTTGTTGAGCGTGAGGGAATGGCCAAGTTTGAAATTCCAGTACTCATGGTTCTTTCGACATTGGGTATGCTGATGATGATTTCAGCAAATGACCTGATGTCTTTATACGTTGGTTTGGAACTTCAAAGTCTTGCGCTTTATGTGATTGCCTCCATACGCCGTGAAAATCTGCGTTCTTCAGAAGCTGGATTGAAGTATTTCGTCCTTGGTGCCTTGTCTTCAGGAATGTTACTTTACGGTTGTTCTATGATCTACGGATTTACGGGAACTACCGACTTCGACATTCTTGGGAATGTACTGTCTAGCGTTGTAAGTGCTGATCAGACTCCTCAAATAGGCCTCATAGTTGGTCTGGTATTTGTCTGCGCAGCGATTGCTTTCAAGATTTCCGCGGTTCCGTTCCACATGTGGACACCGGATGTTTACGAAGGGGCGCCGACACCAATTACAGCATTTTTTGCCTCTGCACCAAAGGTAGCTGCAATTGCTCTCTTTGCCCGTTTGCTCAGTGATCCTTTTGGCTCTCTTGTCAGCGAATGGCAGCAAATTATTGTCTTTGTTGCGCTGGCTTCCATGATTTTGGGCTCACTGGCCGCGATCAAACAGACAAATATCAAGCGCCTGATGGCTTACAGCTCTATTGGTAACATTGGTTTTGCTCTGGTTGGTCTCGCAGCAGGTACTCAAGAAGGTATTACGGGCCTTATTATCTATATGACCATTTATATCTTCATGAATATGGGGACTTTTGCCTGCATTCTGAGCATGCGCCAAAAGGGAACAATGGTTGAGAACATCGATGATCTGAAGGGCTTAAGTAAAACAAGCCCGATGATGGCCTTTGCTCTTACCATCTTTATGTTCTCTATGGCGGGGATACCTCCTCTTGCCGGTTTCTTTGCGAAGTATGTTGTCTTTGCTGCTGCTGTTAATGCGGGTCTTACAACTCTTGCCGTCATTGGTATTTTAACTTCAGTGATCGGGGCGTTTTATTATCTCCGTATCATTAAGGTTATGTATTTTGATGAGCCTAGTGCGTCTTTTGACAAACCAATCGGTGGAGAAATGACCTTTGTATTGACAGTGTCTACTGCCTTTATCGTGTTCTTTATTCTTTTCTCTACGCCGATCATGGACGGGGCGGCAGTTGCAGCTTCGGCGCTTTTTGTCGGGTAATAAAACTATGAAGGGCTCTTCGTCCTTAACTACTCCAGCTTTCTTTAACTTGCATGGCAAGGATGAGGTTGGAAGTACCAATGACGAAGTCCGCCTTCTGGCTGAACAAGGGGCCCAGGACGGCACAGTCGTCTGGGCCCTTCGTCAATCTGCTGGAAGAGGACGACAGGGAAGAACCTGGGTGAGCCCTGAAGGTAATCTTTATTTCTCAATACTTTTGCGTCCAACTGTTTCCATTGCAGAAGCTGCGAATTTGAGTTTTGTCGCATCCCTCGCATTGGCCGATACTTTTCGGCAATTTGCTCCCGAAATAAAGTTAAGTCTAAAGTGGCCTAACGATGTGCTTATCGATAGTAAGAAAATTTCTGGCGTCCTGCTTGAGAGTAAAGCTAATAGCTCTGGTATACTTGAATATCTGATCATGGGAATTGGTGTAAATCTCAAACATTATCCAGATGATGCTCGATATCCTGCGACAAGTCTTTTTGAGAAAAACAAAGAAAATATCCCCAGTCCGAGTATAATGTTAGAAGCTTTTCTCAATAGTTTTGACCCTTGGTACAAACTATGGAACAAAGATGGCTTTAGTTCGGTGAGAACCGCGTGGCTGGATCAGGCTCATGGGCTCGGCGAAAAGATATATGTTCGACTTCCCGGAGAGACCCTTTCTGGACGGTTTATTACCATAGACAGAGATGGCGCGTTAGACCTGGACCTAGATAATGGTAAACAGCGTCTAATCACTGCAGGCGACGTCTTCTTCGCTACGTCATAAATTGTTCATAGTTAGAGATATACGATGCTACTTGTTATTGATTCTGGAAATACCAATGTCGTTTTTGCTGTTTATGATGGCAAGGAACAAAAAGGCCATTGGCGAGCCACAAGTGATAGTAAAAAAACCTCTGATGAGTATGCGGTCTGGCTAACCCAACTCATGGCGCTGAAGGGACTGTCACCGGATGACATATCCGGTGCGATTTTGGCTAATGTTGTTCCTGCTTCGACCTACAATCTTACATCACTTTGTAAAAGCTATTTTAACTGTAAGCCCTTGATGGTCGAATTGGGCAAAATTGACCTCGGCCTGGAAGTTAAAATTGATCATCCAGAACAAGCAGGTGCTGACCGTTTGGTAAATGCTGTCGCGGGCTATCGTCGCTATGGCGGTGACTTGATTATGATAGATTTTGGTACGGCGACGACTTTTGATATTGTTGGCGATGACGGGGCTTATGAGGGCGGTGTTATTGCCCCGGGAGTTAATCTCTCCGTTGATGCTCTGTATATGGCTTCTGCTAAACTCCCCAGAATTGATATAAAACGCCCGAAAAATATAATTGGTAAAGCAACGATCCCTGCGATGGAATCTGGAGTATTCTGGGGTTATATCAGCATGGTCGAGGGCATGGTCAAACGAATTAAAGATGAATATGGAAAACCGATGACTGTTGTTGCAACAGGCGGTTTGGCTCAACTTTTCATCAAGGCAACGGATGTGATTGATCACATCGATAAAGACGTAACACTTCGTGGGTTGATCGCTATTTACGAGCTAAACACTCAGAACGACTGAATTAGGTAAAAAATTATGAGTAAATCGGTAGTCCCTAAAAAAGACGAACTGTTGTTCTTACCGCTAGGCGGGACGGGCGAAATTGGTATGAACCTAAATCTCTATGGCCACAATGGTAAGTGGTTGATGGTTGATCTGGGTATATCCTTCGCTGACGGTGGCAAATTCCCGGGTATTGATGTGATCATGCCTGATCCAACCTTCATTGCGAAACAACGTGAAAACCTTGTTGGGCTGGTCTTAACCCATGCCCATGAGGATCATATTGGGGCGGTACCTCATCTATGGGCTGATTTACGATGTCCGATTTACTGTACACCTTTTACCAAATCGATGGTTTATTCAAAATTGGTTGAGGCTGGTTTAGAGGATCAGGCTGAGATCACAGTGATACCCGTCGGCGGAAAGTTCTCTGCAGGCCCATTTGAGATTGAGTTAGTTTCAATGACTCACTCAATACCTGAACCAACATCTTTGTTAATTAGAACACCTTGCGGAACCGTGTTCCACTCTGGTGACTGGAAGTTCGATCCAGAGCCACTGGTTGGCCCACACTATGACAAAAAACGTCTGCAAGCACTGGCAGACGAAGATATTTTGGCGATGGTGAGTGATTCCACTAATGTAATGTCTTCGAGCGAGTCCGGTTCCGAGGCTTCAGTTCGCAACGGCTTAATAGAAGTCATCTCTAAATGTACCAATAGGGTCGCGGTTACCTGTTTTGCAAGTAACGTGGCCAGAGTTGAATCCGTGATGAAAGCAGCTGAAATCTGTGGCCGTCGGGTTGTCCTACTTGGCCGTTCCATGCACAGAATTTATTCTGCTGCACGGGAAAATGGATACCTGCAAAACGTCGCTCCTTTGTTGTCTGAAGATGAGTTTTCTTATATTCCACCGAGTGAAGTTGTTGTTCTATGTACAGGCAGCCAAGGCGAGCCTCGTTCTGCCCTATCGCGCTTATCTACTGATGGTTTCAAGAATGTGTATCTAGAAGAAGACGATACAATCATTTTCTCTTCGAGGATTATTCCTGGAAACGAAACTTCTATCTACAAGCTACAAAACAACTTGTCTGAACTCGGTGTTCGTATCGTTACAGATAAAGATGAGCACGTTCACGTTTCGGGCCACCCTGGAAAAGAAGAAGTCAAAAAGCTATACGAGTGGGTACAGCCAAAAATTTCTGTACCTGTACATGGTGAAGCGCGTCACCTTCGTGCACACGCAAAACTTGCTGGTGAATGTGGCGTGGAAACGAAAATTGTTGCCAAAAATGGTGATCTCATTCGTCTTGCACCCGGAAAACCAGGCAAAATTTCTGAGCAATACTGTGGATTGTTGGCAATTGAATCCCGCCGTTTAGTTCCTTTGGACAGCCCGATTATCGTCGCGCGTCAAAAGATGATGTATAATGGTTCTGCTGTTGTAACCCTTGTCATTGATGAAAATTTCAAATTAGCTGTGACACCTCAATTGAGTATTCAAGGTGTCATTGATCTTGACGATGAACTCGATGCTTTCGAAGAGGTTATGCTTGCATTAAAAGGCGCCATCAAGTTACTCAAAAAAGCAGACATGAAACGGGATGAGGTTGTGCGTGAAGTCATCATTCGCGCTGTGCGCCGTCACTGCAACAAACGTTATGGGAAAAAACCGGTAACGAATGTTCATATCATACGTTTGGATGATTTCTTTGAATAAAGAGGGCTCGAGATGATTGGTAGATTAAACCATGTAGCTATTGCTGTTCCTGATTTGGATGCTGCGGTCGCTCAGTATAAGAATGTATTAGGGGCTCATGTGACTGATCCCGTTGATCAACCTGATCATGGCGTGACTGTTGTCTTTGTTGAGCTCCCCAATACAAAGATTGAATTTCTTTATCCGTTAGGTGAGAAGTCTCCAATTTTGAACTTCTTGGAGAAAAATCCCGCTGGCGGTATTCATCATATTTGTTATGAGGTCGATGATATTCTTGCCGCCAGAGACAAGTTAGTATCTGAAGGGGCTCGTATTCTTGGTGATGGAGAGCCTAAAAACGGTGCCCATAACAAGCCAGTTCTCTTTTTACATCCAAAAGATTTCTGTGGAACATTGGTTGAACTTGAACAAGCCTGATCAATTTTGGCTTAATATATTAGGTGAGAAGAATTTATGAACTGGGTTACAGGCATACTGGTTTACGTGGTTATCTGGTGGTTGATTTTCTTCATGGCATTACCATTTGGTGTAAAACCACATGAAAACCCTGAAGTTGGACATGAACCCTCAGCGCCAGCCAATCCTATGTTGGGGCGTAAGGCGCTTATTACGAGTGGTATAGCTGCTATACTTTGGGGTATTGCCTATTACATTATTACGAGTGGAATTATCACCATTGGTGAACTCCCTTACTAAGTATGAGTTATTATTTTATGTAGCGATTGTCACCAATGGCTGAAATGTTATTCATTGTATGTAAACAGCCTGTGGTTATTCTAATCTCAGGCTGTTTCTCGTTTATAGGCTAATTTTGACTGGTGGTAAGTATGTCTAAGGTCTTTACTCAAGCATCCAAAGTTTTGATTTCTGGTTGTCTGTTGGCAACTCTGATTTTGAGTGCCAATTCCGGGTCGGGCTTTGCGCAGGAAAATTCTGATGCCATTGTTAAAATTAGCCGTGAAGATTGTTCGAGATTAATCAAACATCAGCCTTCAGACGATGTTACCTACACTCCAGGCGTTACCAAAAGAGGCAAAAAAGTCGTATCCGCCGATCTCAATGCACAGCCGATAACGTTGCCTGACGTTATTCGAATTCCAATTACCGTTGATATGTTTGAGCGCTATAACATTCCGGCCAACAAAGCCAATTTTGGTGCTGAGGCTGAGATTGGGGTTGTAGAAGTACACAAAGATGGTCGTTCATTTTTTAACGGCCAACCGCTTCAAAACGAAGAACAACGTGAGCTTGCTTTAAAATGCCAGGAAATAATTAAAAACGAAAGATAATAGGTTTTATCTTTCTGTAGGCTTTAGATACCCATCCCCCACATTTCATTAGTCGTGATATGTAATTGTCTTGCATGGACAAGTGATCCTTGATCCCATATACATGACCGAAATATTTTCCAGTAATGAATACCGGAAAAATCCGCCCGTACACAATTCAATAACGCTCCAGGATACCCAGATGCGCCTTTCTGCTTATTTCCTTCCTACCCTGAAGGAAAACCCCACCGAGGCCCAGATTGTCTCACATCGCTACATGCTTCGCGCTGGTATGATTCGCCAAGCAACATCTGGGATATACTCATGGTTGCCTCTAGGCCTCAAAGTATTGAGGAAAATCGAGCAGATAGTGCGGGAAGAACAAAATCGCGCTGGAGCTCTGGAAATCTTGATGCCAACGATCCAACCTGCGGATCTTTGGCGCAAGTCTGGTCGTTATGACGATTACGGTAAGGAAATGCTGCGTATTCAAGATCGGCATGGTCGCGATATGCTCTATGGACCGACTAACGAAGAGTTGGTGACAGATATCTTTGCCAATTCGGTAAAGAGCTATAAGGACCTTCCAAAAAACCTCTATCACATCCAGTGGAAGTTCCGCGATGAGGTTCGTCCTCGTTTTGGGGTGATGCGAGGACGAGAATTCTTTATGAAGGATGCTTATTCCTTCGATATTGATTTTGAATCTTCGAAGGCCACTTATAACCGTATGTTTGTTTCCTACCTGCGTACATTCGATCGACTTGGTCTACGGGCTATTCCAATGGTCGCAGATACGGGCCCTATTGGTGGCAAGCTCAGTCATGAGTTTCTTATTCTGGCTGATACGGGTGAGTCAGAGGTTTTCTGTCACTCTGATTTTATTGAAAAACCGTCTCCGTCAGCAGATGTTGATTACAGCGGAGATCTACAGTCGATCGTAGACGACTGGACCAATATCTATGCGGCAACAGATGAAATGTACGTTCAGGAAGACTTTGAAGGTTCTGTACCTGAAGATAAGCGCATGCAGTGTCGTGGAATTGAAGTTGGGCATATTTTCCATTTCGGCACCAAGTACTCTGAACCTATGGGGGCGACTGTCTTAAATAAAGAAGGTAAGAACGTCCCTGTCTTTATGGGCTCTTATGGTATTGGTGTTTCCCGTCTTCTCGGCGCGATTATCGAAGCAAGCCACGATGAAAATGGTATTATTTGGCCTGAGGCCATTGCTCCTTATAAAGTTGGCTTGATCAACCTAAAAGCAAAAGACGAAGACTGTACCAAAGCTTGTGATGATCTTTATCAAAAGTTCAACAATGCTGGTGTTGATGTACTTTATGATGATCGAGACACCTCTGCTGGCGGTAAATTTAAAGACATGGATCTCATTGGTATTCCATGGCAGATGGTTGTTGGACCTCGCGGCCTTAAAAATGGCGTAGTTGAGTTAAAAAATCGCAAGTCTGGTGAAAAAGAAGAGTTGTCTATTGAGGCCGCTCTTACAAAACTAGGTCTTTAAGATTTAGATCGACTGAAATAGACGGGAATTGGGTGAGTAAATGATTTTTGGTGCCTTTGAACGATTGGTGGCTCTTCGTTACCTCCGTTCCCGTCGTAAAGAAGGTTTTATATCCGTTATTGCCGGGTTTTCCCTGGTAGGTATTGCCTTAGGCGTTGCGACACTCATCATTGTGATGTCCGTGATGAATGGCTTTCGGCAAGAACTTCTGGGCCGCATTCTTGGGGTTAATGGTCATCTGGCTGTTATGGGTGTCCAAGGCGACCTCGTTGAATACAAAACGATTGCTGAACGGATCTCTGAAATCAGTGGGGTTAAAAGCGCAACTCCCCAAGTTCAGGGACAAGTAATGGTCACGGCGAGTGGCACAGCCACCGGGGGGCTTGTCCGTGGTATGGAGCCCTCGGCCTTAAAAGGCCGGGCTTTAATCGCGGAAAAGATTGTTGCGGGCTCTCTTGATGATTTTCAGGGAAACAACGCTGTTGTTATCGGGGCGCGTCTAGCCCAGAGTTTACGCTTAAGCGTTGGCGACAAGGTGACTTTGATATCTCCTAATAGTGCCGTTACCGTATTTGGCTCTATGCCTAGGCTTAAGGCCTATACAATTGCAGCACTTTTTGATGTTGGGATGTACGAATACGATAGCAGCTTTATCTATATGCCGCTTGAAGCGGCACAGATATTTTTCGAACTCTCAGATAAAGTAAATACCATTGAGGTGTTTGTCGATAATGTCGATATGACAACACCCATTCGACGAAAAATACATCAATCCCTTGGTACTAATATCCGTACCCAAGACTGGCAACAGTCCAATTCCAGTTTCTTTAATGCCATTCAGGTTGAGAGAAACGTGATGTTCCTCATTCTTTCCCTGATTATTCTGGTGGCTGTGTTCAACATTGTTTCTGGCCAAATAATGTTGGTCAAAGACAAGGGGAGGGACATCGCTATTTTGAGAACGATGGGAGCGACCCGTGGCATGATTCTACGGGTGTTTTTCCTAAGTGGAGCGTCCATTGGCTTGTTTGGGACGTTGGCTGGTTTTATTCTTGGGCTTTCTTTTGCCTCAAACATTGAAACCATTCGCCAATGGCTCGAAGGTTTATCTGGAACAAACCTTTTTGATGAAGAGATTTACTTTCTATCTAAACTTCCGGCAGTCGTTGATCCTGCTGAAGTAATTCAAATTGTTGGCATGGCTTTGTTCTTCTCGTTCCTCGCACCAATTTTTCCGGCTTGGCGTGCAGCGCGCTTGGATCCTGTAGAGGCTATTCGCTATGAGTGATGTTAATAAGGGACTGTCACTTTCCAAGGTCAACAAGACTTATCGGCAAGGGCGTAAGGAACTGCACGTTTTAAACGATGTTAGTTTTAATCTGGTTCCTGGAGAAATTGTCGCGCTTGTTGGTCCTTCTGGGGCAGGTAAATCTACCTTACTTCATAGTGCAGGTTTGTTGGAAAAGCCTGATAGTGGAGATATTCTGGTCAACGATATATCTTCTGCTTCGCTGAATGATAAGCGTCGGACAGCTCTTCGCCGAGACACCATTGGCTTTGTTTATCAATATCATCATTTGTTGCCAGAGTTCTCTGCCGTGGAAAATGTTATTCTGCCTCAGATGATTACGGGTTTATCAAAAACTAAAGCTCATAAGAGAGCGAGCGAATTGTTGGACATGGTCGGGCTATCTGAAAGATTGTCCCATCGGCCAGGAGAGCTATCAGGTGGTGAGCAACAACGGGTGGCTATTGCCCGTGCGCTAGCGAATGCGCCAACCGTTTTGTTGGCCGATGAGCCGACTGGTAATTTGGATCCTGAAACGGCTAATCGTGTGTTTGAGCTTTTGTTGAAATTGGTTCGGTCCGTTGGGCTTACTGCATTGATTGCGACACATAATCATGAATTGGCAGGTCGTATGGATAGGGTCCTTCATTTTGAAGGCGGCAAAATTCTATAAAAATACAGTATATTTTCAATTCTGAATTTTCATTTAAAGATTTGAATTTACACTAACACATAAAACAAATCTAAAGCCTGGCGTATTAATTATGCTGGGTTTTATTTTGCATAGTCCAAGTTTATTGGAGTATGAATGTTTAAGTTTATTTAGCCCTGTTATCGGGCTTGCACTGAGGTAGTTTCATGGCGTTTGCTGATTTTGTTCATCTGCGGGTTCACTCGGCCTATTCCCTTTCTGAGGGAGCAATTAAGGCCAAGGAACTGGTAGAGTTATGCAAAAAGCATGACATGCCCGCTGCGGCGATGACCGACAGCAATAATATGTTTGGCGCTCTTGAATTTTCTCTCGCAGCCAAGGCTGCTGGGGTTCAACCAATTCTTGGTACTCAGATCTTGGTATGCAGGGAGGATGCGGATCAACGTACTGGAGCTATTGCTCCAGAGCCAGATCAGCTCGTACTCTTGGCCCAAAACCAAAAAGGGTACATGAACCTTATGCACCTGATTTCTCGTGCCTATATGGAAACGGAAACAGGGCTTACGCCTCAGATAAAAATTGAAGACCTCGAAAGATGCCATGAAGGTCTTATCGCGCTTACCGCTGGTCCCAAAGGGGCCGTAGGTCGACAGTTGCTTGAAAATCGTGACAGCGAAGCAGAAATATCGCTGTTAAAACTATCAAATATCTTTTCAGGCCGGCTTTATGTCGAACTAATGCGCCATGGCATGCCAGAAGAAAGAGCAATAGAAGAACGTTTTATCAATCTAGCTTATAAGCACGACATCCCACTTGTTGCTACCAACGAAGCTTTCTTTGCGGGTGAAGATATGTATCTGCCTCATGATGCATTGATTTGTATCGCAGAGGGGTCTTATGTTTCTCAAAGTGAACGTCGGCGTTTAACGCGGGAGCACCGTTTTAAATCATCCGATGAAATGAAACGGCTTTTTGCCGACATACCAGAAGCTATTTCCAACACACTTTTGGTCGCGAAGAGATGCTCTTGGTTTGTGGAGCCTATCGGACCAATTTTGCCTGCTTTTGATACAGGAGCGGGGCGTACCGAAGTAGAAGAATTGAGGCACTTATCTGAAGTTGGTTTGGAGGGGCGTTTACAAAAACAAATTTTCACAGAAGACATGGATGAGGAAAAGCGTAAAGAAGTCGCAAAGCCATATCAAGAACGTCTAGAATATGAACTCGGCATTATTGTTCAGATGGGGTTTCCTGGATACTTCCTCATCGTTGCTGATTTTATTATGTGGGCCAAGGATCATAATATACCTGTAGGTCCTGGTCGTGGATCTGGTGCGGGGTCGGTTGTCGCCTGGGTATTAACAATTACCGATCTTGATCCGTTACGGTGGGGCCTCCTGTTTGAGAGATTTCTTAATCCTGAACGTGTGTCCATGCCCGATTTTGATATCGACTTTTGTCAGGATAAGCGGGACAAGGTTATTACCTATGTCCAAGATAAGTATGGCCGAGACAAAGTTGCTCAAATTATCACCTTTGGTAAGCTTCAGGCCAAGGCTGCACTTCGCGATGTTGGCCGTGTGCTGCAGATGCCCTATCCGCAGGTGGACAGGCTTAGTAAATTAATACCAAATAACCCGGCCAATCCAACGTCGTTACCAGAAGCAATTGCCCAAGAACCTCAATTGCGAGAGATGGCACGAACCGATGAAACCGTAGATAACCTTCTTAAAGTTGCGCAAAAGATTGAAGGCTTGTATCGGCATGCCTCGACCCACGCTGCTGGTGTTGTGATCGGTGACAGGCCCTTAGATCAGCTGGTTCCGCTTTATCGCGATCCACGTTCTGATATGCCTGTAACTCAGTTCAACATGAAATTTGTTGAGCAAGCAGGCCTAGTCAAGTTTGATTTTCTTGGCCTAAAAACACTGACGGTACTAGAACGGGCGTGCGAATTTATTCGATCAGCAGGAACATCGATTGATCTCAGTGAAGTTCCCCTTGATGACCCCGCTTCTTTTGAGCTTTTGGGGAAGGGAGATACCGTTGGAGTATTCCAATTGGAATCAACAGGTATGCGTGATGTCTTGAAGCGCATGAAGCCCGATAGGTTCGAGGATATTATCGCGGTAGTGGCTCTATATCGTCCGGGACCAATGGAGAATATCCCAAGCTATATTCGGCGGAAAAAAGGGGAAGAAACCCCTGATTATATGCATCCGTTGATCGAGGATATTCTCAAAGAAACTTATGGCATCATGATCTATCAAGAACAGGTCATGCAGATTGCACAGCTCTTATCGGGTTATTCGCTTGGTGGTGCGGATCTTCTTCGTCGTGCGATGGGTAAGAAAATTCAAGCGGAAATGGACGCTCAGCGTAAGATCTTTATTGAGGGTGCTGTTAAAAACAAAGTCAAAGCAGCAAAAGCCGATGAAATCTTTGATCAGGTAAACAAATTTGCCGGATATGGATTTAATAAAAGTCACGCGGCTGCTTATGCCCTGGTCGCCTACCATACCGCCTATTTGAAAGCGAACTATCCGGTTGAGTTTATGGCTGCGTCCATGACTTACGATCTGACGAATACGGATAAATTGAACATTTTCAGGCAAGAGCTCTCCCGTTTGAAAATTCCTCTCCTGGTTCCGGATATCAATAATTCCTACGCGGAGTTTATGGTGGAAGCCCAAGAAGGTGGGGTTAAGGCTGTTCGCTATGCAATGGCGGCGGTTAAGAATGTTGGCGAGCAGGCCATCGAGAATATAACCCATGAACGCAGCATGAACGGCCCCTTCACGGATCTTACCGATTTTGTCGCTAGAGTTGATGCGAAAACTATTAATAAGAGACTGGTTGAGAACCTCTCCAAAGCTGGTGCTTTTGATAGTTTGATGGATAACCGTCAAAAAGTTTATCTGGGCGCTGAGAATATTGTTCGAAATATTTCAGCTGCGGCGCAGGAAAGAAATAGCAATCAGGTAAACTTATTTGGGGGTGACGACAGCGGTCCTTTAATTGAGCTGGCCTTGCCCAAGGTTCCAGATTGGCCTGAACTTGAACGTCTAAAGCACGAGTTTGATGCCATTGGCTTTTATCTGTCTTCTCACCCAATCGATACTTATGGGCAAATCTTAAAAAGATTGCGAGCGATAAATATTCAAGAGGCAATACAACAAACAAAAAATAACAAGGGGCAAGGCGGTCCGATTAAAATCGGCGCGATTATTCTGGGCAAACAAGAACGGATTTCTAAAAAGGGATCGAAGTTTGCATTTGTTCAGATCTCAGATGCTTTTGGTACGATAGAGGCGATGGTTTTTTCTAATGTACTGATGGCGAGCCGCGAAGTTCTTGAAAGTAATGTCCCGCTTCTGGTTTCGTTGACCGGAGAGGTCAAGCCGGATGACGATGAACCCCGATTCTTGCTGCAGGCCGTCAAGCCTCTGGATGAAGCTGCTTCCCTAACTGATACTGGTTTAAAGCTGTATATAAGTAGTGAAAATCCTTTGGAGCCTTTAAAAACCATTCTTGATCAACATGCTGTACCTGGCAGGGGACGTATATCGATTGTTCTTGGGTTGAATGATGGACAAGAGCTGGAACTTGAGCTGCCAAAAGGGTATACTGTTTCGCCGTCAATAAGACAGGCAATTAAGGCGATTGAAGGCATCGACTTGGAAGAGGTGTAAGGAATTATTCTTGTTTGTTGTTTGAGGCGAGAAAAGACTTGCATCCATTGCTGTAGGGGAGTATCACCCGCAGCATTACTAATAAAACACGTGGGCTTAACAGGATTGGTTTTCTGATCACTGTTTCTGGTGTTTTCACATTTATGTGGAGATTACGGTCCGCGGAAGTTTAACCGGAAGAGAAAAGGTTTTATTCTATGGCGCTTCCTACTTTTACAATGCGTCAGCTTCTAGAAGCTGGCGTTCACTTTGGTCACACAACCCGTCGCTGGAACCCAAAGATGTCTCAGTACATCTTCGGCGCTCGTAACGGCATTCACATTCTTGATCTTGAACAGTCAGTTCCTATGCTGCACAAAGGTCTTGCGTTTACACGTGAAGTTGTGGCCGGTGGTGGTCGCGTTCTGTTCGTTGGAACAAAGCGTCAGGCAAGTGAGAAAATGGCTGAGTCAGCTAAACGCTGTGGTCAGTATTATGTTAACCATCGTTGGCTCGGCGGCATGCTGACCAACTGGAAAACTGTTTCCAACTCTATTCGTCTTCTGAAGGAGCTCGATGAGCGCCTTGATGGCGACCAGGGTGGCCTGACTAAAAAAGAACTTCTTAATCTTACACGTAAGCGCGACAAGCTAGAGCGTGCGCTTGGTGGTATTAAGGAAATGGGTGGCATTCCTGATGTGATCGTTGTTATCGACACAAACAAGGAACACCTCGCAATTGCCGAAGCAACTAAATTGAAAATTCCAGTTGTCGGTATTCTTGATTCGAATTCTGATCCAGCTGACATCACTTTCCCAATCCCAGGGAACGACGATGCTATCCGTGCGATCAGCCTCTACTGTGATCTCTTTGCCGATGCGGTAATTGATGGTCTTCAGCAAGAGCTGACTGCCTCTGGCACAGACATTGGTGCATCTGAAGAAGCTCCTGTTGAGCAATTGCCTGAAGCTGCTGCTGAAGAAGCTCCTGCAGTTGAAGCTGCACCTGCTGCTGAAGAGGCTCCAGCTGTTGATGCTGCCTCTGAAGAAAAACCTACTGAAGAAGCTGTAGCTGCTAAAGCTTAAGCTGTTCGCAAGTGAACGATGCAGAACGGCGGCTACAAAGCCGCCGTTCTCGTGTTTGTGTCTAAGATGATATTTAATTTCTGAAAAGAGATAGAAAATGGCCCAGATTACTGCTGCTCTGGTTAAACAACTCCGTGATCAGTCCGGTGCTGGCATGATGGATTGCAAAAAAGCACTGACCGAAACCGATGGTGATGTCGATGCTGCTGTAGATTGGCTTCGCAAAAAAGGCCTTGCGGCTGCTGCGAAAAAATCCGGTCGTGTTGCTTCTGAAGGTCTTGTTGCCGCTTCAACCGCTGGCAACAAAGGTGCTGTTGTTGAGGTGAACTCTGAAACTGACTTCGTTTCTCGTAACGAACAGTTCCAGTCATTTGTTTCTTCTGTAGCACAACAGGCAATGACTGTTGGTGGCGACGTTGAAGCCCTAGCCAATGCTGCCTTCCCTGGTGAAGATGGTTCCGTTGCTGATGCTCTTACGAAGCGCATCGCAACAATTGGTGAAAACATGAGCCTCCGTCGCACAGCTTTTCTTGAAGTAAGCGAAGGTGTAGTTGCTTCTTACATCCACAACCAGACTGCTCCTGGTCTTGGTAAAATTGGTGTATTGGTTGCTCTTGAATCGGCAGGCGATGCTTCTAAGCTTGAAGCTTTTGGTAAACAAGTTGCAATGCACGTTGCTGCTGCAAACCCACAAGCTTTGGATCGTGAATCAGTTGATGTAACTGCTCTTGAGCGTGAAAAAGAAGTTCTTTCTGATCAAGCGCGTGCATCAGGTAAGCCAGAAGAAATCATCGAGAAAATGCTCGTTGGTCGTCTTCGTAAGTACTACGAAGAAGTATGCTTGCTAGAACAGGGATACGTTATCGACGGTGAAAACACTGTAGGTAAAGCCGTAGAGCTTTTCGCTAAAGATCTTGGCTCTCCTGTTAAGCTAACTGGTTTTGTTCGTTACCAGCTTGGTGAAGGCATCGAGAAAAAAGAAGAAGACTTTGCTGCTGAAGTGGCTGCAACCCTCGGTAACTAAGTTATTTAAAGGTGGCCGCGAGTTGTCTGAATTTTTTCGGACAAGGCGCGGCCATTTTTGTATTCAAAATCACAACCTTCCATTATGATGGTCATTTTTCGAGCACATTTTATGATTAAATAGATGTGTTAGGGATCTTGATGTTTAAAAGTTTGTGGAAATATGGAGATATCTGTGACAGACACGCCCCCCTATAAACGCGTCCTTTTGAAGCTTTCAGGTGAAGCTCTTATGGGCTCTGGCCAATTTGGTCTTGATCCTGAAACGGTGAACCAAATCGCGCTCGATATCAAAGAAGTGGTCGAGCTTGGGGTCGAAGTGTGTGTTGTTGTTGGAGGCGGTAATATCTTCCGTGGTTTGTCTGGCGCCGCTGCTGGAATGGAGCGTTCAACTGCTGATTACATGGGCATGTTGGCGACTGTTATGAATTCTCTTGCAATGCAAAATGCTCTTGAGCAAGTTGGCGTGCCGACACGCGTTCAAACCGCTATTCCAATGGATACTGTCGCGGAGCCTTATATCCGCAGACGTGCAGAGAGACATTTAGCCAAAGGACGGGTTGTTATCTTTGGAGCGGGTACTGGTAATCCTTACTTCACGACAGATACAGCCGCGGCTTTACGGGCCTCTGAGATGGGCTGTGAAGTTCTCTTAAAAGGAACAAAAGTTGATGGTGTTTATTCTGCTGATCCCGTAAAAGATAGTTCTGCCACGCGATTTGAAACTCTTTCATACAAAAGGGTCTTTACGGACGATCTCGGTGTTATGGATCATTCTGCTATTGCACTTACGCGTGAAAATAATATACCGATCATAGTGTTTTCTATTTACGAAACAGGATCTTTCGCTAAAGCAGTTAGCGGAAATGGTTGTTTCACTATTATTCAATAAGAAGGGGATAGGCTGTGTCGCAAGATGCCCTCATGAAAGATTTGTCACGACGTATGGATGGAGCACTTGAATCTCTCCATAAAGATTTTGTTGGACTACGAACTGGTCGCGCATCTGTTGCGTTACTTGATACGATCATGGTTGAAGCTTACGGGCAAGCAATGCCCCTTAACCAAGTCGGTACTGTTACCGTTCCTGATTCGCGTATGCTTGCAGTTCAGGTCTGGGATAAATCAATGGTTGGTGCCGTTGAAAAAGCAATCCGTAATTCTGGCCTTGGGTTAAATCCCTCTCCTGACGGACAGCTGGTTCGTGTTCCTCTTCCGCCTCTTTCTGAAGAGCGTCGTAAAGAGTTGACCAAAATTGCGGGTAAGTATTCCGAACAAGGTAAAATTTCTGTTCGGAATGTTCGTCGCGACGGTATGGAAACTCTTAAGAAAATGGAAAAGGATGGAGATATCTCTCAGGATGAAATGCATGCCTGGAGTGATAAGATCCAAACCGTGACTGATTCTCATATCAAGACAATCGATGAAATTTCAGCGCAGAAAGAAGAAGAAATCATGCAAGTTTAATCTTGGATGATTTCTGAATAAAGCGATGAAAACAGGAATACCAAATCACATAGCTGTCATAATGGATGGCAATGGCAGATGGGCCAAAGCACGGCATTTACCGCGTGCTTTTGGCCATCGCAAAGGAGCAGAAGCTTTACGCGAACTGCTTAAGTCTGCCATTGAAATTGGTATTCCTTATATGACGTTCTACAGTTTTTCTTCTGAAAACTGGAGCCGGCCACAAAGTGAAATCAATGATATTATGGGATTGTTGCGACGTTATCTTCAAAGTGAACTCGCAACATTCCATAAAGCCGGAATAAGATTAAAGGTCATTGGTGACAGATCTCGCCTGGCAGATGATATCATCTTGTTGATAGAAGATGCTGAACGGCAAACTTCTGATAATGATAAGCTGACGGTTGTTATGGCGCTAAGTTATGGTGGTCGTCAGGAGATTGTCGAGGCTGCTCGTAATGTTGCGCTTAAGGTTCAATCAGGTTCTCTTGATGCGACTGAAATCTCAGAAGAATTGTTCGAAAAAGAATTATACACAAAAGACATCCCTGACCCTGATCTGCTCATCCGTACGAGTGGAGAGATGAGGATCAGCAATTTCCTATTATGGCAACTTGCCTATAGCGAAATGGTTTTTGTTGAAAAAAACTGGCCTGATTTTACAAAAAAAGATCTTCTTTTTGCTATTGAGGAGTACCAAAAACGTGACCGACGTTATGGATCCGCAGCCGAAACAGCCTAAAAAGAAGAGCGACCTTCTTGTGAGGTCTTTGTCGTCAATTTTGCTTGGTCCACCAGTATTGGCCGCGGTGTATTTTGGCGCGCCATATAGTGACTTATTGATTTTCCTGTGTTCCCTTATCCTTGCGTGGGAGTGGGGATCCCTTTGTGGCCGTAGCTCATTGGGACGTTCAGGGTTTTGCCTGATAGCTTCTGTTGTGTTTGTGATGCTGTTCGGTGTGTTCGAACAATTCTCTATCGCCATATGGACGCTCTCAATAGCCGTGATTGCTGTGGTGGGTATGACGCAGTTATTTTACAAAGATATAAAAGACATAAATTGGTACGTGCTTGGTTTCTTTTATATCTCCATAAGCTCTCTGGCGTTGTTATGGATTAGAAACAATCCTGAAAATGGCTTGGAAATAATTTTCTGGGTACTCTTTGTGGTATGGGCAACTGATATAGGGGCTTATTTTGCAGGTAGAAGTATCGGTGGGCCAAAAATAGCACCTAAGATTAGTCCTAAAAAAACCTGGTCAGGTTTGATAGGAGGTATGATATCTGCTGCTGTCGTAAGTTATATCTTTGTGCATTGGATCAATAACATATCTCCATGGCAACTTGTCATTTCGGGCACATTATTAGCCGTAGTATCTCAAGCGGGTGATTTTTTTGAATCACACCTGAAAAGAAAATTTAATGCTAAAGATTCAAGTAATTTAATACCAGGACACGGTGGTCTATTGGATCGGGTTGATGGTCTTTTAGCTTGTGCGATTGTTGTTGCTGGTTTTAATGTTTTTTAGTTTACGAGTAGGTTCTTGATGCTTTCCAGTGATGGTATATCCCCAAAAACAGCCGGTATTTTGAATACCCCTCGGTCGATTACTGTTATGGGGTCTACAGGGTCTGTTGGCACAAGCACGGTTGATTTACTTAAACGATCACCAGAACTTTTTATTGTTGAAGCTTTAACAGCCAACAAAAATGTTGAGTTATTGGCCAAGCAAGCAATTGAGCTGGGTGCAAAGTTGGCGGTGGTTGCCGATCCAAATAAATATAACGATCTAAAGTCTGCCCTTTCTGGATCTGGGATTGAAATCGGAGCAGGGCCTGGTGCGATACTCGAAGCCGCTAGGCGGCCCTCAGATATGGTGATGGCAGCTATTGTCGGGTTTGCTGGTTTGGCGCCAACACTCGAAGCCATTAAAAGGGGCGCGACAATTTTGCTGGCAAACAAGGAAGCCCTTGTCTGTGCCGGTGATTTGATGGTTCGTGAAGTCGAGAGATACCGGGCCAAACTTTTACCCGTTGATTCTGAGCATAATGCGATTTTTCAGGTTTTTGATTATCAAAACAGGGCAGGTATAGATCATATCACCTTAACGGCTTCAGGGGGACCTTTTCGGCTTTTTACAAAGTCACAGATGGCGGAGGTAACTCCTGAACAAGCGCTAGTGCATCCTAACTGGGATATGGGTGCTAAAATTTCGATTGATTCTGCTACTATGGTTAATAAAGGCCTTGAATTAATTGAAGCGGCATATTTGTTCGATCTCCCTGAAGATAGGATAAAAGTACTGATACACCCTCAATCTATTATTCACTCAACAGTTAGTTATGTTGATGGTTCTGTCTTGGCCCAATTGGGAGCCCCGGATATGAGGACGCCTATTGCTTGTGCCCTAGCTTGGCCAGAACGCATTCATACCCCGGTTAAGCAATTGGACTTGGCTGAAATTGGAAGCCTGACATTTGATGACCCAGATTGTGATCAGTTCCCAGCCTTAAATCTTGCCCGGGATGCTCTTCGGGAACACAAAACAGTTGTTTTTAATGCTGCTAATGAAATCGCAGTTGATAGATTTTTAAATAAAGAAATTACCTTTTCAGGTATCTCAAAAATTATTGAAAAGGCTATTAGTGACTTTGTATCTCTCTCAAATGATAATCTTGAAGAGATTATTGAACTCGATAAAGAAGTACGCATTTGGAGTGAAGAACTAATAAAAAGCAAAATGATCTGATATAATCAACCTAAGGGCTTTTGAATAGCTCTTCAAACGGTTATTATGCCGTGCTTCATGCGTCATATGAATAATGTACAACTATAGTAAGTTAAAAACTGATGGAATTTCTTACAGCAACACTCGCATTTTTAGTGCTCCTAACCGTGTTGGTTTTCTTTCACGAACTCGGTCATTATTGGGTGGCTCGGAAAAATGGCGTAAAGGTTGATGTCTTTTCTGTAGGGTTCGGACCGGAACTTTTTGGTTTTTACGATAAGAATAACACCCGATGGAAGTTTAGTGTTGTCCCTTTGGGTGGCTACGTGAAAATGTTTGGCGACGGAGATGTCACGAGTTCAACTAATGATGATATCGATTGTTTGTCCGATGAGGAACTAGCAACAACTTTTAAAGCAAAGTCTGTTTGGCAACGTTTTGCGATTGTTGCCGCTGGGCCAATAGCAAACTTTATATTGGCGATAGTTCTTCTAACAGGGCTTTACACTTTCGTTGGCCAACCGTATTCGACAGCAATTGTGTCCAAAGTTATAGATGGTAGCGCTGCTGAAGCGGCTGGATTTATGGCTGAAGACCTTATTGTTCAAGCTGATGGGGCCGATGTCGAACGTTTTGAAAAGTTACAGAGGCTTGTTCAGCTCGGATCAGGCGATCCTTTAAAAATTGTGGTAGACAGAGATGGGCAGCTTGTTACCTTGACCGTTAAGCCTAAGGTGGACCTTTACCAAGATCATAATGGTAAAGAGGCCAAACGTTGGTTAATTGGTATTCAAAGTAATGGTTCTTCTTACAAGCAACACGCCTTTCCAACTGCATTTGTTGTTGCAATTGAAGAAACGTACGAAATATCAGTTGGTACCTTTAAAGCAATTGGACAAATTTTTGAAGGCCATCGGTCAGTCGAAGAATTAGGTGGACCAATAAGAATCGCCCAGATGTCAGGTCAAGCGGCTGAAGCTGGGATTCCAACTTATATCTTTCTAATGGCCGTTCTTTCTATCAATCTTGGACTTTTAAATTTAATGCCTGTGCCGATGCTTGATGGTGGGCATCTGCTGTTTTATGTCTTTGAAGTAATAAGAGGTCGGCCTTTAAACGAGCGGACACAAGAATACTGTTTCAGAATTGGACTGGCTCTGGTATTGAGCTTAATGATATTTGTAACCTGGAATGATATATGGGTTATATAAGTCGTTCTAAATCTGCTTGTGATATCAAGTTTATGCGGGTTGCCCGGGGGTAAATGTGTTGCGTAAATCGCTTCTGTCGCTGTTAATTTGGGGTGTGGTTCTTACTCTTGGAGTTGGAACCATTCAAAGTCGTGCCTATGCTCAGGCGTTGATGTCTGGTGGTACGATTGACAATATCGTTGTCGAAGGCACTCAACGAATAGAGCCTGAATCTGTACGGTCTTACATGGAAGTCAATTCAGGAGACACTTTTGATCCTGTGCTTCTTAACCGTTCTTTGAAAAGCATATTTGCAACAGGTTTATTTGCTGATGTTTCCCTCAAAAGACAAGGTAGTGATCTCGTCGTTGTTGTCGTCGAAAACCCGATAATTAACAGAATTGCTTTTGAAGGTAATCAGCGATTGGACGATGAGATTCTTCAGTCAGAATCGACACTTCGTGAGCGTGTTGTTTTTACTCGGACTAAAGCTCAAGCGGACGCACAAAGGCTTTTGGAGCTCTACCGTCGTTCTGGCCGTTTTGCGGCTACTGTAGAACCAAAAGTAATACAGCTTCCTCAAAACCGTGTTGATCTCGTCTTTGAAATCAGCGAGGGCGATAGAAGTTACGTCACTACAGTTAACTTTATTGGTAATAAAGAGTTTTCCGATAGTTCCTTGCAGGGGACAGTTTCTACTTCTGAAACGGTGTTTTGGAATTTCTTAACCGATACTGACACTTATGATCCAGATAGACTGACGTTTGACAGAGAATTGCTCCGTCGTTTCTATCTCAAAGAAGGCTATGCTGATTTTGAAGTAAAGTCAGTTATTGCAGAATTAACATCCAATAGAGAATCTTTTGTCGTCACCTTTACGATCGCAGAAGGCGAGCGTTATACTTTTGGATCAATTGGGGTCGAAAGTGGGCTCAAAGACTTTGACCCTACAACTGTTCAAGACCAAATTCTTCCTGAAGAGAATGAATGGTATAATGCGGATTTAATCGATAAAACCGTTGATAATCTCACAGATGCTGTTGGGAATCTCGGTTATGCTTTTGTCGATATCCGGCCTCAACCTGAAAAAGACACTGAGAACAAAGTTATCGACCTGGTCTTTAATATCTCTGAGGGTTCCAAAGTATATGTAGAACGCATAGATATTGAAGGTAACTCTAGAACGCTTGATAAAGTGATCCGACGCGAATTTCGACTTGTTGAAGGGGATGCTTTTAATAGTTCAAAATTACGGCGTTCTCGTTCACGCATACAACAGCTTGGGTTCTTCCAATCAGTAAACGTTGATAACCAACCGGGTAGTACGCCTGATCGTACTGTTATTAAAGTTGACGTAGAAGAGCAATCAACTGGTGAACTTACTTTCGGTGCGGGTTTCTCGTCATCATCAGGACCCCTTGGCAGTATTGGTATCCGGGAAAGAAACCTTCTTGGGCGTGGACAAGATTTACGATTTAACATTGCCATCGCGGGGTCAGGCTCTGAAGCTGATGTCAGTTTTACTGAGCCCTATTTCCTTGATAAAGAAATTGCCGCAGGTTTTGATATTTTCAGAATAACACGTGACGAAGATAGCCTCTCTTTTGAAGAAAAGAAAACCGGTGGCGCGCTTAGGATTGGATATGATTTATCTGAAGAGCTACGTCAGGTACTGAGATACCGTTTTGAATATATTGAGATACAAGATATTGATTCAGATGCCGCGACCCTTGTTAAGGAACAAGAAGGGGCAACAATTAAATCTGCAGTATCATCAACCCTTACTTACGATAAACTTGATTCCCGAGTTGCGCCAACCGATGGCTATCTCCTTAAATTAGAGAATGAGGTTGCAGGTCTTGGCGGGGATGTTCAGCATCTTAAAGTCTCTTTAGGAGGGACGCATTATTATTCTTTCTCTGATGAATTGATTGTAAAATCAAGGGCTGAGATTGGTAATATCATTGGTTTGGATGAGGATACGCGTATTGTGGATCGCTTTTTCTTAGGCGGGGATAAGCTTCGTGGATTTAAAAGCGGTGGTGTTGGTCCAAGAGATCGGGCAAGTGACGATGTTCTTGGTGGGAAACACTTTTATAATGGTAGCTTAGAGCTAACCTTCCCTCTCGGTTTACCCGAAGAGTTTGGTGTAAAGGGACGTGTGTTTTCTGACTTTGGTGCGACTTGGGATATTGACGGTCAGTCATCTGGTGTTGATGATTCTTCTAATCCTAGAGTTTCTTTTGGTACTGGATTGACTTGGAAATCACCTTTTGGACCTTTGGCGATGGATCTTGGGTTCGCTGCCCTAAAAGAGGATTATGATGAGACTGAAATATTTAGCTTCAGCTTTGGGACGAATTTTTAAACAATGATAATTTCAAGAAAAATCTTTGCTTCTCTGATTATACTGCTCACCCTTTCCATAGGTGTGCTGGTACCAGCATCAGAGACTTTTGCTCAGAACACGCAACTAAAAATAGCTGTGGTTGATACTCAAAAGGTGATCCAAGCCTCACAGGCTTATAAACAAGTAAATCAAAGGGTAGATGAACTTCGTAATCAGTTCCAACAGGAGTTTAAACTTAAAGAACAGAATTTAGTGACCGAAAACCAGAAACTAGTACGTCAAAAGTCTATTCTTGCTCCAGAAGTTTATGCCCAAAAAAAGGCGGATATTGATCAGCAAGCCGCGATTATTCGCAGCCAAGCCAAAGAACGTAAAAATAGTATAAATCAGCTCCGTAATACAGGTTTGAAGCAAATCCAAAATCAACTGGGCACTATTATAGACCAGATGGTTGCTGCGAATGGTTTTGATTTAATTATCGCAAAGCAATCGTTAGTTTGGACCAAACCGAGCTTAGATATTACAGATGAGGTCGTACAAAGATTAAATACATCTCTTCCTGCCGTTACAATCCAATAAATATAGAGTTTTTAAATTATGGCTGACCCACATTTCTTTCAAAATGCTGGCCCCTTTAGCCTTTCGGACCTTTGTGAATTAGTTGACGGTATCCTATCCGAAGGTGCGAACCCAAATTTACTCGTTCACGATGTCGCGACCTTAGAGGCTGCAGATCATACTCAAATTAGTTTTTTGGATAATAAAAAATATCTGCCTGATTATACAAACACTAGGGCTGGAGTGTGTATTGTTGATCAGAAATTTGCTTCAAAAAAACCGGATAACACGACGCTTATTCTTACGAAAAAACCGTACAAAGCTTATGCCCTGATCGCGCAAAAATTCTATCCAAGAAAACAATTAAGCCAATCAAACATACATGAAGCTGCCGTTGTTGATGCTAGTGCTCAAATTGGCAACAGGTGTCACATTTCTGCAGGCGTATATATTGGTAAAGACGTTGTAATTGGTGACGAATGTATAATTGAGCCTAATGTTGTTATCTCTGATGGGGTAAAAGTTGGCTCAAACACTTTGTTAGGCGCAAATTCATCTCTCGAGTACTGTTCACTTGGAAGCAATTGCCAAATTCACGCAGGTGTTCGTGTCGGAAATAGAGGGTTTGGATTTGCTATGGAACCCGATGGTTACATAGATGTCCCTCAACTCGGCCGCGTAATAATCGGTAATGATGTTGAAATTGGTGCAAACTCATGCATTGACCGCGGTGCAGGGCCTGACACGATAATCGGTGATGGTACAAAAATCGATAATTTGGTTCAGATTGGACATAATGTTCAAATGGGTAAGCAGTGTGTGGTTGTTGCCCAATCTGGTATCGCGGGAAGCTCTATTCTTGAAGATTATGTTGTCATGGGAGCGCAATCGGGTGTTTCAGGACACATTAAAATGGGAACGGGTGTTCAGATAGCGGGACGAGCAGCTGTTATTAAGGATGTTGAAGCTGGGCAGGTCGTTGCAGGAACTCCAGCAATGCCAATTAAAGACTTCTTCCGCCTTGTCGCAATGTGGAAAAAACAATTGAATACGAAGAAAGGTTAAAAGTATGAGTGAAGAAGCCGTAGTAACGGACGAAGGACGCTCTGTTGGTATCCTTGAGATTAAAGAAATGATTCCTCATCGGTATCCTTTTCTGCTCATTGATCGTGTAGACAATATTATAAAAGACGAGACTGCAGTAGGTTTGAAGAACGTCACCATAAATGAACCGTTTTTCGAAGGTCATTTTCCACGGCAGCCAGTTATGCCGGGTGTTCTCATTGTTGAAGCAATGGCACAGACTGCAGCCGTATTTGTTGTTGAAACTCTTGATGGTGCTGCAGCAGGTAAAATTGTATACTTTATGTCCGTAGATAGTGCCAAGTTTCGTAAACCAGTGGTTCCTGGCGATCAATTAAAAATCCATGTTACAAAGATCCAGCAACGTGGGAACGTATGGAAATTTGATGGCAAGGCCAAGGTTGATGGTAAAGTTGTCGCCAATGCGGAATTCAAAGCTATGATCATGGATGATTAATTGTGAGTATACATCCCACTGCAATTATTGAAGACGGTGCAAAAATACATGATACGGCTCATATTGGGCCTTATTGTGTGGTTGGGCCAAAAGTGTCTTTATCGGCTAATGTAATATTACATAGTCACGTCGTTGTGGCGGGCAGAACGTCTATTGGTGAAGGTACTGAAATCTTTCCCTTTGCTTCTGTTGGACATCAGCCACAGGATTTAAAATTTGACGGTGAAAAATCCGAGCTGGCTATTGGTAAAAATAACAAAATTCGTGAGCACGTAACAATAAACCCAGGGACATCTGGGGGAGGGCTTGTAACCCGTATTGGTGATAATTGCCTGCTCATGATGTCTGCTCATGTTGCTCATGACTGTGTCATTGGCAACAATGTTATTCTCGTGAATAACGCGACTTTAGGTGGTCATGTTGAAGTTGATGACTTCGCAATAATCGGAGGACTGTCTGCTGTACATCAATTTGTTCGTATTGGTCGTAACGCAATGATTGGTGGGATGTCGGGTGTCGAAAATGACGTCATTCCATTTGGCATGGTTATGGGCGAACGCGCCCGCCTCAGCGGATTAAATTTGGTAGGGATGAAGCGGCATGGACTTCCCCGCGAAGACATTTCCAGTCTGCAAAACGTATTTAAGCTTTTGTTTGCAGATGAAGGGACACTTTCTGAGCGTATAGATAACGCGAAAAATAAATTTTCTGATAACAAGACTGCCAAAGAAGTAATCGACTTTGTTGCCGAAGATTCTTCTCGGGCGATCTGCCAGCCCAAATAAAGATGAGCGCAAAGCTTGGAATACTTGCTGGTGGCGGAGGGCTTCCCAGGCAGTTGATCAAACTGTGTGAGGAAACGAACCGGGAAGTATTTGTTGTTGCATTCTCAGGTCAAACGGACCCTGAGACTGTAGAAGGCGTTGACCATATATGGACACGCTTAGGCGCTGCAGGAAAAATCCTGAAGACATTAAGCGAAGAACAAGTAAAAGAGCTTGTTATGATAGGGCCTGTCAAAAGACCTTCCATGGCTGAGCTTCGGCCTGATTGGAGAGCTTTACAGTTTTTTGCCAAGATTGGAGCGAAAAGTCTTGGAGATGACGGTCTTCTTCGGTCAGTCATTTCAGCGCTAGAGGAAGAAGGCTTTCTTTTTAGAGGGGTAGATGATCTCTTGAGCGACCTATTGGCTACTGAAGGCGTTTATGGGGCTGTTGTTCCTGATGCGCTCGCTTATGAAGATATCAAGCGTGGTGTGGAAGTTGCGCAAGCTATGGGGCGTGCAGATGTTGGTCAGTCCGTTGTCGTTCAGCAAGGGCTAGTTCTCGGTGTCGAAGCGATCGAAGGCACCGATGCCTTACTTTCTCGTTGTAAAGAGCTCAAAAGGGGCGGTGATGGTGGCGTTCTGGTGAAATTAAAAAAACCTGAACAGGAACGGCGCGCCGATTTACCAACAATCGGTGTCGAGACACTCAAAAGCGCTTTTAATGCGGGGCTGAAAGGTATTGCTATTGAAGCGGGGGGAGCTCTCGTCGTGGATCGTGAATCTTTAGTGTCTGAGGCTGATGACTGTGGCTTGTTTGTTGTTGGGATAAGTCCCTCAGCATATGAATGATTTGGCTAACGATACTCCCCTGATTTATTTAATAGCGGGAGAGCCCTCTGGTGATCAATTGGGAGCGCGGCTAATGTCTGCCCTCAAGCAAGAGACAGATGGGAAGGTTCGCTTTGCAGGCCTTGGTGGAGAGCGGATGGCATCTGAAGGCCTTGAAAGCCTCTTTCCTATTCACGAACTGGCTGTAATGGGATTGGCAGAAGTTCTACCTCATATCCCCAATATTCTTAGACGTATTAAACAAACCAAAGGGGATGTCGAGAATCAACAGCCATCAGCTTTGGTAACAATTGATTCTCCCGGATTTAGCCTTAAAGTTAGCAAGGCTTTGAAAGGTGGCTCTATTCCCTTAATCCATTATGTTGCACCATCAGTTTGGGCCTGGAAGAAAAAACGTGCCAAAAAAGTTTCAGCCTATCTGGACCACCTTTTGACGCTTCTTCCTTTTGAACCGCCCTACTTTGAGAAACATGGACTAGCCTCAACATTCGTTGGACACCCGGTTATCGAAGCTGAGGGCGCTTTTTCGGATATTGGGAGAGAACAGCTATGTACAGAGTTAGGCTTGTCTCTTGAGGCACCGATACTCGCGGTTTTACCCGGTAGCAGAAGAGGGGAGGTCGCAAAACTTGGACCCGTGTTTAAAGAGACTGTTGGCTTGTTATCAAAGTCTATTCCTAACCTCCAGTGCATTATTCCTACCGTAAATAATGTAAAGAATGCGGTGATTGATCTTACCGATGATTGGCCTGTACCTGTAAAGGTGGTTGAGGGTGTTGAGGGGAAACATAAAGCATTTCGGTGTGCCAATGCCGCTTTGGCAGCATCTGGAACTGTTGCGCTTGAGCTCGCTGTTGATCGTGTGCCGACGGTAATTGCTTACAAGGTTGCTCCGATCACAGCTTTTATCGCGCGTTTATTAATAAAGATAAAATTTGCCAGTTTACCAAATATATTGCTGGATAAAGAAGTCCAACCCGAACGTATTCAAGAAAACTGTACAGCAGAAATTCTCGCTAGAGACATCGAAAGCTTACTGCTGGATAAATCGATTAAAGCAGAGCAAATAAACAATTATGATAAAGTCATTAAGTTATTGAAATCCGGCGATGAAATGCCAAGTACTAAAGCTGCAAAAACTATTTTGGCTGTCATTGCACAAAAAACATCTTATTGATTTTTGTTCGGGCGGAAAAATTCCTGGAGATCCAATATGACTGCTACCAAACATTTTCAATTTTTACATACAATGATCAGGGTCGTAGATCTCGATAAGTCGATTGATTTTTATACCCGCCACCTTGGGATGAAGCTGCTTAGGAAGAAGGATTTCCCATCCGGCGAATTTACTCTCGCTTTCCTAGGTTATGGCGATGAAGATAATCATACTGTTATAGAGCTCACCCATAATTGGGGGCAAATAGAACCCTATGATCTTGGAAACGGTTTTGGCCATCTCGCACTAGGGGTGCCTGATATTTATGCAACTTGTGCGGATCTGGAAAAGGAAGGGGTTAATATACCTCGTAAACCCGGACCTATGCAGCATGGATCGACGGTGATTGCTTTTATTGATGATCCCGATGGTTATAAGATCGAATTGATCGAACGTCGGTAGGAATATCGAGCTAATTAAAGACAAAGAAAAAGCGCTGTGAATTTACAGCGCTTTTTCTTTGTTCGCGGATGAGATTATCTTTTTTCTACAGGGATAAACTCACGTTCCTCATGTCCCAAAAATAGCTGGCGTGGACGGCCAATTTTGTGGTGAGGATCTTCGATCATTTCTCTCCACTGAGCGACCCAACCAACTGTTCTGGCCAGGGCAAAGAGAACCGTAAACATGGATGTTGGGAAGTTCATAGCCCGTAAAATGATACCGGAATAGAAATCAACGTTCGGGAAGAGTTTTTTCTCAGCAAAGTACGGGTCAGATAGAGCTACGCGTTCCAGCTCCATGGCCAATTCGAGCAATGGATCGTTAATACCAAGTTCAGAAAGTACTTCATGACAGGATTCACGCATTACTGATGCGCGGGGGTCGTAGTTTTTGTAGACGCGGTGACCAAAGCCCATGAGGCGGAAAGGATCATTTTTGTCCTTGGCGCGCTCAATGTACTTTGGAATATTGTCTTTGTGACCAATCTGTTGAAGCATGCTAAGAACTGCTTCGTTGGCACCACCATGTGCCGGGCCCCAAAGAGAAGCAATACCTGCAGCTATACAAGCAAATGGGTTGGCACCACTAGAGCCCGCAAGACGAACAGTAGAAGTTGATGCATTTTGTTCATGATCAGCATGGAGAATGAAAATTCTATCCATGGCGCGTACAAGAGCTGGACTTGCTTTATAGTCTTCACACGGAACAGAGAAGGTCATGTGTAAGAAGTTTTCAGCATAGCTCAGTTCATTTTTCGGATAAACAAACGGCTGACCAATTGCATATTTATAAGCGTAGGCGGCAATCGTCGGCATCTTTGCAATAAGGCGGTGTGAAGCAATTAAACGCTGATTTGGATCGCGAATATCGGTCGAATCATGATAAAAAGCTGATAGAGCGCCAACAACGCCAACCATGATGGACATTGGATGTGAATCGCGACGGAAACCGCGATAAAAATTCATCATCTGCTCATGGAGCATGGTATGGTAGGTAATGGTTTCTTTAAACTCTGTAGACTGTTCTTTATTTGGGAGTTCTCCATTTAGGAGTAGATAGCATGTATCCATGTAGTCACTTTTGGTGGCGAGGTCTTCAATAGAGTAACCGCGGTGGCGCAATATGCCTTTGTCACCATCGATATAAGTGATTGAAGAATCACAACTACCCGTTGATGTGAACCCAGGATCATAAGTGAAACAACCTGACTCACTATAAAGCTTACGAATATCAATAACACTTGGACCAGAGGTTCCGTCTAGGATTGGCATGTCAAAGCTTTTTCCCGTCCGGTTGTCGGTAACGGTAACGCTGTTAGTAGGGGTGGTATCTGACATTTTTGGAACCTCTGCTCTTTGTTATTTTTACTGGTTTGTTGCGCAGCAGCATAGTACTTTTACTACTTAAGATCAAATTGTGCGCTGCAATATTTTTAGATTATCTACATCCTTAGATTTGATCTGTAATTCTGTTAATTGATTCTTCCCGACCCAGGATATCCATTACGTCGAAAATTCCAGGAGAAACATTAGAACCGCTTAGGACTGCACGAAGAGGTTGAGCAACTTTACCAAGCTTGATCTCGTTCTCTTCCGCAAATGTTTTAACCGTTGTTTCCAGGATTTCTTCTTTCCACTCTGTAACCTCTTTTAATACAGGCAACAGATTTTTCAAATTTTCCTTACCATCATCAGAAAGAAGTTTTTCGGCTTTGGCATTTAAGGAAAGTGGTCTTGCTCTTACATAGAAAGCAGCACTTTCAGCTAATTCATTTACCGTCTTAGCACGCTCTTTTAGACCTGACATTCCGCTGGTTAATTTAGCTCTTCCATCGTCGGCAATAATTACGCCTTCGTTTTTTGTGATAAGAGGCGCGATTATGTCGGTCAGATAGCTATTATCTGCATTGCGAATGTAAATCCCATTTAGGTTTTCTAGTTTGGCAAAATCAAAACGGGAAGGGGATTTCCCGACGCTATCTACATCAAACCATTCAATAGCTTGTTCTGTGGAAATAACTTCTTCATCGCCATGTCCCCAACCCAAGCGAAGAAGATAATTTCTGAGAGCTTCTGGAAGATAACCCATTTCATCACGATAGGCTTCGACCCCAAGGGCGCCATGACGTTTAGACAATTTTGCCCCGTCTGCGCCGTGAATAAGGGGGATGTGTGCAAACTCAGGAAGATCCCAGTCCATAGCCTTAAAAAGCTGAACCTGGCGAAAAGCGTTGGTCAGATGATCATCGCCCCTGATGACGTGGGTAATGCCCATATCATGGTCATCAACAACAACAGAGAGCATATAAGTTGGGGTGCCGTCTGCACGAAGCAAAATCATGTCATCGAGTTGACTGTTGGCGACCGTTACATCGCCCTGTACCAAATCCTTGATTACAGTTTCGCCATCTTGTGGCATTTTTAAGCGGACAACAGGGGGCACACCTTCGGGAGCTTCAGATACTGGACGATCGCGCCAACGGCCGTCGTATTTCATGGGGCGGCCTTCTGCTTTTGCCTTTTCCCGCATTTCTGTCAGTTCTTCTGGGCTGCAATAGCAATGGTAGGCTTTGCCTTCGACCAGAAGTTGATTTGCCACTTCTTGGTGTCTGCTGGCGCCAGCAAATTGGTAAGTGATTTCATCATCATGGTTTAGACCAAGCCAGTTGAGCCCATCGATAATAGCTTCAATAGCTTCAGGTGTTGATCTTTTTCTGTCAGTATCTTCGATACGCAGAAGATATTTACCACCATGGTGTTTAGCAAATAGCCAGTTAAATAGTGCAGTACGGGCCCCACCAATGTGTAAAAATCCGGTTGGTGAAGGGGCAAAACGGGTTACAACCTGTTTCGTGGGCTGGCTCATGATGATCTTTCATAAATCAAGAGTGTTTGGGTATTTGTCTCAGTAGTGGTTGTTCGGGATATTGTGGAGCAAGTTCAAGTCCATCTAGGAACAACAGAGACTTCTGTTTCGACAGATATGTAGCATATCGTGTCGGATATCGCAAATGAAGTTCGAATTACCCTGACTATTTATGGAGTTACAAAAATTTCAAAGGGCTATGTCTAGAGCCATTTGAGGTGGCTTTATTTAAAGGGCATCGTCTATGTTATAAAAATTTTAAGGAACCCGGTAAGGGCCAGAACCGGGTTCCTCTTTACAGTTAACTTTCCAGTTCCCTGTGAAGGGCTGATATGGAGAGACACGCATCTGCTACTTCTTTGCCTTTTATCTTGAAGTGCTCAAGAAAGAAGTGATGATGTTCTTCTGAGTTATGGAAGTGATGGGGCGTTAATACAGCACTTAAAACCGGGATGTCAGTGTCCATTTGTGCTTGCATCATGCCTGAAATTACGGTTTGAGAAACAAACTCATGTCGATAAATGCCTCCATCTACGACGAAAGCTGCACCAACGATCGCAGCAAACCGGCCCGTTTTGGCTAATTTTCTTGCCACAAGCGGTATCTCTAGCGCACCAGGGACGTCAAAGACCTCTACGCTAGCAGAACCATTGGTCCGATTTTCAATTTCGTTTAGAAAAGCAGTTCGACAATTGCCGACAATGTCACCATGCCATTGAGCCTGTATGAAGGCAAAGTTCATGTCTTCAAGAGTACCGCTGGGAAATTTATTATTTGACTTCTGATTCATCGATTTTTCCAATCAAACTTAAAACGAGAATCAGGGCGTACGCAATGATATAACCCCGACAATACATGTTGGGGTCTCACCACTCCGTTCTCTACCATCCGGACTATAACCGTCGGCCTCGGAATTACACCAAGTCTGCTGACCTTTTCGGATGGGAGCCGAAAAGCGCTCGCGGGCTTAAGCAACAATGTTATCACCGCCGGTGGGGAATTTCGCCCCGCCCCGAGAACTTGTCTCATCTATTGATAAGACGAGATCTTAGTATCCGATGATGACAATAATATCTACGGAAAATTTTCTCTTCCGGTATCAAAATATAGAGAAAATATTGAGGTTGCGGTAAAAATACCAGTTTTGGTTGTTATTTTTGTTGTGAGCATATTCTATGAGTGCTGGGTACTCTAATCGGTGACTTGAAATTGGGGGGAGAAGAAAGATAGGCTGGGTGCAATTATATCAGTATATAAGCTCTGTTTTCGAAGGTGAAAGAACAAGGATGTTAAATTGGCTTCCGGTCTTTATTGCCCTTGGGATTGCATTGTATTTTTCATTACCCTATGAGCCAGATATATATCTAGTATCAGGAATAAGTTTTATACTTTGGTTATGCGTGACCTTTAGTCGGTATAGTAAAGGTTCTAGTACCAAGCCTTGGCTCTGTTTGATCGTCCTCACACTAATTTCTTCAGGCGTTAGCCTTGCGACAATTCATTCGTTTATTGTCCGTACTCCTGTACTTAACTATGAGATTGGTCCGCGTTTTATTGAAGGTTCAATTGTCTCCATTGAACCTTCATCACCAGGGCAGCGATACATCCTTGGGAACTTAGGAGATCGTGGATTTAAAAATCAACCAATCCCCAAATACATCCGATTGCGGTCAAACATCCGTCAAAAGGATATAGAAGTAGGTGAAAGAATAAGAGCCCGTGTGGTACTCAAGCCTCCAACTCAACCGCTCTTACCCTCAGGGTTTAATTTTGCTCGGTATGCCTATTATAAACAAATAGGAGCCGTGGGTTATATCTGGGGCAAGGTGGAGAGTATTGGCAATGATCCTAATGGTCCATTACGTATGGATCTTTTTTGGAATGGTTTGCGAAATAAAATTGTTCAAAAAATCGAAACCCATTTGGAAGACGATGAGCGCGATCTCGCAATTACATTTTTAACTGGCCAAAAGGGCGGGATTTCAAACAAAGCAAAAAATAATATTCGTAAAGCTGGATTGGCACATCTATTGGCTATATCCGGGTTACATATGGGGCTGGTTGCTGGAATCATATTCTTCTCTCTTCGTCTTTTTATGGCTTCCATTCAACCCTTGGCTCTTAACTATCCAATCAAGAAGATCTCAGCTCTTTTAACTCTCATTATTTGTTATGGATATCTAGAGTTGATTGCAATGCCTCTGTCTGCACAGCGTGCTTATATGATGGCAGGTGTATCTCTTCTTGCCATTATTCTCGACAGGCAAGCGATCTCGATGAGAACGGTATCTGTAGCTGCACTTGTCTTACTTGTGCTGACCCCTGAAGTTCTGATTTCTGCAAGCTTTCAACTATCTTTTGCAGCTGTTATCGCTTTGGTCGCTGTTTTCGAATATTACGATAAGAACGAGAGGAGTAAGTCACTTCTCGTGAGAATCCTTGTTGGGTTAAAGGTAACCGTTATTTGTTCTCTCATTGCCTCTCTCGCAACAGCACCCTTTGTTTTGTACCATTTCCATAGTCTTCCTCTTTTTGGGATTTTAGCCAATCTTATTGCGGTTCCCTTTACCGCACTGGTGCTTATGCCTCTCGTGCTTTTGAGTTATGTCCTGATGCCTTTTGGATTAGAGGGCTTGTCTTTGGTACCGCTGGGGTGGGCTTTCAAATTCTTATTATGGCTTGCTGAATTGGTGGCTTCCATACCTAAGGGACAGTTAAAAGTATCCGCTTTTCCCGTTGAGTATCTGGCCTTGGTGTCCCTTGGTGGCTTATGGATATGCCTGATTAAGCACCCTATGCGAATTTTAGGGGCCATACCTATTGTCATTTTTATCCTTTTTCTTGGCATAACAGAGCGCCGACTGGATGTCGTCGTAGATGGCAAAACGGGATTGATTGCTATTCGGAGGGATAATGAACTCTTTATTAATCATACACGAAAAGCACGGTTTACATCCAAGGTTTGGAAGCAAAATTTAGCCGTTAGCAACACCAGAGACTGGCGTGAATTACCCGACGATATTTTTAGGTGCGATGAAAGTGCTTGCTTGTATAAGGCAGAGGGAAAAACGACGTCTTTTATACTGAACGGGAGCGCTTTTAAGGACGATTGTGTAAAAGCTGATTACATTATTACGACGTTAAAATCTCCTGGTTGGTGCCAGGGCAAGGAACTTTTGGTTCTAGATTATTGGGATTTAAGAAAAAAAGGTGTTCACAGTATAAAATTCTCACCTTTGGGGCCTAAGGTGGAAAATGTACACGATAATACTGGAGAGAGACCATGGGTAAAGTAGCTCAAGTAATTCGGGTATTATCAAAATATGTTAACGCTATAGATCCATCGCATTAACATATAGAACGCGAAACTTTAGTGGTATTGCCTGAGTAGGCCAACGAGTTTGCCTTGTACCTGTACACGACCAGCATCATAGACTTTGGTTTCGTATGACGCATTTGCTGGTTCGAGTTCAATCTTACCGCTTTGACGTCTTACATGTTTAAGAGTGGCTTCAACATTGTCGACAAATGCGACCCCGATCTGGCCATTCTCAATGACATCACAACGTTGAATGAGAACAGTATCACCATCGAGAATTCCGGCTTCAATCATTGAATCACCCTCCACTGTGAGAGCGTAATGATCCCCACGACCGATGAGGCCAGTTGGTACATCAACATAGGAAGCTGGATCGTTTAAAGCCTCGATAGGTGTACCTGCGGCAATCTTACCGTAAAGGGGGAGTTGTACGGTATCATTTTCCAATAAAGATTGATTTGCGGCTTGTACATCCGAGGATAGTAGGGGGTTACTATTGGATATGCTGGGTGCAGTATTGGCTGCTGTCGTTTGAGGAACAGGACCAAGGTCTTCAGGTAACCGAAGAACTTCTACGGCGCGGGCGCGATGAGCCAAGCGTCGAATGAAACCGCGTTCTTCAAGGGCGGTAACAAGTCTATGGATACCTGATTTTGACTTCAAGCTTAACGCATCCTTCATCTCATCAAAAGATGGAGAAACTCCTGTTCGAGATAGATGATCCCGAATATATAGTAGAAGCTCGCGTTGTTTCTTGGTCAGCATCGACATTCCCCCGAATATAATTACGTTTTGTCAGTAGAACAAAACAAAAACATATACTTTGTTCTACTTTGGTTCTCTTCTGGGGTCAAGGTCTAAAATGCGGCTGGAGAGAGCTTAAAGCCGGATGATCTCTACTTCGCTACCTTTCTTAATCGAAGGCGCGAAGGGAGGGCGGATAAGCAGACAATCCGCTTTGCGTAGTAAATTAAGCATCGCGCTATCTTGTCGGCTAAACGGGGTCGCAAGGAGCTGGCCTTTGCCATTTGTTGTCAGTTCTGCACGCAAATAATCTTGGCGTTTATCATTCTCGCTGAGATCATTTGCCAAGATCACACGTTCTACTCTTTCAGAGTGGGGGTCTTGACCGGTCATTTTCCAAAGGGCAGGGCGGGCAAAGATATAAGCGCATACCAAGGTTGAGACAGGGTTCCCAGGGAGGCCGATCATTGGTGTATTACCCAATTTTCCAAATATTAGGGGCTTTCCTGGACGCATGGCAATACGCCAAAAATCTATCTCCAAACCCTGTTCGCCAAGGACAGAGCGGACAAGATCATGATCACCGACAGAGGCACCGCCTGTGGTAAGGAGGAGGTCTGCGCCTTCGGCCCCTTTGGCCATTGCTGAGAGGGCTTCGCTATCATCTGGAGCAATTCCCAGGGAAATAGGTTCTCCTCCGCACTCGCGTACAAAAGACATCAAGGCTGTGGTATTGGAGCTGATAATCTGATTTGGCCCCGGTGTTTCTCCGGGAAGAACGATCTCGTTGCCAGTGGCCAGAATGGCAACCCGGGGTTTACGGTAAACTTCCAGCCAAGGGTGGTTCATGGCAGCAGCAAGTGCGAGATCTCTGGCCGTTAGAACTGTACCCTTTTCAAGGCCAACCTGGCCTTCTTTGAAATCAAGGCCAGCAGGACGGATATAGCGGCCGGATGGTTCGCTTTGTTTGACTGTTACCTGATCATCTTGTCGGTCGGTATTTTCTTGTATCACGATGCAATCCGCCCCAAGAGGAACGGGACCACCAGTGAAAATTCTTACAGCTTCGCCAGCTTTTAATGTTTGATCGAAACTTCCACCAGCAGGAGATTCTCCAAGAACCGTTAGCTGTACAGGTACTGATGCAATATCCGATGACCTAACAGCATATCCATCCATAGCGGATACATCTGTGGGTGGCTGGGTGAGACGAGCTTTTATGTCTTTGGCAAGAACGCGCCCCAGAGCATCGTGTAGGGAAACAGTCTCAGGAGACAGCTTAGTAAATCCTGCGAGTACGCGTTCGAGAGCTTCTTCAACTGATAACATCATTTTGCCTCATAAGTACCGGATTTTCCACCCGTTTTCTTGATAAGTCGGACGTCGGTGATTTGAATGCCCTTATCTACGGCTTTGCACATATCGTAAATGGTGAGGGAGGCAACAGAGACAGCTGTGAGTGCTTCCATTTCAACACCAGTTTGGCCCGTCAGTTTACACGTTCCGATAACATCGATTGCATTTTCATCGGGGTGTAATTCGAAGTCGACTTTGACGGAAGTCAGCATTAGCGGATGACAGAGCGGGATAAGGTCAGGTGTTTTTTTCGCACCCATGATACCAGCCAAGCGCGCGACAGATAGGACATCACCTTTTTTGAAACCGCCTTCTTGGATCAACTTCATGGTTTCAGGTTGAACAAGAACACGTCCCTTGGCTGTTGCAGTCCGTGTTGTCTCTTTTTTGTCAGAGACGTCCACCATGACAGCTTTGCCTTCTTTATCGAAATGCGTGAACGTGCTGCCAGACATCTGCTTAACTCTTTCGTTTGGTGCTATTGGTTGTGCTTATTGTGCTAACAGTGTTTTTGTTGCGGCTGTGACATCATCCTGGCGCATGAGAGATTCGCCAATGAGGAAGGTTGTCGCACCTGTTGCTTTCATACGCTTCAGGTCATCAGGAGTGTAAAGACCGCTTTCCGCAATAAGAAGCTTTTCAGGGGGAACCATCTGAGAGAGATCTTCAGTCGTCGCAATATCGACCTTGAGCGTTTTTAGGTTTCGATTATTGATCCCTAGAAGGGGGGACTTAAGATGCTGAAGCGCACGTTCGAGTTCTTCTGCATTATGAACTTCAACCAGAACATCCATACCATGCTCAAAGGCGAGGGCTTCCAAGTCGCGTGCTTGCTCATTTGTAAGCGCCGCCATAATCAGCAAAATACAATCGGCACCGAGAGCACGGGATTCGACAATTTGATAGGGCTCTAACATAAAGTCTTTGCGAAGGGCTGGGAGGTCAACAGCAGCTCTTGCTTCGAGAAGATATTTATCTGCACCTTGGAAGTAAGGCTCGTCTGTCAAAACCGATAAGCAGGTGGCACCACCAGCTTTATAAGCTTTAGCCAGAGAGGCTGGGTCGAAGTCCGCCCGGATCAAACCTTTGCTTGGAGATGCTTTTTTTATCTCACTAATCAAGCCATAGAGACCTTGGTCGTATTTGGCTTTCAGGGCACGATAAAAACCACGTGGCGCAGCTTGTTTACTTGCTTGTTCTTCAAGGTCGGCCAGAGATGTGTTTTCTTTACGTGCTTTTACAAAGGCTAGTTTGTCATCACAGATACGTTTTAGAACATCGCTCACGATGGTGAACCCTCATTTGTAAGTGACACAAGGCCATCAAGTTTTGCCAAGGCAGCACCGCTGTCGATCGCTTTAGCCGAGATCACGGCAGCTTCCTTAAGATCATCGGTTATACCTGCGACAATTAAGGCGCCAGCTGAATTCAAAACAACCGCGTCACGATAGGCATTTTTCTCACCACCTAGCATAGATCTCATCGCTTTGGCGTTAAATTCTGCATCTCCACCGATAATTTCTTCAATTGGGGATCGTTCCAACCCCGCCATTTCTGGAATTATCTCAAAGTTACGAACGCGTCCTTGATCTAGCTCAGATATAAAACTTAACCCTGAAATTGAGAGTTCATCCAAGCCTTCAGCGCCATGAACCACCCAGGCTTTTTCATGTCCAAGAGCCTTGAGGACGTTTGCCACAGGCTCAACCAGATCACGACTATACACACCCGTTATTTGGCGCGTTACCTTGCCGGGGTTCGATAGGGGGCCTAAGACGTTGAATATGGTTCGCGTTCCGAGTTCTGCGCGGGTTGGGCCGACATGCCTCATGGCGGAGTGATAAAGGGGAGCTGCGAGAAAACATGTGCCGTTCTCTGCAAGAGCGTGCTCAACCGCTTCTACATTTGCTTCCAGGCCAATACCGAGAGCGCCGAGGACATCGGATGCACCGCTTTTAGATGAAGCCGCACGGTTACCGTGCTTGGCAACGCTCACACCTGCTGCTGCGACAACAAATGCCGTAGCCGTTGAGACGTTGAGAGTTCCTTTAGCATCACCGCCAGTACCACAAACGTCGATAGCGCCTTTGGGGGCTTTGATCGTTCGCATCTTGCTGCGCATAGAACGTGCAGCACCTGTGATTTCTTCGACGGTTTCCCCGCGAACACGCAGGCACATAAGAAAACCCGCAACTTGTGAAGGGGTCGCTTCGCCTGTCATCAGAAGGTCAAAAGCTTGTTCAGCCTGTTCAGCTGATAAGCTATTCCCATCGGCCGTATAGGCGATGAAAGATTTAATGTCGTTTAATTCCGCAGACTTGGAACTAGACCCAGAACTGGAACCTGACATGGAAAAGTCTCCCTTATTTCAAACCCTGTTTCATTAAAGCTCTTGTTGATCTTATACCCAGGGAGAAAATTATTACTTTGAGTAATTTATACCGTGAGAAAGTTATACCGCGAGAAAATTCTTTAAGAGATCGTGTCCCTTTTCAGACGCGATGCTCTCGGGGTGAAACTGTACACCGTGAACTGCAAGTTCTTTGTGTTGTAACCCCATGATCACCCCATCATCTGTCCACGCCGTAACCTCAAGGCAGTCAGGCATACTATCAGGCTCGATAGTAAGTGAATGGTAACGTGTAACTGTCAAAGGATCTGGCAGGTCTTTAAAGACACTTTTGCCTTTGTGTCTTATTGCACTGGTTTTGCCGTGCATTGGTGTAGGTGCCCTGACAACCTTGGCCCCAAATGCCTGCCCAATAGATTGATGGCCGAGGCAAACACCGAGTATAGGTATTTTCCCGGCAACCCTTTCTACGAGTTCCAAACAGATACCTGCTGAAGAAGGGTCACAAGGCCCAGGAGAAATAACAATTCTCTCTGGTTTCATGTCCAGGATTTCATCGACAGATATTTGGTCGTTGCGTTCGACGGATATCGTCGCGCCGAGTTCCCCTAAATAATGATAGAGGTTGTAGGTAAAACTATCGTAGTTGTCGATCAGTAGTAACATATCGGCACGCGGGCTTTCACTTATTGAGAAATGTAGAAAATTTAGGAAGTTATAGCAGTAAGGTAAAGGTGAAGAAATAAAGAAAGGTGAGATTTTCTAATGATTTTGTATTCTCTTCATATTTTTTGCTTTAGTGACTTGACCTTCCAGTTACTGTAAACTCCATATATGGCTCATCTTGGAATTTTTGAGAGTAAGCCAGCAGATGTCAAAATCTATTGAATTGAGCATTGACGGTATGAGTTGTGCGGGTTGTGTGCGTTCTGTCGGTAAGGCGTTAGAGTCTGTTGACGGTGTTATTGAAGCCCAGCCTGACCTTATGAATAATTCTGCAATGGTGATATCAGACGGCACTGTTGAAAAGGAGCGCCTTTTGAAAGCTCTTTCTGAAAAAGGTTATAAAGCTAAAATCGTTAATCCTGTGTCCCCTCAAGAAGAGAGAACAGTTGAGCTCGGCATCAAAGGGATGACTTGCGCGGCGTGTGTTCGTTCGATCGAAAAAGCGATTATGCAAGTGCCGGGAGTTGGGTCGAGTTCCGTTGATTTAATGAATGGTGCCGCAAGAGTTTCTCTTTCCAAGGAAAGTGATGATATCCATTCAATAGAGCGCCAGCTTATTGCTAAAATATCAGAATCTGGTTATGAGGCCGTTGTTCAGAAAAATGATATTTTATCGTTTTCTGGGCTGAATGAGCAAGAGAGCCAAACCAGAACTTATGGGATTTTCATTCTTTCAATGATCCTAACTGTTCCTTTGGTTGGCCAAATGATTTTGATGCCATTTGGTATAGAATTAACAATCCCTCCATTATTTCAATTTTTGCTTGCCCTTCCTGTTCAGGTCCTTGCAGGAGCCCGATTTTATAAGGGGTTTTGGAATGCTTTTCGCCATGGTCAAAGCAACATGGATACGCTGGTGGCAGTTGGAACCTCTGCAGCCTTTGGGTTGTCTGTAGCTGTTATGCTTGGCGACACTTCTGAGTGGTTATCTTGGTCGTCCCATATAGCACACAGTCTTTACTTCGAAGCATCTGCGGCGGTTATTACGCTTGTGCTTTTGGGTAAAATTCTTGAAGAAAGGGCTAAAGGGAAAACCAACGAAGCTTTACTAGCTTTGATGAAACTACAACCTTCAACGGCCATTGTTGAACGAAATGGAAAACAACAAGAGATCCCGGCGAGTAAAGTACAAGAGGGCGATATTATTATTGTTCGCCCAGGGGATTTAATTTCCGTCGATGGCATTATTATTTCAGGTCACAGCCAAATTGATGAAGCTATGGTTACAGGCGAATCAATGCCTGTGTCCAAAAATGCTGGAGATCCCTTAATTGGTGGTACAATCAATGGTGAGGGGCTTCTTCGCGTTCAGCCAACAACACTTGGGAAAGATTCCAAGCTTTCACAAATTATAGAACAAGTTAAGTCTGCCAGAACAAGTAAACCAAAAATTCAAAAGCTTGTTGATCAGGTGAGTGCTATTTTTGTTCCTTCTGTGCTCGTTATCGCAATAGGAACTTTTATATATTGGTGGTTTTTAGGAGGGGCGCCTTTAGAGTTTGCCATAATCAATGCTGTAACTGTTCTTGTTATTGCTTGCCCATGTGCACTTGGACTAGCAACGCCTACAGCGATCATGGTCGGGAGCGGACAAGCCGCCCGGATGGGTATTTTGATAAAGAACGCCGATGCTATAGACGGATTAGCGAGCGCAACGACCGTTGTATTTGATAAAACGGGTACTCTGACTTCTGGTCATCCCCAGGTGGTAGATAGTCTTTTGTCGGATAAATTTCCTGCCAAGAAAATTTTGACGCTGGCTTCTGGCTTATCCATGGATAGTTCTCATCCCCTTTCGAAGGCGATATTAAATTACGCAGAACATGAAGGCGTATCTCCTGCTGAAATCAAAAATTCTCAGGCCATACCTGGTCTTGGCGTAAAGGGTGGCGTCGATCAAAATGAACTCTTTATGGGCAGTATCAAGCTGATGAAGAGGGAAGGCGTTGATACAAACGATTTTGATGATTTTTCCGAGAAATCGGGGCAAGAGGGCTCAACCCTTGTCTGGCTAGCAGAAAAAAATGGAGATGTAATCGTTGTTTTGGGCGTGTTTGCCTTAAAAGATCAAATCAGAGAACAGTCCTACAAGGCAATTTCTGCTCTTAAGGCAGAAGGCTTAAAAGTCATGATGCTCAGCGGAGACCAGAAGCCCGCAGCAGATATGGTTGCCAAGGAATTGGGTATTGATCATGTCCAAGCAAATCTACTACCTGCTGACAAGCTATCTTGCCTTAAAGCCTTACATGATAAGGGAGAACGCGTGGTTATGGTTGGTGATGGCATCAATGATGCGCCTGCCCTGGCGGGGGCTGATGTTGGTTTGGCCATGGGCGATGGCACTGATGTTGCTATCGGCTCTGCAGATGCCTCCTTAACCCAAAGCGATCCTTATCTGGTACACAAAACAATACGAACTGGACGTATCATTCGACAAAAAATTGCGCAAAATTTGCTCGGCGCTTTTGTGTATAACGTTATCGGCATTCCCCTCGCGGCATCTGGTATGCTTAACCCTGTGTTAGCCGGAATTGCGATGGCTTTAAGCTCTGTTACCGTAATGACAAGTTCCCTCTCACTCTATTCTTCACTGAAACGGATCGACTAAAATCATGAAAATCGGTCAAGTTGCGACTAAATCAGGTTTACCTGCAAAGACAATTAGGTATTACGAATCAATAGGTTTGATAGACCCGGCCGGTAGGACTTCTGCGGGATACAGGGCGTATGAAGAAAAAGATATTCAAACCCTTCGTTTTATTCAACGGGCCAGAAGTCTCGGGTTTTCCATAAGTGAGGTCTCTGCGTTGTTAACGCTTTGGAATGACCGCAACAGAGCGAGTGCTCAGGTAAAAGAGCTCGCGAGACGACACGTTGAAGAGATGGATCGTAAAATTACCGAACTACAGTCCATGAAAGATACCTTGAGCGAGCTTATCGACAAATGCCAGGGGGATCATCGGCCAGATTGCCCGATACTGAATGATTTTGCTCGGTTAAATAATAAGGCCAAAAAATAGAATTTCTTTTTCGGTAAATTTCCTAAGTAGGTAGAGTTTTTTCTATCAACTGGAGAATTGCTGATATACATATGAACCCTCATCGTAGAGCGGATTCATGTCAAAAAAACGCAAATCAGAGCCCAAAAAATCGGGTAAGTCGAAATCCTCTCATCACAAGAGACGGTTTCAGGCTGGAAACTTGTTTATAGTTCTCGGATTTGTGTTTTTTCTGGCCATAACAATATCCTCATTGTTGGTTTTCCAACGCAGTGATAAGGGGGACGACGATCCCCATAAGCTCGTAGAACAAACTCTAGAACAAACTGAAGAACAAGCTAAAATTAAGGCACTTGAAGCGGCACCTGCTAATAAGCCTCACCCCATTAATCTTGGGAATATCTCTGTTGATGACACAGTTATTGACGATGGCGCTTCTTCTGAAATCGTCAAACTTCCACCAAGTGTAACGATTTCGATACCAGAGAAAACAATCAAAATACCCCCTCGAACAGTAACAGAGGATGTAGTTGAAAAGGGTGAGGGGTATATTGAGCCTCAAAATGACCTTACACAGGAGAGTGAAGGTGAGGTCGCATCTCTTCCTCCTGTTAATAATAACTCTCTAGCAAAGCAGTCCTGGAAGCGACCTGAGCGCCCAATGATTGCTATTGTGCTTGATGATGTCGGTGTTAATCGGAAAGGCGCAGAGCTCGCCATTGAACTTCCTGGCGTGGTTACCCTTTCTTTCATGACGTATGCCCCTGATGTTCAAGTCATGACTAAAGCCGCACGGGAAAAAGGGCATGAACTTATGTTACATGTGCCTATGGAGCCTTTAGGACGAGCAGATCCTGGACCGCAGGCTCTCCTCACGGGCCTTTCTGATCAAGAGATACTGTCTCGATTTGAATGGGGGATGGCCCAGTTTGATGGCTATATCGGGATCAACAATCACATGGGCAGTAAGTTTACAGGTTGGGATCGTGGCATGAAGGTTGTTATGCAGCGCATTGAGAAAACCGACCATTTCTTTATGGACTCTCGAACATCGCCAAATAGTGTTGCTGCGGAAACGGCTGCTTCGCTAGGTGTTCCTGTGCTGAGGAGGGATACATTTCTTGATAACGATTATCAAGATCCGGACAAAATTGAAGCCCAGCTAAAATTAACGGAAAGAATTGCTCTGAAAAATGGCCATGCCATTGCTATTGGTCACCCACACAAAACAACGATAAGAGTCTTGCATCAATGGATCAAATCTGCAGAAAACCGTGGTTTCAACGTTGTTTCCATCTCTGAGATTCTGGCGTTAAAAAAGCTGGCAGAGTAAGTTCTCTAACCAGCTTTTCTAAATATTCTATATTTACTTTAGATGTTACTTTTTTGAGCCGCAAAGCGAACGGCTTCTTCCGCTGCTCTAATAAGAGCACGTGCTTTGTTGTGGCATTCTTGATACTCAGATTCAGGGATTGAATCAGCGACAACGCCCGCACCCGCTTGAATGTACATGGTCTGATCTTTGATGATCGCTGTACGTAAGGCGATACATGTATCCATGCCGCCACCAGCACCAAAGTATCCAACTGCACCGCCATAGATGCCACGCCGTTCTGGTTCAAGTTCGTCAATGATTTCCATCGCGCGAACTTTTGGGGCTCCAGAAACAGTCCCAGCTGGAAAACCTGCTGCAAGGGCGTCGATCATATCTGCACGTTTGGTATCAAGCGTCCCTTCGACGTTGGATACGATGTGCATGACATGACTGTATAATTCGATGATCATGCGCTCTGTTACTTGAATAGACCCGACCTCAGCTACGCGGCCAACGTCGTTTCTACCCAAATCCAGTAACATCAGGTGCTCAGCGAGTTCTTTAGGATCAGACAGCAAGTCAGCAGCAAGTTCTTTATCTTCAGCTGCATTGGCACCGCGTTTTCTCGTTCCGGCAATTGGACGAATGGTCACCTTGCCATCTCTAACGCGGACCAAAATTTCTGGACTGGAACCAACCACTGAAAAATCACCAAAGTTTAAATAAAATAAAAACGGTGATGGATTCAACCTCCTCAGGGCGCGATAGAGAGCAAAGGGGGGAAGGGTAAAGGGAACGGAGAACCTTTGCGAAAGAACGACCTGAAATATATCGCCAGCCAAAATATACTCTTTGGCCTGCTCAATCATTTTATGGAATTCTTCACGCGAAAGATTAGACGCTGTTTCTGGGAGAACGAGATCGCCCTCGAAAGATTCAGGTTTATGCTCCAGAGGTACATTAAAATCAGCGGTAACAGCTGCTAGTCTGTCATGGGATTTTTCAAAAGCTTCTCTTGCAGATATACCGTCTTCAGGCCAAACAGCTGTCGTTACCAGAATTTGATCTTCTACCCGGTCAAAAATGGCTGTGACCGTTGGGCGAAGATACATGCCTTCTGGGAGTCCTAAAGGATCAGGGTTTTCTGTGGGGAGATGTTCCATCTGTCTGACGGTTTCATATCCCATATAACCAACAATACCTGCTGCCATTGGCGGTAGGTCTTCTGGAAGATCGAACCTACATTCAGCAACCAGCTTACGCAGGCTTTCCAAGGCAGTGTCTTGTTCGGCTACGAAAGCATTAGGCTTTGTTTTATAATGCCTGTTGATTTCAGCCTTCGCCCCATTGCAACGCCATACCAAGTCAGGATCAAACCCGATAAAAGAATAGCGGCCAATGGTGTTCCCACCCTCGACAGATTCAAAGAGAAAGCTGTTTGCTCTTTGTTCCGCCAGTTTGAGAAAGGCAGAAACAGGCGTTTCCAAATCAGCAATGAGTGTTGTCCAAACCACTTGTGGCTTGTTGTTATTATATATTGCTGAGAAAGCTTCGTATGTAATGGGTTCTGTCATTAGTACGGAGACGTGCCATAAGGGTTGATGACTTGATCGATAGAGCTCTGGTTTATCTCTACACCGAAATCCTGTCTAAGGGCCGCAAGATACTGAGAATAAACGTCATTCTTATATGAGCCTTCGACGGTTGTTTTTACACTATCGACAGCTTCAGCTTGGCTGCTTAAATCGGCCTGTACAATCCCGCTGACCGTCGCGATGAGATAACCATTGTCAGCCTGTCCGGTAAGAGTGTCACCTTTTTTCGCTTTGTAGATGTCTCTTACGAGCGCAGGAGCAAGTGCTTCGCCAACGTTTGATGAAAAGCGGTTGATCTCTATACCAAATTTGATCAACTCAGCCGCTTCATCGGTTACGGCTTGAAGCGCAGTACCGTTACGAGATTCATCAGCCAATTTTTCTGCGATCTTCTTTGTCTCATCGTTTTTACGGTTTACAAGCCATGCCTGCGTCAATTCAGATTTGATTTCCTGAAGTGCGCGTGGTGCCGCTGGAGTTATTGAATTAACTTTAAGGATAAAATATCCACCGTCATCAAGCTCGGTAAGGAGGCTGTCGGCATCTGTTCCGGTCTGCCCGAGAACTTCTTGAAACTTGTTGTTTTCAGAAAGACCCATAAGAGGCAACCCATCGCGATCACGGCCATCTGAATCGATTTCATTATAAGAGGACATAATCAAACCAAGTTTAGTTGCGGCTTCGATGAGGTCCGCACCTGAAGCAATTTCGTCATCTAATTGGTTTGCGAGAGAGATAAGTTCATCAGTGGCAACACGCAGCGCAGCATCTTTTGTTACTTGTTCGCGTACTTCCTCAAAAACGGCTTCTCTTGCAGGTGAAATTTCCTCTACAGAGATAATGTGCCATCCAAGAGGGGATTGAATAGGTGCGGTAATGCCTGCGGTCTCGAGCGCGAACACTTCTGGTCCAAGCTCCGGCAATAGATCAGATTGCTCCATAACACCGAGATCGATGCTTTCGGACCCGGTTAACTCTTTGGCAACAGCATTAAATTCTGCGCCGCCGAGGAGCTTGTCATGAGCTTCTTTGCCCTGCGCTTCATCGCTGAGAAGCATTTGAACCAAACTGCGACGATCAGGAAGAGACAGGCTATCTTTTTGTGCGAGGAATTCTTCTTCGATTTGCTCCTCAGAAAGCGTAACGGTTTTTGCGACTTCTTTTGGGTCGAGATGAAGATAACTTACGGATTTGAATTCAGGCGCCAGATAATTTTGTTTCTCTGTTTCGTAATAAGAAGAAAGCTCCGTATCGGTGGCCGGGGCCATGTTGTCAAATCGTGAATATGGAATTTCGATGTAATCAACCAAACGTTTTTCGCTGGTATAGGTATAAAGCTGTTCAGCTAATTTAGTCGGAACAGGAATGGCATTGGTTATGGCATTGTTGATTTGTTGGCGTTCAATATCTTTGGATAGATCGCGAAGGAAAGTGGCTTCAGACATGCCTGCCTGATAAAGCGTATTTTGAAAACGGTTAGCATCAAAATCTCCAAGTTCGTTTTTGAAAGCATCAATTTTCAAAATTTCTTCTCTCAATTGCGCTTCAGAAACTGTTAGCCCCATTTCTTGAGATTGAAGGGTAAACAAGGCCTGGCTTACAAGCTGAGCAACTACTCTGTTTGTGAGGCCGAGCTGTTGGGCTTCTTGGAAATCAATAGCACGGCCCAATTGTTGAGCGATACTATTGGTTTCGCGAGTAAGGCCGTTGGAAAATTCAGTCTGAGTGACTTCGATGTCTCCAACTTTGGCTACGACCTGATTTGACCCTAAATTCAAGAAGATGTCTTGGATCCCCCAAGCAGCAAAGCTTAATATTAAGAGGGAGAAAAGTGCTATAACAACAATACGCTTGAAAAGGCCTGGTTTTTTATGAGCCATAACTTACCCGTGAAATTCTACAGAATGATTGAATAATATATAATCGTGCGGGCATATTAAGGACGGAGCTATCTTGGGGCAACAGCGTTTTTGAAGTTTATACACTCGGTGCCATAGTTGTGATCTCTTACGATCGAAACTGAGCGCAAAAATCCTTCTTATATATAGGACCTTTATATCAGGCCTTCATAACGGTCCTTGATAACAGGAGAATTACCTCTTCGGTCTTGGTTTGTTCGAATAGAGACTGTATAGATATGCCGATATTTCACAGGGAGAATCGATTATGGTGCGTAAACTCATTGCGGGTAACTGGAAAATGAATGGGTCCGTTTCCTTTGCCTCTGAGCTGGTAAGTGGGCTGTTATCAAGAATTGAACAACAAGATGTTCCAACCGACTTTGTCGTTTGCCCTCCAGCAGCCCTACTTGGTTCCGTCCTTGCTCAAACTAAAAATACGAAACTTTCTGTTGGTGGTCAGGATTGCCACGCGAATGTATCGGGTGCTCACACCGGAGATACTTCTGCGGAACTTTTGAAAGACATTGGGTGCGGCTATGTTTTGACCGGTCATTCTGAAAGAAGAACTGACCACGGTGAAAGTAATGCTGACGTAAAGGCAAAAAGTGCTGCGGCCTTGAAAGCGGGACTTATTCCCATCATCTGTATTGGTGAAACTGAAGGCGAGCGTGTCTCAGGGAATACTCTGAAGGTTATTGAAGAGCAGGTTGGCCAGTCTCTTCCTGATGATGCTGATCCTAGCCGCATTGTGTTGGCCTATGAACCGGTTTGGGCTATTGGCACAGGCAAAACGGCAACTCCTGATGATGTGGCAGAAGTCCATAATTTCATCAGAGGATTACTTGTCTCTCGATTTGGAAATGATTCTGCTCAAAAAATAAACATCCTTTACGGGGGATCTGTTAAGCCCTCTAACGCCGCGGAATTGCTGGCAGTTTCAAACGTTGATGGCGCACTTGTTGGCGGTGCAAGTTTAAAAGTTGAAGATTTTTGGGCAATTGGTGTCAGATGAGTCTAGCCATATCGGTTGGAAAAGGCTAAATAGCCTGTAAAGATCTATATAGGCGCACAATAGTTTTATATTACGGTTGAGATATAAGGCGTTATGGGTGTGTTAAATTGGGGTGAGAATCCCGGAAAGTTTTGAGAGACTACTAACGATGAACGAAGTATTATTGGTCATTCATTTGTTGATTACGCTATCGCTTATCAGCGTCGTCCTCGTTCAGAAGAGCGAAGGTGGTGGTCTTGGTATGGGCGGAAGTGGTGGCGGTGGCGGCTCTGGCGGTTTTGGTGGATTCCTTACAGGACAAGGTACCGCTAATTTGTTAACGCGTACCACTGCTATTCTTGCTGCGGCATTTATTGCTTCAAGCCTTTTGTTGACCGTACTTGCCGATACAGGTAGCACGCGATCTATTGCTGATGATATCATCGCACCAGTGGCTCCAACCGAGAGTGAGCAGCCAGTTGCTCCGCCGGTTTCAGAATAAGTTTCGGATTATTTCCGATACGTACTATCATTGACCGGGACCATTAGGGTCCCGGTTTTGTTGAAACTGATTTAAGTGACAACGAGTTTCATGACGCGCTTTATATTTATTACCGGTGGTGTAACCTCTTCCCTTGGAAAGGGTTTAACCTCTGCGGCTGTTGGTGCGCTGCTTCAGGCGCGCGGCTACAAGGTCCGCCTTCGCAAACTTGATCCATATCTCAACGTTGATCCTGGAACTATGAGCCCTTACCAACATGGTGAAGTGTTCGTAACGGATGACGGTGCTGAAACCGATCTAGATCTTGGTCACTACGAACGTTATACAGGTGTTTCTGCCCGTAAAAGTGACAACGTCACAACGGGTAAGATCTATTCTGAAGTTCTGGCGAAAGAACGTCGTGGTGATTACCTGGGGGCGACTATCCAGGTTATCCCTCACATCACCAATGCGATTAAAGAATTCGTGATGTCTGATCTTGGTGACGAAGATTTTATTCTTTGTGAAATCGGCGGAACTGTTGGTGATATCGAAGGACTTCCATTCCTTGAAGCAATTCGTCAACTTGGAAATGAGCTCGGTCGTGACCGGAGCCTTTTCATCCACCTAACATTGATACCTTATCTAAGAGCTGCTGGTGAGTTGAAAACCAAACCGACCCAGCACTCTGTAAAAGAACTTCAATCGCTTGGTATTCAGCCTGACATGCTTCTTTGTCGTTGTGAGCAGGAAATACCAGAAGGCGCCCTTCGTAAAATTGCTCAGTTCTGTAATGTCCGTCAAGAAGCTGTCATACCAGCCCTTGATGTTGATACGATCTATGCTGTGCCACGTGCTTATCATGAGCGTGGACTGGATGTAGAAGTATGTCGTCACTTTGGGCTGGATCTAAGCACCAAGCTAGATCTGGATCGATGGGATAAAGTTACCGATACAATTCGTGAGCCGGATGGCGAAGTCACAATTGGTGTTGTTGGTAAGTACACTTCCCTGTTGGACGCATACAAATCTTTGGCAGAAGCACTGGTCCACGGTGGTATCGCCAATAACGTTAAAGTGAATATTAACTGGCTGGATTCAGAAATCTTTGAGGGTGAGGGAGCAGTAGAAGCTCTTGGGAATGTTCATGGCATTCTTGTCCCTGGTGGGTTTGGTGAACGTGGTTCCGAAGGTAAAATTGCAGCTGCGGGTTTTGCACGTAAAACAAATGTTCCATATTTTGGTATTTGTTTTGGTATGCAGATGGCGGTGTTGGATGCGGCAAGAAACCTTGCTGGGTTACCAGATGCCAGTTCTTCTGAGTTCGGGCCTTGTGATGAGCCTCTTGTGGGTATCATGACCGAATGGTCGCGTGGCAATGAGCGTGAACAGCGTACCGACGGCAGTGATCTTGGCGGGACAATGCGTTTGGGATCTTATCCTTGCGCGCTGAGCGAAGGATCTCGTGTTCGCGAAGCCTATGGCACTGATTTGATTGAAGAGCGTCACCGTCATAGATACGAAGTAAACATCAATTATCGCGAAAAACTGGAAGCTGCAGGTATGAAGTTCTCTGGTTTGTCACCGGATGGTGGGCTTCCTGAGATTGTTGAGCTTGAAGAGCATCCTTGGTTTATTGGAGTTCAATTCCATCCAGAATTGAAATCTCGCCCATTTGAACCTCATCCGCTCTTCACTTCATTTATAAAAGCTGCGATTGAACAGTCCCGCCTCGTATAAGTGGGTGATGTAATATTAGGGTAGAATAGAAAGATATAATCTATGACAGTGCATGCAGGGCTTCAATCACGCCACGTTCGTGTTGGTAATGTCACTTTTGGAAATGATCTGCCGTTTGTATTGATTGCAGGCCCATGCCAAATGGAAAGCCGTTCCCACGCATTGGAAATGGCAGAGACCTTAACAAAGGCCTGCGAAAAACTTTCTATTCCCCTGATTTACAAAAGTTCTTTCGATAAAGCGAACCGTACCAGTCTGGATTCATCACGTGGTATCGGCATGGATGAAGCTTTATCTGTCTTTGAAGAAATCAAATCAAAGTTTGGCTGCCCGGTAATTACGGATGTGCATTCTGCGCAACAATGCGAACCAGTTGCTCAGGTTGTTGATGTTTTGCAAATTCCTGCATTTCTTTGTCGCCAAACAGATCTTTTGGTTGCAGCAGCAAACACGGGCCGAGCGATTAATGTCAAAAAAGGGCAATTTTTGGCCCCTTGGGATATGGCAAACGTTTCACAAAAAATCATCGACTCTGGTAATGATAAGGTAATGGTTTGTGAGCGCGGAGCATCTTTCGGCTACAACACACTTGTATCTGATATGCGTTCTCTCCCGATTATGGCTCTTCAAACGGGTTGTCCTGTCGTGTTTGACGCCACACATTCTGTAGCTCAGCCAGGTGGACAAGGTGCCACTTCAGGCGGGCAACGAGAATTTATTTCAGTATTGGCACGTGCAGCAGTTTCAGTTGGTGTTGCAGGTCTCTTTATGGAAACACACCAGGATCCTGATAATGCGCCTTGCGATGGGCCAAACATGATCCGGGTACAAGAGCTTCCAGAGCTACTTTCGGTTCTGGTTGAATTTGATAAACTGGCAAAAGCACATCCTGTGTCTATTGCTTAATGATTATTATCGAGGCCCGCACCCTCTCTGCGCCTCAACTTTCTTAACGGAGATAGAATAAAATGACGGCGATCATCGACATTAAAGGTCGTGAGATCCTCGATTCTCGTGGAAATCCCACCGTAGAAGTTGACGTTCTTTTAGAAAGTGGTGCCTTTGGGCGCGCTGCAGTTCCTTCTGGTGCCTCTACCGGTATCTACGAAGCCGTAGAGTTGCGCGATGAAGACAAGGGTCGCTACTTGGGTAAAGGCGTTCTAAACGCTGTTAAGGCTGTAAATGATGAGCTTTTCGAAGCTCTGATTGGGCTTGATGGCGAAGATCAGCTTTTGATTGATCAGGTCATGATTGATCTCGACGGTACTGAAAATAAATCCCGTCTTGGTGCCAACGCAATTCTGGGTGTTAGCCTTGCTGTTGCTAAGGCCTCTGCAGAAGATGCTGGCCTGCCGCTCTACCGCTATGTTGGTGGTACGTTTGCACGTACGCTTCCTGTACCAATGATGAATATCATCAATGGTGGGGCACACGCAGATAACCCAATCGATATTCAGGAATTTATGGTTATGCCCGTTGGGGCGGCTTCTGGTTCCGATGCTATTCGTATGGGCGCAGAAATCTTCCATTCTCTGAAAAAATCTCTCAGCGATGCCGGCCATAACACCAATGTTGGTGACGAAGGCGGTTTTGCTCCTAGTTTAGCCTCTACAGACGAAGCTCTTCAGTTTATTACGAAGGCCGTTGATAACGCCGGGTATAATCTGGGCGATGACGTAATGTTAGCGCTTGATTGTGCGGCGTCTGAATATTTTAAAGATGGCAAGTATGAATTGGCTGGCGAAGGCAAATCGCTTGGTTCTGACGAGATGGTTCGCTATCTTGAGGATCTTGCAAATCGCTATCCAATTTTATCTATCGAAGACGGTATGAACGAAGATGATTGGGATGGCTGGAAATCTTTGACAGAAGCTATTGGCCATAAAGTTCAGTTGGTCGGAGACGATCTGTTCGTCACCAATCCAAAACGACTTATTCGTGGTATTGAAACCAATACAGCCAATTCAATTTTGGTCAAAGTAAACCAGATTGGTACGCTTTCTGAAACATTGGAAGCTGTCGATATGGCCCATAGAGCTGGGTACACATCTGTAATGTCGCATCGTTCTGGTGAGACTGAAGATAACACTATTGCTGATTTGGCTGTTGCTATGAACTGTGGTCAGATTAAAACGGGTTCACTATCTCGCTCTGATCGGGTTGCCAAATACAATCAGCTAATTCGGATTGAAGAAGAGCTTGGTTCTATGGCGCATTATGCAGGTCGTGGGGTTTTACGTTAACCTTATTCTACTTATTATCATTGTTATCAGGGGTGCAGCTTTTCGTTGCGCCCCTTTTTATTGCTTCAAGATATTAAAGTCCCTCTTAGAGAAGGCTTCCTTGATTTTCGGAACAAAAACAATTTCAGATACCGTTAGGAAGAGTTATTTCCTTTTATGATTGTTCCCGAAAATTTCAAATATTCACATGATATTATTTGCAATAATACACTGAAGAATAACTAAATATTGATTGTAGGTGCATGGTTATAAGCCGTGTTTAAAGATACTTATTGTTATGAACAATCAGTCTAAATTTATCAAAGAAGCGTAGTCAAAACATCAGTATAATAATTGTGACGTTGTAAATTGACGAATACTTTAAATCATTATGGGCAACCATAGGTAATTTTTCTCATTTAATGCAATTATTAATTGAATGTTAAGGTGTGAGAAGGATAATAATAGAGCAGTACGGTGCTCGTAAATTAACCATACAGCAGGCAGTTTTATGGTCCCATATGAGAATACTCCACCAATGACAACAGTCCTTATTGTCGAGGATAATGAGGAAGGCCAGTTTCTTTTTGAAGAGCCGCTGACACATGTTTCGCGCACTCTTAATAATTTGTTGGGTACAGATTGCTTTCGAATGGCAATCAATAAAATAAATATCCCAGATATTAATGGCGTGTTTGTAGCTCTCCATATCCCAATTATCCCAACAAAAATGACTTCTTTTTTATTCGAATGGGTTGTCCATTTTGTGCAGAAATATTTCAAAACCAAAGCTCTGGCTTTAGATGAAATTATATATCGGTTTAAGGGACATCAGATACCAAACATCAAACCTCATTATCTAGAGCAAAGAGGGGCGTAATGAACAAAGAAACTCCCATAGAGTTGATTGAACCAAGTTCTCAATCAATGGTCGCGGCCTTTTATACTGCGGTTGATGGTATCATTATTATTGATAGCAAAGGCACGATACAGAACTTTAATCCTGCATGTGAGACATTGTTTGGTTATGGAGCATCTGAGGTCGTTGGCCGGAATATCAAAATACTGATGCCAGAACACTACGCCCGGGAACACGATCAATATCTCAAAAACTACCAAGAAAGCGGTGATGCCAAGATTATTGGTATTGGCAGAGAAGTAACTGGCCGACGTAAGAATGGTAGCGAGTTCCCGATGGAACTGAGTGTGGGGGAAATTACTGATGTTGCAGCCAGTGGTCATTATGTTGGCATTATCAGGGATATTACGGAACGGAGAAGATCAGAAGAACAATACAAATCCCTTACCCAAAATTTAAAAAGTGTTATTGATACAGCCGTTGACGGTATCATTATTATTGATGACCAAGGTTTGATACAAGACTTCAATCCAGCGTGTGAAACACTGTTTGGCTATGCACCACAAGAAGTTATCGGACAGAACGTTAAGGTTTTGATGCCGGAACACTACGCCCGGGAACACGACCAGTACCTTAATAATTACCAGGAAACTGGTGATGCCAAGATTATTGGTATTGGCCGAGAAGTAACTGGCCGACGCAAGGATGGTAGCGAGTTCCCGATGGAACTGAGTGTGGGGGAAATCACGGATGCATCCGCCAGTGGTCATTATGTTGGCATTATCAGGGATATTACAGAACGAAAATTAGCCGAAGAACGCTACAAGGCCCTGACCCAAAGTTTAAAAAGTGTCATTGATACAGCCGTTGACGGTATCATTATCATTGATGATCGGGGAGTTATTCAGGACTTCAATCCTGCATGTGTAACATTGTTTGGCTATACACCTGATGAAGCTATTGGACAGAACGTCAAGGTATTAATGCCTGAGAACTACGCCCGAGAGCACGATCAGTATCTTAAAAATTATCAAGATACCGGTAAAGCCAAAATTATCGGTATCGGCCGGGAAGTGAGGGGGCGTCACAAGAATGGTAGTGAGTTCCCGATGGAGCTGAGTGTCGGTGCTATAGACGATGCAACTATCAGCGGTCACTACGTTGGTATCATCAGAGATGTAACAGAACGAAAAGTGGCAGAAGAACGTTTCAAGACCCAGACCCAACACCTCAAAAGCGTCATAGATACAGCGGTTGATGGCATCATTTTAATTAATAAAAGGGGTCTTATTACCGATTTTGATCCAGCGTGCGAGGCCTTGTTTGGTTATGAGGTAAAGAATGTAATAGGGCAAAACGTCAAGATGCTGATGCCTGACCATTACGCCCGAGAACACGATCAGTATCTTCAAAATTATCATGATACCGGCAAAGCCAAAATTATTGGTATCGGTCGGGAAGTAACAGGGCGCCGTAAGGATGGCAGTGAGTTTCCAATGGAGCTAAGTGTTGGTGAAATTACGGATGTAACTGTTAACGGTGACTATGTAGGCGTTATCAGAAATATCACCGCTAAAAAAGAAGCTGAAGCGGTTAAAGAGCGATTAATCAACGCGTTAACCCGAAGTAATCAAGAACTAGATGAATTTGCTTATATTGCCTCTCATGACCTGAAAGAGCCTCTGCGAGGGTTGTTCAACAATGCAATGTTCCTGGAGGAAGATTGCGGGGAAATGTTGGATGAAAGTGCCATTGCGAGACTGGCGCGAATGCGCAAGCTGGCTGAACGGATGGAAAATCTTATTGATAATCTGTTGTACTATTCTCGGCTTGGTCGTCAGGAATTGGCCATTATGTCAACAAATCTCAATCAGGTTATTGATGAAATCTCCTCGATGATAGAAGGACTGATAGAAGAGAAAAATGTTGTTATCTCCATCACTTCTCCACTTCCAAGTATTGTCTGTGATCGGCAGAAGGTGACAGAGGTTTTTCGTAATCTGATTACAAACGCTATTAAATATAATGATAAAAAAATTAAAGAAATTGAGATCGATTTCCACAGGACGTTTAACGGAAAAAATGATGTTATTTCAGTAAAAGATAATGGAATTGGTATCGATGATGAATTTCATCACGACATTTTTACAATTTTCAAAAGACTCAATGTCGAAGACGACAGTGTCAAAGGGTACGGTGTCGGCCTGACTTTTGTTAAGAAAATAATAGACAGGCACGGCGGAGAGATATGGCTCGAATCTGAAGTTGGTGCAGGTACGACTTTTTATTTTACTTTAAAATGAGGGATGTCATGCAGAACGACACAGACTTAAAAACGATCTTGTTGATAGATGATAATCGGGATGATTATGAAGCAACATTTCGAAGTTTTCGTAAATCATCTCTAGAGAACCCTTTGCACTGGTGTCAAAGCGGTCAGGATGCTTTGGATTATTTAAAAAAAGAAGGTGAACACGAAAATTGTTCAGATGATTTACCCTGTATAATTCTTCTGGATTTAAATATGCCAGGCTTAGATGGCAGAAAAGTCCTTCAATTATTGAAGAATGATAATGATCTAAAGAGGATTCCTGTCATCGTTTTGACCACATCCGCTGATGAAAGGGATGTGGACAATTGTTACGATCTTGGCGCAAGCACTTATATCCAAAAACCTGTTGGTTTTGATGGTCTCGTTAAGGCTGCGAACAGAATTAAAGAGTATTGGTTCGGTGTCGCATTCCTACCTAGAGAGAGATAATATGCAGCAAAATTTTAGTGTTTTGATTGTTGATGACTCCCCAGATGATCGAGAACTCTGTTCCAGGGCTCTTAAGAGAGTGGAAGGTATTACATTTAACATCACTGAATGTGAGGATGGAGAAGAAGCCCTAAGGCATTTGGAAAAAGGCAAATGTGAATGTGTGTTGCTTGACTATTCATTACCCGGAAGAAATGGATTTGAAATTTTAAAATCAATCCGGGCCAAATATCCATTTCTGCCCGTCATTATTTTGACAGGTCAAGGGGATGAAATGATTGCTGTCAAAATCATGAAAGAAGGGGCGCAGGATTACCTCACCAAATCAAGCATTAATAGCGATAGCATTGCTCATATTATTAAAATGGCGATAGAGAGCTGTATTTTACACCAGCGTATTGAATTACAGCGAGACACATTGGAAACCTTTACCCGTGTCCTAACTCACGACCTCAAGCAACCGTTACGCATGATCCGCTCTTTTATGCAGCTCATCGAGCAAAGCAATGAAATGAGTGAAAAAAACCAAGAGTTTTTCTCGCATGTGATAACAGCGACGACGAATATGGATCTCCTGATAGATATGGTCCATTACTATACTAAGCTTGATGCTCTTAATGAGGAGGGGAATCAAAGCACGGTTGACCTGAATACCATTCTTTCGTCTGCAAAAAGCAATCTAGCTCAGGTTATTACGGAAAAAAATGTCAGCATACATTCAGATGTTCTCCCGACTGTATATGCCAACGACATACAATTGGTGCAGCTTTTTCAAAATCTCATTTTAAATGCGACACAGCATAACAACTCTAAACATCTGGTGATAACAATTGGGTGTGAAATGGAGGGTGATGTCGCCACACTGTGTGTTAGCGACAATGGTCCCGGTATTGAAAAAAAGTATCTTAATCGTATATTCGAACCCTTTGCCCGCTTTGCAGTTGATGGGAAAGGGGCAGGACTTGGTTTAGCAATATGTCGTAAGATTGTGTCGTACCAGGGTGGGCGTATCTGGTGTGTATCTGAGGTTGGTAAAGGGTGTAATTTCAAGTTCACTCTTCCTTGTGCAAAAGCATACACAAGAGTTGATGCTCCCAAAGGCATTCAAATACAGCCGATGCTACCATTGGATGATAATAACGTGACGCTGGCTAATGTTCTGTTGGTTGAAGATGATGAGATGGATGTAAAACTGACAAAGATCATGCTCTTTGAGAGGGATAAAGTAAGGTTCAATCTTAAGAGAGCTCGCAACGGTCAGGAGGCTCTGGATATTTTAAAAAATTCACCAGAAGGCTACATTGATCTTGTCTTGCTAGACATCAACATGCCTTTAATGGATGGTTTTGAGTTTTTACAGGTTCTTCGTAATGACGATAAATTGAAAGCCACTCCAGTCATCATGTGTAGTACTTCTACTTATGAAAGAGATATCACAATGGCGCGTAGTTTAGGGGTTATTGATTATATCAATAAACCTGTGACGCTTGATAAAATGCGGCCAGGTATTTCCGGGTATCAAAAACTTGACCTAATTACCCGTGGTGAATCTATTGAATTGTGTAGGAACTGACTGGTTTAGATATAAAGTTGAGGAGAAAAGTGTGGAAGGGTTTTAGGTTTGCTCTTTTCTCTTAATTTTGTTCGTGAAGATCCTTGTTGAGCTGAAAATATTAAAGCTCAAATATCCCTTTGTTGTATAAAGACGCTTTGTTTATTCCCTGTTACTTATTTATCTGTTAACTTGCGGGGTGCATTTTTATATCAAATATGATTCGATTCCTATATGTCCTTGTTTAGAGAAATTCATAAACGTTCCAGACTGGTTATCCCTCAAGTGTTGGGGGCATCCATAGTCGCTTATTTTGCCTATCACACTATTGAAGGTGAGCGCGGTATCTGGGCGTGGATACATCTCAGGCAGGATCTATCTGAAAAACAAATTGAATTGCAAGTTACTCAACAAGAGAGATCAAGCCTAGAATCTCGTGTGGCCCTTTTGCGTCCTGATAATCTTGACCCGGATCTACTTGAAGAAAGGGCGCGAGAAGTTCTTAATTATGGTCGAGAAAATGAATACGTTATTCTTCAGAAAAGATAAGTTGTATAGTTAACTTGTTATTGTGCAATGCAGCAAAAATTTAACAATTTACCTATTTTAGGTTAACTTGCGAAATGTGCTTATAAATCAATGAGATAAAACTTGTTGTAATATTATTTCGTTTGCCTTACATTAACTGCGAGAAACACACCCCTTAGTGAATAACACTAGATCTTATGGGATACCTCGCATGGCGACAAAAAAAACGCCCACCAAACGGGCTCCGAAGAAACGCACAGCTTCTTCTGATGTTACAAATGAACAACTCCTTGAATTTTACCGTGAAATGCTCCTCATTCGCCGCTTTGAAGAAAAAGCAGGCCAGATGTATGGTATGGGGCTAATCGGCGGTTTCTGTCACCTCTATATTGGTCAAGAAGCCGTTGTGGTTGGAATGCAATCAGCTCTGGAAGAGCGCGATACTATTCTGACCTCATACCGTGATCACGGCCACATGTTGGCCTGTGGTATGGATCCTGACGGTGTTATGGCAGAGCTTACTGGGCGTAGCGGTGGCTATTCCAAAGGTAAGGGCGGATCCATGCACATGTTCAGTGAAGAAAAGGGCTTTTATGGTGGTCATGGTATCGTTGGTGCTCAGGTTCCAATCGGGACTGGTATCGCCTTTGCCCATAAGTACCTGGAAGAGAACGCTGTTAACGTTGCTTACCTTGGTGATGGTGCTTTGAACCAGGGGCAGGTTTACGAATCGTTTAACATGGCATCACTCTGGGAACTTCCAGTTGTCTATGTGATTGAAAATAACAGCTATGCTATGGGAACTTCCACGGCGCGTTCTTCTGCGAACTCTACCGAACTGTATCATCGTGGCGCTGCTTATGGCATTCCTGGTATGCAGGTAGATGGTATGGATGTCATCGCTGTTCGTGAAGCTGCCAAAATTGCTGTTGAACATGCTCGCAGTGGTAAAGGTCCATATATTATGGAGATGATGACCTATCGTTATCGTGGTCATTCCATGTCTGATCCTGCCAAGTACCGTTCAAAAGAAGAAGTTCAGAAGGTCCGTGAAGAGCGCGATCCTATCGAACGTCTTCGTGCTGTCATGCTCAAGAAGAAGGTCATCGATGAAGCTGGAATGAAACAGATCGATAAAGATGTTAAAGCGGTCGTTTCTAAATCAGCTGAATTCGCCCAGTCTAGCCCTGAGCCAGATCCTTCCGAACTTTACACCGATGTGTACGCAGACGCGTAAGCTGTCCGACATTCCGGAGAAGAAAATATGCCAATAGAAATTCTTATGCCTGCGCTTTCCCCGACCATGACTGAGGGGAAACTGGCGCAATGGTTAAAAAACGAAGGCGATAGCGTATCATCTGGTGATATTCTGGCCGAGATTGAAACCGATAAAGCGACAATGGAAGTTGAAGCCGTTGAAGAAGGTATTCTCGGTAAAATATTAATCGCAGGTGATACGGACAACGTTGCCGTAAATACCCCGATTGCGATCTTACTCGAAGAAGGTGAAACCGAAGCGGATCTTGCTAACGTTTCTTCTTCAGTTCCAAATTCTGTAGCTGTTACTGATACCGTCGCTGAAAGCTCTACACCAGCTCCGACCCCAGTAAGTGTTTCTGGTCCTGCAGTCGAATTTGTGGCGCCTGAAAGTGAATGGGATGGTCCTGTTGTTAAAACGACTGTTCGTGAAGCTTTGCGTGATGCGATGGCCGAAGAAATGCGGCGTAATAAAAAAGTGTTCCTGATGGGTGAAGAAGTCGCTCAGTATCAAGGTGCATATAAAATCAGCCAGGGTCTCTTGGATGAGTTCGGTGCAAAACGTGTTATTGATACCCCGATTACAGAGCACGGCTTTGCTGGCTTGGGTGTTGGTGCTGCTTTTTATGGTCTGAACCCGATTGTTGAGTTCATGACCTTTAACTTCGCAATGCAGGCCATTGATCACATCATCAATTCAGCTGCAAAAACCCGTTATATGTCTGGTGGTCAGGTTAGCAGTCCGATCGTGTTTCGCGGGCCAAATGGTGTTGCTTCTCGTGTGGGTGCTCAGCACTCTCAATGTTATGCCAGCTGGTATGCACACTGTCCGGGCCTAAAGGTTGTATCGCCTTATTCTGCTGCTGATGCCAAAGGACTCCTAAAATCAGCCATTCGTGATCCAAACCCTGTCATCTTCCTCGAAAATGAGTTGATGTACGGTACAAGCTTTGATGTGCCGGATACCGATGACTGGACTGTTCCAATCGGTAAGGCGAAAGTGGTTCGTCCGGGTACGGACGTGACCATCGTTACTTTCTCTCTTATGGTTGGTAAGGCGCTGGATGCTGCTGAAGAGCTTGCTAAAGAGGGTATATCTGCTGAGGTGATCGATCTTCGGACTATTCGTCCTCTCGATACTGAAACGATCTTGACCTCTGTACGTAAAACCAATCGTTTGGTGACCGTCGAAGAAGGCTGGGCGTTTTCTGGTATTGGTTCTGAAATATCGGCAATGGTTATGGAGCAAGCTTTTGATTATCTGGATGCGCCAGTTAAGCGTGTCGCGGGTGTCGACGTGCCACTTCCTTATGCCGCGAACCTTGAACAGTTAGCGTTGCCTCAGAGTTCTCATATCATCACTTCAGCTAAAGAAGTCTGCTACCGCTCATAAGCGGGGCAGGGGAGAAATAACGATGCCAATCAATATTCTTATGCCCGCCCTGTCTCCGACGATGACAGAAGGCACACTGGCCCGCTGGCTGGTGAAAGAGGGTGATACCGTAAATTCAGGTGATATCCTTGCCGAAATCGAAACCGATAAGGCAACGATGGAAGTCGAGACCATTGACGAAGGTACGATTGCAAAAATCCTTATTCCTGACGGCAGTGAGGGTGTGCAGGTAAATCAAGTAATCGCAATTATTCTTGAAGAAGATGAAGATGCGAGTGCTCTTGATGCTGCGGCTCCTGCTCCTGCTGCAAAGCCCGAGACTGTAAAGGAAGCACCGGTTGCCACAGCGGCACCCGTACCTCAGGTCGTACCAGCGCCTGCAGCGCCTGCAGCTCCTATCGCTGCATCTGGTGATCGTGTATTCGCAAGTCCCCTTGCGAGACGCATGGCTTCTCAAAAGGACTTGGATCTTTCAGCTGTTCAGGGCACAGGACCACACGGTCGTATCGTTAAGGCTGATATTCTGACTGCTCTTGAACAAGGAACTGGGAAGGCTGTTGCACAAGCTGCTTCTCCATCTGCCCCAGCACCTAAGGCTGCGGCGCCAACAAGTTCTGGGCCAAATGCACGCGAACTCGCTGATTTACTTGGTATGGAGTATGAGCTTGAGCCATTGAGTTCAATACGCCGTGTTATTGCCAACCGCCTGACAGAATCAAAGCAAACGGTACCTCACTTTTATCTCTCCGTTGATTGTGAGATGGATAAGTTACTCGCTTTCCGTAAGGAATTGAATGCAAGCGGAGACGTGAAAATCTCTGTAAATGATTTTGTCATTCGTGCCGCGGCTCTTGCTTTGAAAAAAGTTCCTGCTGCCAATGCTTCCTATAGCGAAGAGGGAATTCTGAGTTACAAAAATGCTGATATTTCCGTTGCTGTAGCTACGCCAACTGGTTTGATAACACCGATTATCAAGGCTGCTGAAGGTAAAGGTCTCGGCGTTATTTCTTCTGAAATGAAGGATCTTGCTGGTCGTGCCCGCGATGGCAAACTGAAGCCTGAAGAATATCAAGGTGGAACGTTCTCTATTTCCAATCTTGGTATGTTTGGCATCAAAGACTTCTCAGCAATTATTAACCCTCCACAAGGTTGTATCCTTGCTGTGGGTGCTGGTGAGCAGCGTCCTGTGGTCAAAGATGGTGCATTGGCTATAGCAACCGTTATGACCTGTACGCTTTCTGTCGATCATCGGGTTGTTGATGGTGCTGTTGGTGCTGAATTTATGGCAGCCTTCAAAACCTTGATCCAAGAACCTCTCTCCATGCTTCTCTAAGGGATGAAACTATGAGTGATACAAACTTTGACGTTATCATCCTTGGCGGTGGTCCCGGTGGCTATGTGACGGCTATTCGTTCGGCGCAACTCGGTCTGAAAACGGCTGTGGTTGAACGCGATCACCTTGGTGGAATATGCCTGAACTGGGGCTGTATCCCAACAAAGGCATTGCTGAGATCTGCGGAGATTTACCGCAACATGAAGCATGCCGAAGATTATGGTCTGTCCGCAAAGGGCATCGATTTTGATCTTCAGAAGATCGTTGAACGTTCCAAAGGCGTTTCCAAGCAGCTCAATGGCGGCGTTGGCCATCTTCTTAAGAAGAATAAGGTCACCGTTTTTGATGGCGCTGGTACAGTTACGGCACCAGGCAAGTTGTCTGTTGAGAGCAAAGATAAGAAAAAGACGGCGCTTACCGCGAAGAATATTATTATCGCGACAGGTGCCCGGGCACGTACCCTTCAGGGACTTGAGCCAGATGGAAAACTTGTCTGGACTTATCGCGAAGCCTTGCGGCCTGACACGATGCCAAAATCCATTTTGGTTGTAGGCTCTGGGGCTATTGGGATTGAGTTTGCTGATTTCTATAGCACCTTTGGGGCGGAAGTTACCGTTGTTGAAGTTTTCGATAAAATCTTGCCTGTTGAAGATGATGAGATCTCAAAGCTTGCTCAGAAACTCCTCGGTAAGCACGGGATGAAGTTTAAGACCGGAACCATGGTTACCAAGCTTGATAAGAAGAATAATCAAGTAACGGCAACATTGGAAAAGAACGGTAAAACCGAACAAATTACAGTCGATCGTGTTATATCCGCTGTTGGTGTTGTTGGTAACATTGAAAATATAGGCCTGGAAGCTGTCGGGATCAAAACAGATCGCGGTTGTATCGTAACCGATGAATTCTCTCGGACCAATGTTCCTGGTATCTTTGCGATCGGAGATGTTGCCGGACCTCCGATGTTGGCACATAAAGCCGAACACGAAGGCGTTGTCTGCATTGAAAAGATTGCTGGGCTATCAGCCCATCCCATCGATAAAAGCAAAATACCGGGCTGTACGTACTGTCACCCCCAAATTGCTTCTGTTGGCATGAATGAACAGACAGCAAAAAAAGAAGGTCGAGAAGTCAAAATTGGACGTTTCCCCTTTGCTGGTAATGGTAAGGCAATTGCCTTGGGCGAGGCTGAAGGTTTGATTAAAACCATTTTTGATGCGAAAACCGGTGAGCTTTTAGGTGCACATATGGTTGGTGCCGAGGTAACTGAGCTAATACAAGGCTTTGTTGTTGCCATGGGGCTTGAGACCACGGAAGAAGAGCTAATGCACACAGTCTTCCCGCATCCGACACTATCGGAAATGATGCATGAGTCTGTACTAGACGCTTATGATCGCGCTATTCATTTCTAGAGTAGGCTCAAGGTAAGGGCATTGTGTCGCATCTGAAAGCTTGAGATTTTGTTGTAATGCCATATGTATTACATCGTAACACCGGAAGGTAGTGCTACCTTCCGGTTTGTAACTTCGTGTAAACCCTGTTTGTTGTAAACTGAGTTCACGATAGGTCGGAGTGAGTTGATGACAGAAACAATTGTTTCAGAACAGACATCCCAGCTCGAGGGGAAAGACCGCGCTGAGCGCATTATTTCCTCTAAGGATGACCGCGCAAAGATGCGGCACCCTGAAAAGGCCAAACGTCCCGACTCTCCAATCCAGAGAAAACCATCCTGGATCAGAGTAAAAGCACCTGTATCAAAAGGATACCAGGAAACACGCAAGCTTATGCGTGACAATAACCTGACCACAGTCTGTGAAGAAGCTGCCTGTCCAAACATTGGCGAATGTTGGTCTAAAAAACATGCAACGATGATGATTATGGGCGGGATCTGTACCCGGGCCTGTTCGTTTTGTAATATTGCTACCGGTAAGCCAGATGCGCTAAGTCCTTTTGAGCCTTATAGCGTTGCGGCAGCAGTTTCCAAACTGAAACTGCGTCACGTGGTCATTACGTCTGTTGACCGCGATGACCTTGATGATGGTGGTGCGGATCACTTTTCCAAGGTTATTGCTGCAACCAGAAAAGAAGCTCCGGATACAACAATTGAAGTCCTGACGCCTGATTTTAGACATAAGGATGGTGCGCTAGAGGTTGTTGTCAAAGCCAAGCCTGACGTTTTCAATCACAACCTTGAAACCGTTCCTCGGCTTTATACCTCTGTTCGGCCCGGAGCACGGTATTACCACAGTTTGAAAATACTGGATCGTGCCAAGGAAATGGACCCGACCCTCTTTACAAAATCCGGCCTTATGGTTGGCTTGGGTGAGACAAAGGACGAGGTTCTCCAGGTAATGGATGATATGCGCGTGGCGGATGTGGATTTCTTGACCATTGGTCAGTATCTTCAGCCAACACCCAAACACCATCCTGTCGATCGTTTTGTAACGCCTGAGGAATTCGAGTTCTACGAAAAGATGGCTTATAATAAAGGGTTCTTGCATGTCGCATCTTCCCCTTTAACCCGGTCATCCTATCATGCCGATGAGGACTTTCAGGAATTGAGAAAAGCGAGAGAACAGAAGGTGTTATCCTCCTGATTTGCGATTAATAACATGCCAGTCCACGCAGAAAAAAAGGTATTAAATTTTCTCCCAGAGCAGATCTTCGAGATGGTGGCTGATGTCGAGCGCTATCCAGAATTTTTGCCCTGGTGCGTGGGTGCGCGTATTAAGCGCCGCCAAGATACCCGAATATTTGCCGATCTCATTATCGGTTTTAAGATGATAAGGGAGAAATTCACCAGCCGTGTCGATTTGCATCATGAACAATTACGAATTGATGTGGCTTATGTGGATGGGCCCTTTAAATACCTAACAAATACGTGGGTTTTCCAAGAGCATCCCGACGGGTGCCTTATAGATTTCCATGTCGACTTTGAATTTAAGTCCCGCATGTTGCAAATGCTAATGGAGCCTTTTTTTCATGAGGCCGTTAAGCGAATGGTCCATGCCTTTGAAACCAGAGCAGAAGTTCTGTACGAACCTTATCCTGGGCCTTGTACCGCTACAGCGTAAAATCGATATTCTTTTGGATATCATAAAGCTACACCACACTTTTTCTAAAATTTATTCCGCCTAATTATAGCTGTGGCGCTTAGTCCTGAATCCATAACATTACGTACCAATTCCTTAGTGTCGAAAAGTGGTTTCGTTCACATTTAGGGTTGAGGAAAAGATGCGCCTTGTGAGAGTGCGTAAAACAGAGTGGATGTCATGAACATATTAAAAGTGGCATGTAGTATTATGGGAGGCCAAAGAGATCTACTTCGGTAGGCCAGTAGGGCAAAGGCAATACCTGCTACGGATAAGGCGGGTATCAACATAGGTACGCCGTGTACCGACCCGAAAAATAATGAGCTTCCGATAATGGCAATCACTCTTCCAAATCTTTGATCTAGCCATCCTAAGAGAACGCCTCTGAAAGTCAGTTCTTCTGCTATTGGGGCGATAATGCCCGTTGCTATCATAATGAAGATAAACGAAGGCCAACTAAAGCCTTCGGGGGTGATGGCTTGTAATTGCGGATTAACGAAATCATTGTCAATGAGTTGCATCATCGTAAAGTTCACGAGGCCTACGATAAGAACCAAAGGTAATGCTAATAAAATTGCAGTGTAACACCATCGTGTAGAGGTCGGCCTTAAGCCCGCATCTTTCCAGGTGAGGTCATGTTTTTGTAAGACAAAATAATGTACCAGTTTGAGTAATATCAGGTTTTGGAACAAGACTAGGCATGTGATGGCGAATGATGGGGTTATTTGATCTGATTGATGGCCGATAAAGTCAATAATGAACGGGATTGAAACCCTGATAACAACGATGAAAACGATGAAAGTAAGTAAAAGATCTGTAAAGGAGGCCTGACCGAGTGATTTCTTTTGGTTACTGGTGTGGTGTTCTAATTGAGGCGTGTGATTACTCATGTAGTGATGCGAGCTTTCAAGGACGTTAATGCAGCAAGGACGGTTTGTTGGCGTATAGATTCTCGCCCACCTTCAAAAAAATACTTTTGATAAAGGGTACGATCATTTTCGAGGGTCGTTGCAATATAAACAGTTCCCACCGGCTTATCGGCGGTACCTCCTCCTGGACCAGCTATTCCTGTTATTGAAACTGTAAGTTCGGCATCAGAGCTGTTCATGGCACCTTCTGCCATCGCACTTGCTACCGGGGCGCTGACAGCGCCATGCAGTGACAATAGTTCAACGCGAACCCCTAACATTTCGCACTTTGATTCGTTGGAATAGGTAATAAAGCCCCGATCTATAACATCAGATGATCCGACAATGTCAGTAAGGGCGGCAATAACCAAACCACCTGTACAGGATTCTGCGGTCGTAATCCTCAACCCTTTTAGTCTACAGAGATCAAGGATTTCTGTTGAAAGGGTTGTGATTTCATTGGTTATATTCATTTGGCTCTCCTAGAAGAACTTAAACATTTCTCCATCATAAGGTACAAATCGTTGAAAAAGGTAAAAGATTGCCAAGGCGTATAAACCAGCAACCATATCATCTGACATAATTCCCAATCCCCCTTTGACATTTTTGTCCAGCCAGTTGGCAGGAAATACCTTTACGATATCAAAAAAACGAAAAAGCAAAAAGCTGAGGAGATAAAGGAAAGGATCTAGAGGAACGATTGCTAAAGCGAGCCATTGTCCCGCGACTTCATCAATGACGACAGAGCCAGGATCTTCCCTACCAAGGGCTTCAGAGTATTTCCCACTTGCCCATATACCTATGACATAGGCAAGGAGAGAGGCGATGACCAATCCAATCCAACCAAACTGTCCAAATATCACCCATGCAAAGGGGAGGGCCGCAAGGGAACCCCATGTTCCCGGAGCAAATTTAATAAGGCCAGAGCCAAACCATGTAGAAATTAAGGTGGCGGGGTGAAGGAATTTTAAGGGTGTAGAGCTCATCAGATAAGTCTTTTATAAATTTGTTTGTTAACCATAATTAGTCTTCTGTGGGGATTTGTATAGTCGCAACTGCTTGGGCGGCTATACCTTCTTCTCTGCCAGTAAAGCCTAGCCTCTCAGAAGTTGTGGCTTTGATACTGACGCGGGAGGGGGAAATATCAAGGATTTCAGCCATTCTGGTAACCATTTCATCTCGATGAGGACCAATTTTAGGCATTTCACACACGAGAGTAACATCCACATGAATGATCTTTCCTCCGCGTTTCGTGACCCGGTCTCTTGCAAATATTAAAAATTGGTCAGATACGGCCCCTTTCCACTGAGGTTCACTCGGAGGAAAGTGGGTACCAATATCCCCTTCACAAAGAGCCCCAAGGATTGCGTCTGTCAACGCATGAAGGCCGACATCAGCATCAGAGTGGCCCTTGAGTTTACGTGTGTGGGGGATGTTAATTCCACATAATGTTACGTGATCACCATCCTCAAAACAATGTACGTCGTAACCAAGTCCGGTTCTGCTTTCCATAATCGTCCTATTGTTAACAGAGGTAAGCATCATGATTTCAGCAAGGTTTAGATCTTCAGTCGTTGTGATTTTAATGTTGTTTCGGTCGGATTGAACGAGAGTTATGTCTTTTCCGTAAGCTTCTGCTACTGCTGCATCGTCGGTATAATTTTCTTGGTCCGAGACGAGTAGATGTGCTTTTAAAATCATATCGTAGGGGAAAGCCTGGGGCGTTTGCGCATGCCATAAGCCTGTTCGTTCAATGCTTTTCTTTATCAGGGCGTCGGATGTGGAATCTGAAGCATATTTTAAACTGTCGACCACTGGAGATGCCGCGATGGCTGCCTTTCCATCTTGAGCAACAGAGATGAGCTTTGAAATAACTTCATCAGTTACAAAAGGTCTCGCTGCATCGTGAATAAGGACGCATTTTGGCGTATAGTCTTCTAGTGCTTGTAGCCCGTTACGAACAGATACCTGTCTGGTGTCTCCACCGTGCTCGACGAGGACTTTGTCTGTATAATCTGGGCAGCCATCTAGAAACAATTGATTGTCATCAGGGTGTATAACAACCAAAATTCCGTCAATATTGGGGTGTTGTGAAAATTTTCTAAGTGTATGTGTCAGGATACTATGCTTACCTAAGCATAGATATTGTTTGGGAACTTCAGTTCCTAAACGGCTTCCTCTGCCTGCAGCAACGATAACGGCCCAGGTACCAGGCATAACGTATCTCCTGACTTCTCGATTCTTGCCTTAGTAGGCTAACATACAGTAGTAACAAGAAAGATATGTAACAAAGGCCAATAATATGTCTAGTAAGAAGGTGTTAAAATGACCATTTTCTGGGGTATCCTGGCCTTAGTATCAATCGTGCCCGCCATATTGGTGAGCTGGTTTGGCACAAAAGCCGAGTCATCCCTGGTCAAGCGCGGGTCATTACTCCTTGCTCTCTCGGGACCAAGTTTTGTTACCGTGCTTCATTTTGGTGGGCATTGGGATAGCGGATTAAGCATATCTATTTGGGTGACTATATCTTTTAGTATGTTGTTGTTTTTATGTTTCTCTCTTCTTGTTCAAGACTTTTCAAAGCTAGCAATCTTGCTGCTACCATATTTATTTGTGCTCGGCGTTTTTGCTCTGTTGTGGGAAGGGCAAAATACTCATAACGATTTGGAGGCTGAGCCAGACCTATGGCTCGTATTACACATCATTGCCTCAGTGATAACTTATGCTTTGTGTACTCTGGCTGCGATTGCCTCTTTAGCTGTGCTTTTACGGGAGCGGGCGCTCAAGACGAAACAGATAGAAAGTAAATTTCTCGAAAAACTTCCTGCTGTGTATGTTGCGGATCGTTTTCAGGTGAGTTTATTGACCATGGCTGAGGTTGTATTGGGACTTGGAATATTGACAGGTATTGCCAGGCAATATTCTTCTTCTGGAAGTTTGATCGATTTTGATCATAAAACTTTATTGGCGTTCGTCGCCTTCATTGTAATTGCAATACTTCTTGCCCTTCACAGGTTTATTGGCATAAGAGGGCAAAATGCAGTTCGATTTGTTCTTGCAGCCTATCTGTTGATGACCCTCGCATATCCAGGGGTGAAATTTGTCACGGATGTTGTTATTGGATAGTGGAGCAACATTTTTACCTCTATCGAAAAACCCTTCGCATTTTCATATAATCATTGTATAAAGCCATTTATTATTTATCTGCCTATTTCTTAGGCGTTCATGATTGGTGCCCAACAAATGAGCATATCCATCGGTCCGTTAACAATCGATGATCCCGTTTTTCTGGCCCCGATGTCCGGCGTAACAGATATGCCTTATCGTCGTCTGGTTAAGCGTTATGGGGCAGGCTTGGTGATCTCTGAAATGATTGCAAGTAAGGCGATGCTTCAAGAGAGCAGAGAATCCCTCAAATTAAGTACCAACTGTGCCGAAGAATTCCCTATGGCCGTTCAGCTTGCGGGGTGTGATCCCCAGATTATGGCCGAAGCAGCCAAGATGAATGTGGATAGAGGGGCGGCAATCATCGATATCAATTTTGGATGTCCGGTTAAAAAAATCGTTTCAAAATATGCAGGCTCTGCTTTGATGAAAGATGAGCTGTTGGCAGAAAAAATTATGGAAGAGACCGTTAAGGCTGTTGATGTCCCGGTAACGGTTAAAATGAGACTGGGGTGGGATGATGATAATAAAAATGCCCCTGAATTAGCAAAAAGAGCCGAAGATGTGGGCATCCAGATGGTTACAGTCCACGGCCGCACTCGAAATCAGATGTATAAAGGTGAGGCAGACTGGGCAGCGGTAAAGGCTGTTAAGGATAATGTCAAAATTCCCGTTATCATTAATGGCGATATTCTAACGGCTGAAGACGCAAAAAATGCCATGGAAATATCTGGCGCTGATGGTGTGATGATTGGGCGTGGATGTTATGGAAAGCCCTGGGTATTGAAAGAAGTGATGCAGTTCTTAAGGGATGGTTCTAAGGCGTCCTCTCCGCCACTTCAGGAAATACACGATCTGATATGTGAGCATTACGATGCTATGTTGTCACACTACGGAGAAAGAAAAGGGGTCGCGATCGCGCGAAAACACCTAGCTTGGTATTGCAAGGGATTACCTGATTCTGCGGCCTTTAGAGCAGAAGTCAACAAGGTTACCGAGCCCAAAATTGTTATCAAAATGCTCGGCGAATATTTTAAGCCACATCTTAATAGGGCGGCTTAAAATGTCGCAGCTTATACCGGAAGAGAACCTTCGAACATCTCCCTTACAGCAAGAAGCTGCGACAACCATTCTGAACTCCTTAAATGGGCCTGTGTTTGTTGTCGATGGTGAGAATAAAATCTCTTTTGTAAATCAAGCTGCAGAGCAATTTTTGCAGAGCAGTCACCCCGTTTTACTTGGCAGTAACTTAAGCGTTTATTTTCAGGATGGCTCGCCGATATACCAATTGCTGGAACAGACAAGAAAAGAGCAAAGCTCAGTTGCTGAATATGGAGTGCGTCTGGATAGTCCTCGGATAGGAAGCCATCTCGTAGCTATCACAACTTCACCAGTCCAAGATAATGTTGCCCATTGTGTCGTTACCATTCAACAGCAAAGTATTGCCCGAAAAATCGACCATCAGTTGGTTCATCGTAATGCTGCGCGTTCGATTACAGCAATGGGGGCAATGCTTGCCCATGAGGTTAAGAACCCACTTTCTGGTATCCGTGGTGCCGCTCAGTTGTTAGAGCTGAATGCCGATGATGATGATAGGCAATTGACGCGCTTAATTTGCGACGAAGCTGATCGTATTGTGAAGCTTGTTGACCGTATCGAGATGTTTTCGGATACACGTCCTCTTGAGCGAACGGCCGTTAACATTCATGAGGTTCTCTCTCATGTTCGTTTGCTATCAAAATCGGCCTATGGGAAAAATGTAACTTTTATCGAAAAATACGATCCTTCGTTACCTGAAGTCTATGGAAACAGAGATCTTCTTGTGCAGGCGTTTCTAAACCTTGTTAAAAATGCTGCTGAAGCTATCGGCAAACAAAGCGGTGAAATCATCTTGAAAACGAGTTACCAGCAGGGTGTGCGTATGCGCCTGTTTGGCGGTAAGGGGCGAATGGATCTGCCAATGCTCGTTACCATAGAAGACAATGGCCCAGGTATTCCAGAAGATTTACACGAGCACCTCTTTGATCCTTTTGTTTCGACCAAAGCTGGAGGAAAAGGTCTTGGCTTGGCGCTGGTGTCAAAAGTCATCGAAGAGCATGGTGGAGTAATTGAATTTACTAGTCAGCCACGGTTAACAAAATTTTCTGTTAGCCTTCCTTTAGTGCCTAAGGAATTACGGTCTGAAGCTCCCGAGATACATACTAAATCCCCCGAAATACCTACTATATCCAAGACGCATACTAAAAAAGATTTGGACGGTTTATGAGTTCAGCAACGATTTTGATTGCAGATGATGATCAGGCCATAAGGACTGTGTTAACGCACGCGTTGGGCCGTGAGGGGTATCGTGTTCAGGCTGCGAGTAGTGCTGCGTCGCTGTGGCAATGGGTTGCCAAGGGAGAGGGCGACCTCGTCATAACGGATGTTGTTATGCCTGATGAAAATGGTCTGGATTTAATCCCCCGGATCAAGAAAATAAGACCTGATTTACGTATCATTGTCATGTCGGCTCAAAATACTTTGCTCACCGCGGTTAAGGCGACGGAGCGTGGCGCTTTCGAATACCTTCCAAAGCCTTTTGATTTGAAGGAATTGTCTTTAACGGTTCGTCGCGCTTTGTCTGAACCTCAAGATTTACCTGAAGAAGTGATTGAACAGCCAGGCCAAGATGAGAAGCTGCCCTTAATTGGGCGCTCCGTTGCGATGCAAGAAATCTATCGGGTGATGGCGCGTCTCATGCCCACGGATTTAACAGTGATGGTAACGGGCGAGTCTGGAACCGGAAAGGAACTGATTTCTCGTGCCTTGCATGACTATGGTAAGAGAAAAGAAGGCCCGTTTATTGCCGTTAATATGGCTGCGATCCCGAAAGAGTTGATAGAGAGCGAGCTTTTTGGGCACGAAAAAGGAGCGTTTACAGGGGCGACGTCGCGTTATTCCGGCCGGTTTGAGCAGGCCGCAGGCGGGACTTTATTTCTTGATGAGATTGGCGATATGCCAGTTGAAGCTCAGACAAGGCTTTTGAGAGTTCTGCAGGAAAGCGAGTTTACGACAGTTGGCGGACGTATTCCGATAAAGGCGGACGTACGCATAATTACGGCGACGCATAGAGACCTTACTCAAATGGTCGAGCAGGGAAGTTTCAGAGAAGATCTCTATTACCGTCTAAGCGTTGTTCCGTTACGACTTCCTCCTTTGAGAGAGAGATCTGAAGACATACCTGAACTGGTGTCTCATTTTTTAAGGATATGTGAAACAGAAGGGTTGCCTAGCAAGGTCATTGATCAGGGAGGGATGGTTTCCCTTAGAAATCATCATTGGTCAGGGAATATCCGCGAATTGGAAAATGTCGTTCGTCGATTGACGGTGCTCTACAGCCAAGATGTTATAACTTGCGATATTGTTGAACACGAACTTAGCCTCATTACGAAGGCAGGTAATGAAAATCCTGAAAATCATACTCCATCTTCATCACCGCCTTTTAATGAGTCGTTGAGTGAAGCAGTCGAGCGCCATTTAAGTGAATATTTTGCAGCTCACTTCCCTGAATTACCCTCAAGTGGTCTTTATGATCGAATATTAAAAGAGATTGAGAAGCCATTGATTGAATTGTCTTTAATGTCAACTAATGGAAATCAAATTCAGGCATCAAAACTACTTGGACTCAATAGGAATACTTTAAGGAAAAAGATTAAAGAACTAGATGTATCCATAATTAAGGGTACAAAGTAATGGCAAGCGAAACTCAGGATACACAGCATTCTGATATTGTTAATCAAAGTGCTAAACCTAATCTTGCTCCTGACGGTTCCCAAAACCCTTCGATACGAAATACTCCAGTAGAAATTTCTCCATTAGAAAATAGTGGATTTTGGGCCCGAACCCTGATTTGGGGGAAACGGGTTGGCCTTGAAAAGAAACTGGCTACGGCACTTTTAATCGCGGCGAGCATCAGTGGGATAACCACATTTTTAGCTTTGTCAGGCGACTTGTCTCAGGCTATTGACCCCAAAAACTTACTGTTGTTGCTGACAACTGATTTCATCTTCTTGATGGGTCTTATTGCCATTGTTGTGAGGCGTCTGGTCCTTTTGTGGCTTGAGCGAAAAAGAGGACTTGCGGGCTCAAAACTTCATTCCAGATTAGTGGGATTGTTCAGTATTGTTGCGGTAACACCGACAATTATTGTTGCTGTCGTGTCGGTCGGCTTTTTTGAATTTGGTTTGAAGGGCTGGTTTAATGAGCGTGTAAGCACAGCTGTTAAGGAATCTTATGCCGTCGCTGAAGCGTATTTAGAAGAGCACCGACAGGGGATTACCGCCGATGCTCTTTCTGTATCTTTTGATATTAGTCAGACCCTGAATTCTCTCATTCAAGACGAACCTCAATTTGATGAATTTCTGACGGAACGGGCTAATCAACTGAACCTGACCGAGGTTGTGGTGTTTGACCGTTCTGGACAAGTTCAAGGCAAAGCTGCATTCAGTTTTTTGTTGAACTTTGCTCCAGAAATACCTGATTTTGCTCTAAATAATGCAATTAACGGAGAAGTCGTTATTCTTTCAGCTGAGAATAACGATCGTGTTCGCGCGTTGGTGTATTTGGGGGGGTTTGATGGCTCGTTTCTTATTGTCGGTCGGCTAATTGACCCCAATATTTTAAAACATATTGAGCGCGCAAAAGAGGCCGTATCGCTGTATACGGATCTTGAGGGGCAGCGTTCAGGATTTGTCTTAACATTTGCAATGATCTTTGCGATTGTTGCCCTCATGATTTTATTGGCATCAGTTTGGGTTGGTTTGGCTTTCTCAAATAACCTTACTGTCCCTATTGGTAATTTAATCGCTGCTGCGGAGAAAGTCAGAGAAGGAAATCTGGACACGCGGGTAATTTCAAATCAGGCTGAAGATGAAATTGGGCGGCTATCGCGTACCTTTAATCTTATGACAGGTGAGCTTCAACGTCAGCAACAAGAACTCTTGAGTACTAACTCTCAGCTTGATGAGCGGACCCGATTTATTGAAGCCGTACTTGGAGGGGTAACCGCAGGGGTTATCGGCCTGAACAGCAAAGGTGAGATAACCTTGCCAAATCGATCGGCGACGGCTTTTTTTGTTGATCAGTTTGATGATCTGCGCGGTAAGCACATATCAGAAGTCATGCCAGAGGTTTCAGAATTTGTTGAAGAAGCAAAAGCGCGCCCTCTACGTCCCATTGAAAAGCATATCCCCTACGTTCAGGAAAATGGCATCCAGAGAACCTTGTTGTTAAGGGCGGTAGCAGAACTCGGTGACGACTTTGAAATTATTGGATTTGTAATCACTTTCGACGATATTACTGAATTGGTATCCGCGCAGAGAAAAGCTGCTTGGTCTGATGTGGCGCGCCGTATTGCCCATGAGATTAAAAACCCGCTTACGCCAATTCAACTCTCTGCGGAACGCCTAAAGCGAAAATACTTAAAGGAAATCAATAGCGACAAAAAAACCTTTGAGTTGTGTATTGATACAATAATTCGCCATGTAACAGATATCGGAACAATGGTGAATGAGTTCTCTTCCTTTGCTCGTATGCCTGTACCGCGGATGAAAGACACGAACCTGAATAAATTGATCAGGGAGGCGATTTTTCTTCAAGACACGTCTCACCCTGATATTAAATTCGTGACAAACCTTCCCGAAGAAGATGTCGTTATTTCTTGTGATCCCGAACAAATAAACCGGGCGCTTACCAATCTGTTATTAAATGCTGCAGAATCTATCGAAGGTAAACTTGAAGGTGACCCTTCTCTTAAAGGTGCCAATAATCAGTCAAAAATCTGTTTGAAATTATCTGTAATGGATGATGTTACGACAATGACTATTCAGGACACTGGAAAAGGTTTACCTTCTGGAGATAGAGAAAAACTAACCGAACCTTATGTTACCAACAGAGTAAAGGGGACGGGCTTAGGGCTGGCGATTGTAAAGAAAATCATGGAAGATCACGGAGGATATCTTGTCCTTGAAGATAATTTGGATCAAACTGGTGATGTTATAGGTGCTCAAGCAAACTTAGTCTTTCCTGAACAAGCATAACATTTGAAATTTTATTAACTTATTGAATAAGTAGATATTTAATGGCACGTGACATTCTTATTGTCGACGATGAAACAGATATCAGAATAGCTCTGAGCGGTATTTTAGAGGACGAAGGTTATTCTGTTAAAGAAGCTGCAAACAGTCAGGAAGCTCTTGCTGCTATTCATTCCCGGCGGCCAAGCTTAGTGGTCCTTGATATCTGGCTTAATAATTCAGAGCTAGATGGTATTGGTATTCTTGAAGCCATTAAGCATGACTATTCTGATTTACCCGTTGTTATGATGTCTGGTCACGGCACTATTGAGACTGCAGTAAATGCAATCAAGATAGGTGCATATGACTTTATAGAGAAACCTTTCAAGTCAGATCGACTACTTCTTATCATTAATCGTGCGATTGAATTATCTGAATTACGTCGAGAAAACGAGGTTTTAAAAGTCAGTGCTGCGGTTCAATCTTCTCTTATTGGAACATCGCCACCTGTACTTCTACTTCAACAAGCACTTGATAAGGTTGCGCCAACTGGGAGCCGCGTTTTAATCACGGGTCCGGCTGGCGCGGGTAAGGAAGTCGTCGCTAGGCAACTACATCAGCAATCAACCCGACAGGGCGCTGCCTTTGTAGCTCTTAATTGTGCGACGATGCATCCTGATCGGCTGGAGAGTGAACTATTTGGAACTGAAACAAAGGGTGATGACGGCGAAACGTCCATCCGTATTGGAACCTTTGAACAAGCTCACGATGGAACGCTCCTGCTTGATGAAGTCGCTGATATGCCTCTTGAAACACAGGGGAAGATTGTTCGTGTTTTACAAGAACAATCCTTCACCCGGGTTGGTGGAGATGTCGAAGTTGATGTTGATGTTAGGGTAATTGCTTCTACCAACAAAGATTTACAGGCCTTGATTTCCGCAGGTGAATTCAGAGAAGATCTGTATTACAGGCTAAACGTTGTCCCCCTTGCTGTTCCAGCCTTGGTCGAGCGTCGAGAAGATATACCCTCGCTTATCGAATATTTCATGGAACTATCCGCGAAAACCAACGGAATACCCTTGCGACCGCTGGCTCAGGACGCAATATCTTCTCTGCAAGCCTATGATTGGCCGGGTAATGTGCGTCAGCTTAGGAATGTAATTGACTGGCTTCTCATTATGGCTCCGGGAGATGCAGGTACTGCTATATCCGCAGACATGATGCCGCCTGATATTGGATCTCTTTCTCCTAGTGTGTCATCTGGCAACTCAGGACAGGAAGATTTGATGTCATTGTCCTTGAGGGAAGCCCGGGAATTGTTTGAAAAACGTTATTTGGAAGCTCAAATTTTACGTTTTGGTGGAAATATCTCGAAAACATCGACTTTTATTGGTATGGAGCGTTCGGCTCTCCATCGAAAGCTACGTACACTTGGTCTATCGACCGAACGCGTCTAAACGAATTAAGGTAATGGGACCCGGTTATGAAAGTTGTGATTTGTGGTGCTGGCCAGGTCGGATTCAATATTGCTCGTTACTTGGCAAGTGAGAATGCCGATATAACGGTTATTGATCGAGACCCTGCTCTGGTGAGTAAAATCACGGATTCATTAGACGTTAAGGGGGTCATCGGTTTTGCATCCCACCCTGATGTTCTTGAAAAAGCTGGCGCCTCCGATGCGGATATGATTATCGCGGTGACACACGCCGATGAAGTCAACATGGTGGCTTGTCAGATCTGTCACTCTCTATTTGACGTCCCAACCAAAATAGCACGTATTCGAGAACAGAGTTATCTTGATCCAATGTGGTCTGATCTTTTTACCAGAGATCACATGCCCATTGATGTGATTATCTCTCCTGAAATTGAAGTTGCAGATGCAATTGAACGTCGCCTTCAAATTCCAGGTGCTTTTGATGTTTATCCGTTAGCAGATGGTAAAGTTAGTTTGATTGGGGTTCACTGTACCGAAGACACACCGATCATCCATACGCCTTTACGACAACTCACCGAACTATTTCCAACATTGAATGTTGTTGTTGTCGGAATTTTCCGGCAGGGGAAAGGGTTTGTCCCTACGCCTGACGATGAGTTACGCCCGGATGATGATGTATATTTGGTTTTGGATCATGAACATCTCAATCGGACGATGGATGCTTTTGGGCATTCCGAGCTTGAGGCGCGTAGGGTTGTTATCATCGGCGGAGGCAATATTGGGTTATATCTAGCCAAAGCGGTTGAGGAAAAACATCCTCAGGTGAAACTTAAGCTGATCGAACTCGATAAAAAACGGGCTGAATTTGTCGCGCGATCCCTCAAAAAAACAGTCGTTATTCACGGTGATTCGCTTGACGCGGATATTCTTAATGAAGTGAATATATCTACGACGGAGACAATTGTTGCAGTAACAAACGATGACGAAGTAAACATTCTGACATCGTTACTGGCTAAAAGGCATGGCTGTAAGAGGGCCGTTACTCTGATTAACACGACGTCTTATACGCCTCTTATCAGTACGCTTGGAATTGACACTGTTGTAAACCCGAGATCGATCACAGTCTCGAATATTCTTCAGCATGTGCGTCGGGGCCGTATTCGCTCTGTACATACGATTGCCGATGGATTGGGAGAGGTTATTGAAGCCGAAGCATTAGAGACTTCAAGCCTAGTCGGTGTACCGATCCGGGAAGCGAAACTTCCTGCTGGGGTCATCGTTGGTGCTATTGTCCGGGATGGAGAAGTGATTATCCCAAGGGGTGGTACTGTTGTAAGATCTCATGATCTGGTTGTGATTTTCTCTGCGGCTGAAGCCGTTAAAAAGATAGAAAAACTCTTCGCTGTGAAATTGGAGTTCTTCTAAGAGACAACTTGATTTGATTGCCTGAAGAGCACCGTTACTCAATTTTTGGAATGAAAAGTGTACACCCTATGAGCCTGTCTTTCCCAAAAGCTATTATCTTTGATTGGGACAACACCTTAATTGATAGCTGGATAACTATTCATCACGCGTTATCTGTAACGTTTAAGGAAATGGGGAAAACGCCGTGGACCCTCGAAGAAGCTAAAGACCGTGTTCGAGCTTCCGCAAGAGACAGCTTCCCGGCTATTTTTGGAAGTGAATCTGAAATTGCCACAAAAATATTTTACGATACTTATGAGGCTAATCACCTAGAAGTACTTACACCTTTGCCTTATGCTAAGGAGCTTCTTGAATATTTTAAAAGTAAAGATGCTTACCTGGCAATTGTGAGTAACAAACAGGGGGGACTGCTTCGCAAAGAAGTAAAGCGCTTAGGTTGGGAGAGCTATTTTAGTCAACAGATCGGGGCCAATGACGCTGCTCAAGATAAACCCGATCCAATGGTTGTAGATCTTGCTCTGGAGGGAAGTAATCTTCGATCTGATCAAGATGTTTGGTTCGTTGGTGATACAGACATCGATCTTCAGTGCGCGCATAATGCTAATTGTTATCCCGTTCTAATTCGTTCGACGCCTCCTGTCGATGGTGAGTTTAAAAGCTGCAAACCAGCGCAATATTTCTCATCGTGCAAAGATATAATGAATTCGTTGTCATAATATTTTGTAGAGTTTTCTTCATTGTTCGTAGATGAGGGGTTGTATTTCCCCAGCAGAATGATAAAGAATCTCACTTGCTCGTTTTAAATCGGGCACAACCCCAAAAGCTAATAATACCAACCCATAAAAACACGCAATAAAAACAATAAGGGGATTAAACGCGATGGCCGCGGAAAAATCACAGAACGTACAGGATGTATTCCTGAATACGATTCGCAAAAACAAAGTCCCAGTAACGGTCTTTTTGGTAAACGGTGTCAAATTACAAGGCATTATTTCCTGGTTTGACAATTTCTCAGTGTTACTACGTCGTGATGCGCATGCGCAGCTCGTATACAAACACGCGATTTCTACAATTATGCCAGCTACACCTGTACAACTCTTTGATCCTGGTAAGGACGAAGAAGGTGGAGCCGCATCTTAAACCCACTAGGGTTTGGTTGAATATATATGGGTTCTCAACAAAATGACGGTGGCGTGGATCGAGATAAAAAGGTTCGCGCCATTGTACTTCATCCTGAACTAAAGAAGTTCTCGACTTCTTCTCGGAGTGCTGAAGCGCGTCTGGAAGAAGCCTATGGTCTTGCGCTTGCAATTGACTTGGATATCGTTCTCCACGAAATTATCAAGGTTTCCCGGCCTAAACCTTCTACCCTTTTGGGCTCAGGGATTATCGATAAATTTCATGAGTATATTCACGACAATGAAATTGAAGTGGTTATTGTCGATACGGCGCTAACACCTGTGCAACAACGCAACCTGGAAAATAGCTGGGAAGCCAAAGTTATTGATCGCACCGGCTTAATCCTTGAAATCTTCGGGGAACGCGCGCGTACCAAAGAAGGTAAGCTACAGGTTGATCTTGCCCAACTAAGTTATCAGAGATCCCGACTGGTCAGGTCATGGACCCACCTTGAAAGACAAAGAGGTGGTGCAGGTTTTATGGGCGGGCCAGGTGAGCGGCAGCTCGAAATTGATAGACGTTTAATCGACGAGAGAATTGTTCGCCTAAAGAGCGATCTGGAGTTGGTCAAAAAGACGCGCGAGCTTCACCGATCAGCGCGCCGAAAAGTTCCTTTTCCGATTGTTTCGCTTGTGGGATATACCAACGCAGGAAAATCGACGCTCTTTAACCGTCTAACTCAGTCAGACGTGTTTGCAGAAAATCTTTTGTTTGCGACCTTGGATCCGACCATGCGGAGAGTTAATCTTCCTTCTGGTCGAGAAATAATTCTGTCAGATACTGTTGGGTTTATTTCCGAATTGCCTACAGATCTTATTGCGTCGTTTCGGGCGACGTTGGAAGAGGTCCGTGAGGCAAATGTTCTGGTACATGTTCGAGATGTATCTCATGAAGACACTGATGCACAAAAAGAGGATGTTAAATCTGTCCTTAAAGATCTAGATCTTGATCGTGATATTCAAGATAACATGATTGAGGTTTGGAATAAGTCAGACCTTCTGCCAGAGGAGATCAAGTCATCTCTTGAAATACAGTCCGGCCATAATCAGAATACTTTGCTGTGCTCTGCGATTACGGGGGAGGGATGTGATGAATTCCTCGCTATAGTCGAGCAGTTGCTTGATGCTCAAAATCTGGTCTATGAATTTGAAGTGCCTTATAGTGATGGTGCGGCGTTATCGTGGTTGCATGATCATGGAAACGTTCTCGAGCAGAAACATCATGAAGATGGTGTATGGATTTCAATTTCAATTTCTCAGGCCGATGCTGATAAATTTTCGAGTAAATTTGGCATTCTTCCCGACGTTGATTGATCGAAAATAAGAGATATTTTTTTCGCCTTTGGTTGACATCACCCTACCTGCATTCTATATGGCTTTTAGCACTCGTTTAGTGGGAGTGCTAACAATTGTGAAAACTCCCACCTAATGTGCCCCGAATTTTTTTAAATAAGCTACTCTAACGGAGTTGATCTATGAACTTTAAGCCTCTTCACGACCGGGTCGTAATCGAGCCACTAGACCAAGAAGAAAAAACTTCTGGCGGAATTATTATTCCTGATACTGCTAAAGAAAAACCTATGCAGGGCAAAGTTACTGCTGTTGGCAGTGGTGCTCGTGGTGATGACGGTAAAGTTGTTGCTCTTGATGTTAAAGAAGGTGACACCGTTCTTTATGGCAAGTGGTCCGGTACAGAAGTCAAGCTTGACGGCAAAACACTGCTGATCATGCGTGAGTCCGACATTATGGGCATCCTAAATTAAGATTGAGATCAGGAATACTGATTTCAATAAAACGGATACTCAATTTAAAGGAAATAAAAGATCATGTCTGCTAAAGATGTAAAATTTGGTACTGATGCTCGGGATAAAATGCTCCGCGGTGTTGATATCCTCGCAAATGCTGTAAAAGTTACTCTCGGTCCTAAAGGCCGTAACGTTGTTCTCGACAAATCTTTTGGTGCTCCACGTATCACTAAAGATGGTGTTTCTGTTGCTAAAGAAATCGAACTTGCTGACAAGTTTGAAAACATGGGCGCACAGATGGTTCGTGAAGTTGCTTCAAAAACCAACGATGTTGCTGGTGACGGAACAACAACTGCAACCGTTCTAACGCAAAGTCTCGTTCGTGAAGGCGCAAAAGCTGTTGCAGCTGGCATGAACCCGATGGACGTTAAACGCGGTATGGATCTTGCTGTTAAGACAGCTGTTGAGAACCTCAAAGGTTCTGCTAAACAGATCTCTACTACTGAAGAAGTTGCTCAGGTTGGTACAATTTCTGCTAACGGCGAAACTGAAATCGGCAACATGATTGCTGAAGCAATGGAACGTGTTGGTAAAGAAGGCGTTATCACTGTTGAAGAAGCTAAATCTCTTGCAACTGAACTTGACGTTGTTGAAGGTATGCAGTTTGACCGTGGATACCTTTCCCCATACTTCGTAACTAACGCAGAGAAAATGGTTGCTGATCTTGAAGCTCCATACATTCTTCTTCACGAAGCAAAATTGACTAACCTACAGCCAATGCTTCCACTTCTCGAAGCTGCTGTTCAGTCCGGTCGTCCGCTACTGATCATTGCTGAAGACGTTGAAGGCGAAGCGCTTGCAACTCTCGTTGTGAACAAACTTCGTGGTGGTCTGAAAATCGCAGCTGTTAAAGCTCCTGGTTTTGGTGATCGTCGTAAAGCAATGCTCGAAGATATCGCTGTTCTAACTGGTGGTACTGTTGTTTCAGAAGATCTTGGTATCAAGCTGGAAAACGTTACTCTGGACATGCTCGGTACTGCTAAGCGCGTTAACATCTCCAAAGAAGAAACTGTTATTGTTGACGGTGCTGGCGAACGTGAACAGATCGAAGGCCGTTGTGCTCAGATCCGTGCCCAGGCTGATGACACTTCTTCCGATTACGATCGTGAAAAACTGCAAGAACGTCTCGCTAAACTAGCTGGCGGTGTTGCTGTTCTTCGTGTTGGTGGTTCTACAGAGATCGAAGTTAAAGAACGCAAAGATCGTGTTGAAGATGCTATGAACGCAACGCGTGCTGCTGTTGAAGAAGGCATTGTTGCCGGTGGTGGTACTGCTCTTCTTGCTGCGGTTTCTGCTCTTGCTGGTCTTAAGGGTGAGAACAACGATCAGGACGTTGGTATCAGCGTTGTTCGTCGTGCTCTTGAATCACCGATCCGTCAGATCGCTGAAAATGCTGGCTTCGAAGGTTCTATCGTTGTTGGTAAAATCACTGACGAAAACAAAGCTGGTTACGGTTTTGACGCTCAGACTGGTGAGTATAAAGACCTCTTTGATGCTGGTATCATCGATCCGGTTAAAGTTGTTCGTACAGCTCTTCAAGATGCGGGTTCCGTATCTGGTCTGATGATCACAACTGAAGCAATGGTTGCTGATCAGCCTGAAGACAAAGCAGCTGGTGGCGGCATGCCTGACATGGGCGGCATGGGCGGCATGGGCGGCATGGGCGGCGGTATGGGCTTCTAAGCCAACCAACACCGTTTTGCTAATAAGAAGGGGAGCCAATTTGGCTCCCCTTCTTTATGGGCTTTGTTGCATAAGTATAGCGTGGGCGTAGAATTACGAGTAGTCGCTTTCGGGTCTGAGATTTCATATTCAACAGGCGTATCAAAATGGCAATCATTTCAGATTTCCAATAAGTTCCATTATTGTAGACGTTATTTCTTCAGCGGTTTTTACATTCTTAGTAAAAGTAAAAACAAAGAGGAAAGCAATTTAGGTTTGTATTTTTTTATAATCGCCTACTTTCTCGATCTCAACGCAGATAGGCGGTGTAATATTTATCTGAACGGTCATGGTAGTAGACGTATTTTTCACCTTGTTTATAAAAGGTATAGCAAGTACGAAGACCTGGTGATTTGCCTTCTAGAGAATTAATCGCACAAAGAATACCATCGTTTGAAATGGTGTATTTTCCAGAAAGACTACTATGGGAGTCTTTGTAAGTATACGACCCATCTTTACCGAAATTAAAATGGGTAGTTGTCTTTTTCCAACCCCATTCACGGTTAGTAAATGCGACCCGTACTTCTTCCGCAGTTAGCTGAACCTTTGGTTCCGCGGGTGTTGTTTGGCAAGCCGTGAGAGAACTCAATATACCGATTAGAGCCAGTGTATTCTTCACAATCTTCAACATGAATGTTTCCTTTGTTAAATATCAATATATTTGAATATTCAACATTTAAGAACATATCCTGCAGGTCATTACATCACCCCATAGGGTGATGTTGTGCAAAATTTTTATAAGGAATTTAGCACATGGGAAAGTTGTGATTGGGTTTCTACGCCAACTTTGATGTAAATGTGCTTGCGGTGAGTTTTGAGCGTATTCTCGCTTATACTCATAGCTATACATATTTCTTGCGGACGCATGCCTGTGGCTAATAGGAGTGCTAGCTTAGCTTCCGCTTCAGTTAACCCATACAGAATAGATAAGCTATCAGTTTGAAGCCTAAGTTTTTTACTTGGATCACCCATTATAACGATTGCTTCTGGTTGTTCTTTTGAAAACAATCTATGGCTGGTCCTTAGAGGCATCACTTGAAAGGCATATGCCATTGCATCCCCACTACGGGGGATTTGAATATATCCAACCAGATAACTTCCACTTTTCATACCAAGATTTGATTTTATTAAATTTTGAACCTTTCGGTCACATAAATTGTCAACAGCATGGATGCCTCCGTTTTTCAACTCTATGCCATCAGCCCGCGCAATTATGTCGCGACCCATATCATTCATATAAACGACACTACTTGAAGCTGATAATAGAAAAACACCGTATGGCAATTGTTCTAATGCATCGTGAGCAGCTTTCATGCGTAGATCGATGTCTTTGAATAATTGATTTATGCGCACAGCTCGATCTAAGTGAGGTGTTATCTGTCCCATCATCTCAAAATCTTTTTTTTGAGCATGACCCGACTTCTTATCCCGTTGTGATGTTGCTATCATCGAATATCGCTGATCAAACTTAAAAGTATTTGCCAAATAGTATCTGGCACCCCCGGATTTCTCTAACCAGTCATAATATTCATGGCGACCTATTTCTTTTTCGTCTGTGTGTCGATAATTAAAATAAAATTCCTTATCAGGATTTTTAGTAAAGAACTCAATACCTGGATCTTTGGTTACGTAATAAGAATTATATTCCGCCAGTAATTCATCTGGAATACCGATTGAGGTGTGAAATGGTACAAACCCAGTATCATGATCTAACAGGAAAACGTTGTAGCCAACAGAATTTGTGAGCTGACTCACTTCAGCCAGTGCTTTGTTCCAGCCATCTGGATCTATGGCTGCATCATATATAGATGAAATTGTAGGTAGTATTTTATCCATACATTAAAACTAAAAGGTTTTTGTGAACTCGTCTAGCGCAGAATATTATCTAAGATAGGGTTAGTTGATATTCTTGTTTATTATTGCGTGTTACTGTCACCTATTGGCTATTATTAAATTTTAGTGTCCCAATAGGTGTCTAAAGTTTACTCATCGACTTGAGGGATATGTTTTCCGGTGCCGTCGCCACTTGATACCCAAAGACGTGATCGATTGATGGCCATTTTTTTCTCTATTTCTTCTGAAAGATCTAAGTCGTATTGAGCGAGCAGGCGATGTAAAAGAATAACGACATCCGCTGTTTCCTTACCAATCTCATTATGGTTCTCTGCTTCAATGGCTTCGGCTAATTCGTTCATTTCTTGAAGCGCTCTTGCTACTAAGTCCTGTGGATTTGCGACAGGACCAAAAGTGTCTTCTGCCCATTGGCATATTGTGTGTTGTGTTTCCATTCTGTCGCTTTCGATTAGCCGGTGTTGTCTGTAAGTGAAATTGTTTAAAGCTGAAGTGGTGTATCAATCCTAGTCCTATTTTCTTTCCGGGCATAAGGAGATAGAGTTATGGATGAATTAAAATTGAGTTTTGGACAAGATATATGAGTGATCTCGAAAAATTTATTAATGCACTGCCAAAGGCTGAACTCCACTTACATCTAGAGGGATCGCTTGAACCTGAATTAATGATGGAATTGGCAACAAAAAATAATATCGAGCTGCCATATAAAACAGTTGATGAAATACATAAGGCTTATGATTTTTCAAATCTTCAGGATTTTCTTGATATTTACTATCAGGGTATGAATGTTTTACAGGCCGAAGAAGATTTTTACGCCCTGACCATGGCGTATCTGGAAAAGGTAGCCAAAGAGGGTGTCGTCCATGTCGAGGTCTTTTATGACCCGCAAGGACATACAAGCCGGGGCGTAAGTTTTGCAGCAGCAACCAATGGAATCTTGCGCGCTCTAGATGATGGGCAAGAAAAGCTTGGTGTTAGCTCTGAGTTAATTATGTCGTTTCTGCGTCACCTCAGTGAAGAGGATGCCTTTGCAACCCTAGAAGAGGCAAAACCTTGGTTTGATGGCCGTATTGTTGGTGTAGGTTTGGATTCAAGTGAATTGGGGCATCCGCCCTCAAAATTTGAGCGCGTTTTCGAAGCTGCACGAGAGATGGGTCTAAAGTTGGTTGCTCATGCGGGTGAAGAGGGGCCAGCTGAATATGTTCGAGAAGCAATCGATCTGTTGAAGATTGATCGTTTGGATCATGGCAACCGGACAATTGAAGATGCTGATTTGACCAAGAAACTGGCAAGCTCTGGTATTGCTTTGACTGTTTGTCCGCTTTCAAATCTTAAGCTCTGTGGTGTAAGTGATATGAAAGAACATCCATTAAAACAGATGATGGACGCGGGTCTTAATGTAACTGTAAATTCAGATGATCCTGCCTATTTTGGCGGTTACATGACAGCTAATTTTCTTTCTGTAACCGAAGCATTAAGCTTATCTAAAAAAGAGATCGCTAAACTGTGTCATAACTCAATTGAAGGTTCTTTTCTAACAGATGAAGAAAAGGCCCCTCACATTGCGCGAATAGCAGATATTCTTGCTCAGCATTGATGTTGGGAGAAAGTCTGTACAGATGGAAATTATTTAGATCGTATCGTGTAGAACGGTACCGAAAGGGCGTATGTTTTCCAAACTCGATAAAGTAGAAGGATTACTCAAAGAGGTTTCCGAATTAGAAATTGTCCCCCGGTTTCGAAACTTGAAAGAAAGTGATATCTCCCAAAAAAAGGGAGGCGAAACGGTCACTGTTGCGGACATTGAAACCGAAAAGCGACTGTCGAATTTAATCAAGGATCACTTTCCCGGTAGTTACGTTATTGGGGAAGAGAAGGTCGCTATAGAGCCCGGTCTCTTGGAAAATATAAACCCAAACGAAATGACGTGGATTATTGACCCGGTTGATGGCACCAATAACTTTGCCAAGGGGATTGATACTTTTAAATGTATGCTGGCGTTGATTTATAAGGGGGAGACTATTGCAGGCTGGATATATGATCCCATGTCAAAGTCCATGCTTCATGCGCGTTCAGGCGAAGGTGCATTTCTAGATAGTGCTCGGTTAAAAATATCTGTGCCCTCTAGTTACATGAGCGATGAGTGCATTGGAACATTACACGGCTCAAAAGGTCGGGATTCAGATGTGGTGGCGTGGATTGAGAAAAACAGATCCAAATTGAACGTCGTAAAGACCCTCCGTTGTGCTGGTGCAGACTATGAAAGACTTGCGACATCTAAAACTCAGTTCTCTCTTTATACAAGATTAATGCCTTGGGATCATTTGCCGGGCGTCTTAATACATAAAGAAGTTGGAGGGTATGGTGCCTGTCTTGATCAGGAAGAATATAGATTTAATTCTTATGAAAAGAGTGGGTTATTACTCGCACCAAATAAAGATCTATGGATGAAAATAAAAGCCGTACTCTTTACATAAAGCTAGGTTCTGCCCTTGGCTTCTTTAATGAAAATTAAAACTTTCGCTATAGGGTAATGACGAAATGTTATTTGTGTAGGGGTGATCCAATTTAGTTGGAGATGTTTCAAAAGCATTGTCACGCGAAGCGATCAAATTTTTGAAATAAGCGGTGTTGCAAATAAAATGAACATCCTGCGCTTTATATTAAACTTACAATTCCTGGTATTGACCAGTGTTACTTGTTTTTGTTTCGTTAGTGTAGCAAGAGCAGACAACCTTCCTTTTATAATATGTTATGAAAATATAGAAAATATCCCATATTATTATGGGGAAGGGAATGATGTCCCCAAAACCAAACCAGGGTTGTATGTTGATATTCTTGATCTCGTTTCGCAGAGATTAAAGCTGAATATCGTTTTCCACCGAGCACCTTGGGCGCGGTGTTTGAAGCAACTTGAATTAAATCGGGTTGATGGTGTTTTGGCAGCTTCATTTAAGTCAGAACGGGCAAAGTATAGTCACTATCCCATGAACCACGGGAAATTGGATGCCGAGAGAAGGATTGTTAATAAATCCTATTACATTTTTCGACGTAAAGGCGCACCCATTTCTTGGGACGGCAAAAAATTCAACGGTACTTATAAGGTAGGCGTTCAAATTGGGTATGCGATTATTGATTTTTTAAAAAAGCATAACCTTACTGTTACTGAAACCCCTTCTGTTCAACGCGGATTTCAACAGGTACAGAATAATCGTCTGGAAGCTTTTGCTACTCTCGAAGAAATCGGGAACACTTTACTGATGCGCTATCCCAATAGGTACAGCAATGTAGAGAAAGTGACTGTGCCCCTTACGACTAAACCGTACTATCTGATAATTGGGAAGAAGTTTTATCAAGAGCATCAGAATTTATCAGAAAGTATTTGGAATGAGTTGGCTAAGATACGCGAAAGAGAAATGCCAAACCTTCTCATTAATTACAGCGTGACGACCCAATGACAGAGTAATGCAAGGCGATGTAATTTAAGGTCTTTAGGGTGTATTAAGAGGATTAAAATACATTTGAGTGATCTGTTGTTGGGAGGAACTCAGTATTTGACAGGGTTCAAAGGCATTGTCGCTAGAGTTTAAATCCTAGGGTGCGCTATATTGTATTTGTCTTTAAGTGTTTTAAATAGAGTAAAAACAATATTTCTAATTAATATTGCGGTTGTTTTTTGCAGTTTCTGTATCATCAGCGTTGCCAAATCCGATAACGATTTTTTTTCAATCTGTTACGAAAATATAGAAAACATTCCTTACTATTATGGCGAAGGAAGCCTCGTCCCTGTACGCGATCCTGGCCTTTATATTGATATTCTTAAGCGTGTAGAAGAAGAGTTAAATCTTACAGTAACTTTCCATAGGGCACCATGGGCACGTTGTTTAAGAGAACTTGAGTTAAATCAGGTAGATGCTGTACTCGGGGGATCATATAATGAAACCCGAAGCAAATACGGCTATTACCCGATGGTCGATGGAAAAGTGGATACAGAGCGTCGATTAATTGACCAATCGTATTCTCTCTTTCGTCGTAAAGGTGGGGCTGCGTCTTGGGATGGAACGAGCTTTTCAAATCTAGACAAAATTGGTGCACAGATTGGCTACTCTATTATTGATTTACTGAAATCACATAGTCTGGTTGTTGCAGAAACAGCCTCTGTACAAAGAGGGTTCTCCTTACTTCAGACTGGAAGAATAGACGGATTTGCCACAATTAATGAAATTGGCGCCAGTATAATGCTGCGCTACCCTGAAAAATATAATCAGATAGAAAAAGTAGATCCGCCAATAACAACAAAGCCTTATTATCTCATCGTCGGTAAGTCGTATTATTCTACACATTCAAAAATGGTGGAAGATATCTGGGTTCAGATAGCTGAAATCAGGGAAACGGAACTTTCTGAACTTTTAATGAGATATACCGAGCATCGATCCCCATAATAAAATCATACTTCGTTCTATAACGAAGCAAATTCATCATTGAAAATGCTAATACACGGGCCTGTCAAAAAAATGAGAGGTATAACAATGATTACTTGCTTTATTCGTTACGAAATTGATCCATATAAAAAAGAGCTTTTTGAACAATATGCCAAAAATTGGGGCCAAGCCATTCCTCAATGCGGGGCTGATTTAATAGGTTATTACGCGCCACAAGAGGGATCAACTACAACAGCGTACGGTCTTTATAATATTGAAAATCTTGCCGAATACGAGGCTTATCGTGCTCGTTTGATGGAACATCCTCTTGGTCGTGAGAATTATGAATTTGCAAAGAGAGAACAGTTTATCCGCAAGGAAGACAGGATCTTTCTGAAACGTGCATCTGCCCCACATAGTACCTTGATTTTGCCATGATTGCTGTGATCTTTGAAGTTTGGCCAGCTGAAGGACAGCAAGAAAATTATCTGGAACTTGCAGCTAGGCTTCAAGGTGACTTCATCAAAATCGATGGGTTTGTTTCCATTTAGAGATTCCAAAGTTTGTCCGAAAGGTAAAGCGATTATCGCTTTCTTTTTGGCGTAATGAAGAGGTCGTAAAGTGGTCACGAAACCAAGAAGATCATAGGCAGACGCAAACCAAAGGACGGGAAGGTGTTTTCTCTGACTATAGAATACAGCAGGGCCGAGGCTCTTCTTGATTCGATCAAGAAGTTTAATTAATTCTGTTAACAGTCTGGAATGCGAAGAAAAGCCGTCTTTTATCACGGCTTTTCTTTGACAGGACCGCAGAATATTGAAACTCTACCTATCCCTTTCCAATAAACAAACTTTCGTTGAAAATTATGCTAGCTGAAATTCTGGGAATTATTGCCCCTGTACTCATATGTATTGCAATCGGGTTTGCCTGGGCCAAGGCTGGCCGTAAATTTGATACGCCAATGGTAACTTTTCTTGTTACCTATTTTAGTACACCTGCCCTTGTCTTTTATACTTTGGCGACTGTTGATCTTTCTATGGACGCCCTTGTTGCAATGGGTGGAGCCGCTATTGCCGCAAATGTCGTCCTCGCTGTCATCGGTGCGGTTACTCTGTGGATCTTCGGTTTGTCACAACGGACATTCCTCCAGTCTCTAACCTGGCCAAATGTCGGAAATATTGGTTTACCTCTCTGTCTTCTGGCTTTCGGGGAAGAAGGGCTTGCTCTGGCCATCGGATTTTTTGCTGTTTACGTTGTCATTCAACTTACCATTGGCGTTGCATTTGTCTCGGGTCAATTTTCACCAAAATCTTTAGTCACGATGCCGATAATTCCCGCGACTATTATCGCCTCTGTCGTGCTGGTTGCAGATTTATACGTTCCGGAATGGGTACTGAATACGACAAAGTTAATTGGGGATCTGACAATTCCTCTCATGCTGATTACGCTTGGTGTTTCACTTGCCAGCCTGAAGGTAGTTAATATCAGGCGCAGTGTCTGGCTTGCAATATTTCGCCTGGCAATTGGTTTTGCGGTTGGTGTTGGGATTGCCTGGGGTTTTGATCTTGAAGGAGCAGCAAGAGGGGTTGTTATTCTTCAATGCTCTTTGCCCGTTGCTGTGTTCTGTTACCTTTTGGCACAGCTTTATGAGCGTCAACCTGAAGAGGTGGCTAGTCTCGTTGTGATATCAACCACGATATCGATAGTGACCCTTCCTGTCTTAATGTGGTTTGTACTTTTAGGTTAAGACTTCTTCTCGACTGCCATATTTGTACAGAATGAGACCCGGATACCTTTGGATCGCAGTGCCTGGGATTGTATCCTTTTGAATTGTCTTATCCTTGCAATGTTACCGGCGTTCATTCGCAATAACTGTATAGTTCTTTGAGTAGCTAAGTCATTTTGGGCTTATCTATGGTTATCTGTATCTCTTCAATTTTCATTGTTTTTACGGTTTTTGTATTTGTATTTGTACATGTTCTTGACAAATAGAAGCTATTTTTGGCGTCAAAAATCTTGAGTAAATAAAAATTATGACAAAAATAGTACATTATTTTACAAATTCATGTTTTTTTTTGGTTTAACCAATAAGTTTAATAAAAATATCAATAAATACCTAAAAAGGTGAGGCGTACACTTAGTTGTGGCGAAAATTAAGCGTACTTAATCAACCTATTGTTTCTTGTTAAGGTGGTATTCGTTTTGTCTGTAGAATAGGTTATGGTTGAAAGGTAAATATAAAGTAATAATTGGTGTTAATCTTTAATTAATGAGACTCTATCAACAATCAGCACAGATTTTACAAGTAAATGTAAATCGAAAATAAAGTACTAGTGTAAAAACATAAAAATGTATGGTTGTTTTTAGGAGAAATAAGTTGAGAAACGTAAATAAGATTATCGCTTTTGGTGCTATTAGTTTAAGTTTTGCATCTTCTGCTGCTTTTTCTGCAGATGCTACTGGTAATGCTTCTGCTCAAATTCAAACTGCTGTTTCTGTAGTTGAGAATACGGCAATGAATTTTGGTAGTACAGCTGTTGATGCTTCGGGGGGAACGGTTTCCATGACCTCAGCTGGTGTTGTATCTGGCCCAGGTGGTTATACTTTTTCCGGATCACCCGCAGCGGGTGCCTTTACTGTGACAGCTGATGCAAGTACTGCCGTTACAATTAGTTTCACAGATGGCACGCTGACAGGACCAGGTACTGCAATGGCCCTGAATAATTTTACCCATAATGCAGGCGGTACACCTACAACAGGCGTTGGCGGTTCGTTAGCTTTTGCTGTTGGTGGAGATATGGTTGTCAATGCCACACAGACTAGTGGTGCCTATACGGGGACATATACCGTAACAGTTAACTACTAAGTTTTATTGGATCCAGGGAAACTTTCGTTTTGTATGTTTCCCTGGTTCTTTTTTTAGGGGGTGAGTAAGGTGACATATCTCGTCAATGTGTCTGGTTTAGCAAATCCGGTTCTACCAAGTAGAGATCAAGTAAGTGAAGTTGGTTATTTAAAATATTTATTCTCAGTATTTGTCTTTTTAATTTTAATATTTACAATTCAATTCTCAAACTCTGCCTCGGCAGCGGGGGGATTAGTTGTTACGCCGCAACTTGTAGAGTTAGACAGCCGTAATCGAAATACGGTGTTGACCCTCGCAAATCGAGGGAACAAGGTTGAAACTTATCGAATTTCAATAATTAATTACCGCATGGATGAGCAAGGAAACTTGTTTCAGATTGATACGCCGAGCGGTGTTGAAGCTTTCGCAAATGGCCTATTTCGGTATGCCCCACGCCAAATAACGTTAAAACCTGGAACACCACAAACAGTAAGAGTTTTATATCGCCGCCCGGCAGATTTGAAAGACGGTGAATATCGATCACACCTTCTTTTTCAGCAAGTACCTGATACAAAACCTCAGACCTCAGATAATTCAAATGTTGCTGGAATCTCCGTGGAAATTAAAACCATTTTCGGGATTTCAATTCCGGTTATTGTACGTCACGGGGCGCTTACAGGAAGTGGTCAGTTAGCAGAACTTAAGCCGATTGATAGAAATGACGGCGAGAAAGCTATATCCCTACGAATTAAGCGGTCTGGTAATCAATCGCTACGGGGTGATTTAGTCGCCTTGTCAGAGGGAAATGAAGTTGGGCGTCTGAATAATGTCGCTGTCTATCTTTCAACCTCCTATCGGGATATCGAAGTACCTTTGGCATCTGAAAAGTTGTTATCTCTTGCTGGTAAAAAAATCGACGTGGAATACCGTCCACGCAAAGGGAAAACAGGCCCCATTATAACCTCAAGCCTGACGTTACCTTAGAGCTTCCCACAATCAACAATATTGTATTCGTAACCTGATTGGTTGATGGAATGCCTTGGCCGACTAAAATCATACGGCTAACTCTTGTAATACTTGTGGTGCTATTATTTCCAGTGCCACAAGTAATCGCAGAGACAACAGAAAGTATTACGGAAATCTGGAGTGAAAGGCCCGATGATGAGATATACGTTTTTGGGCTAGAGCTAGATCGATATACTTTAACAGATGGTTTTATAATATTTTTTGATGGTAAAGAGGCTTTTGTACCTCTTGCAGGAATTACACAAGCGTTAGAGTTTCCAATTGATGTCGATCCCGTAGAAGGGGTCGCTAAGGGATGGTTTTTGAATGAAGACCGAACCTTCGACCTCGATTTAAAAACTGGGACAGTTAAGCTTAAAGATCGCTCTTTAGAGTTCTCCCTCGATCAGGTGGAACGGCATCCTGATGATTTGTATGTATCTCTAAGCGAACTTGAAAAGTGGTTTCCTCTTATTCTCGAAATTCGTTTCAGTGACCTACAAATTGGTGTTAGGGCTCTTGAACCTTTCCCTTTGCAAGAGCGGATTGCGCGAGAAGCGCGTCGTTCTCAAATCGGAGCTAATGCTGAGGGGGATGAATTAGAGCTGTTTATTCCTGAGAATAACTGGTTCGAACTTCCTTTTGTGGACGTCAGTATTGATGCATCTGGTCGTAATACTGCCAATGTCTTGGATGGTCAAGTGCGGCAAACCACGACTGTTGTTGGAATAGTTGGCGGTCTTGATGCCGATGCAACATTTATCGCAAATAGTGCAGAAGAGCTACCAAACCTTCGGTTACAACTTGGTCGTCGTTCTATTGATGGCGGCTTGCTTGGTCCTCTCAATGCCCGAGAATTTTCTCTGGGTGATGTATCTACACCTGATTTACCTTTGGTTGCTGATAACACTGTAGGTAGAGGTATATCGCTATCATCCTACGATCTAAACAGATTAGAGCAAACCAATAGGGTTACCTTGCGTGGTGAGTTGGCCGTCGGTTGGGAGGTGGAGGTTTACCGAAATGGAGAGCTAATTGATTTCCAAACTGACAATGATGTCGGTGATGGACGTTATGAATTCTTGAATATTCCAACGGTTGCAGGGTTGAACGAATTCAGGCTGGTCTTTTACGGACCACAGGGACAGACCCGGGAAAAAAATGAACGATACTTTGTCACCTCTGAGCTTGCTGAACCGAAAAAAGGGTCCTTTCGATTTGCCGTAAATCAAGCTAACCGTGATCTAATTTCATTTACGGATCAAGTGAACTCCCGAGAAGATGATGGTGAGAACCGGTTAATTGCTCAGGCAGAATATGGAGTGAACGAGACCTTCTCCGTAAATGGTGGAGTTGCTTCACTTTCTCTAGAGGGTGAGCGCCGTAATTATTTATCAGTTGGAGCACAAACTTCTCTATTTGGAGCACTTGGTCATTTGGATCTATCTATTGCTGATGACGGCGGGGTGGCATTCGGGGGCCGAACCCAAACCCAAATTGGATCCTGGTCTTTATCTGCCGAGCAAAACTGGTATCAGGGATTTCATTCGGAACAATCAGACAATAGTTCTATTAGTGGACACCTTCGTAGTAAGACGAGTGCACGGATTAATGGGCATCTACCTGACTTTGGCCTTGGGCATCAACCCTTGTCTGCCTCTGTTACTCATGAAATATCAGAAGATAGAGAATGGGAAACTCAACTTTTTGGTCGATTATCAACTGTTGTAAGGCCTTTTAATTTTGCTTTGTCTACGACGGCACGCATTAAAGAAGAACAGCCAACAGAGAGCGATGCGCGCCTTCTTATTAGCACCTTGCTCGGTGATTTTCGCCTAAGAGGTGAAGCTGGTTATGGAGTTACTCCTGTGGCCGAGTTAGAAAGAGTGTCTCTGAGTGCTGATTGGCATATAGAAGATGACTTTGGTGCACGGATTAATTTTACCCATACGGGAGGGGATCGCCCCTTAAACATGGTATCCGCTGGCCTTAATAGGCAATTTGAGAAATTTGCTCTTGGGGTTGATTTAGAAGGAGACAACGAAGGGAATTATAATGCCCGACTTGGCCTCTCTTTTAGTTTTGGTCACGATCCTGGCCCTAATAGCCTTGCAGTTAAGGGAAAATCATTTGCCAGACAGAGTGCAGTAAGTGCCCAAGTTTTTCTTGATCGAGATAATGACGGGGTTTATGGACCCAAAGACAGCTTGATTTCAAACGCGGGATTTTCCGGTTTGACTTTACCGCGCAATGTTACAACATCCGAGGATGGGACCGCATTTATTGTGGGGCTAGAACCATACAAAGCCATAGAAATTGGGCTTAATAATGCGACATTGGAAGATCCTTTTTGGGTGTCATCCAAGAAACCTGTGAACGTCGTTATGCGTCCCGGTACGACTACTCTTATGCAGTTTCCTGTCATTGAAACCGGAGAAGTGGATGGTCTGGTTCTGTTAAGAGAGCTCGCGAGTGATAATAAGGACGATATTATAAAGGAAAAAATGGGCTCGGGGATGCGTGTTTATCTCGAGGATTACGCGGGGCAAAGGGTAGCTGAAACTGTCAGCGCCTATGATGGTTTTTTCTTTTTTGATAGGATTCCTTATGGCGAATACAAGGTCATCCTTGATCGTGAGCAGTTGGAAGAGTTGGGGTATGAAGCCAGAGGTGTGCTGCGCGAGTTTGATATAGGAGGCGAGGAACCCTTTGTTTCAGCACAAGATTTGATTGCGACCTTGAAGGATTAGTAACAACATAAGTTGATGTTATTTTTGCTCATTCCATAATTTTTCCATGGTTTCCAAGTTTGTATCTTCGATTTTTAACCCTTGATCTTTTATGGAAATCTCTACGCCACGAAATCGTTTTTCAAATTTTTTATTGGTTCTCCTCAAGGCCTGTTCAGGATCTAGGTTCAGGTGCCTTGCAAGATTAACAACGGAAAAAAGAACATCACCAAGCTCGTCTTCGGCGCGATCGATATCGATTGATTTTGTTTGATCGAGGACTTCTTTAAGTTCTTCGATCTCCTCGTGTATTTTCTCGATAACCGGGTTCAAGTCTGGCCAGTCGAAGCCAACTCTTGCAGCTCTTTTTTGTAACTTTACCGCGCGTGTCGCAGCAGGCAGGCCTACAGGAATACCATCCAAAATGCTTTCTTCTGCTTTGCCTTGTTTTTTTACTCTTTCCTTTGCTTTTAAATCTTCCCAAGCCAGGGCTTGCTCTTGGACGTTTTTGTGAGAAACATCTCCATATACGTGTGGGTGGCGACTGACCATTTTATCAGTGATGGCCTGGGCAATATCTTCAAAGTTAAAAAGCTTGTTATCTTCGGCAATGCGCGCGTGATAAACGACCTGTAACAAAAGGTCACCAAGTTCGTCTTTTAAAGAGCTGTGATCTTTTTTTTCTATGGCGTCTGCAACTTCATAGGCTTCTTCAATGGTATAGGGCGCTATCGTTTGAAACGTTTGTTCTATGTCCCATGGACAGCCCCCGTTTGGATCCCTGAGATCAGCCATCAATTGTATTAATCGATCTATGCCATTATCGCTCAAGGAGGGGATGTTTTTACTCATGGGATTACCTGTGAAAGAGAAAATCTGAAATTATTTAAAAGCACATTAGCTAACAAGTAAGACAACAACAAAAATATAATAAAACGCTGGAGCTTTGAAAATTAAATTACGGTTTTTTCAAAGTGTATTTAAATCGAACAGTTTTACCAATTTTGCGACTCATAACCTTCGCGAATTCAACTTTTAGTTTACGTCTTTTTAACATCAAATGGATAGAGTCCTTCTCATTAAAAGCACGTCAAAGACAGGGGTTCCTGTGAATTTGAATTAAAAATGATGCTTACTTCGTAGTCGGAAGATGGGATTTACACATGCTGAATAAATTATCTTTAAGTGCAAAACTAACGCTTTGCAGCGCTCTAATTGTCGTGGTTTGTTTAGCCGTTAGCATCGTATTTATGGCTCGAACAACCGAAAATACGGTACGAGACCTCACCCTGGATCAAGCGCGGGCAATCGGTAAAGCTGAGGCAACCGAAGTTCAGCGCCAACTAGATATAGGAATGACGGTGGCTCATTCTCTCACGCAAACCTTTATTGGAATGAGAGAAAAAGGTGTCACAAATAGGTCTGCTTATGACGAAGTTCTTAGACAAACCCTAACCGCTAACCCTGTTTTGGCGGGTGCTTGGGCTGGTTATGAAACGAATGCTTTGGATGGGAAAGATTCAGATTTCGTAAATAAAGATAATCCAAGCGGGCGTTATTTATCTTATTATTATAATTTTGGTAAAGGCGTTTTACCGTCCGTTATTACAGCGTATGATTCCGATCAGACTACTCCGGAAACAGATTGGTACTACCTTCCTAAACGCACAAAGAAACCTGCGATTGTTGATCCCATTGGATATGACATCGAAGGTAATATTGTAACTTTGACATCATTTGTTTATCCAATTTTGGACGGAAATAATAACTTCTTGGGTGTTATTGGCGTCGATATGAACCTGAATGACATGGCGGCATCTTTCAACAAGTTGACGCCCTTTGAAACAGGCACAGTTAATTTGGTATCTAATAATGGTCAGTGGGTTGCTCATACAGATCCAGAGCTATTAGGGAAACCTCTGGATTTGGGGAATTCTCTTTTTGAAACAGCTGTTCCTCTTATTAAAGAAGGCGGCGCACTCGAAGGTATTGATGGTGACATTTATCGATTGTTTATTCCGGTAAATGTCAGGGATTCCAATGACCCTTGGTCAGTTATCATTAACGTACCTGTCAGTAAAATGACTGAACAAGCTGTTATCATGCAACGTTATACGGTTATCGGGGGCGGCATTCTTCTCGTTGTTCTTGTAACGGCTCTTCTGCTTATGTCACGTGTTATGATCCGTAATCCGCTGCAAGGCAGTATGACCGTAATTACGGCCTTAATGGAGGGGAATTATAACGTAGAGGTGACGGGGCAAGATCGGGGTGATGAAATCGGTGATATTAACCGGGCGCTAGAGCAGTTTAAGGCAAACGCCGAGCGCGTAAGTCTTATGGAAGTTGAAAAGCTTGAGGCTGAGAAACGGGCCTCTGATGAGCGTCAGGAATCACGTATGCAAATGGCAAACGATTTCGAAACTTCTGTTGGGCAGATTATTACTTCTGTATCAGGATCAGCGGATGATATGCGTACGACAGCAGAAAGTATGGCCGGGTCGGCAACGCAGTCTTCCAGCCAGGCTGATGTCGTCACTGGGGCTGCAGAAGAGGCATCATTGAGCGTACAATCTGTAGCAGCCGCGACAGAAGAATTGTCAGCCTCTATAAATGAAATCAGCTCACAAGTTCAGCGTTCCGCCGATATCGCGAGCAATGCAGTAGATGAAACGTCTCGTACAAATGAAAAAGTTGAAGGTCTTGCCGCTGCTGCTGATAAAATTGGCGAAGTTGTGAAGTTGATCAATGACATCGCAGAACAGACAAATCTACTTGCTCTTAATGCGACCATCGAAGCTGCAAGGGCAGGGGAAGCGGGTAAAGGATTTGCTGTCGTTGCTTCAGAAGTTAAGTCATTGGCAAATCAAACGGCTCAAGCAACAGAAGAGATTTCTGGTCAGATTTCCTCTATCCAGACAGAAACCCGCGACGCAGTTGGAGCAATTCATAGTATTTCGGAAACAATCAATTCTATCCATGAAGTCGCAACGGCCATTGCTTCTGCGGTGGAGGAGCAGGGCGCAGCGACAGCAGAGATTACCAAGTCTGTTCAGCAGGCTGCTAATGGAACTGATCAGGTCACCTCAAATATTACTCAAGTAAGAGAGGCGGCCAATACAACAGGTTCTGCAGCTAATGATGTGCAAGCTTCTGCATCTGGACTGGCTGAAGAAGCTAAGCTACTCGAAACGCAGGTTCATGAATTTATCGGGCGCCTTAGAAATGTGAGCTAATATATGAATCATTTTCGCTCAGAGTTTATTTAAGTAAAGCGCTAAGCCCGTGAGTTGAAATTTCTTCTCATGGGCTTTTTTTATATCTGGAAATCTAAGTACAGGTATTAACAACGTGAAATTCAATACTTTTAGTGAATTGTGGCCATGCTTCATAAATTTTCAGTGATTTTAAGAAGTTAAATATTTACTGAAAGTGAATGAATTTCAATAAAAACAAGCTATTAATTGGTAATTTACATATTTTCAAAATTATCAAATAAATAGTTAAATTATTTACACAAAATACTCTCTCGACCAAACCTTTGTTGCCTGTACAAGCAAAGAGACGGATATTTCAAAGCACAAAGGCAATAATAATTAAAACGCCTACGGTGCTATCAAGCACTATCTGAACAGCATGAGAATCTTCTTGGGAGACGATTAGCGTCATGACCGATAACTCTACTAACAAATTCAAACTATCCCGTCGTAAACTGCTAACAGGTGCAGCAGCGGCTGGTGCAGGTGCTGCTATGTTTAGCGGCGGCTCACCTTATTCTTTCGTCAAGGGCGCCTATGCCTGTCTCTTATACACATCTCCGAGCCCACGAGACCGAGGCTGATCTCGTA
>OJDH01000022.1_pt1 | contig 128671 bp, 112 predicted proteins | sample 1592761 | NCBI WGS metagenome assembly OJDH01 (sample SAMN05416855, study PRJEB24817) | seawater metagenome | isolation source: Sea water | place: Canada:Atlantic | collected 2013-11 | reverse complement strand
TCGGTGAACGATATCATTATGATTTTCGCGTTTGCCCCAATCAGCGCATTGCTGTTAGGCATGAGCGATATTCAAGTGCCATGGGAAACCCTGATCATCTCGGTCGTTTTGTATGTATTACTGCCGCTAGTGGCTGGTGCGATGACGCGCTCTTGGCTGAATAAACGCCATGATAATACAGCGAATAACCTAGACAGCAGCGCTGACAATGGGGAAGTGAGAATAGCGCGCTTTGTTGCTGCGCTTAAGCCTTGGTCTATCATTGGCTTGTTAGCGACTGTGGTATTGCTGTTTGGTTTTCAAGCGCAAACCATCTTAGATAAGCCGCAGATGATCGTTTTAATTGCTATCCCGTTGTTGCTACAAACGTATGGCATTTTTGCCATTACCTATTACGTAGCAAAGCGTATGCGTTTACCTCACAACGTGGCTGCACCAGCGAGTATGATTGGCTCGTCTAACTTTTTTGAATTGGCAGTGGCGGTGGCAATATCGCTATTTGGCTTACATTCAGGGGCGGCGTTAGCGACTGTGGTAGGGGTACTGGTAGAAGTGCCGGTCATGCTTTCGTTAGTATATTTTGCAAACCGCACAAAGGCTTGGTTTCCGGCTCAACAGGCATAACACGTAATAAGCATGGCCATAGGAATGCACCTTGGCCATGCGCTTTTTGAACGCTAGTAATTAGTCGTTGCTGTGTAAGCTGGCGTTTAAGCCGCCCCATTTAGACGAATCAGCAACAATGGCTTCAACTGCGCCATTTTGGCTGTTACGACGGAACAACAAACCATTCATTCCAGATAACTCACGAGCTGCCACGACTTCGCCGTCTGGTGTCGTTACTTTAGTGCCTGCGGTTACATACAAGCCGGCTTCTACGATGCAATCATCACCTAGTGAAATACCGATACCAGCGTTCGCCCCAACCATGCTGTTTTTACCAATTGCATTGATAGTTTTACCGCCGCCTGAAAGTGTACCCATAGTCGATGCGCCGCCGCCGATGTCAGAGCCATCGCCGACCACCACGCCTTGTGAAATACGCCCTTCAACCATAGAGCTGCCCAAGGTACCAGCGTTGAAGTTAACAAACCCTTCATGCATGACCGTTGAGCCAGACGCTAAATGTGCTCCTAAACGAACACGATCAGCATCACCAATACGCACACCTTCAGGAATGACGTAGTCGGTCATACGTGGGAATTTATCAATAGAGCTGACGGTTAAATGATGATGTTCACTGGCAATAGCGGCACGTAACTCGTCTACCTTGGTTGGCAGAACAGGGCCTGCAGACGTCCAAGCGACATTGGTAAGTAAACCAAAAATGCCTTCAAGATTAATGTTATTTGGGGTAACTGCGCCTTCAGACAATAAGTGCAAACGCAGGTAAGCGTCTTCGATGTTCTGTGGTGCGCCGTCGATTTCAAGCTCAACTTCAACAAAATCGCTGTTGATCACGCCCACTTTCTGCGCAAGACAGCTACGCGCAATTTGGGTGTTCGCGCGGGGAAACCACACATCTAACGTTTTACCACTGGTGGCATCAATGTAGCGATGACCAATACGTTTTACAGTCATTTATCTTTCCTAGTTTCGATAGTTTAAAAATTGAGGGCGAATTATGGCGTGAAACGCGCTAATTGACAGCCCCCTTTTGCTTATAAATTATAATTTACAGGGAATTTTGCCCAGCGTAGACCAGTCATAGCTTACAAACTAAGTGATAGTTCGTTTTTGATTTTCTCTGTTGCGGCAATTTTTTTCTGCACGGCAAAATCGACCAATTGTAATTCAACCCCTCGGTTGGCCGAGTTGGCCGCATTAGGTGGGAAAAAACATAAAGTAAGTACTTCGTTGTAGCTGTCTGTTTGCCAAACGTAACAACGATTAAAACCCGTGTGCAATAGTGCGCGGCCGGCGTCGTCAGCCACAAATTTGGCACTGCGTGATACCCGTAATTCTTCAAAGAATGCGATGACGTTGTTTTTTACGTCTTCCCTAGGGGAGAGGGTCTTAATAAAGCTGCTAAGCGGCACATCATCTTGGGTCAGGTTGGTTTGCTTGAGTGCATCGGCAATGCTAATAGGCTCACCATACTTAGCAATCGCTGAGACCAACACGTCTTTGAGTACGTCTTTAATACCCACATAAGCACTTTCAACGGTATACACGCTATTAATTTGAGTAACAAAGCCATTGAATTTATTAAAATGCAACGCCAGGCGCTGTTCTAAACGGGAGTTTTGATAGGGCTGATAAAAACTTAAACGTACTTTGTCACTGCGGCTGCTGCCGGCGATGTGATGTAATTTAGCGCCTTGGTCGTAAAGCGATATTGCGCTGGCAAGAGCGTTGTCACCTATATGGATCTGTTTAATATCTAAGGTGCTAAGACTATTTTCACCGGATAAACGATGAGCGGAATCAAAGCGTTTAAGCCCTGTAGTTTGTTCTAATATATGGGGAGAAGGCGTTTGAGCAACACTCAAACCGGTAAGTGACATGCAACTGATTAACACTATATAAGGTAACCGGAGTAATTTCATTGGGGTCCTAATGACGTAAACAACTGAACCGAATATGCAGCATAGCACTTAGTGCTTGCTGGCAACAATCACTGGCGTAGGTGCTAAAAGATTGTTCAGTGCCAAACCCTAACCTTGTGTAATAAGTCTAATGTGTTAACAAAAACAGGTTGTTGATCAGCTGCCCCGCGTTTTATCGAGCAGATTATTTAAGCACTTGAATTTGCAACATTAGCAGATTAGTCTATCCGTCGTAAGGTGTGTTTTATGTTGCTTTCATGCTCAGATTGCGATGAAAAAAGCGCGGTAAAACACAGTGTTGAGCGTCGTCGAACATCCGTTCGCAATCCATATCAAATTTCTTCTAAGGTGTTTCATTGATTAAATGTATGTCAAATTTTTGCTGCTATTCCAAGCAAGCCTTAACTGCTGTATAACGGCGCCATGAAAATACCTAAAAGAATACAACCTCTGGTTGATGATGGCCTCGTTGATGAGGTGCTTTATCAGCTAATGAGCGGCAAAGAAGCTACAGTCTATGCGGTGCGCTGTGGTAACGAAATCCGCTGCGCCAAAGTGTATAAAGAAGCTATGAAGCGCAGTTTTAAAAAAGCAGCGCAATATCAAGAAGGGCGTAAAGTTCGCAACACCCGCCGTGCGCGCGCCATGGAGAAGGGTTCGAAATTCGGTCGTAAGCAGCAAGAAGATGCATGGCAGAACACCGAGGTAGATGCCTTGTTTACGTTGGCAAAAGCCGGGGTTCGTGTGCCTGAGCCTTATGGTTGTTATGACGGTGTGTTGTTGATGGAGTTGATCACCGATGATGAAGGTGACGTTGCGCCGCGTTTAAACGATGTGACCATGCCTGCTGAACAAGCCATTGAAGATCACGCCATTGTGATGGTGTATGTGATGCGTATGTTATTAGCCGGTTTGGTGCACGGTGATTTGTCAGAATTCAACGTTTTGGTCGATGCATATGGTCCCGTGATCATCGACTTGCCCCAAGTGGTTGATGCAGCTGCCAATAACAATGCGTTTAGCATGCTGCAACGTGATGTGCGCAATATGACCGAGTACTTCGCACAATTCGCCCCCGAGCTTAAAAATAGCCATTACGCTGAAGAAATGTGGGCCTTGTTCGAATCTGGTGAGCTTGAAGCGGATACCCAGCTCACTGGGCATTTTGATTTCCCTGATGACGAAGCGGATGTAGATACTGTTTTAGAAGAAATCAAAGCGGCTTTTGAAGAAGAACAAGAACGAAAAGCACGTATCGCAGGCCCTAGTGACGAAGACTAGGGCTGATAATGACAAATGCTAGGTTGCTTTTACTGCAAGTTACTTAGCGTTTAAACTAAATCGAATCAGTCCAGCTAGACACAAACTACACGCCTACTGCAGATGTAATAAAGCATTTTGTTGATCAATTCTAAAATCAAACTCTCGTAAAAAATTCATCCCGAGTAAGCCATCGCTGTGCCCTAGCTCATCTAAGGGTAATACCATCACGTTGATGTTTTTTACTTTCGCCTTTGCAATTTCTAGGCTAGCAAACTGGTACATGGGGGAGCGCACGGTGCCATTGGCTGTTTGCACGTTAAATTGACCAACAAATTTAGTGTCGACTGATTTGAACAGTACTTTGAATTTCTGTCTTGAAATCGCGGTGGTGGACGCACCAGTATCAATTAAAAAATAGACTTGATTGCCGCTTAAGCTACTTTCAACCACGTACTGATCGCCATATTTTTGTAATCCGATGGACGTAACACCAGTGGAGACATTCTTGCGTAGATTGTCGTTAGTTGTTTTGGTGGCTCTATCGCTTTGCGCGTTCACCTCGTCATCGTATTGCTGAATAATCCCGCGTATTTTCATTGCTTGTGGATCGTCATAGCGAATTGAGGCCAAGGTGTTTTCCATTAATCCCGCTTGCTGCTGGCGAGCATATGCAGTGGCTAACGCTAAAATCAACTCGCGGCTGGTGGGGCTCACTTGTAATAGGGGTTCAACGAATTGCGCCAAAATGTCCCAAGAATTCGCTTGTTTTAGCTGGGTAATGGTTCTACTGGTTAAGCGCGCAATGGTATTTTGCACTTGGTCTTGCTGTGCATTGTTCAAGGGTAAACTGAGCATGCTGTGATAATGAATAATGGCGTCACTGAGCAGATGCGTATGCGCAATATATTCGGCTTCTAGAAGCAAAAACTCAACATCTTGCGGGTATTGGCGTAGATATAGTGGGAAAAAGGCATCCAATTTGGCGTATTCCTGCGCTGCAAGCCAGCGCCGAGTTTGGGCCAAATAGGCTGCTCGCCTATCAGGTTTGAAGCGTGTCGTGTTTGGGACTCCTCGTTGCGTGTCTGTGCTCGCTTGTGTGTTTAATTTCTCTGCTACTTCTGAGTCTGTTTCAACGGCTGGTTCATGTACGTCGGGAGTCTGGGGAAAGTTAGGTTGGGTCTCTTGATTTAGCTGCGGGGTGTCTTTACTTTGCTGTTGAGCTAGCCCATCAGTTCGGCGTGATTCAATTTGACTCTGTTCTGACTTAGGTACGGATACTTGTTCATGGCCATTGAGGTACTGATATACGTTAGCAAAAATTGAAGCCAATAATGCCAAGAACAGTACGCTATTGAATTTAGTCATGACATTGATGCCTTTACTTTGTTAAAGGCGTCAGCAAGGCGTTAAAATAACTATCACAGAATACCTTGGGCATGCGCTTTGGCTTACCTGAGCTTAGCGCGATACACACAAATTCGGTGCGTGCTTTGAGCATAGTTAAACCGTCACTTAGGCGAATAAACTGAAATTGCCTAGCGAGCTTTAACTTGTTATCACAAGCAACAATCCATGTGGCGCAACCCAGCGTATCGCCCAACACGGCTGCCGCCAAATAATCAATTTCATGGCGGCTAATAGCCATGCCTCTGTCTAGTTCTTGGTATTGCTCAATGCTTAATCCTAAGGCATTTGAATGGGCCCATGCGGTGCGCTCTAATTGACCAACGTAGGCCACATTATTGACATGGTTGTAATGGTCAATTTGTTCAGGGGTTATCTGCCACTGGCAAACGAAAGGCTTTGGGTATTGCCATGGAAGCAGCTCTAGGGAGTCGGGCATTATTGATTAGCTCTCAAGTAAAATTTCAACACTGGGAATACAAGGTAATGGGTTAGTACCTTGTTGGGAAAACACCTGCTCGGTAAACAACGACGCAACAAGATGCGCTTCTCTGCTGACGATTTCGCTCATAAAGGACTGGCTGTTAGGGATCTTTTTAAACGCTTTGTAGCCGTCTTGCAAAAATAAATGCAAGGTTTGTAAGCCTTTCATACGAGCAGGGTGCTTTGACAGTGCCAGCATCATTGCGACGCCTTTGATCGCTACCGCGTCACTGAGGTTGTTGCCAAGCTCTTGGAGCAAACTGATTTGCTCTTGGCGTAAATGCCCATTGTGGCCGCTGACAAAAGCTGCCGCATACGTTTGCTGATTAATAATGACGCGCTTATTGGCGTCAGTTCGATGGGATATAGATAACTGCTGATTCGCGGTTGTTGCATGCTTTTTGAGTTCCAACGCTAAGACGTAATCCAGCTCATAAGATAACGCGTGTAAACGCAATGCGCTTTCCAATGAGAGCAACGCTTTGCTGGGCAAGTATCTGTGCATTTTCGGTACTACGCGTTTTATCTGAGCATCGCGCTGACTGAAATCTTTTGGGCCATATATTTGCTCAGTAAAAAAAAACATTGCAGGCGCCGTATACGAGTTGTTCATTTGCGCTTGATGAGTGCTTTGCATACGCAGAGTTTGCCATGCCTGTACCCCTTGAATTAGGGGTAACAACTTCGCGTCTAACGCCATTTCCTGCAGTGTTTGCACTGCGCGCAAATGACGAGAAACCTGAGCCACTAAATCAGACATTCGATGACACCATCACTGAGGCAAAGTTGACGCGCCTCTTATCAAGATGCACTGTATTGCAAGAAGACATTATTTTTTCAATGTAATTTTACCGAAGACGTCAGCGGTGATAAAACCCAAGTTTTTGCTGCCGTTTTGTGCAGCAAAATCATGAGACCCCATGAAGTGTTCACGTACCTCGCTGCCATCATTGTCACAATAGGCCAACATAAAGCCCATGACATCACCGCTTTTCAGGGGGATCGCCGCCTTAGGGTTGGCGTCAGTGTAGTTGTTGGGATAACGTTTGATGGCGACTTCCCACAGTATCGTATTGGGCGCATCTAGTTGGCGCTTCCAGTTGCTGTTTACATGCTCGTTATACAAATGCGCTTTTTCATCATCGCCAATATCTGCTGCTTGGTTATCAAGACCGATGTGATACGCCAATGCGCTGTGATTAAACTGGTGAATACCGCCAGATGCGTCACCATCAACGAAAATTTCCAATGCGTCATCATCCCAATATCGCACCAGGGGATCAGCATGGGTATCAATCAGCAGGTCATCGGTAATTTCGGCTTGTAGGTACAAGTAATTTTCATCCCATAGCAAACGATAGCGGCCGGAAAAATCTGCTTTTTCTGGCAAGGTTCCGTCCATTAAATAAGGCATGTCGTGCCATTGTGCTTGTTGCCAAACATTCTCTGAATAACCATCAATAATAGGCGCTTGTGCGGTGTACTTTACGTCGAATGCGTGGGCTGAAAGCGATAGTCCACTGATTGTTGAGACCATCAGCAGCGATTTTGCTAGGCGTGAAAACATGGTAAGTCCTTGTTAGAGAGATGAAAAAAAAGAAAATAGAAAACATTAAACATATGCTTAGGTTAGCTTGACGCAAAGTCCGAGTTAACACAATAGGGCGTTTCGCAGCTTGAGTTTATAGGTCTGGGTTAGGTAGAATGCGCCCCCTATGAATACCGCTAACACCTCCATACATTCGAACGACTTCAGTGAGCAGGGTTGTCGTCACACCAGCGCAGAAATACATCAATACCAAGATGTGATTGCGCTATTTGATGCTGCCTTCAATCAAAGCGAGAATACCCGCTTGATTAAAGGGGCTGGCGAGCCTGAATATATCCCAGCCAATGAGCTGTGTGATTTCCATCAAGTGATTTTCGCCCATGGGTATTTCGCCAGCGCACTGCACGAAATTGCCCATTGGTGTATTGCCGGAAAAAGGCGTCGTATGTTAAACGATTATGGTTACTGGTATTGCCCAGATGGGAGAACAGAAGCCGAGCAGAAAAAATTCGAGCAAGTAGAAATTAAACCTCAAGCAATCGAATGGGCGTTTTCTGTGGCAGCTAATAAAGCGTTTCGTGTTAGTACTGATAACCTAAATGGTACCGAGCCCGATACCAAAGCATTTACCTTAAATGTGCATCAACAAGTATTAAACTATTTACGAGATGGATTCCCCCCGCGGGCGGCCTTGTTTATTGATGCGCTTGCAGCATTCTATGCCACAGAGGCATTATCGCCAGCTAAGTTTAGTTTGCCCGAAGAATGGCGTGCCGCTATGACTAAGGCTGGGGTGTAATGACAATGACGCACTTTAAACTTGGCTTAGTGATTAACCCCTTTGCTGGCATTGGCGGCAGCGTCGCATTAAAAGGTAGCGACGGTATGCAAACTCGAGATAAAGCACTCGCCCTAGGTGCGACCAAATTGGCAAATAGCCGCACTCGATTGGCACTACAAGAATTACTGGGGGTTAAAGATAGTGTGCATATCTATACCGCCGGCGGTGAAATGGGCGAAGCGCTCGTGGCCGAAATGGGGTTTGAGCACAAAGTGGTGTATCAACAAGAAGCTGTTCAAAGCGAACCGGAAGATACTGAGCGCTGCGTACACATACTACAGCAACAGGGAGTAGACTTGATCCTCTTTGCGGGAGGCGATGGCACAGCGCGCAATGTTTGCCGTATTGTCGGTGAATCATTACCTGTGTTGGGTGTGCCTGCAGGCTGCAAAATTCACTCAGGGGTATACGCTGTTACGCCGCAGGCGGCGGGGCGCGTGGTGGCTATGATGGTCAACGGCGAAATTGTCACCTTGCAAGAAGCTGATGTCATGGACATAGACGAAATCCTCTTTCGCCAAGGCAGAGTCAATGCCCGTCAGTATGGTGAAATGCGTGTGCCCAGTGAACTTCGCTATATCCAAGCGGTGAAAATGGGCGGCAAGGAATCTGACGAGTTGGTACTGAGTGATATCGCCGCGCATGTGATTGAATTCATGGACGAGCACCCTGAGCGTCTATTTGTGATGGGCTCAGGCTCAACCGTAGGCTTCATTATGCAGGAGCTAGGTTTAGAGAACACTTTACTTGGCGTAGACATTGTGCAAAACCGGCAGGTTGTTGCCCATGATGTGATGGCCAGTACCTTGCTCGAATACGTTTCAAATGTACCCGTTACTTTAGTTATCACCTTAATTGGTGGCCAAGGGCATATCTTCGGCCGAGGTAATCAGCAGATTAGCCCTGAGGTGCTCAGAAAAATTGGTCGTGACAACCTGTTGCTCGTGGCAACCAAAAGCAAATTACAAGGCTTAAAGGGTAAGCCTTTAATCGCAGACACTGGGGATATTGCGCTTGATGCTCATCTAGCGGGAATGATCTGCGTAACCACAGGGTACAAAGATCAGGTGTTGTACCCCATCGCTAAATTTTAATGACTAGCTAACGACAGGACTTGAACAGACTATATGAGTGGATCAGTAAACAGCGATGAAGCAAAACAAAGATTCGATGAATTTGTCGACTCAACGCAAATGTACCTTGATGGTGTGGTCGTTGATGGCAGCGACCAAGAATTGTTTATAGCCAGTTACTTAACGGGGCACTTTTCCCTAGTAACGAGTAATGCATTGGCATTAGATGATTATTCGCTAAAAGCGATTGATACCTATATGCAAACTAGTTTAGAAAAAGCCTATGCCAACAATGAAGTCGAAGGCCAAGACCAAACCCAAGTTTCGGCGCTATGGAACACACTTTTTGCTAAGGCAACGCCTTAGTCGTGGTGATTCAAGGGATGGTAAAGGCTAACTCGTGGCCACTACCACCTCCTGAAACGACGGGATTACACTTCCCGGCGGATCAACTGACGGATTAAAAAACGATTTGGGTTTAGGGTATTCAATAAATCATTTGCCATAGGCAGTGGTTGCCCGCTGATTTGACTGGCGAGTACTTCAGCCATTAACGGTGCCGTAGTCAACCCACGTGAGCCAAGCCCTGTGAGCATAAACACATTAGTAATATCACTTCCTTTTGGGTAATAGCCTAAGGGCAGGGCTTTGTACAAATCGCTTAATTCCTCCTTTTGCTTGTCAATATCTGCCAATGCACCCATCAAAGGCAAGTGGTCCGGAGAGCTGCAACGCACTGCTGCTCGGCCTTGTGCGTTACCCACTACTTCTTGTGCCCAATGACAGTCTGACAGCGATTGATAATGGGTGGCTAAATTTTTGACTTGCTCGCTTAGGCGGTAATCAGAGCTCAAATCATTTTTCACATAGGTTGAGCCTAGTGCATGCTGGCCGTTATATTCAGGGGTTAAATAACCTTTATGACATAGCACGGTTTTCAATTTACTTAGAGCCGCTTGAGCCGGAACCGCTTCAACTTGGCCACGAACCATGCGCAAAGGGAAATTAGCGAGCTCTGATATACCATGACTTTGTGCACCAGTGGCATAAATCACAATGTCAGCTAGCGCTAAGCTAGTATTTTCATTCTTTTTAGATGTGCCCATTGAATCGTCAAAATGTAATTGCCAACGTGTGTTCTCTTGCGCGGTATTGGAGACATTTTTTTGCTCTATGCGTTTGAGTGCATGATGGCTATATAACCTCACCTGACTCAATTTCGCTGCTGCAGCGAATAAGGCATCGACCAATTGTGCAGGATCTATCCAACCGCCCAGCGGCATAAACAAACCACCGTATGGCATGTCACAATTGGCTAACTGTGCTGCTTCGCTGGGCTCAACATAACGTACTAGCTCGAAAGGCCACAATTGGCTTTCAGTCAGTTTTGCATAACGTTCTGCCAGCGCAGGCTTGAAACCCAATTGCAACACGCCGCACCACTGGTGGGCGAATAGGAAACCTTGAGACTGGAGCTGTCGATACTGGTTGGCGGCATACACAAAGCTGTGGGCGTTAATCTGGCTGGCATGACTTGCATCCACATTGAGTTGCGGATAGAACCCGGCTTGGGGATTACCCGACGCACCTTGTGCAGGGGTCGCATCGTTAAAATAAATATCGCAGTCATAGCCTTTTTTCGCCATGGCATAGGCCATGCTGGCCCCTGCAATTCCAGCCCCGATAATCGCGACTTTGGGTTTACTCGCTAACGCCGTTTGCGCGTGACTTTCTGCATTACTAGTAATTACAGTAGCAAGATTCACATAAGCGGCGCGCTGATAATATCTGGCTTGTTGGCGATTAATTTGAATCTCAGACTCACTGGCTATGCATCCGGCAAGCATTTCACGCTTGCGGCCGTGCCCTTTGCGTTTCTCTACTACAAAGCCTGCATCACGTAATCCGCGCTTTACAAAACCAGCCGCGGTAAAGGTAGCGAACGTGCAGTCTTTACTGGCTAAGCGTGCCATTTGTTCAAATAACTGGGGTGACCACATTTGTGGGTTTTTACTGGGGGCAAACCCATCTAAATACCACGCGTTTACTAAGCCGTCTTCATTGGTATGCCATTGGGGTAATGAGTCATGGATATCACCTAGCCATAAATCGACAATAACGCGGTTATTTACAAAAGACATACGATGGCAACCATCGAGTGGCATAGGGTATTGGTCAATTAATGCCTTAGCGTCATCTTCAAATTGAACAAAAGCACCGAGAGCTTGGACTAGGTCTGTATGGGTAAGGGGGAATTTTTCCGTGCTGATAAAGTGCAAGCTAATTGTACTGGCAGGGTTTTGGGCTAAATGTTGTTTAAACGCAGCCAGTGTCACTAACAGGTTAAGCCCAGTTCCGAAGCCTGTTTCAGCAATAACAAAGCTAGGTTTTGACCATTGCTGCCAACGCTGAGGCAACAGATTATTGTGTAAAAAGACATATTCGGTTTCTGAGGCGCCGTCGCAGGATGAAAAATACACGTCATCAAAATTCGTGGCGATTGGAGTGCCATCAGCGTTAAACTGAATATCTGCTGTTTTAATGGTCAATCGTTTGGGTCTCCGAGTATGCTTGGGCTAGTCTTCAAAAGCACGATAGTTTAAGGTAACTGCTTGGACAATCCAAACGGTCTATACAAACCAAGCAGTGTTAAGTAAATAGGCCAAACAGTGTTAAGTAAATAGGGATGCTATTTATAACCGGTAATGATTTGTAGTACGCAGGCTGGGATGCGTGATTTATATACGCTAAAGAGCAGACCAGTTGCATCGCGAAAATCGTTACCATATGCGGCAATTTTAAAAGCAGCAATTTTTTGCTTGAAGGGTTTATCATGAGAAGAGCGGTTATCACCGGACTAGGCATTGTTTCTAGTATTGGTAACAACAAAACTGAAGTCACGAAATCTCTTAGAGAAGGGCGTTCTGGCATCACTTATTCTGAACAATTTGCCGAAAATGGCATGCGCAGTCATGTTTGGGGCAAAGTTGATATTAACTTAGCTGACCACATTGACCGCAAAACGTTGCGTTTTATGGGGGATGCCGCAGGTTATGCCTATATTGCGATGCAACAAGCTGTTGAAGATTCAGGTTTGACCCCAGAGATGGTATCAAACGTTCGCACAGGTATTATTGCGGGATCTGGCGGTGCGTCTTCTCAACATCAAGTGGAAGCGGTAGACATATTGCGCGAAAAAGGCTTACGCCGCGTAGGGCCATACATGGTAACGCGCTGCATGGGCAGTACCGTATCAGCCTGCTTGGCTACTCCCTTTAAAATTAAAGGTGTTAACTATTCGATTAGCTCAGCATGTTCAACCAGTGCGCACTGTATTGGTAACGCCCTAGAGCAAATTCAGTTAGGCAAGCAAGATATTATTTTTGCTGGTGGTGGTGAAGAGCTGCACTGGACGCTATCAATGGAATTTGACGCCATGGGCGCACTTTCTACTAAATATAACGATGAGCCAAGCAAGGCGTCACGTACCTATGATGCGAACCGTGATGGTTTTGTTGGTGCTGGTGGCGGCGGTATGGTTGTGGTTGAAGAGCTAGAGCACGCACTGGCGCGCGGCGCTAAAATCTATGGCGAAATCGTGGGTTACGGTGCCACATCAGACGGTGCCGACATGGTAGCGCCATCAGGCGAAGGTGCTATTCGCTGCATGCAGCAAGCGATGAACGGTATCGATGAGCCAATTGATTATATTAATACTCATGGTACCTCTACCCCAGTGGGCGATGTTAAAGAGCTATGGGCTATCGGTGAAGTGTTCGGCGATAACGTTCCACCGCTGAGCGCCACAAAAGCAATGACCGGTCATGCGCTGGGTGCGGCAGGTGTAAACGAAGCGATTTATAGTTTATTGATGATGGAAAATGACTTTATTGCGCCTTCTATCAACATTGAAACATTAGATGAAGCGGCGAAAGGGATGGATGTAGTCACTCAAACCCGTGACGCTAAGCTAAACACGGTGATGTCAAATAGCTTCGGTTTTGGCGGTACAAACTGTACTTTGGTGATGCAGCGCTACAAAGGCTAGTAGTCCAGCGCATCAATGATGAAAAAGCCCGCTATTTAGCGGGCTTTTTTATGTTTTAAGATTTAGTGTTTCAATAACAATTCCAATAAATTTTTGCTGAGTGGCTAATTATTTAATGACGTTGGTACAAGGTTTTAAATGGGTACCACTTAAAAGTAGGTTTCTTCGAGTTTAACAAACACCTGATTTATGCCAAGCTGCACGTCGTCGATAAATTGATGCAGTTTGTCTTGAATCAAAGATTGAGGATTCGCGCTCATTAACAGTTTCTCTACTTGCTCTATTTCAGATTTAGTTGCATCGAAGTGTGGCAGTGTTTGCACACATTTATCGACTTCTTGCAGTGTGTGCAGCAATGAACGAGGGAAGCGCTTTTCAAGCAGTAAAAACTTTAATACATCAGGCCTGCGGATTCTAAGGCGCATTTCTCTTCGATACATTTGATAGGCAGTAAGAGATTTAAGCACACTCATCCATTGCAAGTTTTCAAACGCTGACTGTTCGGTTTCTGTCTCTTGTAACAAGGATGCAGAGCGAACATCAATGATCCGTGTGGTCATGTCTGCGCGCTCCAAATTGCGGCCAATTTTTAAAAAGTGATAGCCTTCATCGTGCGTCATAGTGCCAGCCAATATACCTGTGATCTTTTGTACTGACTCAATGACCTCAGTCAAAAATTCATAGCGAGATCGTCGGATAAGCGCTTTTGAATAATTTTCATGGCCATAAATATACAATTCATTGATTTGTTCCCATACTTCTCTCGGTATGATTTCACGGATTGTTCTGGCATTTTCTCGTGCAAATTCCAAAGAGCTAACAATAGAAGAGGGATCGTTAGGCCCGAATAGTAAAAAGCTTAATACACTTTGTTCATCTGCAACATCATAGGCGGTATAAAAAGCAGTTCTGTCGGAGACGATATCCACGAGTGGTTCCCAGCCAAGGACGATGCTCTTAGGCAAATCGAGCAATAAATTGGAATTGACGTTTATTAGCCTGGCGGTATTTTCTGCGCGCTCTAAATAGCGGCCTAACCAACACAGATTATTAGCAACTCTAGATAACATATTAATTACCCTCCATATCAACAATCCAGGTATCTTTACTACCACCACCTTGCGAAGAATTAACTACTGTTGAGCCTTTGGTCATCGCCACGCGAGTAAGGCCTCCCATTGTTACGCACACGTTTTGGCTACTGAGAATAAATGGCCGTAAATCAAGGTGCCGCCCCTCTACTGTATTGCCCACCATAGTGGGTGCTGTAGAGAGCAATAGCATGGGTTGAGCCACATAATTTCGTGGGTCATCTTTGATCAATTGGCGAAACTCATCGTGCTCTTTGGTACTTGCATGGGGACCAATTAGCATGCCGTAACCGCCAGATTCGTTAGCTGGTTTAACCACCATTTTCTCAATGTTTGCTAGGACATATTCTTTTTCATCTGGGTTGACGCAGCGATAAGTCGGCACGTTTGATAAAAGTGGCTCCTCCTTCAAATAATACTCAATAATTTGCGGTACGTAGCTGTATACCACTTTGTCGTCAGCCACTCCTGAGCCTGGTGCATTGGCGAGGGCGACATTACCCGCTTTCCAAGCGCGCATGAGACCAGGCACCCCTAAAGTTGATTCAGGGTTGAATACCTCCGGGTCGATAAAGTCGTCATCGATGCGCCGATAAATAACATCCACACGACTCAGTCCATTAATGGTTCGCATGTAAACGCAGTTATCGTCTTCGACCACTAAATCATCGCCCACTACCAACTCTGCACCCATTTGTTGGGCTAAATAAGCATGTTCAAAATACGCCGAATTATAGATTCCTGGCGTAAGCACAACGATTTCTGGTTCAGGAATTTCCCGAGGAGAAAGCGCCGCCAGCATGTCGTACAAATCTGAGGGGTAATTGTCGACAGGTAAAATATCATACTGTCTAAACATCTCTGGGAATACTCGCTTCATCACTTGTCGGTTTTCAAGCATATAAGACACCCCTGAAGGAACACGCAAATTGTCCTCTAAAACATAAACAGTGCCATGCTGGTCGCGGACTAAATCAGAGCCACAGATATGCGCCCAAATTCCCATTGGAGGAGTAACGCCTTTGCACTGGGGTAGAAAGTTTTTCGAGTGGGTTAATAGCTCTTGGGGAAAGATGCCATCTTTAATAATGTTTTGCTCGTTATACAGATCGTTGATGAACAGGTTTAATGCTTTGACTCGCTGCTTCAACCCTTTTTCTATTTGTTGCCACTCTTTGAGTTCAATTAAACGCGGAACAATGTCAAACGGCCATGCTCTGTCTATGGAGCCTTCTTCATCATTGTAAACGCGAAACGTGATCCCCATGACTTTTATAGCGGAATCTGCACCAGCTTTGTATTCTTGTAGTTCTACATCAGATAGGTTTTGAATGAATTCACACAATTCTTTGGCGTAAGCCCTTGGTTTTCCGGGGCTTTTTACTAACTCGTCGTGAAACGGACCCGTGTCGTATTTATTCCAATTAATCGGCATACTGAGCTCTCCATCTTGTTAGCTGCTTGTTTAGTATACGACTTTAGGGTGGATTTGATACAAAAACGTCTTGACGTTTATATTGGCTTCATTTCAAATCGAGAGCCATAATACGGTGGATTTTCTGTGGCTACGTTAGCGAATAGTTTAGGTAAATAGATATGACATATTGTTTAGCGATAAGTGTGGATGACGGCCTAGTTTTCGCGTCTGATTCTCGTACCAATGCAGGGGTAGATTACGTCGCGACGTACAGTAAAATGAGTCGCTTTGTATTTGATGATAATCGCGTGTTGGTTTTACTTACCTCCGGTAGCTTGGCCACTTCTCAAGCCGTTGTTAATGCAATTAAACGAGACTTGGACGATCCTGAGTCTGAGTTTGATATTAGCCAAGGAAAATATTTGCATGAGGTCGCTCAGTACATTGGAAAATTGAGCCAGCATGAACAGCAAATACATGGTGAGGCGTTTGAAAAATCAAATAGCAGTAACGAATCTAGCTTCATACTAGGCGGTCAAATAAGGGGACAGCCTTGCGAGATTTACCTTATTTACCCGCAAGGAAATTTTATTTCTGCGTCCGCTGAAACGCCGTACCTTCAAATTGGTGAGAGCAAATATGGTAAGCCGATTTTGGATAGGATCATCAGTGCAGATATCTCTTTATCAGATGCTGCGCGCTGTGCGGTCATATCCCTTGATTCGACCATGCGCAGCAACGTGTCAGTGGGGCCGCCAATAGAACTTACATTGCACAAGCGAGATATATTTCAATCACCTGAGCATTTGGTTTTAAGTGCTACCAGCGATGATTATCAATCGATTCAAGCCCAGTGGAACAACGGTATAAAATCAGCCTTTAATCAGTTACCAAAGCTGGATTGGGACAAATATAATCGCTATTAAGCTTACTGGATATAACCTCATGCACGAAGCGAAGTTTGTCCAGCGCTGTAATAGAAATGACAAACGGGTAAGCATCATCTAAACCCATGCTGCGATTGAGCCCGTTTAACGCTTTCGTTAGCTGGCACCAGTTATCAAATAAATGGGTGAAGCTCGAAGCGATGAAAACCTGATCGTGAATTTCATTTGAAGGGATGGGATTAGCAATTTTAATTCCGGCAAGCGAAAAATCAAAATCGTTGGCGGTTTCTAGTGTGTCTATCATGTGTAAATAATGCGCCCAGGTCTCAGCCCAATCTTCCCATGGGTGCATACTCGCATAAGCGCTGACCCACACATTTTGCCAATTGCTGGATGGTCCGTGCTTGTAATATTTTTGCATCGAATCGACATAACTTGAACGTTCGTCACCGAACAGGCGGCGGAATTCAGTTATCTTGTCACTGTGCGCAATTAACCTGTCCCAATAGTAGTGACCTGATTCATGCCTGAAATGCCCGACGAGCGTGCGATATCGCTCACCCATTTTCTCACGCATATCAATACGTGTGCTATGGTCGGCCTCGTTGATATTGATGGTGATCAGTCCACTGGCGTGTCCAGTGGTGACAAAATTTTTGACCGTAAGCTCATTACCGTATTGGTCTTCAATTTCATCTTGTAAAAACGCAAACCCTAACCCAGTTGGGTTACTTGGGCTCTTACCTTCAATGGGTAAACCCAGCCTGATGACATTATATAATAGGCGTCGCTTAGCTTGCTCCAAGCGAAACCAAAGCGTCAAATTTTCAGGCTCAGCCAAATTCGGGATCACTTCATTCAATCGGCAAGAGATGCAATACTCGTTGTCATCGTCAAAGCTAACCATCCAGTTACACACATTATGGTCTGCGTAATTTTTGCACTTACGATAAAGCTTGCCGTTACATGAAGCTTGTAAGTTGCCATATTGATTGGTGGTAAAGGCGCTCAGTTTTGCTTCATCTGCTATAAAGCCGAGCATTAATCCACAGGAGACGCATTGAGAGTTGGCAAAATGCAAGGTATTGGTGCACTGGCAAGTAAAGGTTTTCAAGCAAACACTCCTGATAATTCACTGCAGATGTGCGGTGATATTCGATTGTAGCAAGCTAGTGTGTTTATCCGAATAACTTACGCACTGAATTTAGCCGTTTATTTTGCAACACGGTGTTAACCCGGTGATAACCGACATATAAAGTCATTGCAGCTTTGTGATGCTGTTAGCTAATTGGGGTATTTGTAGGTATGTCGTTAATGGTGTTTTATAAACTTTCGCAAATAGCGTAAATCCGCGAAATTATGAGAAATTAGCATTGCATGTAACGGCATAAGTTGGTTACCTTGCGCACAAATAGAGCACCTTGAACGCCGATTCGAGGGATAGTTCATCTTCATTTTTGTTATTCATCAGCTTTAAACTGGAGTATTTATGGATCGCCGCGCGGCTACATCAGTCATCTTTGCTGGATTTTTCTTTCTTGGCATGGTGTTCATTCTATGGGGCGTATTGCTACCGGACTTAGCTGAAAGCCTCGCTATGAGCGAAGTCATCAGTGGTGCGTTTTTTACATTGATATCAATTGGTATGATCCTCGGTGCCATTTTAGGCGGTAAGTATGCACAAAAGTTCGACTTTATGTCGTTATTTGCGGTGCTGCTAGTGTGTGTGTTGACGTTGTTGATTGCAATTTCGTTTGTTCAACATTGGATCTGGTTACTCGCGGGGGCCCTTGTGCTGGGTATGTTTGCCTCTAGTTTATTTACCATAGGTCACACTGTAATCGCCCGCCTACATGCTGAGCGCCGCTCGGCAATGATGGGTTTTATGGATTTTATGTTTAGTTTAGGCACGTTGGCAGCGCCATTTTATGTCTCAGGTCTGTACTTGATAGAACATGATTGGCGTTGGCCATTGCGTATTTTAGCCATCGGTTTACTCGTACTAGCGGTTTATACATGGCGCGTGGCACATCAGGGCAAAAAATTAATTGCGCCCGAAGAAGCGAAAAAGAATCGAAAAAGTCTATCTTATGGGGATATTATTCGTCGCCCAGTCTTTATTTTTCTGGCCCTCGCTGCATTTGGCTATGGCATGGTTGAGTTTGGTAACGCCAACTGGTTTGTGAGTTATGCCCAAAATGGTCACGGATTTAGCGGTGAGCAATCTCGGTTAGTATTCGCCTTTTTTACCGCGGGTATGGTGGTAAGTCGCCTTGTATTTGCGCTGTTACTGAAGTGGTTAACCTCACACCGATTGATGCTGATTTTGGCTACAATCATGGTTGCTGGTAGTTTTATGATTAAACTCGCAGTCGATCCTGTTGTGATGTCGTGGGGCAATTTCATGCTGGGACTAGGTTTAGGCGGTTTATTTCCGCTAATGCTCTCAGCGGCGATGGATGTGGACAGCGACAAAGGGCCGATTATCTCTGGGTTGTGCGTTATTGGTTCATCTATTGGCGTGCAGGTAGCGTCTTTCAGCACAGGCTTGTGGGCCCATTTCGCCCCGTTAACCACTGCTTTTTGGGTCATACCCATCGGAGGTGCTTGGCTTTGGTTCATGACGTGGGCTTATAGCCGCTTTGTTAAACAGCATATTGCCAGTCAGTAGCGTTGAAGCTACACCTATATATGCACCCGCGAAGACATATTCAAGCGCACTTATAAACTCGCTTGGAAGTGTGCACATAGGGTGCCTAAATGTGCATTTATTAGGCGATATTTTTTTGTTGCTTTAACGGTTACGACAGATTTAATTGGCCTGAGCCCCTTACTACAAAGCGGACAGTAATTAATTACGCCCATCAATTTTGATAGTGGATGGAATTAGAACCATCAGTCGAGACTGAATTTGCATGATAAGCTAATAAATCCCCTGACCGACAGTTTGCTGCCGCTTTTTTATTGCCTCTCTATTGTTTCTCTATTGTTAGCTGGGTGAGCAGTTGTGATGTTGCGCTGCCCCGAATACCTCCCGACACTGGCATGGTATTTGCAGCGATGGCACTAGAGGCAACCGAAAAATGCGTGTTTCCTGTTAACATTCCATGACTCGGGTCAAAACCTAGCCATCCCGTGCCAGGAATAAACACTTCTACCCAGGCATGTAACTCATATATGGGTTTTTCCATATCAAAATAGAAGTAACCGCTGACAAAACGTGCGGCAATACCGTGATTTCGCAGAATATTGATTTGCATCCAAGTCAAATCGCGGCAAGAGCCTCTCTTCAGTTTAAAGGTTTGATTAGGTGACATTGGTGGACCACTTTCCCGATACTCAACGATAAAGTCTTGGTGTATTTGGGTGGTAAGGTTGGTCACAAAGGCGACAGTATTACATTGCGCCGCGTTGAGTATCATGTTGGCATAATCTAGCAGTTCTTGATTTAGCGCTTGCTTCTGTAATGAAGCAAATAGTATCTGATACTGATGTTCAGAATAGGTAAAAGGTAAGGTATTAAATGAATCTGGGTGGATAATGAAATTGAATGGATTATGGTCTTTTGTTTCAAGATAACTTTCCACATGGATTGTCAGGCGGTTTGTGAGTGTTTCAAACCAGCAGAAGTCTATCGTATTATGTTCTTCGTCTTCAATAATGCTGTGCCCTTGAGGTGCTGATTTTAGGGATATAGAAAAATGGGTAACGTCGATAAATGGGGTTTGTTTCGGGCGAAACCTCAGGTAATGGGGCTCTAAAAATACGTCGCCATCAAATAAATAGGTGGTCTCATGGATTATCTTATAATTCATGTTGCTCTCCCTCGTAATATTAACCACTGGGCGATTTGTTGCGAGATAATAGCATGTATACGAAGTGGTCACGCGTCAATACATTAAACGTCTATTCCTTATTCTTTGGTCAACTGACGATATCTATAAAACGTTGTAGGGGTTAAAGCAAACCTAAACAAAACTCTGCTACACTGCGTTTTTTTCATTATCCGGGAATCGTCATGTGGATTTGCCCTGCCTGTCAGTCGCCTTTACTTTTATCTGAACGCACCTATAAGTGCGCTGCTGGGCACACTTATGATGTGGCAAAAGAAGGTTACGTTAATTTACTGCTCGCTCATCATAAGAACAGTAAAGAGCCTGGTGACAACAAACAGATGGTCAATGCTAGACGCTCCTTTTTGGAGCAAGGGTATTACCAACCACTGGCCACTAAAATGGCTGAATTGTTGAGTGAGTATGTTCGTTCACAGCAGCATAATGACGAAGCCGCGGCAAGCTCAAATGTATTCGATGCAGGCTGTGGTGAAGGTTACTATTTACATCGTATTCTAACGTCAATCAATGAGCAGTCCCAGAGCTCTAAAGTCATTGGCGCTGGTTTAGACATTTCAAAAATTGCAGTGCAAAAGGCTGCTAAAAAGTACCCTGAGAGCGAATTTTGCGTTGCTAGCAGCTTTGCTATTCCTGTACCCAATGCAAGTCAGCAAGGCGTTATCCAAGTGTTTGCGCCGAGTAGCGAGCAAGAAATTTTGCGTATTTTGGATAAAGCCGGGATCTGGTTACAAGTGAACCCGGCCCCTGAACACTTAGCTGAGCTAAAAGCCTGTGTATATGCGGCACCTGCTGAACATAAACCGTCACCTCCCGTACCACAGGGATTCGAATTGGCGCATGAGGAAACATTGGCGTTTGATTTTGAGCTAGCAGAGCCTGAGATGCGAATGAACTTGCTAATGATGACACCCTATTATTGGTCTACATCGGTGGAAAACACGCAGCGAATCAAAGAGCTACTGACTCACGTCAGTGCGCATTTCTCATTACGATTGTTGCGTAAAGTTGATTAGCGGGCACAAAAAAGCCTGCAGAAGCAGGCTTTTCGATCCTTCGATATTCAAATTTAACGTGGCGCGGCAAAACTGCTGAGACGTTTAATTGCTTGGCTGAGTAAGCGTGTATCAGCATCATCCGGTAATTCTTTAGCGGTCAATAAGTTATACACCTTACTGTTACCGTTACTAGAGACTTCGATACGCTTATCATCTTGCATCACGATAACCATACGCTCTTGGGTGGTTACTAACCAGTCACGCCCTGGCTTGCTTAAGTCCCGCCCGGTGCTGTAATTTTGCGTTGGGGCGTTACAACCTAACAAATTCAGTATGGTAGCCGCTAAATCTTCACTGCTGGCAAAGTTGGCGAAAAGCGTGTTAGTGCTATACAGAGCATACTCACCAGCTTCGGTTTTGTTCACAACTAATACTTGGTAATCCTGCATAACTTGCGAGGTAGCGAGTATGTCACTGAGTTGCTCATTGCTTACAAAACCTATGGCAAGGTTCGTCTTGGCGGAGGTAACGCCTTGCTCAAAATCAGACCACTGCTGGCTGAATTTCTGTGCTTGTTTACCAGCTTCAAGTTTATTCGCAAAAATACCGACCTGTAATCCTAAAGCGGCAGGTAACTCCAGCAAAATAGGCGTTTTATTGCTAAGCGCTGAATGATATAGCTCAGGTAGGCCAAAGAGGTAACTGCGCTGGCTGTCGCTTGCTGATGATTGGTCAGCGTATAGTGGAATGCTATGGGCTATGGTTGTTTCAAGCGTGCGCGCCTGTGTTTCCGAATTGACTAATAATAACACTTTCTTCTGTGCAGACACCGAGCAATACAAAGGCGATAAAGGGTAATTAATCTGGCTGATCCGATCATCGAATTGCAGCTCAAGACGTTGCTCGTAATTGTCTCTGTCCAGCAGGTCATAACGAGACATCAAGGTTTTCGCTGTCGCAGGGTAAGACAACGGAAATAAATCATCTTGCTGCACAATAGGGTGATACAAGTTCGCGTCCGCCCAAATATGAAGAGCATGGCTAGATACAAAACAAACCACAAAAAAACTGCTGATTGGCAAGGCCAGTTTACGTTTTTGCAGGCGCGCAACACGCTTCCAAAGCGCATTCGCGATGACTAATTGAGCAGACAACCAGAATATAAAGATGAGAAAGAAAAATGCCCACCTCTGCCAACCAAACAACGACATACTGGTGTTGGCCTCACTTCTTAGCATTTCAGCGGTTGAAAAACTCAGATGCACACCGTATTTGTTATACAGCAATGCATCGAACCCGAGCATGGCTAGGGCCACGGCGGCTAAAACAGCGCTAACGACTTTAACCGTTCGCGCGTTAGGTACTAGATAGCACAAGGGTAATATCAGAATGATGAAGCCGAAGAAAGTCAGAAAGCCTATGTGACTGACCCAGTTAGTCAGTAAATAGGTGATCCCCAATGGCGTTTCAGGGGCGGGTGAGCTAAAAATATAAACACTGGCAATCGCGATGGCCAGGATCATATTTGAAAGCGCAAACCAATGGCCCCAAGTAACTAACTGCGTGACTAATTTACGTCTAGGCGTTTCTGTTAAAATCATGAATTTATCTATTTAGCATTGATACTTTTTAAAAGTACTTGTGTAAACTTATCAGCCATTTCACTTCGCTGACTTTCGTTGACCTGTTGCATAAAAATATTAGTGATGACATTACCCAACGCCATCAATGATAAATCTCGACTGGCTTGATGCTTTTCCAGTGCGATGATGATGTCGTGCATAACGTTTTCGAATTGGGTATCCGAATATTTAGAATTTTGAGGCATGTTTTTTCTCTCAATAGTGATGGCGAGATAGTAACAATGGTCTGCTCAAAATGCGAGTAATGCGCACTGTAGGCAGATAAATAGTCGGCGAAAAGGGCGTTAGTTGTCTAGTTATTCGTCCAACAAGATCCATTTTAGGTTTGTGCTGTAACAGCGCAAACCGTTAACACAAGTAAAGGAGCCAACGTGAGCGCACTCATTCGTCACTTTGTAGTACATCAATTAGCGATAAATGATCAGCAACAACTGACACTTGTTCCACGCAACAGCTGTTTTTCAGTTACCCCCGAGATTGAAGATCTCGCCCAGCAGATTAACCATGCGTTTAATACAAAGCCGGGTAAAGGGGTGGGCGGGTTCGTTGAGCAAGGCGCAGAGTCAGCCCAATATGAAGATGGTGAAGAGCTACCGGTGAGTCAGTTCCAAGACAAACTGACTGCCATGCTTAGCGATCCTGAACAGTTTGTTGATTTCAGTATTCAGAGCAGCGAGATGCTGAAAAAGACCATGGCAGACATGGCAAGCATTGAAACGGGATTTGTGGTGTTCAGCCATTATGAATTTTTGGCCACTGAATATTTGATGATCGCGATATTGAACACCAAGCAGCACGTGGAAATTAACCGTGAGTTAGAACTAAGCAGCAGCGATCACTTAGATTTAGCCAAAATGCAACTTGCGGTACGTATTGATATTACTCAGCTTTCAACTACGCCTGAGCAGAATCGCTATATCAGCTTTATTAAAGGCAGAATGGGTCGCAAGGTATCTGACTTCTTCATGCACTTTTTGGGCTGTGAAGAATTGGTCGATATCAAGCAGCAGAATAAGCAATTACTCAGCTCAGTTGATGATTATTTGGCGTCAGAACAAATGGATGCCAGTGAGAAACAAGCAACCCGTAAAACTGTTTCTGAGTATTACAAAGAAAAGCTCGATGCAGGCGAGGATATTCAGCTAAAAGAGTTGGCGGATAAACTACCTAAAGAGCCTGAAGGCGAAGACTTCTATCAATTCGTAGCGAATAGTGAAACGCCTATTGAAGAAAACTTTCAAGCAGACCGTAGCGCTTTGAAAACCTTGGCAAAATTTAGTGGTCAAGGTGGTGGGATAAGCTTGAGTTTTGAGCGTAATTTGTACGGTGAACGGGTGCATTATGACGCAGGTTCTGACACGCTGATGATCAAGGGCATTCCGCCGAATTTGAAAGATCAGTTGCTCAAGGCTCAAAAGTAACGGTGATATAGCGAAAAAAGCGCACCAGTCTGTTGATTCAGGCTGGTGTAAACACATGATAAAGTTTCATACCCGCGATATACTACGCTCGTAATATACTAACCATTGCCCCAAAAATTATGCTCTCAACAAAGGTATTCAGTCTGTTTTATGCAATTATTCGTTAACGATTTAACCGTTATGGATTTCTCGTATTTGTGCCCCAAGCGCGGCATGGTGGGAGAAAGTTGGATAGTCGACGTCGTATTAGACGGCGATTTGAATGAAGAGAGCATGGTGCTCGACTTCTCTAAGGTTAAAAAGCAGCTCAAGCATTTGATCGATGAGTATGTCGACCATAAATTGCTGATCCCCGTTGAACATGAATACAGCCATATATGGCGGGATGAAAAGAACGACAGAGTAAGCGTGGACTTTATGCGCCCAGAAGGTCGCTCTATCCATCTTAATTGCCCCTCTGAGGCGTATGCTTTCGTGTACTCTAAGCATGTGACCATGTCATCGGTTAGCCAGTATTTAAAGCAGGTGATCGCAACGCATTTACCTGACAATGTGGCAGGACTAGAGCTAAACCTGCGCGCTGAAGTGATCAATACCCCCTATTACCACTACACCCATGGTTTAAAAAAGCACGACGGAAACTGTCAGCGTATCGCCCATGGGCATCGCTCGAAAATTACCATTGTTGAAAACCAACATGAAAGTTTAGAGTGGCAGCAGTATTGGGCCGAGCGCTGGTGCGATATTTATGTGGGCTCTAACGAAGATCTAGTGAGCGCTGATAAGGTGAACTTCGTAAAAAACCAAACGGATTTCACGGGACATTATTTGTTTGGCTACGAATCGTCACAGGGGTGGTTTGAATTGGCCATTCCCAAGGCTGAAACAGAAATGGTTGACACAGATACCACAGTAGAGTGCCTAGCGCAGTACATCGCTGACGAACAAAAGCGCTTAGTACCTGAGAGCGAATTTAAAATATTTGCTTTTGAAGGTGTCGGCAAAGGTGCTATCGCTTATGCATAAACTTATTTTTGGGGCGTTTATCAATTTACTGTTTATGGTTGGAGCCCACGCTGAGATGCTCGAGCTGCGAGGAGAGCTAACCCAAGGCAGTTTGCTAAGAGGCAGCGTGCCAGCGGGCAGTGAAATTTGGCTTGATGACAAGTCTATCTTAGTGGGCAATGGTGGCAAATTTGCTTTTGGTTTTAGCAGAGATGATACGTTGGAACATCAACTAACATGGCGTGACCCTGAAGGTAAAAAGCACGAAAAGCGCATCACGTTAACCTCGCGAGAATACGACATTCAGCGTATTGAAGGCCTGCCCAGTAAAATGGTCTCTCCTCCACAAGAGGTGCTAGATAAAATCCGTCAAGATAATGTGCAAGTGGCTGCAGCTCGCGCACGTCGTGATGAGCGCACCGACTTCGCTCAAGATTTTGTATGGCCGGCAGAAGGCCCGATAAGTGGTGTTTACGGTAGCCAGCGCGTATTGAATGGTCAGCCTAAACGCCCTCACTATGGTGTGGATGTCGCAGCGCCTACAGGTACTCCTGTTTATGCGCCGGCTGATGGTGTGGTCACGCTATTTGTCCCTGATATGTATTACTCCGGGGGCACTATGATTATCGATCATGGGCTTGGTGTGTCATCTACGTTCTTGCACTTAAGTAAGGGATTAGCTAAAGCGGGCGATGAAGTGAAGCAAGGTCAATTGGTTGCTGAAATTGGTGCCACAGGACGTGTGACTGGTGCGCACTTAGATTGGCGGATGAATTGGATGAATGTACGAATCGACCCCGCTTTATTAGTGCCTAAGCGATAATCCCCCAAAGTCGTTAGGCGCACCATGTTGAATATTGGCGTTTTAGCACAAATATAACGCTGGCTCAGATACTCAATGCGTTTCAGAGAATTTACCCTCAAGCTCTTGAGGGTTTGAGCGATAACCTAGTTAATCAATCATTTTACTATCTGCCGTTTTTCGAACGATATTTATTGGTGAGCTAGGCTTGCAGGAAACTCAATCAGCACAACATAATCAAACGGTCAATAAGGCTTCTCAGGATCTTGAATTCGGCGGGTCGCTTAATCGCGCGTCGAACCAAGGAGCGAAATTTGCCCTGTTGTTATCGATGCTGCAACAAGACGTATTAGCTCGCCCTCGCATTGGTCCCACAAGCGAATCTGTTACGCAGCATGCTTATGACGTCCAATCTGATTACCCCGAAGCCCCATTGCAAGCAATTGCCCAAGACTGGCCTTTAGCGGATACAACCTCGCAAATACTGCACAGCGATGGTATTCGCAGTGCTCAGCTATGGTTAGCAATGCACCCACAACCTTTATCATTGCACAATGATGCTTTTCATATTGATGAAGATATTTTCGAGAATTGCGATATACATACCCAAAGCCGCTATGCACAACACTTTGCTCATAGCCAAGAAGCGGAGGGGTTCAATGGATCGCCAAATGAAATTAAAGTGGATGAAACCGGTATCTTTGATTTGCTGGAAGAAATAGGCCTGCAAATGCAGGCCTGATAAACGCTAAATCAACCTAAACGTTCGGAATAAGCTAATGGAGTTTAGCCGTCTTGATTAATCTTCCGGGTGATTTCTTGCAATACTGCTTCGGCTTGCTCGGTGGCAATTTGACAGGTACCGGCATTCTCATGACCGCCGCCCCCGTGTTTCAAACACACTTCACCAATATTAGTATTAGACGACTTATTCAGAATCGATTTACCAATAGCAAGCACCACATTCTGTTTCTGAAAGCCCCACATTTTATGAATAGAGATATTGCATTGTGGGAACAAGGCATAAATCATAAAACGATTGGTGGCATAAATAGGATCTTCGTCTTTTAAATCTAAAATCACCAAGTTGTCTTTGATTGTCGCGCAGCGTTTAATTTGTTCAACCGCTAACGGGCGGTGCTCTTGATAGATTTTGATCCGTTCTTGTACGTCGGGAAGTTGAATAATTTCATCTACGCTGAGATCTAAACAGCAATCGATAAGCTTCATCATCAAATTGTAGTTTGAGATAGTAAACTCACGGAAACGGCCTAACCCAGTGCGTGCGTCCATCAAGAAATTCATTAAATCCCAACCTTGTGGGTCGAGTACTTCTTGCTGGTTAAAGTTGGCTGAATCCCCTTTATCAACCGCGTCCATTAGCTCGTCAGAGATTTTAGGGAATTTACTTTTACCGCCATAATAGTCGTATACCACTCGCGCGGCAGAAGGGGCGGATGGGTCGATAACGTGATTATCGTGCGCTTTGTTACGCATGGTTTCACTGTGATGATGGTCGAAGCACATATGACAGCCTTCGACATAAGGCAAGTTGGTTAAAATGTCTTGCGGCCCTACCTCAATTTTTCCGTCTTGCATGTCTTTAGGATGAACAAACTTAATGTCGTCAATCATGTTCATGTTCTTAAGCAAAGCTGCACAGACTAAGCCGTCGAAGTCGCTGCGGGTGATAAGTCGAAAAGTACTGTTTGACATAATGCTCTCTTGGTTGTGAATTGAAACTTGAACGTTTTTAGTGCTCTGAATATGAAAAATCAGACTAACTATTATCGCCGAGTGTTAATTGAGTCTAAAACGTAACAAAGTATTATTCAAAAACTAAATCTCTGATAAGTATTGATATTTAGTCTAAGGACGACGTGACTAGTTATATTTTTGAGTAAAAATAATACCGCGTACAGCGTAAGGTATAAGACACACAGGGAAAAAAGAAATTTTTATTTTTATCTTCATTAAACTTTTTGCCTGTATTTGGCGACTAACCTAATGACAGCGTAGTGAACTGTCGTATTATCCCTGGGCCGCTTCATGTTTCATGTTGCGGCTTTTTAATGGGCGTCACAATGGCGCAGCAAGGTTAAAACCCTTAGACGAGGGCATAAGGTTGGCAAAAATAATATCCTTGTCCGTAATCCACACCGAGCTTCTTTAGTGCTTCCATCGTTTTTTTATCTTCAACAAATTCAGCGATAACGTCCTGCTTTGCCGCTTTAGCAATATCACAAATAGATTTAACCGCTGTGTAATCAAGAGGGTTTTCCATCATGCTGGCAACGAAAGAGCCGTCGATTTTAATTTTTTCGGTGGGAAGCTCCTTTATGTAGCTATAAGAAGAGTGTTCGCTGCCGAAATCATCCAGTGCAAAACTGCACCCAAGCGTCTTGATGTTATCCATAAACAATCTTGCCCGTTTAACGTTAGTTATTGCGACCGTTTCGGTTATTTCAAAACATATTTTGGTCGCTGGGATAAGCCCGGTGTGTACCTTAGTAATAATAAACTGCTCTAACTCTACGTCATTCATTGAGTGACCTGACAGATTAATTGAAATCATTTGGATACTGTCGAGCTGCTTTTTGTTATCTGCGTAATGCTTGAATACAGCGTTAATCACCCAGCGATCTATCTTGCTGGTAAGGCGGTAACGCTCGGCAATGGGGAAAAAACTTGCGGGACTAATAATGATGTCATCTGGTCCCTTCATGCGCAGCAATATCTCAAAGTGCTGATCCGGCTGAGTATGTTGAAGCGATATAATATCTTGCCTATATAGGACAAAGAGATCGTTTTTAAGGGCGTTATTGATTTGATGTACGGATATTATGTCTTGACGCTTGTTGACGCCCGTTTCATTGCTTACATCATATAAATGCACCGTATTACGCCCAGCATTTTTTGCTAACCCGCAAGCCACGTCAGCTGAATTAAGCAGCTCAGTGGTCGTACTACCATGTACTTTAGGTGCCACGCCAATACTGGCACTGAGGTGGAAGGTTTCACCTTCCCAATGATATGTTAAGCCTCGAATATTCTCTTTTATATTATTGGCGATTTGCAATGCGTTATCAAAAGGACAGTCTTTAATTAAAATTGAAAACTCATCGCCTCCTAAGCGAGCCACTACGTCGTTGCTTCTCACATTGGCTTTTAAAATACGCGCGACCTTGACCAGAATTTCGTCCCCAGCAGCATGACCACAGGTATCATTGATCGTCTTAAAGTAATCTAGGTCTATAAAACACAAAAAGTAGCTAAGCCTTCTGTCACCCATTATCTCATGGAGATTACGCTCAAACGCCCTTCGGTTTTGTAGCTCAGTCAGTGGGTCGTGAGATGCTTGATGAAACAGCGTCTCGGTTAAATGCTTAAAGTCGTTGCTCAGCTCTAAAATTTCTGTTGGTGCCTTTTTAGAGGCTTCAAAATCATGACCTGAAAGGGCGCGGTGCGATGAATAGACTAGGCCGTTCAATGGTTTACAGATCCGATTGTTAGCCCACCACCAAAGACCGACTATTAGCATAAAAAAGCCAATACGCGTCATCCAGCTTACTTCGACCATGCGCTGTTTTTCGTTTTCTAACTTTACTGCCTCTAGCTTAATAAGTTCGGTGGTTTTTTGGGTTAAAAACTGTATGTTGCGAGATAGAGTCAAACTGACGGGATCATATTGATTGAGCAATTTACTCAAGCTCAGTTGTAAATTGCTCGGCGGGAGATCTGAAACAATATCAAGTGTACCGATAATATTTTTAACCGAAGATCGAGATTCGTATATCTTAGTGGTGAGCTCAGGAAAACGCACATCGGATTGCATTACCTCTAGCTCATCTACGAGATACTGTCCCATGTTTTTAGCGCCGAATATAAGGTAGGTATTGCCGGAGCCAATCACTAAATCACAGGACACTAAAAACTGGGAGGCGGTGCTTTCAATTCGCTGTAAATCTTTCTCCCAAAGTAGGCTTTTACTGTGCTCTTCCGCTAGGGTCTGTACATTGCTAAAACGATAAGCGAGCACCTGCTCTAATACATATGCACCCAGAAAGCAGGCGCAAACAAGTAAAGCTAAGTAACTGCGTATTCTCATTAACTTCCTTAGTCTCGCTGAGTGATATTCTGGATTTCGTGCTGCCAACTAATATCGGTAATAGCCAGGGTTTTTAACGCTGAATGCAAGGTCAGAAGAGCTAAATTAGGGGCGATAGGGAAGGCCGCTTCACCGGTAGCAGACAAGGCGTTTCCATCGTCACTAAGTAAGCCCTTTAGTTCAGAAAAGTTCTTGCCTTTCAACGCCTTAGAAATACTTGCTACAACGGAGTCATTGCATTGTGGGCTTCGGCAACGCTGAAAATAAAACCCTTTTACACTTCTATCTAGATTCATTGCCCAAGCAATTTCCACCAATCCCCATTTTGCCCATTCAGAACGGGCCTGTAAGAATCCCTGAGGCGTTTCGCCGTTATAAACGACGTACAAGGTGTGCTTGGCCACTTCACTTTGATGTATTGTAAAGGGCAGTAATTGCTTAAGTTGCTCTCGGTCTTCGTGTGTCACATCGGTGACCACTGAGCGAAATTGATTATCTTCATCAAACAAAGTTTGAATGGCTGAAATAGGATCTCGTAACGAACAAAAAGCCGCGTTGGCGGTGGGTACAGCTAAGGCTAAAACGAGCAAGCCTAAGCGAATGGTGGGGGCGATGAAACGTGGGTATTTGTTCTTCATTATAATCTATACCTTACTTGCAGGCTTAAATCTGGCGCTGTCTCAATTGTAGACGCTGAATTAAGATCATGTTTAAACTGAGCACTTAAATCAAACCCATCGTCATTTTGCCATCTCAGACCGAATATCCAATAGCTGGCAAAGTCGTTCCTTTGTTTCACGTCAATATCTTGATAAACCAATTGAAGGTAACTTTTCCAATGCTCTTGAGGGCTCATCCAAGCGATCTCGGCAAAGCTGTGACTTGTGTCATTGCCTTGTGTTTCACCCAAGGATGATTCAAGCATAAACTGCCACTGGTAATAGAAGTACGATACGTCAACGCCATATCTTTCTCGCTCTACCACACCATTTCTTGTAAGTACGTCACCTTTGAACCAAGAAATACCAGTGATCAGGTTACGATGGCTCGGTGAACCAATTCGACCTGAAAATACATGAGGGTTGTCAGTGCTCTTTATTTCGTTCCCTGAGCCCCGCGTAAGGGCCACTTCATATTCTAGGTAGGGTAAAATGCCGTTAAGAGAAATACCCCAATCTACTTTTATGCCACGATCACCGGCCGTCAATTGTCTTAAAGTGCCATTGGTGTCTTCGGCATACTCTAAGCCATAAGGTATTTCAAAGTGACCTAGACGAATATTGAATTTACCTTGCGCTAAAGCGGTGTAGTTAAAATTTGCAATTCGCCAGGTCAGTTCAGTGTCATCACCATCATCAAACGTAAATGGGGGGCGAGCTACATTACTGATTTTCACTAAGTAAGGCTGAAAGGTAAGGGTGCCGATATCGTGAGAGTCATCGCTAAATACTTTATGAAAATCCAATCCCAATGCATAGGTTTGTGCATTTTTTTCGGTGTCAGTATTGCGACTGCCCCGCGCGGAAGCGTCGATTGTCCAGCGGCTGTTTTCTGCCAGCCATGTGCTGTTTAGGGTGGCTGCATTTACAAAAAAAGTTGATGAGCATGCGCTTAGGGCGACTAAAGTTCGTTTCTGCAAGTAAACATTGTTCATGCAATTTAGCTGTCCTTGTTAGACCTTACTTCATCAGTATCGTTACTTCATAAATGTTTGCTTGCGCAACTTGAAGAGGGCGAAATGAATGTCTCTCGACATTTTATACCTTTGGGTATCAATTCAAGCTAGTTTAATGGGGCAACAACATGAATGATATTAGACATAAATGTATATTTTTGTGGCATTCGAGGATTTAAAAAAGCATGTTTGATTAAAACAAAGCTATTTTGTAGCGGATTTTATTTAGGTTTTTCAGGGGGGCATGTCTAACAATATTTAATGTAATCGGTTCCATCCCTCTTAATATATGCACATTTGCGACACGTTATTTTTATATTTGCTGTTTATTGTGCTAGCACGTTATCTCGGTATTAACTTTTGCTTGGTGAAAATTTCTGCAACTTTCGTTGTAAGGTTCTTCTGTGCATACCCAGAGCTTGGGCCGTCACACTAATATTTCCATTGTGACTGAGTAAAATTCGTTGTATGTGTTCCCATTCAACTTGAGCAGGCGTCATAGGTTTTGCTTGAGGAGGCTCCTTTAAACTAGGGGTGTCTTGGAAGCGCAGTACAAGCTCCTGAAAGCCAATCGGTTTGGTAATGTAGTCAGTTGCGCCGCGGCGCATGGCCTCAACAGAAGTCGCTATGCTGGCATAGCCAGTGAGCATAATGAGATGGGTAGGATGAAAATGCCGTTTTAATGCATCGATGCCGTCTAGTCCTGAGTCAGAGCCAAGCATCATATCGAGCAATATTCCGTGAGTTGGTGCAACAGGTTGCAGTAAGGCTTCGCTAACACTGGTATGAGTGGTGACGGTAAATAAGCCTGTTTGCAGAAGTCGTCGCTTAATGACGGTCAAGAATGCCTCATCATCGTCAATCAAAATCAGGCTACGCATGCGTATTGTCCAAAGGCAAATAAATCGTGGTTATCATTGTGCCGTTCTTGAATTGCCAATTTACTTTCCCTGCAAATTTTTCGATGGTCGCGTTAGTCAAAACTGCACCAATGCCATGGCCTTCGTGACTAGGAAAAAAACGGCTGCCCAATGACGCAATCGCCTCCTCCGGCATGGCTTTGCCTTCGTTCTCTATTTGCAAATGCCAACCATCTTTACTTATGTTCGTACTCACCAGTACACACTTGTTATTGCTTTTAAGTGCCGCTTCACATGCATTGATGATGACACTTGTAAGCGCTGGCAATAGCGTTCGATCTGCCAATATAGACTGCTGCTTATCATTGCATTGTGACTGCCACTGGATTTCTGCTTCTGGTCTAGATATTTGCATTAACTGACGTAATGAATCGGTTAATTCATTCAACTTGTATCTATGTATTCGCTGTTCTCTTACATCATCGGCGACCTCTCGCCAATTGCGCAACTGTTGTTCGATACGCTGGAATTGTTGCTCTAGCGCATGTAACCATGCGGTTGAACGTTGCTGCTCGGCGCCTTCTTCTAATAATAAACGTATAGATTGAGCTGGCGTTGCTACATCGTGTGTTAATTGCGCTGCAGCGGTTCCAATAGCCAGTAGTTGCTCGTCTCGCAGTTGGCGTTCTCGTAGTTTCTGTAAGATATGTTCACGATCCGCAATTTGATAGTGGAAATAACACACTACGGTGGCGATAAGTAAACTGGTTAAGATAAAACTCCCTACCATGGCATACGAGTGCTCTTGCATCATGCCTTGATGTTGGACGTGTTCGGGGAGCAATAGCACTTGAACAAATTGCGCAATGATACTCAATATTAACAAGCCCCCAGCATACGCTAAGGGGAGTAACATAAAGGCCAATACTAAAGGAACCAACAATATTGCGTTAAATGGATTACTTGCAGCACCATTAAGTGCTATTAAGGTATTAATTCCGATGACTTCCAACGTCAACAAACACAGCATTAACCAGGGGCTTAGACGTACTTGGCGTTTACACGCCATTACCATCAGTAACAACATTTTTTATTTGCTCTTAACTAAAGCACATAAGAATACTAGAACGCGTAGCTCAGGCCAATATTAACAGACCGCCCAGCGCCAGCTACTTGGCTGAAGCCTTGACTGTTATCCATTTTATATTCGGCGATGCTCACACCCCCCATAGGTAATGCATAGTCAGTGTCAAACAAGTTGTTGATTGCAAATGATAGGGTCGCGTCTTGCCACGTCAATTTACTGCTCGCATTAACGAGATGATAACTTTTGGTGCTATTTTCTAAACGTCGTTCATCTGTATCTTTCTTACTTGCTACCCATTGCCATTCAATTGAGTTTTGCCAGTTTCCCGTTTTTTGCTCGACTTTCAATTCAGATTTAAGTGGCACTATTTGATACAAGTCACCTTCGTTGCGATCCCTTTTGCCGCGAGTGGTGGATAGATTAGCGTTCAATTGCCATAGCCCCCATTTTTCAGAATCTAGGAACTGAATTGACCCATTCAACTTAACCCCATATAAGGTTGCATCTAAATTTGTGAATTGCAGAATATTCCTGGTGCCAGCGCCGGACGAAGTAAGATTAAAGGAACTCACTATTTCAGCATCAATGTAATCTTTTACGGACGTATACCAAGCGTTGGCACTAAATTTCCATTCATTATCTACTGCTGAATCGCTATAGTTAATACTCAAGGTGTGGGCTGTTTCTGGTGCTAGGTTAGGATTGCCTATATAACCGTTACCGTCACCGAACCAACCTATCATTGTGGTCGCCATGGTACTGACGCCCCAGCTGTAACGCTCGTATAAATTGGGTGCTCGATTTTTACGGGCGATAGCCAATTCTATTTGCTCGTTGGCATCAAATAAGTAGCGTGCGCTGAGCGTGGCGTCCATTAACGTATTGCTGCGTTTTCTGTTCATTGCGTTGAAAATATCTGCAGCATCGTTATTGTTTAATGTACTGATAGGCATGCTGGATTGCATTGACATATGCATTGAGCTCGTATCCATCGACGTGTCATCGGTATAAGGCTGAACTTCACCGGTATTTGTGCTTACCTGCTCAAGACGAATACCAGCAGATAGCCACCAATTGGTATTTAGTGACTGAGATGTTTCAGCAAAAACAGCTATTCGCTGACGTTTACCGTCATTAATATTAATGTAATCGTTTGGCCCCATCATCATAGAGTCTTCTACTGCAGGCCACCAATCATCTAGATGATATTCAAAGTACTCATGGCCTAAATTGACGATATTGTTTGTGCTGGTGACAAATTGCCAGTTCAATCGATAACTATAATCATCTGCCGCAGTTTTCATGGGCATCATGCCGGATTTTTCATCACTGAAAAATCCCATCTCATGCTTAACACCGTGCCAATTTATTTGAAATTCAAAATCTCCCTCATCAAGCTGACGTTGATACAAGCTAGTAATGCCGTAACTCTTGTTGTCGGTCATATCCATATATTGATTAGGAAACCCCTGAAATGGGATATTCTGGTGTGTAAGTTTAACAGCGAGCTGTTGTTTATCGTCTTTTACAGCGGCGGTTAGTGCGTGGTTTTGCGCCCTGTATAACGTGTCTAATACTGTGTCACCATGACCGTCTTCATAACTTTCTGCATCCTCAAAGGCCCCTTGATAATCAAGACTGAAATTTTGACTTGCCAAACGGGCCCCTAGCCCAAATGATTTCGCTTGATTATTGCTTTTGTATTGCACTGAGCCGTAACCTGAATGCCAACGCACTCCGTTACCTTCCAAGTACAGTGGAGCAACCTCATTGACACTAATAACGCCGGCAATATTATCACCACCTGCGCTAACAGGGCTTATCCCAGCAACAACATTCAGTACCTGAACTTGGTTGGCTGATACATATGATAAAGGCGGATTCATGTGATTCGCGCAAGAGGCGGTAATATCAGCGCCATCAATTAACACTTTTACCCTGTCGCCCATCATGCCATTTAAGACCGGTAAGCTCGACATGCCACCTGCAGCAGAAAAATCGACACCTTGACGCTTTAACAATTCGTCAACTGAACCTAGTTGACTCGCATTACTTTGTTGATTACCACTGATTTTGACTATTTCAATTGCCTCTTCGGCATGTATAGCAAGAGAAAAGATGCTGCTGATGGCCAGAGCGACGGGGGATAAACAGCATATATAGGATGAGCGGGGATATGACGGTTTCATTATGTATCTTATATGACTTGATCAGGGCTCCATTATATAAAGGGCTATAGGAGCTGAAAACGCGACAAATTGTCGCACCAAGCAAGTCTGCACGGCAGAAACGGTCCTAAGCATCTAGTGCTGGTGGATTGAGCACTAAATCTGACATAGGGTTTTAAGCATAGCGTGCTGCAAAATGGTTATTTTCCCATAGTGAACTTTAATAACGCCTTGCTGCTGTAATTCTTGCAATAGCTTATTCACCGTTTGCCTTGAACTGTGCAGCATCAAGGCGAGAGATTCTTGAGAAATGCACAAGCTCGCCCCATTTTCGATAGGAGCTTGATGCTCTAAACCCTCTGCGAGCAGTAAAATACGGCCGCATAATTTCCCTTTTAGAGACAAGCTTCCGGTTTCATCGATGAACGAAAATGTGGTGCGAATGCGCTGACATAGCAAACGCATGAAATGTGGGTAAAGCGCGGGGCGCTCAATCAGCAAGGTTTTAAAGTCCTGACTGGAAATTTTCAGTAACTCACAGGGCTCATCTGCATGAGCATCGTGAGCCCGTGGTAATCCGTCAAACAGTGAAATCTCCCCAAACCAATTGCCGGGTTGCATCCAAGTTAAAATGAGCTCCTTTCCTTCCAGAGTGACATTGCTTAAACGTACCTTACCCGACATAACGCAATACAAGCCGTCGCCTAAATCATGCTTTTGATAAACCAATTGACCTGGGTCTACGCGCTTCAATTTTGCCGCGGTGACAAGCTGTTCAATCGCGTCTTGAGGAAGTGATTTGAACCAAGAACTTTGACTAAGAATGGGCCTGATCGAGTCTAATAACATGGGATTTATCTTTAATTGTCGCATAGGCGACAGTTTGAATGGTGTCGGTAGATTAAGTTGTGAGCACAAATTTAACAATCGAAAAGAAGTAAATTAATGTCATCAGTAAAGCAACATGTCAGTGAACAAGAATGGAAAGCCAGAGTCGACCTAGCGGCAGCCTACCGTATGGTTGCTCATTATGGTTGGGATGATTTGGTCTTTACTCACATCTCAGCACGAGTGCCTGGGCCTGAGCATCACTTTTTGATCAATCCATACGGCATGATGTTTGACGAAGTCACTGCGTCCAGTTTGGTGAAAGTGGATTTACAAGGCAACAAGGTAATGGAATCAGCATATGACATAAACCCAGCTGGTTTTGTTATCCATAGTGCTGTGCACGAAGCGCGAGAAGATGCTCAATGTGTGATGCATTTACACACTACGGCAGGTATCGCTGTGTCTACGCAAAAAGAAGGATTGTTGCCCCTAAGTCAGCAGTCTTTATTCGCGTTATCCTCTATTTCATATCACGAATATGAAGGGGTTGCGTTAAATCCGGACGAGAAAAAACGTTTGGTGGCAGACCTTGGTACCACTAGCTTTATGATTTTACGCAATCACGGACTACTCACTTGCGCTGAGTCTATCGCAGATGCATTTTTAGGGATGTTTCTGTTGCAGCGCTCTTGTGAGATTCAGCTGCAAGCTCAAGCATCAGGACAAGAGCTTATTCCTATTCCAGAGCATATTTTGGCTGGTATCAGAGCGCAAGCAAAACAAGTGACACGCTCAGCTGGTGGCGCTCTCGCTTGGCCGGGTATTTTACGTAAACTTGACCGTACCAACCCAGGCTACGATGAATAATGCATGATTTTCCTACTCTTGCGCAGTACCAATCAAGTGCGAGTTACGCCCAGATTGCTGAGTACCAAATTGCCTACTGGACTGCACAAGACAAGGAAGCTGTAGCAAATGACGCACCATGGATCTTACTGATCCATGGCTTTCCCAGCGCAGCATGGGATTGGCACTATCAGTGGCAGATATTACGCCAACAATACCGGTTAGTGTGCTTGGACTTACTGGGATTAGGGTTATCAGATAAGCCGCATAAACACGATTATAGTTTGCTCGAGCAAGCGGATATCATTGAAAAGCTGATGGCCTATTTAGATATTGGGCAATGCCATATTCTTGCTCATGATTATGGAGACTCAGTCGCCCAAGAATTATTGGCTCGCCAACATGAAAAAAGAATGGGCTTGAACGTCAAAAGCCTTTGTTATCTAAATGGAGGGTTGTTTGCGGATCACCATCGCCCGCTGCTAACACAAAAGATACTTAAAAGCCCTTTGGGGCCTTTGGTGGCAAAATGTATGAGCTTGAGGAGTTTGCACAACAGTTTTGCGAAAATCTTTGGACCACGAAGCCAGCCTGAAGCAGCGCATGTTGCAATTTTGTATGAGTTACTTGAATGGAAGCAAGGAAAACGAGTACTGCCCAGCTTACTGGGCTACATAGATGAGCGCAAAGTGCATGGTGCACGATGGATCACTGCCATGCAGCGCACACCAGTTGCTCAGTGTTTCGTGAATGGTATACACGATCCAATATCGGGTCGGCATATGTTACGTCAATTTGAAAAACTACTGCCTAGTGCTCAAACCCATGGGCTGGACGTTGGCCACTATCCTCAACTTGAAGCGCCCCAGCAAGTCACAGAATTATATCAAGCATTTGTGGCGCTACACAGCTGATAGAGCGATAACCCTGGGTTGCTTTGATAAACCTGTATGGTTTGCGTCTTTTGAATTGCGGATTTTGTCTACATTCAGTCGCGCAAGTGATTAGACCATTACCTAAACACCCTAGAAAATCTCTTATGGGCATTTAGCTTATTGATTCACCATGGCATACTTGCGCTCTTTTTTCGGGCGTAGCGGCAATTCGCTGGCGTGCTATGAGGTCCCATCAGTTGAAAATTTATTATGAAGACAGTCTGCCTTATGCTGCTGAATTTTTTGCAGGGTTAGGTGACAGCCAGATTTTTTCCCACAAAGACGTCAATGGCGCGCTCGTCGCAGATGCTGACGTGTTATTGGTGCGCTCGACGACTAAGGTCAATGCTGAGCTTCTTAAAGCCAATCAAAACATCAAATATGTGGGCACAGCGACCGCAGGTATTAATCATCTCGATAAAGATTACTTGCGCAGCCGTGGATTAGATATTCACTCTGCAGCAGGCTGCAATGCAATAGCGGTTGCCGAATATGTCCTTAGTGCGTTATTCGTTATGGCTGAAAAACTTGGTTGGCAGTTAACCGCTAAAACGGTGGGTATTGTCGGAGCGGGCCACGTAGGCACTCGCTTAACTGAGAAACTGACAGCGCTGGGTATTCGCTACCATTTGTGCGATCCCCCGTTGGCAGATGCTGGCGACACCAGAGATTTTGTCGATATGGATACCATCATGCAGTGCGATATCATTAGCTTGCATGTGCCTTTAGTTGAAGGCGGTCAATACAATACAGGGCATATGTTTGATGCTAAACGTATCGGGCAATTGGGTGAAGACCAGCTTTTGATTAACGCTTGTCGCGGTGAAGTCATTGATAATAAAGCGTTGCTAGATAGCTTTGAATCAGGCCGCAAGCTAAATGTTGTGTTAGATGTGTGGGAAAACGAACCAGATATCGACCAAGCACTTGTACCTTATATCGCATTAGCCACAGCGCATATTGCTGGGCACACCGTTGAGGGAAAAGCGCGCGGTACTGAAATGCTTTATCAGCAAGTGTGCGAACAATTTGGTTTTAATGCGACGAAAAAGCTTAACGATTATTTGCCAGCACCACAGCCAGACAGTATTACTCTTGATGAAACTTTAAGCGGGCAAGCGCAACTAAGTGCATTAGTGCTCAGTGTGTATGACATTCGAAAGGACTCAAAGCAGTTTAAAGAGACCATTGAACAGCCGGATCAGTTTAGATATATCCGAAAAAACTATTCTATTCGAAGAGAATTCGCTGCACTTAGCGTAAATACTGGAAATTATACCGGATCAGAGGCAATCTACGCACTCGGATTCAACCGTAAATAAGTTACTTAAATAAACAATCACATTTTAGGAGTTATGCTACATGTCTCGGTCTTTTGATGTCGCCGTGTTGGGTGCTACTGGTTTAGTAGGACAACACATGATTGAAATTCTTGAACAAAGAGGATTTCCAGTCAATAAACTTTACCCATTAGCGAGTTCACGTTCAGCTGGTGGTACGGTGACGTTTAAGGGTGAAGAAGTGACGGTGCTAGACGCAGATACCTTCGATTGGAGCCTAGTGCAATTAGGTTTCTTTTCAGCGGGCGGCAGTGTTTCTGAGAAATTTGCTCCTATCGCTGCAGAAGCAGGTTGCGTGGTTATCGATAATACATCGCACTACCGTTATGAACCGGATATCCCACTAGTGGTGCCGGAAGTGAATGCCCATGCATTGGCTGACTTTCGTAATCGCAACATCATCGCTAACCCTAACTGTTCAACCATTCAAATGATGGTTGCACTTAAGCCAATCCACGACGCAGTGGGTATTGATCGCATTAACGTGTGCACTTACCAGTCGGTATCAGGGGGCGGTAAAGAGTCTATGGATGAACTGGCGAAGCAAACTGCCGCGCTACTAAATGGGCAAGAAGCAAAGCCTGAAGCCTTTAGTCGCCAAATCGCGTTTAACGTTATTCCACAAATAGATGTGTTTTTAGACAACGATTACACCAAAGAAGAAATGAAGATGGTGTGGGAAACTCAGAAAATTTTGGGTGACGAAAGCATTCGTGTGAACGCCACAGCAGTGCGTGTTCCGGTATTTTATGGTCACGGTGAAGCGATACACATAGAAACGCGTACCCCGATTGATGCACAAGATGCGAAAAACTTACTGGCTGAAGCGCCAGGTATTGTTCTAAAAGCGGACCCAGCCGACTTCCCTACTCAAGTAAGTGATGCGAGCGGAAATGATGATGTGCACGTAGGGCGTGTTCGTAACGATATCAGTCACCCCAATGGCCTAAATATGTGGGTTGTTTCTGATAACGTGCGCAAGGGCGCAGCGACTAACAGTATCCAAATTGCAGAGGTGCTTATTCGCGATTACATGTGATCAACGAATAGCTCAACTTTAACCCACGGTGCGTACTTCACGGCCGTGGGTTAATTATTTGTGCAGTCAATAGTTCTAAATATTTGCTTATAGTTTAATGGCTTATATATTCATATTTTTACTGCATGTGCCGATAATAAGACATAGCCTTAGCATAAATCGTGTGATGTTTTAGTTGTTATGTTCTTAGGCGAATTGATAGGAAAATGGCAATTATGCCATTCTAGATCATCTGAATCTTCTGGTTTATAGTAAGTCGTGAAGATGTAATCCACTTAGTTTATGAATTTGTGGAATATTCTTTGCTATGATTCGTCGTATGCAAGTGCGCGTATCGATAATAATAAATGATATTGTAGATAACCAGATGGCGGCTTATTTACCCTAATTTCGAGGCATAAAGGATCAATGAATTTGCGAACGCTAGCCCTCTTATTTGTAGCGAGCCTCACCTTAACCTTTTCTATTGGTTTACACTCAGCCGATTTTCAGCAAATCCGTATTAAAGGTCCCAAAAGTAGCGATTCAGATTACTCAGGTCAAACATATGGCCCAATAACGGCCGCTGACACACTTTGGCGTATCGCAAGTGACGCAAGACAGAATACCAATCACTCCATATATCAAGTGATGCTCGCCACCTACGAGCTCAACCCCGATGCGTTTGAACGCAATAACATAAATCTGATGCGAGACGGAGCCATTTTACGTCTTCCGGCTTCTAAGTATGTGAAAAGGGTAAACGAAGCCCAAGCGATTTCAAAAGTGCGCTACGACAACCAGCTACTTAATTTAGGTGGTGAAACTCTTGGTGCTGGCGCAACAGGTAACGTCAATAAAAAATTAGCCAGTAAAGACGATTTAGACGAAACCAAAGACATAATTGAAAAACGTTTAGGTGCTATCGATGAGGAACAAAATCGTCAATTTCAAGAAATTCGGCAACAATTTGCCGAGTCTATTCTTAGCGTTCAAACTATTATCAATGAAAACCAGCGCGTTTTCGAAAGCCTTGATTCGGTTAACAAAGACTTAGCAGAAATTCGCAATCAAGAAGAAATGCGAGACGAACAAATGTCGCAAATGGGCAAGAGCATTGAAGAGCTTCTTGCTAAATCTCGTGACGCTGAGGCCAAAGCGTTAGCAGAGCAGCAACGAGGCGGTTTCACGGATTGGTTGATGAAACCACTGACCCTGATTATATCCTCAATCTTAGTTTCTTTGCTGATCTTAGGTGGTTTTGCTTACTGGCTGGTGAAGCGTAAAAAGCCGCAGGAGATGGATCTAGACTTATTGGCAACAAAAGACGAGCCGGCTGATACCTATGTGGCCAGCGAGATGGACGATCTGTCTGATGCCTTAAGCGAAGAATTAACCTCGGAACTAGATGACGATAATTTATTTGGCGAACAAGATGTTCCCGACGACGTATTAGCAGAAGAGCTGAAGGAATCATTTGACGACGCGCAAGAGCTCGATGACACCCAAGAACTTGATGGCAAAGAAGAATTCGATGATCTTGGCGATGATATGTTGGTGCCAGATAGCGAACTCAATCCGACAGAAGAGTTCGAAGCAGGAAGTGACGAACTTGACCAAGATGATCTAGACAACCTATTCGAAGATGAAGACGATCTGTTGGCTGAAATCGATGAGGAAATGGATAACATCAGCCTGTCTGATGAAGATAAGGAAGAAAGCCAGGCAGACGCGCAAGAAGCCGAAACTGCGAAGGTCGAAATAGACGAAACTCAAGCAGAAACTTCTGAAGCTGAAAACACAGAGGAGTCGAGCGCCCTAGACGACGAAAATTTTGACTTTGATATAGATCTCGACGAGTCGGCGAAAGTAGAAAGCGCAACTGAAGCCGAAATTGTCGAAGAGCTAGGGGATGAAGACCTAGATTTAGACGATAACGATTTGGATGACATCGACGTCGAAACCACTGATGATGCATCTAACGAGCCACTGCAGGAAACATCAAGCGACGCTGGGGCAGTCTCCCAGGTGGATGACACTGATGAGCAACCTGAAATCAGTATCGATGATTTACTCGTGGAGCCTAAACCTGAGTTGCCAGAATCATCTGAAGTGAATGCAGATGACCCCATCAATGAAGATATGCTCGAGCAACTCGATAAAGAGATTGCATCGCAAAGTGAAGAGCTAGACAACATCACCAGCAACTTGATTGATGAACTTGAACAAGTCGAGATGATGCAGGACATGCTCCCTGATGAAGAGGATGCATCCGAGCCAGAATTTACCGGTACGCCGCAACATGATATTCAGGAACTAGACAAGATTACGGAAGGCTTAGGCGATATTTTTGCTGAAGCTGATAGCCATGGAACTGAAAAAATTGAACATGATGTTGAAAATCTGTCAGTAGAAGATTTGACGCCAGCAGATGAAGATATTGGAACTGAAGTTGAAGAGCCAGCGCTAACAGCTGAGCAGGCCGATGAGTTTGAAGCAGAAGAATCAAAGTCTTTAGAAGAGGAATTACCCCCAGAGGCCGCAAACACTGACGAATCTGTAAATGAAGAATTAACACCGACGGCTGAGCAGGCCGATGAGCTTGTAACAGAGGAATCACAGTCTCTAGAAGAAGATTTAACTCCAGAAGTAGCAGAGACTAACGAGTTATTAGAAGTCTCAGTAGATCAAAATTCGGCGACAGAAGACGAGCCGCTTGAAGAGGCTGGGACAGACCATGAAGAATCAACGCCGATAGCTGAACAGACCGAGGAGTCTGTAACAGAGGAATCACAGTCTCTAGAAGAAGATTTAACCCCAGAAGCAGCAGAGGCTAACGAGTCATTAGACGACTCAGTAGATGAAAGCCCGGCGACAGAGGACGAGCCGCTTGAAGAGGTTCGGGCAGACCATGAAGATTCAACGCCGATAGTTGATCAAACCGACGAGCTTGCAACAGAGGAATCAGAGCCGTCAGCGGAGGAAACCGCACCTGAGACGGCAATCACTGACGAACCAGTCGATGAGCCAGAAAGTGAAGAGCTGGAATTAGATACTGACTCAGATGTTATCAGTGAAGATAATGCGTTAGAGCAAGCACTTGCTGATTTCGATGAAACGACGTCTGAGGCGAATGACGAGCCCTCTCAAGCGGATGAAAGCGAAACGTCATCTGATCCGATGAATTTGGACGATATAGATGCCTTAGGTGATTTCGATGATGGCGAATTAGAAAAAGCCCTAGCAGATTTTGACGATGATGGGCCTAAAACGAGTGTTGAGCCATCTCAGCCTAAGGAAAGTGCTCTGCCATCTGATGCGATGGATTTAGACGATATAGATGCCTTAGGTGATTTCAATGATGATGAATTAGAGCACGCGCTAGAGAACTTTGTTCTAGACGATGATTCTGGCAATAGCGAGACGTTGTCCGATAACGAATCATTAACACCTTCTTCTGCGAAAGATAGTGAAGAATTAGATGAATTTCCTGAACTTGGGGATTGGTTAAACGAAGTCAATGAAGACGATAAAGGGGCTATTGAGAACCTAGAATCAGCCTCATTCGATGACATGTTACAGACTTTAGATGAAGATTTAGGCGATGTCATTTCTGCAACGTCTGAAAGCGAGCCATCACTCAGCAACACCAATCAAGCTGGGCAAGATATTGATGGCGCGGTGGACATAGCAACGTTACTGGAAGAAAGCGATCCCCATGGGCAAGATCGCGATTTTCTAGACGTTGACGACTTGCTGAATGACAGTATCACTGCGGATCCCTCACCGGAAAAAGCACTAGATTTAGAATCCGTGATGGGTGAATTCTCAGGGGCACAAGGCGACGTTGATCATATCGACGTGGACAGTGATGACGGCTTTGGCGCTAAGCTTGATTTAGCCCATGCCTATATCGAAATAGGTGAGACTGAATCAGCTACAGAGCTACTTGAAGAAATCATTGAAAACGGACATCCCCCGCAATCAGATGAAGCTAAGCGTGTCTTGGCTAGCCTATCCGAAAATGACTAAGTAAGAAATTACGACAAAGACGACGTGATGTCGTTGTCTCTACCCGATTAAATGTCGTAAAAAAGCGTCTTTATTTAATACATCAACAAAAAATAAGTTAGTATTATTCAAAAAATTGAGGCGGCTGTGACTAGGTTCATTTTCTTTCTATTGCTAATCATGGCAAATTCAGTCAGTTATGCTGGCAACATTGCGGTTACTCTTTTGGATAATCAGCAAAAACCGTTAGTGAATGCTGTGGTTTATCTTTTACCGAAAACGGCATCTGTAGAGCCCGTTGAAAACATGGCGATCATGGATCAAGTCGACACCCAGTTTTACCCGCATATTCTTGCAGTTCAGCGTAACACTCAAGTGAGTTTTCCTAATTCTGACTCGATTCAGCATCACGTATACTCGTTCTCTAGCGCTAAGGTATTTGAGTTAGAGCTATACAAGGGGTTGCGGGCGGATCCGTTGTTGTTCGACAACCTTGGTGTGGTGGAAATGGGGTGTAATGTGCATGACTGGATGCTGGGTTATATTTATGTAGTGGATACGCCGTATTTTAAAAAATCGGGCAGCGCAGGTGAGGTGACAATCAACGTGCCTGACGGTGAATATACGCTTAATGCATGGCATCCACGTATCAGCGATAGCCCAGAGTCATTCCAAATGATGTTATCAGTAAAAGGTGATACTCAGATTAAGATGAGTGTGCCTTCAGCTCTGTTACCTGATGTAAATGCCTTTGAAGATAGTGCAGATGAATTCGGTGAATATGAGTAGCAAAAGCGTGTTGATTAAACCCTCTTTGCAAATGCGAATGTCATTCATATTTTTGCTCTTGCTTGGTATTATTGTTGTGGTGACCATTTATTTCGTTCAGCAAGCCACCTACAAACACGCTAGAGCTCAACTGTTAAGTCATATTCAAACCTCTGCTGGCGTTGTGCAAGATAATGTTGAGGGACGAGCCAGTGCGCTAGATAACGGAATGGCTACACTCGCCAAAGATTTCAGCATGAAGCAACTCATAGCAACAGCTAAAAATGATCAACGCTCTTTAGGCTCTGCTATGTCTAACTACCAAAGCCGCTTAGGAGCAGATATCTACTGGGTTTTGGATAAGGACTTCACACCACTTATTGCAGCGCAATCGCCGTTTGCAAACAGCAAACAAGTTGTTCCTGCATTTTCCAAAGCCACTCTGCATTGGTTTACTTACCAAGGGCGTAACTATCTTATGCGCTCAATTCCTGTGCGCTTTGTTGAAACTTCGGCTCAAATCAATGCTTGGGTCGTGATGGGGATTGATGCAAAGAAACTGTTCACACCGCATCTGGTGGATTTAACCGATATGCAAATAACACTGTTCGGTGGCAATGCTAGTGTGCTTTTGGGAGCGACCCCTGAAACGCATTTCGTTGTGGGCTCAAGGCAAGGCGAAATCGCTGAAACGCGAGGACTTCACAGTTTACCAGTAAATTCTACCAGCATAATTTACAGTGCTTTTGAGCTTGGTACTTGGCAAGGTGAATCGGCTTTTATTGTATTGTCGATGGATGAAGATGATGCGTTTCTTTCTAATGAAAGTTTAATTGGTCAGTTAATCTTCATTTTGTTGGCCGCTGCCGCGCTGGGTTTATTAGGTGCGACACTGCTATCACGGGAAATTACCAAGCCGTTACATAAACTGATAGATGCCGCGCGCAGAATGCGTGCAGGTGAAAATGTTGATAGTTTCCCCAATGCAAACACCCGAGAAGTAGAAACGCTTTCCAGCGCCTTTAGTGATATGCAACTAGGTATACAAGATCGTGAAGCACAAATTCACCAACTGGCTTATTTTGACGAGCTAACCCATATCCCAAACCGGATCCAATTTTCTAACCATATCAGGGGCATGATCAGGCAAACTCCAGAATGCGAGTTGATCGTTTTAATGATAGATGTAGACAGGTTCAAAGAGATAAACGATACCCTAGGTCATGATTTAGGCGACGAACTGCTTATTGCCATCGCCAAGCGCTTACATAACCACACGCAAAACAAGGGTTTTTGTGCGCGATTAGGGGGAGATGAATATGCTTGGGTCGGCCTTCAAGAGGTTGATACACGCCCGCAAGATGTGGCTCAAAATCTTCTAAGCGTGTTCGAGCAGCCCTTTAAGATAGAAAATCTAGTGCTAGATGTGGACTGCTCAATGGGGATTGCCCTTTATCCACAACACGCTTCGTCGCTGCAAGGGCTTATGCAATGTGCTGATATTGCGATGTACAGTTGTAAAGAGCAGCATAATCCATTCGCTCTTTATAATGATGCACTTAACAAACATTCAGTGGTTCGATTAAGTCTTATGTCACAGCTTAAAGGCGCGTTAGCTGAGGGACAATTAGAGCTACATTACCAACCCAAATTAACCATCGCGAACGATAAAATAGAAACGCTAGAATGCCTGATACGCTGGTTTCATCCTGAACATGGTTTCGTTCCCCCTGATGACTTCATTCCATTAGCCGAGCAAACAGGCGCTATTCGCCACGTTACCCAATGGGCATTAAGAACAACGTGCGAGCAACTTAAACAATGGCGCGATAAGAACATATATTTTTCCGTGGCAGTGAACATTTCAGCGATCGATTTAGTTGATCTGTCGTTACCAGCGAGCATTAATTCCTTGCTCAATGAGTTCGATTTACCTCCCAGTTCATTGACAATGGAAGTGACTGAAAGTGCGGTTATGGGTGATCCAGAAAATGCCCTCAAGGCATTAAACTTACTGCGAGATATGGGCGTGTCCTTGTCTATTGATGACTTTGGTACAGGCTATTCTTCGATGGCTCAACTAAAAAAAATGCCTGTAGATGAACTCAAAATTGATAAGGCATTTGTACTTGCGTTAGCCACAAATCAAGAAGACAGAGTGATGGTGAAAACGCTAGTCAGCCTAGCGCGAAATTTAGGGCTTACAACAGTAGCTGAAGGGGTTGAAGACCTCGCAACGTTAGAGTTTTTAAGAGAAGTCGGTTGCACCAAGGCACAAGGCTATTACATGACTAAGGCATTGCGCGCTGATGAATTAATCGCTTGGTACGAAACGTTTACCGAACAGGGATTAGCTTCGTGCTCACAATGAGGTGGCCGCGTTTTGGGCCTGCAATGTTACTTGGTTTTTATATAATAGTCGGTTGGCAAAATCCTGTAAGTGCCCAGCAATTCAGCGGCCTCATTCAGGTGAATATTGTGCACGGTGGTGATCATACACCGTGGCTTGATAAAGGAACCGGTATTCTTGCGTATCAAGATAATGCAGTGCATTTACAGCAAGGCGTATTAAGAGTAGCGGATCGGTTATCATCGAGTTTCTCCTATGATGTCAGCGCTAACCTGTATCAGCTAGGTGAGCAACGCTTGGGTATTTCACAAGCAACCATACACTATAAGCCTTTGTCTCATCGTCAGGTCCGTTTTAAAGCGAGAGCAGGGTTCTTTTACCCGCGTTTGTCTCTTGAGAATGTGGATTTAGGATGGCTATCGCCCTATACCTACACGCAATCTGCTATCAACAGTTGGGTTGGCGAAGAACTCAGGATTGCAGGTATCGAAGGATCGTTATTTAGTTCAGGGCGCAGTCGTCGCAGTCCATTGACTTGGGAAGTAACAGCTGGGGCTTTTAAAGGCAACGATACCTTGGGTACCGTGCTTAGCTGGCGAGGCTTTGCAATGCACGATAGACAAAGCTTGCACAATGATAGAGTTGTGTTCGCTAATTACCCTACGGTTGTGGATCCTAACGGAATCTTTCATCCGTCTTATGCGGAGCCATTTCATGAGCTTGATAGCAGAGTAGGGTATTACCTAGGTGCACACCTGAATTACTATCACAGCAGTAAAGTCCGTTATTATTTTTACGACAATCAGGCCAATCCAAACGTCGTGAATTCTCAGCGTTTATACGCTTGGCGTACTAAGTTTCATTCGTTGGCGCTCTCACATGACGTCACGCCAAATGGACGATTCATTGCCCAATGGTTAACAGGCAGCAGCCACATGGGGCAGCGATTTGTATACATCAATTTCGACGCATACTATGTCATGTATAGCCATAAAGTCGGCTCACATCGATTCAGCGCCCGCTACGATGACTTTAATGTTGGGGAAGATGACATATTCCCAGACGATCCAAACAACAGCGATGGGCAGGCTGTGACCTTCGCATGGCGTTATACCATTGATAAAAATTGGCAAGTGGGGCTAGAGCAACATTTTAATCGTAATAGCGCTGATATTCGTTCGACGCTTGGCGAGCAACAAAGACAAAATCAGCAACAAACCCTTGCCGTGGCCCAGTACAGATGGCGCTAGAAGCACTAATATATAGATACAAAAACGGCAACCCATGGTTGCCGTTTTTTTCACGCTTGACCGTTGTTTAGAAGAAAGTGTAAACGATGGTTGCTGCTGTTTGCGTATCTAGTTTTTCTGTTCCCTCAGACACACTTGAGTTGTGATCGAAAGTTAAGGTTAGTTTCATTGACAATGAACTGTTTATTTTGGCTGAGATAGAGCTAATGGACTTAGATTTGGTGTTATCTTCACCCACTTCCGTACTCATTGTTTGTTTGAACGTTGCCGTATCAGAAATTTTCCAATTGAAGCCTAATGCGCCACGAACGATGAAACTATCTGCGTCTTCGCCTTCAGAGGTTTCAGCAAAAGAGTAACCAGGACCGATACTGTATTCAAACTTGGTGGTTTCGTTGTCCCACAACTTTTGGCTCCAACCCGCGGCAACGGTTGATTGATAATTAAAGCTGCTGAAGCGGTCATCTTCGTATGAACCGAACGCGAATAAACGGTGATCAGGGTTGGCTAACTTGTAGTTACCTTGACCAGAGATAAAGAATTTCTGCGCTGTAGTTTGGCTTTCACTGGTATCATCATCGAGGGTGACATCATCTTTCTTATATAGCCCTTCGAACAAGAAATCATTGCTCCATTGCTCTAATTCTTGATGAGCAGATAACTTAGCATTTAAAGACGTGGTCTCTGTGTTGCCCGAGGTGGCGATAAAGCCTAGCTCGCCATCCATAGTAAATGGTTTAACTTCTTCTTGGGCGAAGGCATTTCCCGCGAGGAGTAATCCAGAGGCGATAAGCGTTTTTTTCATTTAAAAATATCCTTAAGTTGAAAAGTAAAATTTGTTAGGGCAATGGCGAATTAGAAAAATTGATACACGAGCGTAACAGCGGTTTCCGTGTCTAGGCTCTCTTGGGCCACTTCGGCGTTGCTGTTGTGTTCCATAATAAAAGACAGCTTCATGGCCAAAGAGCCAAAGATTTTAGTGGAAAGTGACGTCTCTGATTTTGTTCTGGTGTATTCAGGATCGGTTTCAGTACTGATGAACTGGCGAAACTGCGCGGACTTAGATATTTCTAAGGTGTATTCCAAAGCGGTGCGAAGAATGACGCCTTGTAAGTCATCATTTTCTTCGTCGTTTTTGGCTTCAGCAATAGCATAACCCGGTCCTACACTGTATTTGAACTCGCTAAATTCGTCGCGCCAAAGGCGTTCACTCCAACCGCTGGCGACTAAAGTTTGGTAGTCATAAATATCGAACCGATCATTTTCATATTCGGCATAAATAAAGATCCGTTCATCCGGCGAGGCGAGCTTAAAGTCTATTTGGGTGGAGATAAAGTTCTTCTGAGCCGTAGTAACGTCATATTCATCCCCACCATCGTCTGCTTCTTTTGAGGTTTTATACCGAGTATTGGCAATCGCTTGGTAGCTCCATTTCTCGAGCTCGTGACTGATATTAAATTTAGCATTGATACTGGAAGAGTTGGTGTTGCCTTTGTTATACAGTAAACCTAATTCACCGGTGGCCGTGATGTTGCTTCCAGATGCTGGAAGGTTACCACCGCTATCGGACATGTAGAGCGAGCGCATAATGTTTATTTGAGCGTGGCAGGGGAAACACAGTGCCAGCAAGATGAGGTATCTAAGCATTATTCTTCGAAACATGTTAGGTGGCTAAAAGACAATGCCGTGCAGTATAGCTAAACGGGATAGTAAATGCATCCATAAACATGGCTGAAGCCTTCTACTTTAGGCTACCACCAGAACATCATGGGCTAAGAAGTTCAATCATAGTTTGTGCTTCCATGTGTGCGAATTTTATACCGTCCGTTACGTCTTGTTCTTCTAAACCCGCTTTGCGTAAAATCATCGGGTGAATCAAACTCAAAGCACTAAATTTATCAGGAGAAACCATAGCCACAGCTACGCGGCAAATGGTAAACATTAGGCTTACTTCGCGGCTCGAGTTTGCTGCCGTTTCATTGTTGGCATCTGGCAACACTTGGTACAAATGTGCAGGGAGTCCCCATTGTTTTAATAAAGCGTAGGTGCAATCCGTATAAAAGAACCCCAGTACCGACTTTTGGCGTTTCCAAGGTGGTACATGTTGGTCGTAATCGTTACAGGCAATTGCCAGTTCAGGGGTTTGCACTGCAACGATGAGTTCGCCGATATTGTGCAATAAGCCGATAACAAAATACCGAGCACTGGTGCGGGTTTGCGTCATTTTTGCTAAGTGTTTAGCCACCAATGCAGCGTAGATACTTTGTAACCAGAAACGCTTTAAATCAATTACGTCGTTGCTGAAATGTTCAAACGCAGACCCAGCCGTCTCGGCCATCACCAAATTGTACAGGGCTTCACCGCCCACTACATTAACGGCTTTATTCATGTTATCCACTTGAGACTCAAAACGGAATAAGGCACTGTTGGCCAACTTCAGAAGCTTAGAGCTAAGGGCTGGGTCGGTAGACACAAGTCTCGCGATATCGTCCGTGCTGGCATTGTTGCTGTCTAGCAGCGTGCGAATTTGTACACAAATTTTAGGTAAGGCGAATGACTCAGTAGCACGGGTTGCGTATTCATCAGCAGAAAACATAAGCTAGCCCTTTGATTTTTTTATTATTAGTTGCTCAGTATAGCCCCCATTGTTGCAATATTGATATTGAACTAAAGGCGCTTTTACAGGCCAAAACGGAGTGTCTTCATTTAGGTCTTTTTTTATGTCCAATGCTCTACCTGTAGAATTGAGAAATCACTCCGGCGCTGTTCGCCTTGCTTTTGATGCTTTTGGTGAGCGCGAAAATCCTCCCATCATGTTGATTATGGGGCTAGGGGCTCAGCGGTTTTTTTGGGAAGATGGATTTTGTAAAATGCTCGCAGAACAAGGCTTTTGGGTGATCCGTTTCGATAATCGAGATGTGGGTGAGAGCACAGTACTAGCTGATAGGTTGCCTCCAAATTTATTGCAGTTGGCGGCAAGCGGATTGTTTGACGCAGCCGTTTCTACTCCATATTCATTAAAAGATATGGCAGACGATGTGGTTAGTTTGATGGCGCAACTGGGGATCACTAAAGCCCATATAGTGGGCGCATCAATGGGAGGAATGATCGCTCAGCTATTAGCCATACATCATCCGCAAAATGTTCTGAGCTTGACTTCTATTATGTCTAGTACGGGTAATAAAAACCTGTATAAGCCTGACAAAATGGTATTACTTAAGTTGCTGAAACCGATGTCTAAAAAGCGGGAAAAATGCATCGAAAGTGGTGTTGAATTTTGGCGATCACTGCATGGCCATTTTTATACCTTCGACTTACTACGTACTGAAAGTCTAGTGCGACGAGCTTATGAAATAGGGGTTAGCACGGATGGGGTACTACGCCAGTTTGCCGCTATTTTGACTGCTAAGGATCGCACCAGCGGCCTGAATCGTTTATCTGTGCCAACATTGGTTATTCACGGCGAGGATGACCCCTTGCTTCCGGTGAGTAATGGTCACGCAACCGCGAGCGCAATTTATAACGCGATATTAAAAATTTATGCAGGAATGGGGCATACCTTGCCCATTGAATTGTGGCGGTCTATCGTCAGCGATATAGCAAACATGGCGCACCGTGCAGATTTAAGCGAGGATTGCGAGCGACTACGGGCCGCGGTTTAGTCCAGTAAGTCGCCCTGGATAGGGGGGGCAGGGGGCTGCGCATCTTGGTTACGCTTACGCGCAAAAGCACGCTTTTTACGCAAGGCACAAGCCTTCACAATTTTACTTTTCACCTGGTCGTCTAAGTTCACCCAATGCAAACGTTCTTCTCTGGAGCGATAACAGCCTAAGCAATATCCACGCGGGCCTGCTTGGCAAACGCCAATACAAGGACTTTCAATGTGGAATATTTCAAGTTGCTGCAACAGGACGTTCCTATTTGAGGGATAACATAAAGTTTACGTCGAGCGAGGGACAATTGGTACTGTTTAGGTGACAGATACCGGTTGGCAAGATACTAGAAAGCCAACTAGGGTGCGAAACCCTAGTTGGCTTTTTTAAAGCAAATTGTTTAAATCTGTGGTGTTTGCTCTACCAGATTTTCACACGATCTTCTGGTTTCAGATACATATTGTCGCCTTCTTTCACGTCAAACGCTTTATAAAATGCATCCACATTGCCAACGATACCGTTTACTCGGTACTCACCAGGTGAATGGGGGTCACTAAGCAAACGTGCGCGAAGAGCATCTTCACGCATCTTGCTGCGCCACACTTGCGCGTAACCCATAAAGAAACGTTGATCGCCCGTTAAGCCATCAATTACCTTGCCCTCTTTTTCACCTAATGACATGTGGTATGCCTTGTAACCTATGGTTACACCGGCTAAATCACCAATGTTTTCGCCAAGGGTCAACTCGCCGTTAACGTTTTGACCAGGGATTGGCTCAAAAGCATCAAATTGGGCAACAAGTTTTTTGCCAAGCACATCGAAAGCGGCGCGATCTTCGTCGCTCCACCAACTACGTAGATTGCCTTCGCCATCGTACTTTGAGCCTTGATCATCAAAGCCATGGCCGATTTCGTGACCTATGACTGCACCAATAGCGCCATAGTTGACGGCATCATCAGCGGTCATATCAAAAAATGGTGATTGCAAAATACCCGCTGGAAAGACGATCTCGTTACGCACTGGGCTGTAGTAAGCGTTAATTGTTTGCGGTGTCATGCCCCAATCAGCTTTATCGACAGGTTTGCCAATTTTGGCTACATCTACTGCGTGATCGAATTCGAAATAACGCAGATAGTTGCCCACCAAGTCGTCTGCGGCAATGGCTAAATCATCGTAATTCAACCATTTATCTGGATATCCGATTTTAGGCGTAAATTTCGCGAGTTTTTCACGTGCTGCTTTCTTAGTCTCGGGCGTCATCCACTCGAGCTGATCAATGCTTTCTCCGTATGCTTTGGTCAAGTTTTTAACTAACTCATCCATTTTTGCTTTCGCTTCAGGAGTAAAGTGACGCTCAACATATTGCTGGCCTAATACTTCACCTAACACACCACTGGTTGCGGCGACAGCGCGTTTCCAACGAGGTTGCTGCTCTGGTATACCATTGAGAGTTTTCGAGTGAAAATCAAAATGCAGGTTTACCAACTCTTCATCTAAACGCGTGGCATAGGCATCGATCAAATTGTAAGTGAGGTAGTTCTTCCAAACTTGTACGTCATGGTTAGTGTATATTTCGCCTACGGCTTCAAAATAAGGCATATTACGCACGATGACTTCATCTACACTGCCGATACCACTTGCATCAGCATAAGCCTGCCAGTCAAAGCTACTGCCCATTAGGCTGATTACTTCTTGCGTGCTGCGTTTGTTGTAATTTTTTTCTGCGTCGCGGCTTTCTACGCGCGAGATATGCTTGGAGGCAATGTCTTTTTCTAAATCCATCAACTCTGAAGCGGCTTGAACAGGGTTACTTACGCCAGCTTTTTCTAGTAGAGCTGCCATGTATGTTTGTGTTGCATTACGAAAGTTAACGAATTTTTCTTCGTCTTTACTGTAATAGTCACGATCAGGCAAGGTCAAGCCGCCTTGCACTAAGTACATACCAACAACTTCAGGCTTTTTGGCATCAGGTGACACATAGAAATTGAAGATCCCGCCAATACCTTTGGTGTAAAGCTCGCCAAATTTAGCCGATATTTGCTTCATATCACTGATATCGTTAATACTGTCAAGCTCAGCTTCAAGTGGTGAGAGGCCTAACGAGTTGGCTAATTCAACGTTCATGTAACTATTATACATGTCGCCTAATTTTTGCGTATTTGTGCCTTTCTCGGCGTTGCTGTCAGCAGCTTCTTGGATAATGGTTTTAAGATGATCTTGGGTATCATCATATAACACGTTAAATACACCGTAGTTTGACTTGTCGCCAGGGATTTCTGTGGTTTCAAGCCATGCACCATTCACATGGCGAAATAAATCATCTTGAGGGCGAACGGTTTTATCAATTGCTGTTAAGTCTATACCTGATAATTCAGGGGCCTTTTGCTCGGCGACTTTTGTGGTGTCTTGCTTTGTTTCTGACTCTTTTTCAGGGCTAGGACTACAGGCGCTCAAACCCAATGCAATGCATACGCTCATTGCCACTAAAGATAGCTTTTTCATATTTTTCCTTGTGAAGTGATGTTACACCATTATGCCTAAAGTTCGTGATACGTCACGAGAACGGGCAGTGCACTCACTTTTATTCTGTCGTTTAGGCAGCGAGCAGTCTAATGTCAACGAACGAGAAGTGCAAAATCCTTAACTCCAAGAATCGTATAATAAGTGTGAAAATTTGTAACATCCTATATTTAGCTGAATTTTAGGTAATTTCAGCGCATTTCACGCTATAAAGGTTATTCGGCGAGTCTTCGCCGTTGGAGGTCAGACCGCATGTTGGGAGAAATAAAAAAGGGCCCTGAGGCCCTTTTTAAAATTTAACGTGCAAGCGGTTAAGTGTTACTTACTTTTTCTTTTTCGCTTTCGGGTTAGGCAAATCTGTAATGCTACCTTCGTACATTTCAGCGGCCAGACCAATAGACTCATTCAAGGTAGGGTGAGCATGGATAGTCAATGCGATATCTTCAGCATCTGCACCCATCTCGATCGCAAGGCCGATTTCGCCTAGCATTTCCCCTGCGTTGGTACCCACAATGGCGCCACCGATAATACGGTGAGTGTCTTTATCGAAAATAAGCTTAGTCATTCCGTTGGTCGCAGCAGAAGCGATTGCTCGACCAGAAGCTGCCCAAGGGAAGTTAGCTGTTTCAAAGCTTATGCCTTGCTCTTTTGCTTCTTTTTCAGTTAAACCAACCCAAGCCATTTCTGGCTCAGTGTAGGCAACAGAAGGAATGCATTTCGGGTCAAAGTAATGCTTCATACCAGAGATAACTTCTGCAGCTACATGGCCTTCATGTACGGCTTTGTGAGCAAGCATAGGTTGACCTACTAGGTCACCGATAGCAAAAATGCTGCTAACGTTGGTACGCATTTGCTTATCAACATTGATAAACCCGCGCTCATCAACGGTTACGCCAGCTTTGTCAGCGTCAACTAACTTACCGTTAGGACGACGACCAACAGCCACCAATACTTTGTCGTATTTAACCGGTTCTGCCGGTGCTTGTTTACCTTCAAACGTGACATACAAACCGTCATCTTTTGCTTCAACCGCAGTCACTTTGGTTTCAAGCATGATGTTGAATTTGTCTTTAACGGTCTTTTGATAAATCTTAACGATGTCTTTATCAGCTGCTGGCACCAATTGATCCAAGAACTCAACCACGTCAATTTGTGAACCTAACGCACTGTAAACCGTACCCATTTCAAGACCGATGATACCACCGCCTAAAACTAGCATTTTACCAGGGATGTCTTTCATCTCTAGGGCGCCAGTTGAGTCGATCACCCGAGGGTCATCTTGAGGGATAAAAGGCAAACTAACAGGCTCAGAGCCGGCTGCAATAATAGCGTTATCAAAAGAAATTGTGGTCGTGCCATCTTCGCCTTTCACTTCAAGGGTGTTACTGCCTGTGAATTTGCCGTAACCTTGCACGTGTTTGACTTTACGCATTTTAGACATACCAGCAAGACCGCCAGTGAGTTTGTCAACTACACTGTCTTTCCAGTCACGAATTTTGTCTAAATCAAATTTTGGCGCGCCAAAATCGACACCATGAGCAGATAATGCTTTGGCTTCTTCGATTACTTTTGCTACATGCAGTAACGCCTTAGATGGGATGCAACCTACGTTTAAGCACACACCACCCAGCTTGCTGTTTACGTCAACAATTACTGTTTCGATTCCTAAGTCAGCAGCACGGAAAGCTGCGGAATAACCACCAGGGCCCGCACCAAGCACTACCAACTGAGTTTTAATTTCACTCATTTTGACCTCAATCTATTGATTTTCTTCCAGACTCCGGGAAATTCTACCTAGCCGATGTCTGGTTAGCAAAGAAAAGGCGATAACTTTTTGTACATTATCGCCTAGCTGTTCGTTACAGTAACATTTCGCGCAAGTCACCTAGGACTTTGCCCAAGTGTACAGCGAAGCGTGCGGCAACTGCGCCATCAATGACTCGGTGATCGTAAGACAAAGATAAAGGCAACATTAGCCTTGGTTCGAAGTCTTTACCGTTCCATTTCGGCTTCATTTCACTTTTAGACACACCTAATATGGCGACATCTGGCGCATTTACAATAGGAGTAAACGCGGTTCCGCCAATTCCGCCTAGGCTAGAAATGGTGAAACAACTGCCTTGCATGTCAGCCGCCTTAAGTTTGCCGTCTCGCGCCTTGATGCTGATTTCCATCAATTCTCTCGATAGCTCGTAAATGCCTTTCTTATCAACATCACGTACCACAGGTACCACCAAACCGTTTGGTGTTTCCACCGCAATACCCACGTGGAAATACTTCTTCTGGATCAAGCTCTCACCTGACTCAGACAAAGAAGAATTAAACACAGGGTACGCTTGAAGAGCATCCGCTACGGCTTTCATCATGAAAACCAACGGCGTTATTTTAAAGCCAAGCTTTTTCTTTTCAGCAACCACATTTTGTTGTTTGCGGAATGCTTCTAAGTCTGTGATATCAGCTTCTTCAAACTGGGTGACGTGTGGGATAGTGACCCAATTACGATGTAAGTTCGGGCCAGAAATCTTCTGGATACGGGTCAATGGAATTTCTTCTACTTCGCCGAATTTGCTGAAATCCACTTTAGGTGGCGCAAGTACTTGTAAACCGCCACCGCCAGCGTTAACCGAAGACCCTGAGGTCATCTTAGGACGAGACAATTCATACTTAACGTAAGATTGAACATCTTCTTTTAACACACGGTTTTTAGGGCCAGTGCCTTTGACTTGAGTTAAATCAACTCCAAATTCACGAGCAACACGACGTACCGAAGGTGACGCATGTACTTTCCCTGCTTTGCCGCGCTCACCCGCAGACGGGTGGTGAGGCACAGGTGCTGATTTAGGGGCCTGTTGCGCAGGCGCCGATGTTTGTGCTGCTTGTGGCTCAGGTGCAGCCTTTGGCGCTGCCTTCACAGCGCTACCAGCAACTTCAAGCAAGAGCACGACTGAGCCTTCAGAAACCTTATCGCCCACATTGATCTTAAGCTCCTTTACAACACCGGCTTTAGGGGCCGGGACGTCCATGGTCGCTTTGTCTGTTTCAAGGGTGATCAAACCGGTTTCTTCTTCGATTTTATCGCCCACAGCAACTAAGACTTCAATGACATCAACGTCGGTGTCGCCACCGATATCCGGTACGGTCACTTCAATTGTTTCAGGCTCGCCAGATGCTTGTTCTTCTTGCGCTGCAGGGGCACTTTCGGCTTGAGTCTGCTCTTGGGCAGGTGCTGCTTGTGCTTGAGGTGCGGAGTCAGCTTGCGCTGGCGCACTGCCTGCGACTTCTAGCAAAATCACCAACGAGCCTTCAGATACTTTATCACCAGTACTTAGCTTCACTTCTTTCACAACACCGGCTTTAGGTGAAGGAACGTCCATGGTGGCTTTGTCTGTTTCAAGGGTGACAAGGCCTGTTTCTTCTTCGATGCTATCGCCGGCGGCGACAAGAATTTCAATGACCTCAACATCGGTGTCACCACCGATGTCGGGTACGGTCACTTCAATCACTTGTGCTGCTGAAGAAGCCGCTGGTGCTTCTTCTTTCGCAGGGCTGGCAGTTTCAGTCTTGGCAGGCTCAGGGGCTTGTTCTTGAGGTTCTTCAGCTGCGGGTGCGCTAACACCACTAGACATTTTCATGATTAGTTGGTCTTGGCTGATTTTGTCACCGACCTTGACCGAAATATCACTGATTTTACCAGCGAAAGGGGCAGGGATATCCATGCTCGCTTTATCGCTTTCTACCGTGATAAGGGATGCTTCTGCGTCAACGTCGTCGCCAACAGCAACAAGTACTTCAATGACTTCTACTTCGTCGCCACCAACATCGGGTACCAATACATCTTTTATATCTGACATTTTGATTTAATCCTCAATGGTTATGCGTAAAGCGGGTTAATTTTATTTTGATCAATGCCATATTCTGAAATTGCATCTACCAATACTTTCTTATCGATGTTACCCGCTGTAACCAATTCACGAAGGGCAGCAATAACCACGAACTTAGCATCTACTTCAAAATGATGACGCAAGTTAGCGCGGCTGTCTGAGCGGCCAAAACCATCTGTGCCTAGTACTTTGTATTGACCAGGAACAAACGCACGTACTTGGTCTACGTAACTCTTCATGTAATCTGTTGCTGCAATGGTCGGGCCATCAAAGCCGTCCTTTAAGACTGTTGTGATGTAAGGAACGCGTTGCTCTTTTTCTGGATTTAACAAGTTAAAGTGTTCGCAATCTATACCGTCGCGACCTAACTCATTGAACGAGGTCACGCTATAAACTTCTGATGCAACAGAGTATTTGTCATGCAATATCTTAGCGGCTTCACGCACTTGCTCTAAGATAGTGCCAGAGCCAAGCAGTTTTACCTTGGTCTTGTTGCTGGCGTTACCTTGATGCTCAAGTTTGTAAATACCTTTGACGATACCTTCACTAACGTTCTCAGGCATAGCTGGTTGAACGTAGTTTTCATTCATTACGGTCAGGTAATAGAACACGTTCTCTTGCTCTTCAAACATGCGACGCATACCGTCTTGAACGATAACGGCTATTTCGTAACCATAGGTTGGGTCATAAGAAACACAGTTAGGAATTAAGCCCGCTTGAATATGGCTGTGACCATCTTGGTGTTGCAAACCTTCGCCGTTAAGGGTTGTTCTACCCGCAGTACCACCCACTAAGAAACCACGTGTTTGACTGTCACCCGCTGCCCACGCCATGTCACCAACACGTTGGAAACCGAACATTGAGTAGTAGATATAAACAGGGATCATAGGCAGATCGTTGGTCGAATATGACGTGCCAGCTGCAACAAACGAGGCCATTGCGCCTAGCTCGTTAATACCTTCTTGTAGTACCTGGCCTTTTTCGTCTTCACGATAATAAGCCACTTGGTCTTTATCTTGAGGAACGTATTTTTGACCGCCGTTTGAGTAAATGCCGACTTGACGGAATAAGCCTTCCATACCAAACGTACGCGCTTCATCAGGAATGATTGGCACGACGCGAGAACCGACCTTTTTATCTTTCAACATAACGGTTAATACGCGAACGAAGGCCATAGTGGTCGAGATTTCACGATCACCGGATCCTTTAGTAATAGCTTCAAACGCTTTAAGAGGCGGAGCAGGCAAGTCTTCAGTGCTCTTTGCGAGGCGCACTGGCATATAACCATGGAGTGACTCACGACGAGCACGCATGTATTTCATTTCCTCGCTGTCTTCAGCAAATTTGAAATACGGCAAGCTGGCAATATCTTCATCAGCGACAGGAATATTAAAACGGTCACGGTATTCACGTACTGAATCTACGTCCATTTTCTTCACGTTGTGAGCGATATTTTTACCTTCGCCTGCTGAGCCCATGCCGTAACCTTTCACGGTTTTGGCGAGAATAACCTGTGGGCGACCTTTGGTTTCAGTTGCGCGCTTGTATGCTGCGTAAACTTTAACCGGATCGTGACCACCACGGTTCAAGCGCCAAATGTCATCGTCTGACATGTTTGACACCATTTCTTTTAGCTCAGGGTATTTGCCAAAGAAGTTCTCACGAGTGTAAGCACCGCCTTTCGCTTTGTAGTTCTGGTATTCGCCATCAACTGTTTCATTCATAACGTCAAGCAACTTGCCTGATGAATCGCGAGCCAATAGTGGATCCCAGTAGCGACCCCAAATCACTTTCAATACTTCCCAGCCTGCGCCGCGGAACGTACCTTCTAGTTCCTGGATAATCTTGCCATTACCACGAACCGGGCCATCTAGGCGCTGTAGGTTACAGTTGATAACAAACGTTAGGTTATCTAGGCCTTCGCGTGATGCAAGACCGATAGCGCCCAAGCTTTCTGGCTCGTCTACTTCACCGTCACCCATAAAGCACCATACGCGTTGGTCTGAACAGTCTTTCAGGCCTCGGCTGGTTAGGTATTTCAAGAAACGTGCTAAGTAAATCGCCTGCATCGGACCTAAGCCCATAGATACAGTAGGGAACTGCCAGAAATCAGGCATTAATTTGGGGTGCGGGTAAGATGAAACACCTTTACCGTCTACTTCCTGACGGAAGCCGTCAAGTTGGTCTTCGCTCAAACGCCCCTCAATGAAAGCACGTGAGTAAATACCAGGTGATACGTGACCTTGTACGAACAAGTAATCACCGCCATCTTTCTCGTTAGGTGCACGGAAAAAATGGTTAAAACCGACATCGTACAACATAGCTGAAGAGGCGAAACTTGAAATATGGCCGCCAAGCTCTAAGTCTTTTTTAGAGCCGCGAAGCACCATCATCATCGCATTCCAGCGAATGGCTCTGCGGATGTTGGCTTCAATGGTTTGGTCACCCGGCATAGTTGGCTCTTGGCCTGCAGGGATCGTATTGATATATGCTGTGGTCGCATCATAAGGCAAATACGCACCATTGCGACGGGCTTTTTCTACTAAGCTTTCTAGCAAATAATGCGCACGGTCAATGCCTTCTTCTTCTAATACTGCGTCTAAAGCATCTAACCATTCTTGCGTTTCTTGTGGATCCACATCCGGATGCATCATATCAGCCATGGTGCTCTCCTATATTTAAAGTTGTTTATCAAATTTACTTTTATTTCAGTAGCACTTATGTAGTGCATACTGGTTATAAAAGCGATTCATTGTTTACTTAAAACGACTACTCTTTTACTTCTATTCTTCGCAACGCTCTTTGCATACGCATGTCTTGACGATTAATATCTAACAAGGTTTTTTCTATGTATCCAAGATGTTCGTTACTTGCCTCGCGAGCCAATTCAGGGTCGCGTTTAATAATGGCCTGTACAATATTTTTACGTTGTGAATTAATCATCAGCTGAGCGTCAGGGTAGGCAGATAAAAAAACTAAATTTCGATAAATATTATCTTTCAAAAGGGCTTCGAAGCTGCGCATGACATGTAATAACACCACGTTATGGGCTGCAATAGCCATTGTCAGATAAAATTCAACCAATGCTTCGGCTTCTTTATTGTGATCACTTTGCTGCGTTGCACTGGGTAAATTTGACAGTGCATTTTGCAAGGCATCGTAATCACTCTGCTGTCCTCGCAGCGCAGCGTAATAAGCTGCCATTCCTTCGAGTGCGTGGCGAAATTCCAGTAAATCAAATTGAGTTTCAGGCCGGGTAGTTAACAAGGCCATTAACGGGTCGGTGAGCAACGTGTTCATCCGACGTTTTACAAATGTTCCGCCGCCTTGCTTGCGTTCAACTAATCCTTTGGCTTCCAATTTCTGTATTGCTTCACGAACGGAAGGGCGCGACACCGCAAACTTTAATGCCAGCTCACGTTCAGACGGCATTTTTTGTCCAGAAAGAAAAGTGCCGTCAATTAACATGGATTCAATTCGCTCCATTATTTCATCGGACAATTTTTTTGTACGAACATGCTGCATGTCGTGTAACCACTCCTGTCTTTTAAAATTGCATGCTTGGGACGAAAACCTGCAAATTGGACAATTGGTAAGACCAATTAACCCAATAGCTTAGAGCAGTATCGCCATTGGGTAAATGTCTAATTGTTTAAAAGGAGCTGAATAAAGTAAAAAAAAGTGAACAGATAACCCAAATCGCGGGAGATTTAGGGGATTTAGTCCGACTGGTCTGAGGTGCTAACTAAGCCAGCCTCCAAGGGTTAATCCAGCGATAACGGCCATTAAGAACAGAATATTTCGTTTTGCTAGCTTGACGAGGGTGCAAGGTTCTTCAGTGCAATTGCGTTCATCAGGCTCAATCTCTTCTGCTGCTCTTGACACATCCACCAGCAATTTCTTAGCGGAAATACTCGGCGTGAGAAAGTGACCCAGCCAAATGGGTAGTGCACGAGAGAAATGCCCGACAAGCAAAAAGCCTAAAGACGTAATGCGTACAGGCAACCAGTCAAGAACATGCATGAGTTTATTAGCGGTTTTATTCTCAAAGGCCATTTGAGATTGCATCGCACGCGCCAATACGTAAAAAACCGCACCCGGTGCGCCAAGTAGCACAAAGAATAAAATGACAGCGGCATAGTGACGATAATTTTGCCAAACTAAATTTTGCCCGAATGTGGCTGGGATGTGTTCGCTCTCACAGATTTGGTCTTCATATAAGCTACAAGCTTCCATGTCACCGCGATTAGCGGCTTGTAGATAACACTTATAGGTTGCACGAACGCTAGGGCAGCCCATGCACACCATGAGTAAGGCCGTGCTTATGATAAAAGCGATAATCTGACCAACAGCAAATGCCATAAAACAAAAAATAATCACAGGGGGAATAACAATCGCTATCAGTAAAAATAGTAATGAGGTGTCACTCGTTAACCGTTCACGCTTTTGCCACGCGGCTAAGTATTTAACGCTATAGAAATCGGCCTGCCAGTATTTGGACTTAGTGGTAACGCGCTCCACAAACAGCACTAGTAATAAACTGATCAAGGTCATGTCTTATTCCTCATTTTTATCGTTTTTATCGTTATTTTTATATTTTATTAAAAGCACAAACCTTGTCTTAAGCGTTGCCAGTTGAATGAGCTTCCTGGGTCTGTTTTTCGGCCTGGGGCAATATCATTATGCCCTACTATTCGGCCAAGTGTGATTTTTGGGTAAGCCAGCATGATAGCCTGGGCGAGTTGCTCTAATGCGTCGTATTGCTTTGTCGTATAGTCCCTATCGTCAGTTCCCTCAAGCTCAATGCCGATGGAATAGTCATTGCAGCGCTCACGTCCTTGAAAACTGGATACGCCGGCGTGCCAAGCTCGTTCATTAAAGGGCACAAATTGTATGACTTCACCGTCACGCTTAATCACGCAATGGGCTGACACGCGTATTTGGTGGATCTCTTTAAAGAAAGGGTGTGCAGTTGGGTTCAGTTTGCCAACAAAGAAGTCCTCAATATAGCTATTGTCGAACTGATTTGGCGGCAGCGATATATTGTGAATAACCAAAACGGAGATATCTTGTGGGTCAGGGCGTTCATCTTTGTGAGTCGTTGTGATGTGCCGCGCTTGCATGACGCTATGCTGCTTGATGATTAATCGAGTGGAAATATCAGATGGTGGTAATGAGGACAACACAGCAACCCTGTTAAATCTCAGTGAGGTTGGTATTATTTAACGTCACAGGATAAAAGTCGAATTGAATATGCCAAAAGATGGGCCATCGCAGGCCGCACAGACTGAACAGAGCCCGATGGGTAAATGGATGCTAATACTGGCTTGGGCCGCAGGGTTGGGGCTTTTGACCTTGTTGTTTCATAAACAGCTTGCCCAGCAACTCAATCCTAATACGATGCCGCAAAGCCAAACCCGAGGTGAGCGTATCGAGGTACAACTACAGCAAAATCGCTACGGGCATTACGTTACCAGTGGTTTAATCAATGCTCAGCCAGTTGTATTTATGCTGGACACAGGCGCGACTAATGTCTCAATCCCCAGCGCGCTGGGCCCGTCACTTGGGTTAATGCCTGGTCGTCAAGCTTGGGTGCAAACAGCCAATGGGCGTTTGCGCGTCTCGCAAACCAGTATTGATGAACTGCAAATAGGCGGTATTGTTTTGCGCAATGTCACGGCGCATTTGAATCCCGGTATGATGGGCAACGAGATATTGCTTGGGATGAGCGCCTTGAAACAAGTAGAATTCGCGCAAAGAGGCGACCAACTAATACTGCGAAGCGATTAATGCTTTGCTCATCGTTAAATTTTCTTATTCATAAATAAAGAGTCAACATGTTACAACACGCAATTCAAGAGGCCGTTAAGGCTGCATTACTCGAAGATTTAGGCGGTCCAGAGTGCACCGTGGGCGATATTACTGCCAACCTCATCCCTGAACCCCAGCAAATCGTGGTGAACATTATCACCCGTGAAGATTGCGTGATAGCGGGTAAGGAATGGGTGAATGCGACATTCAGGCAGTTAGACGACAGTATCGACATCAGTTGGCATGTAGAGGATGCACAGCACGTCAAAGCAGATACCATATTGTGTCAGATTAGCGGTAACGCCCGGGTGATTTTAACCGGCGAGCGAACCGCTTTAAACTTCTTACAGACCTTGTCTGGCACTGCCACGGTTGTGGCTGATTATGTACAGGCTTTAGGTGACAGTAACACTAAGCTGCTAGATACCCGCAAAACCCTTCCAGGCATGCGCCTAGCGCAAAAATATGCGGTGACCTGTGGCGGCGGCAAAAACCATCGTATCGGTTTGTTTGATGCGTATTTGATTAAAGAGAACCATATTTTGGCCTGTGGCTCTATCGCTAACGCCATAGGAAAAGCGCGTGAAATGCACCCAGATATTCCTGTTGAGGTTGAAGTAGAAAACCTAGAGGAACTCAAACAGGCATTAGATGCGAAAGCCGATATTATTATGCTGGATAATTTCTCAATACAGGATACGCGAGAAGCGGTTGCGTTGACCCAAGGTGCGAGTAAATTGGAGGTGTCCGGTAATATCACCAAAGAGCGTATTGCTGAACTTGCACAAGTGGGAGTGGATTACATTTCAAGTGGTGCACTCACCAAACATGTGCAAGCCATTGATCTATCATTGCGCGTGGTCGGTTAATTTTTGATACCGCCTTGTTTTTCAATAGGATTAGGTTGGTGATGAGTTAAGTCACTAATTTCATAAACCTAGGTATAGCCCCGCATACTTGTCAGTTGGTCGGGGCGTTCTATACTGAACTGGAATTAACAACACGCCTTGTTACAAAATCGTGACTAGGGCCTAACTTACAAAACATGCACCGAGCAAGTGCAGGAGAGCTCCATGAACACAACTGACAACAATACAGTCGCGACAAAAAAACAAAGCGGTTTTACCTTAATCGAATTAATGATCGTGGTGGCCATCATCGGCATCTTAGCCATGATTGCCTTACCTGCCTATCAAACTTACACCGCAAAAGCCGGTTTCAGTGAAGTGGTATCAGCAGCTGGTCCAGCGAAAAAAGCAGTAGAGATTTGTGTGCAAACCGGTATTCCTGCGGACTGCACAGATATAACGGTTCAAGCTGGTTGGACTAACGCTGAGCTAGTAGACACCATAGCTATAACAGGAGATGCAGCAGCCTATATTATTACTGTTACGCCTGACGCGGGCGTGCAATCAGGTGTTACGGCACTTGAAACTTATGTGTTAACAGGCACAGTGGCCAACGGCGCAGTGAACTGGGCTACAACAGGTGGCTGTACTGACGCTAATTTATGTTAATTAGCTAATAAAACGAATTTTTGCCCAGCCTCTTGCTGGGCTTTTTCATTTAAGAGAGTGCCCTATGCCAAAAGCCACCACTACCTTTGTATGGAGCGGAGCCAACCGTAAAGGTCAAACTGTAAAAGGGGAGATCAGTGCGGTATCGGTATTAGAGGCAAAAAACCTGTTACGTCGCCAAGGCGTATCGGCTAAGAAAGTCAAAAAGCTCTCAAAGCCTTTCTTCGGTGCTCAGAAAATCAAACCCGTGGACATCAGTATTATCTCTCGGCAAATCGCTACTATGTTAAGTGCCGGGGTCACTTTGATCCAAACCATAGATATGATAGCGGGTGGGCATAACAACCCGAATATGCGCAAAATGCTCGGTGAAATAGGCGGCGAAGTAAAAGCCGGAAACCCTTTTTCAAGTGCGCTGCGCAAACATCCAGAGCAATTTGATGATTTGTATTGTGATTTAGTGTCGACTGGGGAGCAATCGGGTGCCCTTGAAACCATTTATGACAGGATCGCCACGTACAAAGAAAAGGCTGAAGCGTTAAAATCGAAGATTAAAAAAGCGATGTTTTATCCGGTAGCCGTTATTGTCGTGGCCTTTATTGTCACCACCATATTGCTCATATTCGTGGTGCCGCAATTTGAAGAAATCTTCAGCAGTTTTGGTGCTGAGTTGCCGGCGTTTACTCAGTTTGTGTTAGCTATTTCCCGCTTTTTGCAAGATTACGGTCTTTTTGTGGGGGCGGGCTTAGTGGTAGCGAGTATTTTATTCAGTAAGACTTATAAAAAATCAAAACGATTACGGGACAACCTAGACGGCAAAATGCTTAAAATACCTGTGATTGGTGAAATATTAAAGAAAGCCGCGGTGGCGCGCTTTAGTCGCACCTTGGCCACGACTTTTGCTGCTGGCGTCCCCTTAATTGGCGCCCTTGATTCTGCTGCGGGAGCGTCGGGTAATGCGGTGTTTCGGGATGCTATTTTATTCGTCAAAAAAGAGGTGGCTGGCGGTACGCAAATGAACACGGCCATGCGCGCCACGGCTGTATTTCCTGATATGGTGACGCAAATGGTTGCTATTGGTGAAGAGGCCGGCGCAGTAGATGATATGCTGAGTAAAATCGCGACGATATACGAGGCAGAAGTCGATGATATGGTCGATGGCCTAACCAGTTTACTAGAGCCTATGATAATGGCCGTGCTCGGGGTGGTGATTGGTGGGTTAATTGTTGCCATGTATTTACCGATATTCGAAATGGGCAATGTGGTTTAAGGATTAAAAAGGCTGCAACAGCTGTACAATCTACCCTGAGGCCTAGTTTCGTCTTGCCTTTTCTGGCAAGCTAGCGGCCATTAATCGCCTTTAAAAGCTTCTGTATAATGGATGCAATTTTTCAGCTGATGGCTGACTCTCTCATTTTTTTCCTCGGTTTTGTTTTTATCATTAGCTTGATGATAGGCAGCTTCTTGAATGTGGTTATTTATCGCTTACCCATTATGATGGAGCGCAGCTGGAAAGCGGATTTTCACGCGCATTTTGATACTGACACAGCGCTCGAAAATACGTCTAGCAACACACCTACTGAGCCTGCCAATTTTAACCTTGTGAAACCCGATTCAACCTGTCCAAACTGCCAGCATAAAATTCGTGCGTGGGAAAATATCCCGGTGCTAAGTTGGTTGTTGCTCAAAGGGAAGTGCAGCCAATGCCATACCGCTATTTCAGTTCGCTACCCTCTTGTTGAGCTAGGCACTGCACTTTGCTCTGTATGGATAGCCTGGCATTTTGGTTATTCTTGGTCAGCGCTGGCAGGCGTAGTGCTGACTTGGGGTTTGGTTGCGCTGATTTTTATCGATATTGACACCATGTTATTGCCTGACCAGCTCACGCTACCGTTACTGTGGATGGGGTTACTGTTCAGTATTATTAACCCCGACGTGACAACCACAGATTCAATTATAGGCGCGACCGCAGGCTATTTAAGTCTTTGGTCTGTGTATTGGGCATTTAAGTTACTCACAGGTAAAGAAGGCATGGGGTATGGTGACTTCAAATTACTGGCTGCGCTTGGTGCTTGGTTGGGCTGGCAGTATTTACCTATCGTTATCTTAATGTCGTCATTGGTTGGCGCTGTTATTGGAGTAACCGTATTGACGATTCAAGGCAAGGACAAAGGTCAAGCAATTCCCTTTGGACCGTATTTGGCCATTGCTGGTTGGCTAACCTTGTTATACGGCGATTGGATTTCTGCCTATTACTGGCAGTGGGTTGGTATACGATGAGCAACATCATGATAAAAAGATACGAGAAAGCGCTATGAGTAACTATGTTGTTGGGATCAGCGGGGGTATTGGCAGCGGTAAAACTACTGTTACCAACGAGTTCGCCAAATTAGACGTTGATATTATTGATGCAGATGTTATTGCCAGAGATGTGGTTGCACCAGGAACCGAAGGTTTACGCGCCATTGTTGCTAAATTTGGCTCAGGGATTTTAGATCAAGGGCAATGCCTAAATCGGCGCGCGCTTCGGGAGATCATTTTCAGTGATGAGCAGGCTAAAACGTGGCTTAATGCATTACTGCACCCCCTAATTAGACAAGAAACCTTGCGCCAAACAATTGAAGCGACGTCAGCCTATTGTATGTTAAGCGTTCCCTTACTTGTTGAAAACGGTAGTTACAAAACTGTCGATAGGGTTTTGATCGTCGATGTGCCCGAGGAAATGCAATTGCAGCGAAGCATGGCGCGGGATAAAGCAGACGAGACTTTGATTAAATCGATTATGGCGTCTCAGGCAACTAGGCAACAACGGCTTGAGGTTGCTGATGACGTGATAGATAATAGTGGTAACGAAATCGCGCTGGTAAAACAGGTTGCTAATCTTCATCATAGCTACCTTAAGTACGTTGGCGCTATCGACCAGTCTTGATTTAAGCTGATTATCGACGTTATATAGCTGTGTCGATGCACTAAATCGAATGATAAACAAATTGGATTTTTTGATGTCCAACTGTTTACGCCTTTTTTCATACCCACATTCACATAACTTTGAGAGAGTAATGCCCCAAGCTATTTACGAATTTCCGCTCAATGAAAAGGTCAGAACTTATCTGCGCCTAGAGCAACTTTTTCAACAATTAAATCAAGTGAAAGAAGCCACCAAGAGTTGGCAATATATTCAGTTTCTATCTTCATTATTCACTTTGTTAGATTTACTTGAGCGTTTGGACCTTCGCACAGATGTGCTAAAAGATATTGAAATACAAGAAAAAAACCTTGTTCTATGGTCGCAACACCCCAACATTGATAACGACGCTTTACAGTCTGCTTTGCAGCAGATATTGCGTTTGCGTGAAGAGCTTAAAAGTGCCAAAAAATTCGGTTCAGATTTAAAAGAAGACCGCTTTCTTGCAGCGATACGTCAACGTTTTTCCATACCAGGAGGAACCTGCAGTTTCGACTTGCCGAGTCTACATTTTTGGCTGCAACAGCCTTTTGAGCGAATTCAAGGAGATATCAAAGGATGGATGTCTGACATTGATCTAATCGATCGCGGCTTACAAGTCATTCTGGCATTTTTGCGCGAACGAGGTCGATTTGTACCAATAGAAGCCGCGAAAGGCTTTTACCAAGGTATAGCAGATGATAAAAATGAACTCATCCGTGTTATCAGTGCAACTGATCAAGGTTATTACCCCATGTTAAGCGGTAATAAATATCGCTATGCGATCCGCTTTATGTTGTTCACACCGAACATGCAAGGCTCGACAACAGTGGACGAACAAGTGACGTGCAAGTTGGCCTGTTGTTGACCAACAATAGTTTACGATTTGAAAGAGGAACCGGTCATGAAGGTGAATTGTCCGTCATGTAAGACATCGGTCGAGTGGCATGAAAGTAGTCCATTTCGACCCTTTTGCAGTAAGAAGTGTCAGCTAATTGATTTAGGTGAATGGGCAGACGAACAAAAAGCGATACCCTGCGGCCCGTCAAAAGACGCAGAAACGTCACAATTACCTGATATAGAAGAGATTGAGGCGATGCTGAGTCAACAAGGAGACGACTTTTTCAAAGAGTGAGGTTCAAGGCAGGAATATACAGGCGAAGCCTCTGTCCTTAATCGAGTAATTAGATTTAGCTGATAGATTTTAATTGTTTTTTATGTTCGTGGTGGTGAGCTATAGTAGCTACATCAAATTGATTAACCCAATAACTAACTGGAGATATTATGTCTAATCCAAATTTTGCAGATAAAACAGGCCAACGTGTTCCTGATGTGACCTTCCCTGTACGTGTGAACGACGAATGGGAAAAGCGTACTACAGATGAAATATTCTCAGGAAAAACAGTAGTTGTGTTCTCTTTACCTGGCGCATTTACGCCGACCTGTTCATCTACTCACTTACCGCGTTACAACGAATTGGCGAAAGTTTTTAAAGCCAACGGTGTAGACGAAATAGTATGCGTTTCTGTAAACGATACGTTCGTGATGAACGCGTGGGCGCAAGACCAAGAAGCACAAAACATCAGCTTATTACCAGATGGTAACTGTGAATTTACTGACGGCATGGGCTTGCTTGTTGATAAAGCCGACCTTGGGTTTGGCAAACGCAGCTGGCGCTATTCTATGCTGGTAAAAGACGGTGTGGTAGACAAGATGTTCATCGAGCCGGACTTACCAGGTGACCCGTTTGAAGTTTCTGATGCTGATACCATGCTTGAGTATATTGCTCCAAATGCGGCTAAACCCGCTCCCGCGGCAATTTTCACTAAACCTGGTTGTCCGTTCTGTACCAAAGCAAAAGCCTTGTTAACAGAAAAAGGTTACGAGTTTGAAGAGCTCGTGATGGGCAAAGAAATCACTTTCACTGGTATGAAAGCTATCTCAGGTAAAGATACTTGGCCGCAGGTGTTCATCAATGGCCAGCACATCGGTGGAAGCGATGAATTGGCAGAGTTTTTTAATAAGTAAACTTATCGCAGCACAAATACCTTAAGGGCTAACCATGTTAGCCCTTTTTTGTGGGCGAGAAAAATGCCAGCCGTGGTAATCGATGGCACTGCCAGCTATGATAAGGCCAAAATTTATTGGACAGACACCTATTTTATGTCATTTAAGCGATTGGTATTTAAACCATTATTAACTCTCACTTTTATATTACTAAGTGCATCACAAGCTAACGCCACGGTGACTGTTGGTTTAGCCAAGTTTGATCAGCTTTATAAAAATCAACTAGGCCAGACTTTGCCATGCTCAACTCAGCCAGCGTATCGCCATAAGGTATGCTCCGAGTTGCTAAAAAATGAAGGTAACGCGCCGTTTGTTTTGCATCATGGTGACAAAACCCAAAAGGTGTTCGTGCTTTTTCATGGACTCAGTGATTCGCCTTTTTTCTTAACGACGATTGCTCAGTCGCTATACGATCAAGGCTACAACGTGTTGGTTGCTCTACTGCCTGGGCATGGTAAAAAAGAGGCCGATGCAGACATGCAAGATCCTGAATTGGCGGCGCGTTGGCATGATAATGTACAAAATATGATTGGCTTAGCACCAGAGTTTGGCACTGATTTATATATCGGCGGATTCTCTACTGGTGGCGCATTGGCTGCGCAATATGTACTTGAAAACCCAAATGAAGCAACAGGATTACTGCTATTTTCTGGGGCGTTAGCGCTAGATTCAAGTGTTGAAACCATGGCCAATATTTGGGGCATAAAGTGGTTAGCCAAAACGTTAGATGGTGATTATCAAAGCGTTGGGCCGAATCCTTTTAAGTACCCCAGTGTGGCGCGTTATTCGGCGTTTCAGTTAACGGACGTTATATTCTCAGTTCGCGACTTGATAGAACAACAAAAGCCGCTAGATATTGCTCTTTTTGCGGCGCACTCCGAGGCGGATAACACCACGCCCATTTCTGGCGTGAAAGACCTAATTGCATACAATAAAGGTGAGAGTATCTTATTTTCCATCGAAAAAGATTTGGATGTTTGCCACGCGGATTTGGTGGTAAATAATGAGCAAATCCAGCAAATGGACTTTGACGAAAGCCAAGTCACTGAAATTCTGCCTTGCAGTGTGCCAAAAGCTAACCAGATGCACCAAGAAATGCTTGCGGCCCTTAAAGCATTCATAAGCAAACATTAGCGAGTTGTAGGCCTTTTTGATAACAAGGCCTACAATACAACTCGATAGTTTTCGTGCACTTATGTTCCAATATCAGTGAACAAAATGATCCGCCGGCACACTGCGTATTAATCTAAGTACACGTCTTACTCGCGGATATCTTTTTATGTACACCTTATATGGCTCAGAAGTCTCACTCTATACTGGCAAAATTCGCGCCTATCTCAGGTTTAAACAATTGCCTTTTATGGAGGAGCTATCCACTGTTAAGGTGTATAAAGATATCATTCTCCCTGAGACAAAAGTGGCGTATATCCCTGTTGTAAAAACACCGCAAGGGCAATATTTACAAGATACCGCACGTATTATCGACCATTTAGAAGCGCAGCATAGCGAGCGCTCTATCATACCTACTGCACCCACACAGCACTTGGTCAGTGAGTTATTCGCGTTGTGGGGAGATGATTGGTTAGTGATCCCTGCTATGCATTATCGCTGGAATAAAAACAACTTTCCCTTTATTTATCAAGAGTTCGGGCGAGTTGTTGCGCCTAAAGCTCCAGGCTTCATAAGAGCATATTTTGGCAAAAAACTGGCTAAGAAGTTCAGTGGTTTTGTGCCGGTACTGGGAATCACACCTCATTCTATTCCCAGTATCGAAGCGTGGTATGAAAAAACAGTGTTGCATCATTTGAACGTGCATTTTGCCACGCATCAATACTTGCTCGGCTCTCGTCCATGCGTGGGAGATTTCGGGCTCATGGGCCCATTATATGCTCATTTATATCGCGACCCAGCCCCAGGTAAATTAATGAGAGAAATTGCACCGAATGTGGCTGCATGGGTGGAGCGAATGAACAAACCAGAGGTGGAGCTTGGTGAGTTCCTGCCAGATGATGACATTCCGAAAACCCTGTTGCCCCTGATCCAGAACATATTTGAAGAGCAATGGCCTGTACTTAGATGCACAGTTTCAGCACTCAGTGAATGGCGAGAGGCTAACCCTCATGAGCATTTTATTCCGCGCAGTGTTGGCCAGCATAGCTTTTCAATTAACCAAGTGTCTGAAAGCCGCGCGATATCAAGTTTTCATCAATACAAGTTGCAAAGAGTGCTAAACACATACCAACAGTTTAGCGCTTCGGAAAAAGAAAACGTCAGCGCTTTTTTAGCAAGTGTCAAAGCCGATAACTACCTGCAGATGACGGTGAAAGATAAGGTGATAATGGAGCATAATAAGTTGGTTTTTGCCCAAGACTAAGTTAGCTGTGCAAGTCTACTGATAGTCTATTGGGCTTGTATTTAGGTTGAGCCTTAAGCCTAAATCGCCTTAAACCGCTATAGTCCTAAGCCAATAGAGCCCTAAGCCAATAGAGCGTTACATCGGAATAGTTAATTCAAAGCGCACGCCGCCGTTGACACTGGTATGGCAATCGATTGTGCCTTTTAAAAACTTGACCACTAAGTTATAGCAAATATGCATGCCTAGGCCGTTATCACTATTTTTATCAGCAAGGCTGAAAAACGGTTTATATAGATTGCTAACGCTCGTTTGTTCCATACCCTGACCGTCATCAATGTAAACAATGTGCAAGCTTGGCCTTGAGTCGATATACGTGTTGCTCGCCTCAATGGTAATCTTTCCAGCCTGGTTTTCTGTATAAGCATGCTCCACCGAGTTGATAATTAGGTGGGTTAGTACTTGCCCAATTGCGCCGGCATGACAAACAACAGACAAATCGCTCGGTATATCCAAACATACTCTGTGGCGGGTGGTTTTTAATTTGGGTTTGAGCGATAGCAAGACTTCAGTCAAATAATGACAAAGATTGATTTCACGCTTACTGCGCTGGTGCTGGTCTTGCACCAATTGGGTGAAATTTTCCATAAGTTGATCAGCTCGCAACACATTGCGCTTGATGATAGTGAGCGCGGTGTGAGCGTCTTGATGAAACTGCTTTAGCTCAGATTTTTTCAGTGAGTTGTTTGCTAATTTCTGCCCACAACGCTCATTGAATGTTTCCAGATGAGATGCGGCCGTCAAAGCAGCGCCTAAAGGGGTGTTCATTTCGTGAGCGAGGCTCGAAAGCATAGTGGTCAAAGCAGTAGCGTTCTCCATTTCGACGAGTTGCTCTTGAACACGATCCCGTTGATACAGCGCTTTTTGCAACACGAGCTTTGATTCATCTATCTCTTGTTGTTGTTGAGCAATTTGTATGGATTGGTGTTTTTTAAGTGAGCGTAACTGGCGTGTATTCGCTTCATTGTGCATCACCTGACAAAGAGCAGAGCAGAGTATATCGATACGCGCTTGTTGCATTTTCGACACTGTTGTATTGACAAGATTAAATGCACTTACCACAGCGAGGAGCTCATTTGAATGGGTGACAACTGGAAGGGCAATGCAATTATCGATTGCTAGCTTCTGTGTATCCTGATGCAAGGCTACCCAATTCGCATCAGCACTGATATTAGCGATGAATTCTGTCTGCAAGTGAGTCAACACACTGTGAGGCAAGCTTTTTGATTGAGTTCCATTTAGGGCTAACATGGCATTTAATAACGCATCAGGTGTGGCCAAGTTTAACGCTACAGACACGCTGTTATTCAGCTCTGTGTGCCACAGAACTAGATATTGGCTGTTTAAGGTTTCTTTGAGTAATGTCGCGAGAGTATGAACAGCACTTGCTGTGTCACCAAGCAGCGCTGCCAGTACATCGGACTTAAAGTTATCAATGCTAGGCGTGTGGGCTCTGCAAAATGTGCTGTCATGCACAGTGTCATACCTCGACGTTTGGGCTTTTTATCGCACACCATCAATTTAATGTTGGCGGCTTAAGCCTCTTTATTATGGGGGAACAGTCACGTTAACGTGTGCTTAGTCTCAAGCTTTAGTCAATATTTGCCTAGCTAAGATGCTCAAAATAGCACAAAAGTTGGCCAAGTATACATAGTTGTCAGGTTTATATATCGCCGTAAATGGCTTGCAAGGCGCTGATAGCGGTGATTGCAGCGGTTTCAGTACGCAGTACCCTTGGGCCTAATTGAACGGTTTGAAATCCGCCTTGTTCGGTTTGGTAAAGCTCCTGATCGGAAAACCCACCTTCCGGGCCGATTAGCAAACGTACGCCATCTTTGCCGACGTTGATATGACGAAAGCTCTTCTGCGCTCTAGGGTGCAAGGTTAAGCGCAATGCTTGAGTGGATTGATTAACCCAGCTCTGAAAATCCATCGGCATATGTAATATGGGTAAGACATTACGGCCGCACTGTTCACACGCTGCAATAATAATTTTTTGCCACTGTACATGTTTCTTCTGCCAACGTTGTTCGTCTAGCTTAACGCCGCAGCGCTCTGTGATAAGTGGCGTTATTTCAGTGACGCCTAACTCGACAGATTTTTGCAGCACCCAATCCATTCTGTCCCCACGTGAAACGCCTTGGCCTAAGTGAACGCTTAAAGGTGACTCAAGACTCATGCTGAGCTTGGCGTCGATTTGTACACGTACCTTACGCTTGGACACATCGATAAATTCACCGCTGTACTCATTGCCATCACCGTTAAACAGGACAACAGGCTGGCCGACCTTAGAACGCAATACATTGGCCACATGATTACTGGCGTCCGGGGTTAATGCCAATTCTTGGTCAGGATGAAGGGTATCAGGGTGATAAATTCTGGAGATTCGCATAGTTCAAACAATTAGTCGGTTTGCGTCTATGGTATCAAGGTCTCTTGGAATTAGGAAAGTGTATTAGAAACGTGTAGTAGAAGAGTGAATTAGAAAAAAGTCGTAAAGTCAGTTTGCGGTCAATAAATCAATTCTAATACTTAGAACAATACTCGATAGGGGGTTCAAGCCTATCGAGTATTAGATTTAGTTTACTTCTGCTACCTCACCAGTATCTATTGATGACGCCTGAGCTATGGCGTTAGCCCCCTTGCGTGCATACTTAGTGTTCTTACCCGTGTCTTTAAATAACGAATAAGCAAATAGAACTGCTACGATAGTCGCGAGTATTACGAGTAGCAACATTTTCAATTCCTTTAAAAATATTCTGCCAAATCGATTAAGTCGACGAGGCCAGTATATCACCAACAGCAAAGCGTGTTCAAAGAATAAACATGTCTCCTTCATGTCTTACAACTAAAGGGTAGTAGCCGAAAGTTGTAAGCAAAAACAATATATTTATTAAAAATTACAGGTATATTAAGCCAGCGTAAAAAAGCACTGTTTTTGTATTATTTAATCAATATGTAATATTAAGTAGTACCTGCACAGATATGCTAGGCGTGATGGTAGAGGATTCGGAGTAACCATCGAAAAATAATGAAATAAATGGAGAAATACATGTTTGAATTTGACTCAGAACAAATGTCACAAATGATGGACACTTACGTTATTCCTTGGGGAATTAATATCGTAATGGCCATCTTGATCTACATCGTTGGTAAAATAGTTGTTGGCATCATCGTTAACTTGTTTGGCAAGGTAATGAAGCGCTCTAAATACGACGATATGTTAGTAAATTTCATCAAAGCGATATTGAACGCCATTCTGATGTTGTTCGTTATCATCGCATCATTGAACGAATTAGGTGTTGATACTACCTCACTTGTGGCGATTTTAGGTGCTGCTGGTTTAGCCATTGGTTTATCTTTACAAGGCTCACTACAAAACTTTGCTGCAGGCGTTATGTTACTTGTATTTCGTCCATTTAAAGCGGGTGACTTTGTTGAGGCGGGTGGAGCAGCAGGTGTCGTTAAGAGCATCAGTATTTTCACTACTATCATGACCAGTGGTGATAACAAAGAAATTATCGTACCTAATGGCCAAATATACAGCGGCACCATCACTAACTACTCAGCAAAAGAAACGCGCCGTGTAGATATGGTCGTTGGTATCGGCTATGACGCCGACCTTAAGCGCGCTAAAGAAGTATTGAAAGAGCTAACAGCTGCTGACCCACGTATTCTTCAAGATCCAGCGCCGACTATTGCTGTTGCTGAGCTTGCTGATAGCAGCGTTAACTTTGTGGTACGTCCTTGGGTGAAATCTGCTGATTTCTGGGGTGTTAAATTCGATTTTACCGAAGCGGTTAAATTACGTTTCGACCAAGAAGGTATTTCAATTCCATTCCCACAAATGGATGTACACCTTCACAAAGACGCAGAATAATTTTTAGTGTCTTACAAAAATGCCGCTTTAAAGCGGCATTTTTTTTGTCTGTTATTTGCATGACTAAGCTGATTATTTCTTACATTGGGGACGGTCTTGAGCCTGTTGATATAAAGCAAGGGCCGGCCCCATATTCTCACCTAACTTTTCGATTCTGCTTTGCGGTGCGGGGTGGGTAGATAGCATCTCTGCTTGGCGATTGTCACCACTGGCTTTATCCATGTTCTGCCATAGGTTGACCGATTGCTTTGGGTCAAAGCCTGATTGTGCCATTAACTGTAGGCCAATTAAGTCAGCCTCGGTTTCATGTGTACGGCTAAATGGCAGTTGTACGCCGACTTGCACGCCCATACCGATAGCGGCCATTATCATATTGTTATTGGCGATTTGATTGGCCTGTAGTAATTGGTTGGTTGCTTCCATGCCAATACCTATCAAGGTACTGCTCGACATCCGCTCATTACCATGATCTGCGATAACGTGTCCCACTTCATGGCCTATGACAGCAGCTAATTGATCTTGGTTCTCTGCGACACCAAGCAAACCTGTATACACACCAATTTTCCCCCCGGGGAGCGCAAATGCGTTGACTTGCGGGTCATCGAAAACTACCAATTCCCATTCACCAGAGAACACTGATTTCGGTACATGCTTGGTGATGGCATCCGCTACGCAAGACACAAATTTATTGGTGACTTGGGTATTAGAGACTTTCTGCTCTGATTTCATGCCATCAAATGTCTGCTGGCCCATGTTAGCTAGCTGGTCAGAGGAATAAAGCTTAAGTTGGTTGCGCCCTAATGGAGACTTGGCACAGCCGCTAAGTAATAAGGTTGAAACACAGACGGCGGTGAACACTTTGCTAAGTGAAAATGTCATGGCGTACTTCCTGTAAATTAATGTAAAGGGAATAGGGTGATACTACCTTGTTATCTCGATGGGGTTAATACTTAAGTCAATTGATGTTCTTGAGCAAAAAAAAAACGTATCAAGCACTTGCCGATACGTTTTTTGTGTCATTGTATTAGTACTCAAGATGCTAGCCAGCACCCAGTCTCTATCAATTATAGATTTGCAGCAGCCCGTAAAGCGTCCGCTTTATCTGTTTTCTCCCAAGGGAATTCTTCACGGCCAAAGTGACCGTATGCGGCGGTGGCTTGATAAATTGGACGTTCCAAATCAAGCATTTTAATTAAGCCGTATGGGCGAAGTTCGAAGTGTTCGCGCACCAAGGCGGTCAACGCTTCATCAGAGACTTGCCCGGTGCCGAAAGTTTCAACATTAATGGAGGTTGGCTCAGCAACACCGATTGCGTAAGAAATTTGAATTTCACAACGCTTTGCTAAACCAGCTGCCACTATGTTTTTAGCAACGTAGCGTCCAGCGTATGCGGCACTGCGGTCAACTTTTGACGGATCTTTACCCGAGAACGCACCGCCACCGTGTCGTGCCATACCGCCGTAGGTATCAACTATAATCTTACGGCCAGTTAAACCGCAATCACCCATTGGGCCGCCAATCACAAAACGACCTGTCGGGTTAATAAAATACTTAGTTTGTGCTGTTAACCATTTAGCAGGTAATACCGGTTTAATGATTTCCTCCATCACGGCTTCACGTAATTGCTCTGTGGTCACGGAATCACAGTGCTGGGTTGAAAGCACAACGGCATCTATACCTACGGGCACATTATCTTCGTATACAAAAGTAACTTGGCTTTTTGCATCAGGGCGTAGCCAATCTAACTGGCCGCTTTTACGAATTTCAGCTTGGCGTTTCACTAAACGATGAGCGTAGGTGACTGGTGCAGGCATTAGTACGTCAGTTTCATCACTGGCATAACCAAACATTAAACCTTGGTCGCCAGCGCCTTGATCTTCTGGGCGAGTGCGGTCAACACCTTGATTAATATCAGGTGATTGCTTACCAATGGCGTTCAATACTGCACATGAATCAGCATCAAAACCCATATCCGAATGGGTGTAGCCAATTTCACGAACGGTATTGCGTGTAAGCTCTTCAATATCTACCCAAGCATTAGTGGTGACTTCACCGCCCACCATTACCATGCCGGTTTTTACGTAGGTTTCACAGGCTACGCGAGCCTTCGGGTCTTGCTTTAGAATTGCATCGAGAACCGCGTCAGAAATTTGATCTGCGATTTTATCTGGGTGCCCTTCGGAAACCGACTCGGAGGTAAAAAGATGCTTAGCCATGTTGGATCCTTATAAAATTAAAATGGTTTAACGAATATAGTGACATTTTACTGATTAAGATCAAAAATACCAGTCTTTACTTCTAGACGTCCAAACGGCTGGGCGTAAACGAACCGTTCCAGTAAAAAAAGACAACCGCAAATGGAGTTTCGTTAGGTTTTGTCGTTGCAGTTAGGCGAGGCGTAAGCCAGAATGTAGCGCTATATCGGTCGCTATCTTACACTTTCGATGAGTTTTTAACAGCGAGCGTCAACCAGTCATTAATAATCAGGAGACCACATGCCTTCACGTCAACAACTCGCTAACGCAATACGTGCGCTTAGTATGGATGCAGTACAACAGGCTAATTCAGGACACCCAGGCGCCCCAATGGGCATGGCGGATATAGCCGAAGTATTGTGGAACGATTTTTTAAAGCACAATCCGGCTAATCCAAATTGGGCTAACCGCGACCGCTTTATTATGTCTAACGGCCATGGTTCGATGTTAGTTTACTCATTGTTGCATTTGACAGGTTATGAGTTACCCATTGAAGAGTTGAAAAACTTCCGTCAATTGCATTCTAAAACACCAGGCCACCCAGAGTATGGCTACGCGCCTGGCGTTGAAACAACCACTGGCCCCCTTGGTCAGGGCATCAGTAATGCAGTCGGCATGGCGATTGCCGAGAAAATGTTGGCTGCACAATTTAACCAAGAAAAATTCGATATCGTTGATCACTTCACTTATTGCTTCTTGGGCGATGGCTGTTTGATGGAAGGTATCTCTCATGAAGCCTGCTCACTTGCTGGAACATTAGGTCTGGGCAAATTAGTGGCATTTTGGGATGACAACGGTATTTCTATCGACGGCCACGTTGAAGGCTGGTTTACTGATAATACCCCTGCACGTTTCGAAGCTTATGGTTGGCAAGTTATTGCCGATGTTGATGGTCACGACCCACAAGCGATTAAAGCGGCTGTTGAAACGGCGAAAGCCAATACCACTCAACCGACGTTGATATGCTGTAAAACCGTCATCGGTTTTGGCTCACCGAACAAATCAGGTAGCCATGATTCACATGGCTCACCATTAGGTGCAGATGAAATCACTGCGACCCGCGAATTCTTAAAATGGCCATATGGGGCATTTGAAATTCCGGCAGACATCTACGCAGGTTGGGATGCAAAAGCGTCAGGTTCTGATTTAGAGCAAGCATGGAATGAACAATTCGCTGCATACGGGAAGGCCCATCCTGAATTAGCAGCTGAATTAACACGTCGTCTAAACGGTGATTTACCTGCTGATTTCGCTGAAAAGGCCCAAGCATTTGTTGAGCAATCTCAACAAAAAGCTGAAAACGTAGCGAGTCGTAAGGCGTCACAAAACTCTATCGAAGCATTCGCTGGGATCATGCCTGAAATTTTAGGTGGCTCGGCAGATTTGGCCGGTTCAAACCTAACGCTTTGGTCAAAGTCTAAAGGCGTCACAGCTGACGATGCCAGCGGTAACTATTTATACTACGGTGTACGTGAATTCGGTATGAGCGGCATCATGAACGGTATTGGTTTGCATGGTGGATTCCGTCCATTTGGAGCCACCTTCCTGATGTTTATGGAATATGCGCGTAATGCAGTGCGTATGGCTTCTTTAATGGGTATTCCAAATATCTTTGTATATACCCATGACTCTATCGGTCAGGGCGAAGATGGCCCAACTCACCAGCCTATCGAGCAATTAGCAAACTTGCGCTTAACGCCTAATTTAGCCACATGGCGCCCTTGTGATGGTGCTGAAACAGCCGTTGCATGGAAATCTGCGCTAGAGCGTAAAGATGGCCCGAGTGCATTGGTATTTAGTCGTCAAGGTTTGCCTGCTCAAGTGCGTAGCGCTGAACAACTCGCTAACGTTGCCAAAGGGGGTTACATCCTGAAAGAGTGCGATGGTGAGCCTCAAGTGATTTTGATTGGTACTGGTTCTGAAGTCGGTGTTGCTGTGGATGCAGCTGAGCAATTAGCTGCCAAAGGCGTTGCTGTGCGTGTTGTGTCTATGCCAAGTACGTCAGTGTTTGACCAACAAGACGCGGCTTATCGCGAATCTGTATTGCCGCGCGCAGTGACTGCACGTGTAGCCGTTGAAGCTGCCCATGTTGATTACTGGAGCAAGTATGTAGGTCTTGATGGTGCGGTAGTCGGAATGTCTACTTTTGGTGAGTCTGCACCGGGTGGCGTACTACTCAAGCACTTCGGTATCACAGCTGATGCCGTGGCTGAGAAAGCACAAGGTTTATTGAATTCTTAGGAAATGGCTTCCAGTTGAAACAATAAAACTATAATCTAAGGCGCTTTCGAGCGCCTTAGCTATTTTAGTGACGCACTTTTTACGTTTTAAATTGCGTTTTAAATCATATTGCAAATAGTGTTTTAAATTTCAGTAAGAGCCAAATGATACGAGTAGCAATTAACGGTTTTGGTCGTGTTGGTCGCAACGTATTACGTGCGTTATACGAAACAGGGCAAAACAAACAAATTCAAATTGTGGCGATCAATGAACTCGCCGAGCCTGAGGGCGTAGCACATCTATTAAAATATGATACTGCGCATGGGCGTTTCCGTTTTCCTGTGGTGCTAGACAACCATCAGCTAGTGGTTGCCGGTGACCCTATCACGTTATTGCAGCAAGAAAATATTCACGACCTACCTTGGGCTGACCTAGATATTGATGTGGTTCTTGAGTGTACCGGTGTCAATAATGAGCGGGCTCACGGTGAACAGCATATCGCTCAAGGGGCGAAAAAAGTGTTGTTTTCTCAGCCCTGTGGCCCAGATGTTGATGCAACGATTATTATGGGCATCAATGAGGAATCTCTTAAATCCAGCGATAGTATAGTCTCCGCTGGCTCATGCACGACCAACTGTATCGTGCCTGTCATACAAGTCCTTGATGAAGCGTTTTCAGTTTCAAGTGGCACCATCACGACTATCCATTCATCCATGCATGACCAACAAGTCATAGATGCTTATCACCCAGATTTACGCCGAACCCGCGCTGCCAGCCAATCGATTATCCCTGTGGATACCAAACTGGCGCGCGGAATAGAGCGAGTTTTGCCCAAGTTTGCGGGCAAATTTGAAGCCATCGCCGTACGCGTGCCGACTATTAACGTTTCAGCAATGGATTTAAGCGTAACCCTTGATGCCAAAGTCACTATTGATGAAGTGAATCAAGCGTTAAAAACGGCCAAGAATGGGCGTTTGAATGGTATTTTAGATTTTACTGAAGAGCCTTTGGTGTCAGTGGATTTTAATCACGACGCGCATTCTTGCATCGTGGATGGCACACAAACGCGAGTGAGTCACAAGCAACTGGTTAAATTACTGGTATGGTGTGATAACGAATGGGGGTTCTCAAACCGAATGATTGATATCGTACTCGTCATGAACACTTTATCGCTGGGCAAGACGGGAAAATGATTTTTATCCCGTCAATCGAGAGTGCATTTCAGCACCTAACTCGCGTAACGCGATATGCAACGAATTTACAGATTACATTTTTTAATTAGCAATTCACGTTTAACACGTCAAATGGGGAAAATATGTCAATAATCAACATGACTGATTTAGATTTAGCAGGAAAGCGGGTACTTATTCGTCAGGATCTGAACGTACCTATCAAGGACGGAAAAGTCACTTCCGATGCGCGTATTAAGGCGTCTTTAGGCACGCTTAAACATGCACTTGAAGCCGGTGCCAAGGTCATGGTTATGTCTCATTTAGGTCGTCCAACAGAAGGTGAGTACGACAGTGCATTCTCATTGCAGCCAGTGGTTGATTATTTAAATGACGTTCTAGAGTGCCCAGTAAGCCTAGCGAGTGACTATTTAAACGGTGTTGAAGTGAAGGCAGGTGAACTGGTCGTTCTTGAAAATGTACGTTTCAACGTGGGCGAAAAGAAAGACGACGAAGCGCTTTCTAAGCAATATGCCGCATTATGTGATGTTTACGTAATGGACGCTTTTGGCACTGCACACCGTGCACAAGCTTCAACTCATGGGGCGGGTAAATTCGCGCCTGTTGCCTGTGCAGGACCACTATTAGCCGGTGAGCTAGAAGCTCTAGGTAAAGCACTGCACAACCCTGCACGTCCTATGCTGGCGATTGTTGGCGGCTCTAAAGTGTCAACCAAGTTAACCGTACTTGAATCTTTATCGAATAAAGTGGACCAGCTTATTGTGGGTGGCGGCATCGCCAATACCTTCATCGCCGCTACTGGCAACAACGTGGGTAAATCCTTGTACGAAGCAGATTTAATCCCTGAAGCGAATCGTTTATTAGCGGCTGCAAAAGATGCTGGTGGGAATATCCCAGTGCCTGTTGATGTCGTCACAGGCAAAGAGTTCTCAGAGCAAGCACAAGCAACACTTAAGGCCGTTAGTGACGTAGCAGACGATGATATGATTTTTGATATCGGGCCACAGACTGCCACTGAACTGGCAGAGTTGATCAAAAACGCCGGAACAATCGTTTGGAATGGCCCTGTAGGGGTATTCGAATTTGACCAATTCGGTGAGGGCACAAAAGCCATTGCTATGGCAATTGCACAAAGTAATGCATTTTCTATTGCAGGTGGTGGTGATACGTTAGCAGCAGTGGACAAATATGGTATCGAAGATAAGATATCGTATATCTCTACTGGCGGTGGCGCATTTTTAGAATTTTTAGAAGGTAAAGCGCTTCCCGCGGTGACTATGTTAGAAGCGCGCGGCGCGTAACTTACTTGATAATTTGATAAAGCGCGTAAACAAAAGCGCTAACAAGAAATTCAATAATAAGAAAAGCAAAAGCTTTCATTAACCTTTGTAACCTACTAGCCGGTTTACCCCCGGCTCACAACACAATTAAGGAGTGTTGCTCATGGCATCACAAGCACAATTGGATATGCTAAAAAAAATAAAAAGCGACAATGGATTTATCGCGGCCCTTGACCAAAGTGGAGGCAGTACGCCTAAAGCTTTGCGTTTATATGGTGTTGAAGAAACTGAATATAGCAATGATGATGAGATGTTCACTCAAGTTCACTTGATGCGAACTCGCATAGTCACTAGCCCTGCCTTTAATGGTAAGCGTGTACTGGGCGCTATATTATTTGAAAATACATTAGATCGTGAAATTAACGGTAAGTCATCTGCGCGCTTCCTATGGGAAGAAAAGAACGTAGTTCCGTTTTTGAAAGTAGATAAAGGCCTGTTGGATGAAGAGAACGGTGTTCAGTTAATGAAACCTATCGCTGATCTAGATAACTTGTTGGCTAAAGCAAATGCACAAGATGTGTTTGGTACTAAAATGCGCTCAGTGGTTAAACTGGCTGACAAGGCTGGTATTGACGCTATTGTTGCTCAACAATTTGAAGTAGGTAAGCAAATTTTAGCTGCCGGGTTAATGCCGATAATTGAACCTGAAGTGGATATTAACAGTCCAGAAAAATCGCAAGCAGAAGCATTGTTGAAAGCGGCTATCTTAGCCGAACTTGATGCCCTTGATGCTGATCAAACTGTGATGCTCAAACTGACTCTTCCTGAAGAAACTAACTTCTATAGTGAGTTGGTTGAGCACCCTAAAGTATTGAAAGTGGTAGCTCTCTCAGGTGGTTATAATCGTCAAGAAGCCAACCGTCGTTTGTCAGAGAATAAAGGCATTATTGCTAGCTTCTCTCGCGCGTTGACGGAAGGTGTGAGTGCTAAACAAACAGATGAAGAGTTTAACGCGACATTAGACCAAGCGATTGAAGGTATCTATCAAGCATCAGTTAGCTGATAACGAGCTGAATGTGTTCATGAAAGCCAAGCCTAGTGCTTGGCTTTTTTTGTGTTTGAATTTTTTATTTAGCCAAATAGTGTCTATACCTTTGCCTAGTGGATTTACCCTCTACACTTGCTATTATATTAACTAACCTATTTTCGTCATTCCAATAGAGATAAAATTATGTTTATCAACCGCTTAAAGAAAATGGTGCGCGTTACATGCAAGTGACATTACCTTTGCCATTATATAAAAAACTGTCAGTTACATTCAGGGTAGAGCCTGGCTGTTTAGGGCCAGATGGGGTTGAGCATATTGAAGGGTTTTGTCAGTTTGCTAAAAAGCAAGTGGCCTCATTGCATAGTGACTTTGTGCGCTGGCGTATCATACCTCGATACGACAAAAGTTTGCCTGAAACAGAATACAAAACTAATAATAAGCGTCTTGATCATAAAAAAGCGACCCAGTATTTACGGGTATTCGAGCAAGAGTTAGAGACGTTCGAAGAACACTTACAAGACAAACTAGCCGAGTTGATTGACCAGTATTTAGGTCGTTAAGCGTCCAGTAACCACTTTTCACCCACCGCAATTTCCACTTGATTCAAGACATACTCCCAAAGCTTAGGCGCAATATCTTGCAAATGCGTATTTCGTTTAAGGACTTGGCTTTTCTTAACTTGATTTACCTTCCAGCTACCACCTTGATTACTCATGTTTTGCAACACAGGCAATACTCTGTCCATGCCTTTGGCAAATCTTGCATCTGCGGTGTGGGCTTGCTCAAATTCGAGCCACATATCTAACATGCTTTGCCCTGTATGCTTGGGTAACAGGCCAAATATACGTTTGGCAGCTTCTAGTTCTTTTAGTTCTTGCGCTTGATGATCTTGCTCGTCAGCAAAAGCAAATAAATCCCCAGCGTCTATTTCAACAATATCGTGAATAAGCAGCATTTTAGTCACGCGTAATATATCTACGGGCTCGTGCGCATAATCCACCATTATTTGTGCTAAGAGTGCAATGTGCCAACTGTGCTCGGCGCTGTTCTCTTGACGATTATTATCAGCTTCAACAACGGTCTTTCGATACACCGCTTTAAGTTTGTCTATTTCGAGCATAAAGGAGATTTGAGCAGAAAGGTCGTGCATGTCTTGGGGGATCCTAAATGTGGAAAACGGCAACAGCGAAATGCGCGTTGCCTTGTTGCTATTTACAGTTCGCTGGTGTCGTTTCGATCTGCGATTTTTTTTAAGTTTTCGTGAATTTTAAATAGTACGATCAGTAGCTCGCACCAGATTCGGGCTCCCACTGCGCCCGCAATGAGTATCCCGGCTCCAGCGAAAAAACCACCGCCGTAAGAATTAAACATGGTGCCTACGCCTGATACTACAGCTGCAAGCAGCATCAGCCAGTAAACAACTGTGATAATTTTGGGGGTGAGCATGGAGTCGAAGAAAAAAAGATCTTTCATTGAATAGCTTCCTTGTTATGTAAGTTAGAAACGCCTTTATGCGTCTGAATTAGCACACTGTTAAAACAATGCAGCCGATGAACTATAAAGTAGTTTCGCTTGTAATTACAAGGTGTTATATGCAATGCAAAAAACAAGAAATTGGAATATCACGGAGATGCATCGCGCTAGGTTACTCATAGCGCAACTGTAGGTCTAAAGCGTGTAGATAGCGCTCTTCAGTTGCGAGATCTGCACTAAATATAGGCTTATTTTCAAGCCATCCTTCGGGGAATGTTAGCCGTATGCTGTTTGCCTTCACTTTCACGCTAACGGGGGGAAGTATGTCGTCCTGACGCTTTATGTTTAACAGCACCGCTAAGCGCAAAATAGCGATTAATTTGTGTACCTGCTCTGCGGGATGTTGGGTAAAATCTGCAATCTCGCTTGGGCGAATTTTTTTACGGTAGTAACGTACTAATGTAGACATTAGTGTTTGTTGCTCTTGATTAAAACCGGGTAAGTCAATGTGCTGTAAAATATAGGCAGAGTGGCGCTGGGTGCCATGAGTGTTGATTTGCAAGCCCACTTCATGGAGCAGCGCCGACCAACCTAACATGCTCTTGAGCTCTTTGGTGGCAATATTCCAGCTATCTTTACATTGTTGATAGATATCCATGGTCACACTATGCACTCGTCTCGCTTGTTCTATATCAACATCGTATCGCGTCGCAAGACTTTCAGCAGAGCGCTGGCGTACGTCAGGGTGGGTCAACTGGGTTTCCATTTCATATAAGACCCCTTCGCGCAATGCCGCTGAAGAGAACACCATATGGTCAATATTCAAGCTTTTGAAGATGGCAATTAAGATTGCCAAACCCGCAGCGAAAACAGGCTTACGATCTTCACTCATTTGACTGATGTTAAGCTTATCTAGCGTGCCGGCCTCGCAGCTGATTTTCACTAAACTGGTAAGTTGTGACAGCGTGACTTTGCCTTCGGTGGATTTGACACTGTCATTTTGCGCGATTTGAATAATATTGCGAATAGTGCCTGAGGTGCCAATACAGCTTTTCCAGCCTGCGCGTAGATAGGCTTTGTCAATCATCTCCAGTTCTTGCTGGGCTGCGGTGATAGCACGTTCGAACGACTTGTTTTTCAGCTCATTGTTTTTGAAAAACTTTTTAGTGTAACTGACACAGCCCATTTGTAAGCTGCGCAACATCTTAGGTTCAAACCCTTGGCCAATAATAAATTCAGTCGAGCCGCCGCCTATATCGACCACTAACCGTTGGCCATTGTCATGGTTGGTATGAGCGACGCCTAAATAAATTAAGCGAGCTTCTTCGGCGCCACCTATCACTTCAATAGGGTAGGGAAGAATATTACGTGCTGCGCGGATAAAGGTTTTGGCGTTGCTGGCTTTACGTAAGGTATAGGTGGCGACGATTCGTACATTCTCTGGTGGGAAGTCCTGCAGGCTCTCAGCCACTACGTTGAGGGCATCTAACCCGCGTTGTTGGGCCTCGTCATCAAGGTGGTAATCACTGCTCAAGCCCTGCGCTAAACGCACTTTTTGTTTAACCCTGTGCAGGATCTGAACTGATCCTGCAACGACGCGGGCGACTACCAAATGAAAGCTGTTAGAGCCAATGTCTAATGCGGCAATTTTGCTGGTGTCTCTTACTTCTACACCATCAAATGGCGCATTGTCATTGGGCATCTTTCTTTTTTTCCTGCTGTTTAATGTACTCATACGTCTCTATTTGGGAGCGCAGCTTTTTGCGATTACCACGACGTACGTATTTGTTCGATTGATGTTGGTCAATGATACGGGCTTTAAGGGTATCTTGAAATTGAATTTCGAGAATATCCAAAATTTGCTTGATGAGCTTGGGTTCGTATATGGGGCAACCCACTTCGATACGAAAATCCATGTTGCGGGTCATCCAATCCGCGGATGAGATAAACACGCGTTTATCGCCAGCATTCTCAAACACCATAACTCGAGGATGCTCCAGGAATCGGTCAACGATGCTGATTACTGATATATTTTCACTCAACCCTTTGACGCCAGGAACCAGTGAACACATCCCTCGAATAATTAAACGAACTTTCACCCCTGCTTGACTGGCTTTGTACAAGTCATCTATTAACAGTTGGTCATCCAAGTTATTTAATTTTAGCGTAATCCCAGCGCCCAAGCCTTCTTTGACGTTCTGTATTTCTTGCCTGATCAACAGTTGTATTTTGGTACGAGCATTAATTGGCGAGATCTGTAAATGCTGGAATTTTTGGCGACGATAAGGCTGCTGAATAAAGTTAAAAACGTTTTCTGCTTCTAATGCCAATTCTTGATTGCGGGTAAATAAACTGAAATCAGTATAAATTTTAGCGGTTTTTTCATTGAAGTTGCCTGTACCGAAGTGAGCGTAGTGGATCAGCTCACCCTTTTCTTCACGGCTGACTAAGCATAACTTACTATGGATTTTTAGCGCGTGCATACCAAATACGACTTTAATGCCGGCATCGGTCATGGTTTTAGACCAGCTAATGTTGGCTTCTTCGTCAAAGCGCGCTCTTAATTCAACCACTACAGTGACTTTTTTACCGTTATCGACTGCATCAATAAGCGAGTCTATGATGCGCGAATTCTTAGCCACGCGATACATATTCAACTTAATTTGCTTAACTTTAGGGTCAAAAGCCGCTTGGCGCACAAACTCAGTCACATGCAAGAAGCGATGGTAAGGATAGTAAAGCAAGATGTCCTTTTCACTGATCGCATCGAACACAGTGTTGTGGCGGGCGAAATCGCTCGAGGTGATGGCCGGTAGTTTAGGATTTTCTAAGTAGTCACGGCCGACATTTGGAAAGCCAATAAAGTCTTTAAAGTTTCGGTAAGTACCGCCAGCAATTAGGCTATCGTAAGAGGATATCTTTAAGCGTTTCTTCAGGTTACGTACCATGTCACTGGGCATCTGCTCGTCGTATACCACCCGCACGGGCTCGGCAATCAAACGTTGTTTCATGCTTTCTGACATTTTCTCCACGTAGCTTTCTTCAATTTCATCGTTTATGGAGTATTCAGAGTCACGAGTCATTTTGAAGGAATAGGCTTCACCGGATTCAAAATCGACAAAGCCTTTAAAAATGCTTTCAAGATTGAGTCGTATAATGTCATCGAGCAATATAATATATTTCTTTTTACGGCTATTTTCCGGGGGGATCACCACAAAACGTGACAGGGCATTGCTGGGCACTTCAATTGTCGCGTACTGAGTACTCTTGCCGCTATTGTTAATCGCTACATATAAATAAGTGGCTGAGTCATTTAAGCGAGAAACGAGGTTTACTTTGCTATGTAATAATATGGGGGCGATATGGCGCAGTACTTTATTTTTGAAGTAATTCTTTAACCAAGTGGTTTGGTATTCGGACAACTTTTCATCTTCAAGTAAGAAGATATTATAGCGAGCGAGTCGAGCAACAACGTCTTCACGGACGCGCTCAAAGTCTTCTGTCATGCCTAAGACTTTTTCTTGGATTTGCTCCATGAGTAGCTTAGTTTTATCTGCTTTTTCTGTTTCGCCCTCATCTAAGTGGATGTAAATTTTGCGTTTAACATCCGCCACTCGAACACGGTAAAACTCATCCATATTACTAGAGTAAATTCCTAGAAATCGAATTCGTTCAACAATAGGATTTTTGCGATCTGCTGCTTCTTGAAGAACGCGTTGATTAAACGCCAGCCAACTGATTTCACGAGAAAAGTAGATATTGGGTTGAGAATTCATTACGTCTTAATTGTCAAAGTAAACAAAATTTGAGCGATATAGTGTCAATTGTGTATGACGAATTTATGACAGCCATATCGCAGCCTTGTGCGCCTTGCTCACCGCAGACTTAGGCTACACATAACAGCCAAGCCCAGTATTAATTTATTTTGTCGCTGTTGAGCTTATATCAACCACCAAATCGTTGGCGATGGACTCTAATTCATCACTTAACTCATCCAAATCGAAACTCTCTTCTATGGCAACTAGTGCTTTAGCTTTAAACAGTAAACCACCCCAATTAGGTGCGCTGTCGCAGGTGGAGTCGAATTTAACAATGTTGAGGTTAAAGCGATTTAAAATAGTTGTAAGTTCTTGCACGATCCCAGGCTTATCATTGCCCATAATGTCTATTTGAACCGTTTGAGTGTGCGGGGCAAGGTTAATATCCCCTTCGACCAAGTTAATAGAGAGATCCGGGTGGGTAGAAAATTGCTCTATTAATTTAGTTTGTTTCTCTTCAGGCAATTGAATTTCGACGAAGCCAGCGAAGTGACCTGCCATATAGGACAAGTTACTGCCTAGCCAATTTCCACCCAATTTGAACACTGATTGAGCAAGTGAGTCGACCAAGCCGCGCTTATCCTTACCAACAAGTGTAAAAATCAATGATTTCATATTAATGAACCTCGCGTTAAAGTGATGCCCTAAGTATTGAGATTTAGCATAGCGTAGAATCATAGTGAATGTGTGTAATTTTTCCTTAATAATCAATTGATAGTATAATATAGGCCTCCCAAATTTGGCTATGATGGCCGAGCAAATGTGACAGTTTATTGAAATACCAATTGAGCGCTATTATTACCATGTGTTGTAAAACTGATACGAAAAGCACGTCACTGTCATGTTACTGTCATTTTTCTTCAGGTATCATGCGCGACGATTAAATTCGAATTGTAGTATTTAAACCATAGAGATACTTAACGTATGCCAACAAACACATTTCTTGGGGTTTTCGCAAAATCTCCCCTGAAGCCGCTTGAAGATCACATTAAAGTGGTGAATAAATGTAGCCAAGGGCTGCTTCCATTTTTTAATTCTGTTTTCGCCGGCGATTGGGAAAAAGCAGCGCTATTTCAGAAAGAAATTTCTAATTTAGAGAAGCAAGCTGACACGCTTAAGCGAGATCTTCGCATCAGCTTGCCCCGCGGTATTTTTATGCCAATTCAGCGTCAAGACGTTCTTGAGTTGTTAACTCAGCAGGACAAAATTGCCAACAAAGCGAAAGATATCTCTGGTCGTGTGTTAGGTCGACATATGGATATTCCAGTGGTCATGCGTGAAAGCTTCATGGCTTACTTGGAGCGTTGCCTAGATGCAACCAAACAAGCAAAACGCGTGATAAATGAGCTAGATGATTTACTTGAAACTGGGTTTCGCGGACGCGAAGTGCGCTTAGTTGAAGATATGATTGTCGATCTAGATAAAATTGAAGATGATACTGACGTCATGCAAGTTGCTGTTCGTAGAGAATTATTGGAATTAGAGTCACAGCTTAACCCGGTTGATGTCATGTTTTTATACAGCATCATCGAATGGGTTGGGGAGTTGGCTGATATTTCAGAGCGAGTTGGTTCAAGACTCGAACTCATGTTAGCCAATTAAGAGATAGCATTAATGGATATTTTACAAACATACGGCTTCACACTAATTGTTGTAGCCGCTTTGGTCGGTTTCCTCATGGCATGGGGTATTGGTGCAAATGATGTAGCAAATGCCATGGGCACATCTGTTGGCTCTAAAGCCTTGACTATCAAGCAAGCGATTTTGATTGCTATGGTTTTTGAATTTGCTGGCGCTTACTTAGCGGGGGGCGAGGTAACCTCTACCATCCGCAAAGGTATATTGGATTCTACCTTCTTTATTGATAGCCCTGAATTACTTGTTTACGGGATGATATCTGCATTACTTGCAGCGGGTATTTGGTTGGGCTTTGCTTCGTATTTAGGCTGGCCGGTCTCAACTACGCACTCAATTGTGGGCGCATTAGTGGGTTTCGCTGCTGTGGGAGTAAGTGCTGATGCTGTTGCTTGGAATAAAGTAGGAGGCATAGTCGGTAGTTGGGTCATTACTCCCGCTATATCGGGTTTCATTGCTTTCCTTATTTTCCAAAGCGCGCAAAAACTTATTTTTGATACTGATAAGCCATTCAATAACGCTAAGCGTTATGTGCCTTTTTACATGGCTGCAGCGGGCTTTGTGATGTCGTTGGTGACGATCAAAAAAGGCCTAAAGCATGTTGGTTTTGAAATTGGTGCCGCAGACGGATATTACGTCTCCATCGCCATCGCCATTTTGGTAGGGATTATCGGCAAGTACGCAATAAATCGCATTAAATACGATGAAAAAGCAGACAAGCGCACCCACTTTGCTAACGTTGAAAAAGTGTTTGCTATTCTGATGGTCGTGACGGCATGTTGCATGGCATTCGCCCATGGTTCAAACGATGTCGCCAATGCTATTGGGCCGCTGGCCGCCGTCGTTAGTATCATTCACAATGATGGTGAAATAACCAGTAAAGCCGGGTTGGTCTGGTGGATCTTACCATTAGGTGGTTTAGGCATTGTTGCAGGTTTAGCGCTTTTTGGTCATCGGGTTATTGCTACCATAGGGAACGGTATTACTCACCTCACTCCTAGTCGTGGTTTTGCAGCAGAGCTTGCTGCTGCATGTACCGTGGTAATAGCGTCTGGTACTGGCTTGCCTATATCAACTACACAAACCTTAGTTGGGGCCGTATTGGGTGTGGGAATGGCGCGTGGTATCGCTGCGATTAACTTAGGCGTAGTGCGCAACATAGTGGTGTCTTGGGTGGTAACCTTGCCCGCGGGCGCTGGCTTGTCAATATTGTTCTTCTTTGTCCTTAAAGGCATTTTCGCCCCATAAAGGAGAAATGTTGGCGGGCAACCGCCAAAATGAAAACAGAACCCGTGTACTTCCAGTCTTAAGGCTAGGTACAGGTTCTGTTTTTTTATATTTGAAATTCACCTGAAAGAAAATTTAGTTCTTTGGCATGACTGTAATATAACCGTTATAAAACTGTCATATTATGGTCAGCTAATCTAAGTCTCTTATGAAAATAGTTGAATGAAACCAAGTGCTTTATCGATAATTTGTGCATGTGTGTGGACGCTAATTAGCGCCCCTGCAAACGCTATGCGCGACTATATCGATGTGGTTGGCTCGTCAACTGTGTATGCCTTCTCCACGGTCGTGGCTGAACGTTTCGGCAAAACCTCACAGTTTCATACACCAAAAATTGAATCTACCGGCTCTGGTGGAGGGTTGAAACTATTCTGCCAAGGTGTGGGGATGAAGTTTCCTGATATTGCCAATTCATCTAGGCGCATCAAACCATCAGAAATTGATCTGTGCCAGCAAAACGGTGTTAACGAGGTGATCGAAATCTTGATCGGATTTGATGGGATCGTGCTTGCGCAAAGTAAATTGGCTGAACATATCCAGTTAACACGCCGCGAACTTTACCTAGCATTGGCTAAAAGCGTGCCGAATCCAGATGGTAGTGCCACTACTATCGATAATCCGTTCATCACCTGGCAAGACATCAACCCTAGATTGCCAAACATCGAAATCGAAGTGTTTGGTCCTCCACCGACCTCAGGCACAAGGGACGCCTTTTCTGAATTGGTACTCGATTATGGTTGTCATACCTTTGACTGGTTAGCACAGATGAGTGAGCCACAAAGTCAGGCACAGACGTCGTCAAGAGAAGCAAGAACCCGAAAAAACCAGCAAAGACGCTTATGCCGGATGTTACGAGAAGACGGCGCATACATTGATGCAGGGGAAAATGATAATTTGGTTGTGCAAAAATTAAATGCCAATCCAAATGCGCTGGGTTTATTGGGCTTTAGCTTTCTTGATCAGAATAGAGATCGCATTAAAAGCGCTAAAATTGATGGATTTTCACCGAGCTTTAGCTCTATTGCCAATGGTGATTACCCTATTTCAAGGCCACTCTACTTTTATGTTAAAAAAGCACATATTGGTATGATCCCAGGAATAGAAGCGTTTATACGCGAATTTGTTAGTGATAATGCGTCCGGCGAAAGTGGTTATTTGCCGCGCAAGGGCATGATCCCACTGTCCAAATCAGAACGCCAAGCCATCGAATATCGAATCAACGCCCTGCACCCAAACATGCATCAATAGATAAGATATACGAGCTATGAAAACCCCGACTCTCATCATTTTGACCCTACTATGTGCTGCAGGCGCTTATATTTTAGTGCGTAATCGTGCCTCGGATATCGCCTATCGTGCTGGCAAGAAGCCTGCGCTTCATTCGTTACCCTATTACTACGGTATGCTTAGCGCACTTTGGTGCGCCTTGCCTTGCTTGTTAATTGTGTTTGTTTGGACTGTCCTCGATGATTACGCAGTCCACGCCGCCATTGTGAATTTGTTACCAGAATCGGTGCAAGCCTTGCCCGCAAGCGAAATTGATTTAGTGGTCAACACTGTCATCAATCTAGCCTTGTATCCTAATGCGTTGTTAAGCAGCAGCACGCCAGATTACTTAATTCAAGCAGGGCAAGATTACTTGCGATGGCAGCAACTTAGCCAGCTTAGTCTGACGGTCGCGGTGTTGGTCAGTTTGTTTTTGGCTTTTTCATTATGCTGGGCGCGAATAAAGCCCAAAGTGAAGGCGCGTCAACAAGTTGAGCGTATATTCCAATGGGCACTCCTACTGTGCGCTAGCATCGCTATTTTGACCACTATCGGTATTGTGCTATCGGTATTATTTGAATCCTTGCGGTTTTTCCAATCTGTGAGCTTTTTTGAATTTATATTCGGTACACATTGGAGCCCTCAGACAGCCTTGCGTATTGATCAAGTGGGCGCTTCCGGTGCTTTTGGGGCGGTTCCTTTGTTTGTTGGTACATTGCTGATTTCTTTTATCGCCATGCTAATTGCTGTACCCGTTGGCTTAATGTCAGCTATTTATTTGTCTGAATATGCCACTCCACAATTGCGTGCCATCGTCAAACCCATGCTTGAAATTTTGGCGGGTATTCCTTCGGTTGTGTATGGTTTTTTCGCGGCACTCACCGTGGCACCGTTTATTCGTCAATCGGGCGGATTTTTGGGCTTAGAGGTATCCTCTGAGAGTGCGCTAGCAGCAGGCTTAGTGATGGGCGTGATGATCATTCCGTTTGTGTCATCTTTATCCGATGATGTTTTAAAGGCGGTGCCTCAGTCGCTACGTGATGGGTCATTAGGATTAGGGGCAACCCAGTCTGAGACCATCAAGCGAGTGGTTATTCCCGCGGCGTTGCCGGGTATTGTCAGTGGGGTGTTACTGGCGGCATCACGGGCGATTGGTGAAACCATGATAGTCGTGATGGCGGCCGGTTTGGCCGCGCATCTTACGGTAAATCCACTCGAGTCAGTGACGACCATTACCGTGCAAATAGTCACGCTATTAGTAGGTGATCAAGAATTTGATAGCCCTAAAACCTTGTCTGCATTTGCTTTGGGCTTAATGCTGTTTACCGTGACGTTAGCACTTAATTATGTGGCCTTGTATGTGGTGCGCCAATATCGTGAAGAGTACGAATAATCATGCGCAAGGCCAGTCATAAATCGTCCACTGCTAAGGTGCCTAGCACAATCGACCTAGTTAACCGTAATCTTGCTAAACGTAAGCGCGCAGAATGGCGTTTCCGTGTGTACGGCATCGGGGCCATCCTATTCGGTTTTATCTGTTTGCTCATTCTGTTTACCGATATTATCAGCAAAGGACACGGGTCCTTTTTCAAGACCCAGATTCATTTACAGATTCATTTTAACCCCCAGCGGTTGCAGGTATTACAGCCCGGTGCTATCGAGCAATTTAACAATGCCAACTACGATAATGTTATCCAGGACGCCCTATTTGCAGATAATGCACGTATATCACCAGCATTATTGAGTGCTGTGGATAAGAGGCAACTGCTGAGTTTGATCAGTACCGGAGCGGTGTACAGCCTGAGGGAAACCTTGACTGATTCACCTGGCGTACTTAACCAATCTGTCGGGGTATGGCTAACAGTCGATGATGATGTGGATAATTACGTCAAAAGTCTTGCCCATGGCGGAGAGGGTTACACTGGCCGTTTAAGTCAGCAGCAGCAAAGTTGGGTAAACCGCTGGATTGAAAACGGGCAAGTAAGGCAAACATTCAATACCACTTTCTTTACTTCAGGTGACTCCCGAGAGCCAGAGCAAGCAGGTATTCGTAGCGCACTAATGGGCTCTTTATATATGTTACTGGTTACCATTGGCTTGTCGTTCCCCATTGGCATTGCCGCCGCTGTATACCTAGAGGAATACGCGCCTATAAATAGAGTGACTGATTTCATTGAAGTGAATATCAACAATTTAGCCGCAGTGCCCTCAATTATTTTTGGGCTGTTGGGGTTAGCCATTTTTATCGGATTTTTCGATATGCCGCGCTCAGTCCCGTTAGTTGGGGGATTGGTATTGACCCTGATGACCTTGCCAACCATTATTATTTCAAGTCGCGCGGCGATTAAAGCGGTTCCATCCTCGATAAGAGATGCAGCCTATGGACTTGGCGCATCGAAAATGCAGGTTGTGCTTCATCATGTTTTACCGCTTGCTATGCCCGGGGTGTTAACCGGCGCTATTATCGGCTTCGCTCAAGCATTAGGTGAAACGGCCCCATTACTCATGATAGGTATGGTGGCATTTATTGTGGATGTGCCTGCGGATTTGATGGATCCGTCAAGTGCTTTACCAGTACAGATTTTTCTGTGGTCTGATAGCCCAGAGCGAGCCTTTGTTGAGCGTACCTCAGCGGCGATCATGGTGTTACTTGCTTTTTTAATTTCAATGAATGGCTTAGCGGTTTGGTTGCGCCATCGTCTTGGTCGCAGTCATCAATAGTAGGAATAGGTAGTGAATTCAAAGTCAGGATATAACCGTTTGTTCGACCCTATGGCTGAGACAGGGCAGGCCTTAGATTTTTCTCAGCATGGCCTGGGGCAAAAAACCGTCGGTAACCCTTTTTCAGTCAAGGCTAAAATGTCGGTGCGTAATCTGAATGTGTACTACGATGACAAGCAGGCTATTCATGACGTGAGTTTAGATATTAACCGGAATGAAGTGATGGCGATGATTGGCCCTTCAGGTTGCGGTAAATCGACTTTTCTGCGCTGCCTTAATCGCATGAATGACACCATAGAAAACTGCAATGTTAATGGTGAAGTCACACTTGATGAGCAAGATATTTATCATAAAAAGCAAGATGTTGTACCGCTGCGAGCGAGAGTCGGTATTGTGTTTCAAAAGCCTAACCCGTTTCCTAAATCGATATACGAAAATGTGGCCTATGGGCCAAAAGTCCATGGGCTTGTCTCACGACGTGCCCAGTTAGATGAAATTGTCGAAGACAGCTTACGTAAAGCTAGCCTGTGGGATGAAGTAAAAGACCGCTTGTTTTCTCCAGGTACCGGCTTATCTGGCGGGCAACAACAACGTTTGTGTATTGCGCGCACGATAGCGGTAAGCCCAGAAGTTATTTTAATGGATGAGCCCTGTTCAGCGCTCGACCCCATTGCAACGGCTAGAATAGAAGAGTTAATGGCGGAGTTAAGCCAAAACTTTACCATCGCCATAGTCACGCACTCTATGCAACAAGCCGCTAGGGTGTCGAGTCGAACAGCTTATTTCCACATGGGGCGGCTGATCGAAGTAAACGACACGCGCCGCGTATTTACCAATCCAGAGCATGAGCTTACCGAAGCCTATATTACCGGCCGATTCGGTTAACCTAAGGAGCACCATATGGAACGCCATATTTCTCAGCGCTTTGACTCTGATTTAGAAGCACTGAAAAGCCAAGTCCTAGAAATGGGCGGCATAGTTGAGCAACAGATTATCGATTCAGTCAAAGCGATAGAATCCGTCAATCGACCTCTAGCCGAACATGTTCTGGAAGTTGAAGATGATGTCGATCGCCGCGAGGTTTTACTCGACGAAAATTGCACCATGATTTTAGCGTGTCGCCAACCCGCAGCATCAGATTTACGTATGGTGCTATCAGTTACTAAGATGACCCGTGACTTGGAAAGAATGGGCGATGAAGCACAGAAAATCGCTCAAATGGCCATCGCCCTAAGTGATGATGGTGCAGCGCCAGGTGGTTACGAAGAAATTCGTCACATGGGGGCTTTAGTGCAAAAAATGGTGAATTCAGTGCTAGATGCATTTGCTCGTTTCGATGCAGACAAAGCCTTAGATGTCGCTCGCGCCGATACCCAAGTAGACAGAGAATATAAGTCTGCTATGCGTGAAATTGTTACCTATATGATGGAGGATCCGCGCTCTATTGGCCGTGTTATGAATATTTTGTGGGCCCTTCGTTCAATAGAGCGGATTGGTGATCATGCACGCAATATCGCTGAGCACATTATATATCTGGTCAAAGGGTATGACGTGCGTCACACCAGTGTGCACGAAATAGAAAAGAGACTTAACAAGCCTTAAACTCTCTTGTTTTGGCTGAAACGCGCGCCTGAAACGCGCATTTCAGCGATTCTAAGCTAATACTGCCTTTCGTTCGATAGATTAGCTCTCTCCAACACTCCACTTTTCATAAATTATTCACATAACTGTCATTTTGTCATGCAATCGTCACAAAAGTGTCATACATTGCGCGCAATTCAGTACAATGCCCCATATACTGAACATATGAGCAAATACCGTATGTTTATTGGGCATTGATAAAACAAAGTAAGCCGTAACATCGATACCTATAGTGTTAGCCAATGGCATATGCAGTCAGGGACAATCAGACACGAAGTCATCAGCAATTTGATTGGTATGTATCATTGCCCTTTGCAGAAGTTTACGGCTGCGTAATTGGAACTCGTTTGTATGAATATTAAATCCTCCTTGATTGCTTGCGTCTCGTTAGCCGCCCTGTTGCCTATTAATGCCATTGCACAAACTATTACTGATGAAGATTTAGGTGCGCTTATCAAACGCATAAATCAGTTAGAGCAAGAAGTGCGTTCATTACGCAGCGAACTGGACTCTGTTGGCTCTAAGCAGGTTGGCTCTAAGCAGGTTGGCTTAGCGCAAAAAGAACAGAAACAAGACCAGAACAAGGGCGTTATTGTGATTAAAGATGACTCAGACGATGAACCTTCTGTCGCTTTTAATTGGAAAGGCGCCCCTGAAATTAAAGGTGACGGCGGGTGGAGTGTTAAACCCAAAGGCCGCGTGCTTTATGATTTCAACAATCTTTCATCTTTGCCTTCAAGCCTTGATATACCAGGAGAAGGCCTTTCCAGTGAAGCTAGGCGTCTTCGTTTTGGGATCCAAGGTACGATGCCTGGGAGCTTTGGTTACAAACTTATCGCTGATTATCTAGATGGCGTTAAGCTGACGGATGCATACTTTACCTACGAAGATGGACCGTTAACTCTCACGCTTGGCCAGCACAATACTTTCCAAGGGCTTGAAGAGCTATCAAGCAGTAATGATACTAGTTTTGTAGAGCGCGCAGCTTACACAGATGCTTTTGGTTTCGAGCGTCGAGTAGGGCTTTCTGCTACCTACAAGCTCAATGACTTTCTACTCGAAGGTGGTGTGTTTACTGATAACATTGATGATTTAGACGATGGTAATAATTCGTTTAGCGTTGATGGTCGAGTTAGCTACACAACTGTGGTTGACGATACTTTTATTCACTTAGGTAGTTCAGTGCATGTGCGCGACTTAGGTAATGAAATTGACAGTATTCGTTATCGCCAGCGTCCGTTTGTTCACAGTGTTAATACCCGCTTTATCAATACAGATGACATTTCAGGGGCAACGGATGAATTGAGTTATGGCCTTGAAGCGGCGGCAATTGCTGGGCGTTTTCATGTCGTAGCTGAAACCCATTGGGCCCACGTGGCCCGTTCAGAATTTGCTGACCCGACCTTTTTTGGTGGTTCTATTGAAGCTGGCTACTATTTAACTCAGGACACGCGCGAATATAAAGGTGGGGTCTTTAAAGGTGTGAAAGTAAACGATCCTGTAAGCAATGGTGGAACAGGGGCGTGGCAGATTAACTTTCGCTTTGACCGACTGGATTTGGTTGATGCAGGTATAGTGGGCGGTGCACAGGACGCCTACATGGCATCGCTGATTTGGACACCGGTAAATGAAGTGCGCTTCTTGTTTAATTATGCTCATCTGTCCTATACGGATGCCCTTAATATTGTAGAAGGGGCACCAAATGACTTTTCTGTGAATGTGATTGGTTTACGAGGGCAACTAGGGTTTTAATTAAGCTGGTGCGGGCACCTCTTATCGTCATCTTTGACGCTAAAATGCACTTGCGAAATGCCTGTAACTTGTCAAATTAACATCAACAAATCTGGGCAATGCTGTTGTCAGGAGCGGCTTTAGCATTTATTGCATAACTTTTACATTTGAGTGATAAAAAGAATGCAAAATCAACAAGAAACGCCTGCATATTTGATTTAAACTTCGTTTATCAATCGTTTTTTTTAATGAGTCTTACATGAAGTGGCCTAATCTTAAACACCTGCATTATCTTGTCACCTTGCACCAGGAACAGCATTTTCACCGAGCTGCTGATCATTGCCACGTAAGCCAATCCACATTGAGCACTGCCATTCAGAATTTAGAAGAGCAGTTTGGCTGTCAGTTACTTGAGCGTGAACACAAAACCTTTGTTTTTACGCCTTTTGGATTGGAGCTGGTTGAGCGCAGCCGCCGTTTGTTAAATGAAGCCAATGAGCTGGTAGATTTCGCCCAAACGGCGGGTGATTGGCAATCTGGTAATTTGAAAATAGGCGTGATCCCTACCATTGCGCCGTTTTTTTTCGAGGGTTTGATCAGTGCTGTGCAACAAAACTTGCCTGGTATCACGTTACAGCTTCAAGAAGACACCACCACCAATTTATTGAGCCAGTTAAATGAAGGTATTTTGGACCTACTGGTTTTAGCCTTGCCCATGGAAACACCGGGCTGCAAGCAGTTAGTGATTGGCCATGACCCGTTTCATTTAATCGCCCATTCTGATTTGGTGGACACCCTGCCAATGCCTATGGATGTGTCTGCATTGCCCGCTAAAAGTGTCTTTTTGCTGCAGCAGGAGCATTGCATGACCGGGCACGCGGTAAGTGCCTGTAACCTGCGTCACAAAGAACAAGTCAATACACTTGCCGCCAGCAGTTTGTATACTTTAGTGCAGCTGGCTAACAGTAAACTGGGCTTTACTTTTATGCCTGAACTAGCGATACAGAATCATATTCTGAGCACATCTAAATTGGTCTCGCTACCCGCAGAAGACAGTGCTTATCGAGAAATTGGTTTAGTATGGCGCAATGCAACCACACGCGTTCGCTTGTTTCGCTATCTAGCAGAATTGCTGGCTCCTTTGACACCGATCCCCACCTTGAAAAAATAAATGTTCTTTTATTCAAACTTTTTAAACCGGCCTTTCGACTTTATTTATAGTCAACACAATACGGAATCGATTTGGTGTTTGAGAAGAGCGATGAACAGCTAATAGAGAAAGCACTGAAAGGGCACAAAAAAGCCTGGTTTAGTCTACTCAAACGCTATGAAAAGCCTGTTTATCACTACGGGCTGCGCATGACAGGTAATAACGCCGACGCGCTGGACCTGCTGCAAGATGTGTTTATTTCGGTATTCCGAAACCTGTCCACCTATCGTGGTGATGGGAGCTTTAAAGGCTGGTTATTTAGAATTGCGCATTATCGCTGCATCGAGTTTTATCGCCGTAAGCGCCCTATGCAAGGGCTTGATGATGCCCCGGAAATACCCTGCGACACCGCTCCCGCTGACCAACGTATAGAGAGCACCCAGCGCAATGCGCAGTTGGTCAGTGCGATGCAGCAATTGCCTTTGGCACAAAAATCAGTGATAGAGCTGAAATTTTTTGGTCATTTTACCTTTGAAGAAATCGCTGAACAAACGGGTATGTCGGTTAATACAGCAAAGTCTCGTTTATACAGCGCGTTATCTAGAATGAAAATCTTAATGGAGGTGGATTATGTCGAACTATGACAACGCCGAACTTCTGGCCTTGTGGCTAGAAGACAAGCTGACCCCAAAACAACGGGACGAATTTGAACAACGCTGTATCAAAGATAGTCAATTTGCTGAGCAGGTGGATACGGCCGCTATGGTTAAAGTAGGTGCTGATGTTTATTCCTCTTCTGAGGTCCCACAATGGAATAAAGCCGCTACCTTTGAGCCCCAGCAAGCTCGTAATAGTTGGTCGTGGTTATCCGGCGTATCTTTCGTGACGTCAGCGCTGGCTATTGTGCTGGTGTTAACGGGGACGCAAGTCACCACTTCTGAAGGGGAGCTGCGTATTCGCTTCGGTTCAGGGCAGTCAGAACAGGCATTAGTGAAATTAGTGGATAGCAAGTTAGATGCGTTTAAAAAAAATCAACAAGACGCATTTACTTTGTATGCGCAAACGCTGCAGCAACAGCAGTTAGAAAGCGCAAGCCAACTGACGAATTATTTATTGAGTTCAAGTCGCAAGGAGCGCCGCGAAGACTTTGCCGAACTGATTAAGTTTGTTAATCAGCAGCGCAGCGACGATCAACTTTTTTATGCGCGCCAACTCAATCAATTACAACAAGACGTTTATCACGATGCGACTGGCGTCGCATTAGAAAGTATTCAACAGTAGAGGTAGCCTTATGAACATGTCTAAACGTATTTTCGCCCTCAGCACAGTGCTTGTCGCCATGTGGACATCCCCCGTTTTAGCTGACACGGATAAGCAGGATTTGACCGGCGAGCTAGAAATAATGAGCAGTATTTTGCAAACTGCACTCAAGCAAGATAACCAAAGAGGAAGTCTGAGCATACGAGATATCGGCTATACCTATCTGCAAAATCAAGGCGTGGTATTTAAACTGGATTTAAATCGCTATGGTAGCAGGCAGGTATTCTTTATCGATGGTCACCCATCTGTGCCTGTCGCGCCGCTTGCGCCTAACGTTTTTGATATGCATGACCTCGATATCGACATTCACATGGACGAAGATGAAATAGAGGATGCAGTAGAAGACGCTATGGAGCGAGCTAAATATTTATCACGTGAATCAAGCAGTAAATTGCGGTCCCTCGGTGAACAACTACGGGAGTTCTCGAGGGAACAGCGCGAGTATGAGCGTCGTAGTCGAGATCTTGAGTTTGAAAAAAGCAACAGTAACAGCGAACGTAAAGCTAACATCGATGAGCAGTTAGGAGAGTTAAACGCTGAGCTCAAAAAACTTCAAACAAAACGCACAGAGGTCGAAAGATACAAAACGAAAATCGAGACCGAACGCCAAGCGCAATTACAACAACGAAAAGAGGCCGCCGAACAAGAACGTAAGCGCTTTTTAGCCAACTTTGAACAAAATTTAGGCCAGGTGTTGTGCCGCTATGGTGCTGGGCTAAACGCCCTTGATGATAAAGAGCATGTAAATTTTGTACTTAGTAATTTTGCTTCATCGACCAGTAACAGCAATCAAGACCGAGTCTATGTCTTTAAACACAGCGACATTCAGGCCTGTGTAAAAGACAAAATTAATCATGAGACACTGCTTAACAACAGCCAAGTGTACGCCTTTTAGGTTTAGCGTTATCGCATTTATCTTCTTTTCATCAGTAATCAAATGCCTACAAAAAGGCGGTTATAACGTAAGTTTAGCCGCCTTTTTAGGTAGATAGTTAAAAACATGATCGACGATTTTCTCTAAATCGCTATATCTAATCCTTTTCTCTAAATTTTTATATAACCTTTTATCACCGACATTTATTGGTAATTGTCCTGTTCGTTTCATAAATTGTTGTTCTTTTAATGCTGTCGATGCTTTCAAGCATGATAGTGACTTGAGTTTTGCCAGCCGCCAATGTGGATATTAATTCGAGCTTAGGTATTAGTTTGAAAAGGGTCTCAATATGAATATTGCAAACATGACGGGTCTTGAATTGATGCAGGCCGTTGCTAGGGGCGATTTACCACATCCCAATATGGCAAGCACTATCCCAATGAAATTTGTTTCGGTGGAAAAGGGCGTGGCCATTTTTGAGGCCACCGCCGATGATAGACATATTAATCCATTAGGTGGCGTTCATGGAGGCTTCGCTGCGACGGTGATGGATTCGGTTACCGGTTGTGCCGTGCATAGTATGTTGGACGCGGGTGTCGGTTACGGGACAATTGATTTAAATGTGAAAATGCTTAAGGCCGTGCCGAAAGATAAAGCACTGAAAGCCGAAGGTAGAGTCATCAGTATGTCAAATTCACTCGGCGTGTCCGAGGGCAAGCTAATTGATGAAACGGGGAAAATTTATGCTTATGCGTCCGCGACTTGTATGATTATGCGACCTAAGGCGTCCTAGCCAGCTTTTTTTTATGTAGATGCTTTGCACAGTAGCATGCTAATTGTCTGCAAAGTGTCATCTATTTGTGGGCATAATCGCCTTTTTTATTTTCTGGAGTAGGTAATGGGTTTGAGGTTTGTAACTAATCATTTGGCGAAAAGTATTTGGCTCAAAGGTGCCATCGTCACACTAGCGTTTGGGATGAATGTAACTGCATTTGCTGAAAATAGAATTGATACCCAGCGCCCCGATGCTCCGGAGCTTGCTGCGTATGGTGAGCACAGCATTGGTGTACGTCAGCTTGAAGTGGCTAACCCAAATCAAATCGAGATGCTAAAGCTCGACCCCACTAAACCTGAGCCTGAAACGTTGCCCCGTTACGATCGGCCGCTTACATTAGAGGTTTGGTACCCGGCTTTAAAAGGCAGTATGGGCAATACTACCCTCAAAGCTTACATGCGTGACGGTAAAACCGAAGTGGATTTACACGGTAAGGCTGTGCGAGATGCTAAGCCAAAAATGACTGACAATGCTTTTCCGCTGGTGCTTATTTCACATGGATACCCGGGGAATCGTTTTTTGCTCGCACATTTAGCTGAGAATATTGCCTCGAAGGGCTATGTGGTTGTGTCTATCGATCACACCGACTCAACTTATCGAACAAAAGCGGCATTTTCTTCGACCTTGGTTAATCGGCCAGTGGACCAGCTTTTTGTGTTGTCGCAAATAGAGGGTATGGCGAAAGACAAAGATTCATTTTTATACGGTTTGGTTGATACGTCTGACACCGGTTTAATCGGATATTCAATGGGGGGTTATGGTGCTGTGATTAACGCCGGCGCAGGGGTGACCGAACAAGTCGTCACGAGTAAGCAGAGCCCGCCATTTGGTACGCTTGAACGCCATCAGTCAGGTATTAAGCCCAATGCTGATAAACGTTTAAAGACCGTTATAGCGTTTGCACCTTGGGGTATGAATTACCATATGTTTAGCAGTGAAACGCTGAAAGAAATTAGTGTTCCTATGTTGCTAATAGCAGGCTCTCAGGACGATGTGTCGGGTTACGAAAATGGCGTTCGAGCCATTTGGCAGGGGGCAAGCAACGTGGATCGCTCACTTCTGACTTATGATAATGCCAATCACAATGCAGGGGCGGTGATGCCAGCACCAGAAGAGTCCTATGTATTTGATAAAGAACTAGGTTTTAATATCAGCGAGCATTACGTCGATGCGGTTTGGGATAATGCGCGCATGAATAATATTGCCCAGCATTTTGTTACCGCATGGCTAGATAAATACCTGAAAAATGATATTTCAAAAGATGCGTACTTGGATATTGTGCCAGATTCAAACGAGGGTGTTTATGCCCTTGACGAAGAAGGCGAGGCGAAACCAGAGCATTCCTATTGGAAAGGCTTTGGAAATCGCACTGCCAAAGGCCTGCACTTCGAGACGCTTTCTTCAGAAAAATAACTAAGACAGTACAACCCCTACGCCACTCATTGGTGTAAGGAGGAGATCTGATTAGCCATTGTAAACACTGCGCTGCTTGCAATGGCCTTTTCCCGCTTACTGTGGCCGCTAATTGTTTCGGCTTCGTATCTAGCGCTTTCATATGCTCTTTCTCTTCACTTTCATTCTTCACAGGTCATGTGAATACACATGGTCAAATAATGCGGTTATACCACGGTAAAATTTACACAGATTTTTCCGTATTATCTTCATTTAAGTCTTTTAACCTTCATAACATTATGATTTTTAATAATTATTTATCTGGCGTTGGTTTTGCTTTGCTCTTTGCTACAAACTCTTTACTACAAAATAACACGCTTCTTTGAAATACAGAGCGTTACAACGCAAAACATTTAAACAGCAAGCATTGATACACAAAGCAGGGCGTCAAGATGGATATTATTCCTGAGCATCTTATTAATTTTGAAATTAATCTTCAGTTGGTGGTGTATCACCTATTCCAGCTCGGGCTAGCATTTTTATTTGCCTTGCCCATTGCCTTGAACCGAGAGAGTGGATCTAAGGGAGCAGGGTTGCGTACCTTTCCGCTGGTGGCGCTAGCTTCATGCGCGTTTATGCTCATCGCTATGAATGCTTATGCAGAAGGCGACGGCGAAGCAGAAGCAAGAGTGATGTACGGTATCGTAACGGGGATTGGCTTTATTGGTGGCGGTGCTATTTTTAAGCAGGAAAATGGCGCCAGTGGCACAGCAACCGCAGCGGGTATCTGGAACACTGGCGCCATAGGAGTAGCGGTCGCCTATCAAAACTATGAAATCGCGCTGATTTTATCCTTGATGAATTTCTGCATTTTCCGTTTCGCCCATAGCGTCAAGGTTCAAAAAGCGAAACACTTAGATGATTGAGCCCGTTTGAACGCAGAGGGTTAAAACTGTAAACGGGTTTTGGGTTTGTGTAACCGATATTAGCAGTGTGTGGTTGCGGGCGTTCAAAACAAGACAATTGAATTTAACTTTTGGTGGGGAACGCATTTTAGCCGTTCACTGGATGTTATACTCGGTTTGATACTGGTTTATGCAGCTTGTAAAGCATAACGCCAACCAGGACAGTAAACAAAACGAAAATTAGAGGTAAAGCAATTCATAACGACGCACGCAATACATCAAACCAAACCGTCAGGCAATAATGAGACGCTGGGTGGAACCGGCCGAATGAGGGACAAAAATGAAAACGAATATAGTGCTATTACTCACTGCGATACTGCTGGGCGGTTGTGAAAGTCAGCCTGACTATCGTGAAGCGACCAAAGGTGGCTTTGGGTATACCGAAAGCAAATTTACTGACACTCAATATCGCGTGAACTTTAAAGGTCGTGGTACCGATAAGTCAAAAGCGATGGACTACGCCATGTTGCGCGCCGCCGAACTGACCTTAGAGCAAGGTTACGACTGGTTTGTGGTTACAGATAGGGAAACCTTAGTAGACAAAGAAAACGTGCAACTGAGCCCGCAGGTGGGTTTTAGTCGTCGCTACGCCACGCTAACCGATTGTGGGGCGTTAACCTGCCGGACATCTCGCTTCCCCCGCAGTCAATTCGAAACTGGAGTATTTATTGGCGGCTCTGAGCAAAGTGAAATAGAGAGTATCTTGAATATTGAGATGGGCAAGGGGGCAAAACCTAACTCGGGGACCAGTTTCGACGCGAAGCAAGTGACTGAAAACTTGGGACCTAAGAAAGACACAGTGCAAGACTGATATACTCTGTGGTAGGTGTTGATTTTGCGGCTTTCATTTTAAGATCAGGTACTCAGACGACCTTTGATACACCATTACAAAAAAAGCTCAACGCTATAAACGTTGAGCTATTTTGTCGTTGCTAGTCAGAAAATAAGAGTTAGTAAGCCACGCTAATGCGCTGATTAATATGCTCAGCATTTTCTGCTTCATCCACTAAGGCTTTGGCGTAATCAGTGACCGAAATTTTACTTTCACCATCGCTATTGGTAAAAAACGCATCACCGCCAATACGAAACTCTCCTTCGCTATCACCTGGGTAAAGCACAGCCGCTGGGCTAACGAAGGTCCACGATGTTTTCGATTTAGTGCTGCGAAATACGTTAAGGGCTTCCCCTTGTGCTAGGGCTTCGTCCTTATATTCAGCAGGGAAATCAGGTGAGGTTACAAGTGCCACGCCTGGAGCAATTTCCAAACTACCGGCGCCGCCTACCCATATTAAACGTTTACCGCTATTGGCAAGAGATGTCAGCAGACGTTCAGCGGCTTTTGCCACTATCTCATGGTTACCTGCCGCGCGGCCGCCAATAGATGCGATAACCACATCTGCATCGGCAACGACAGGTGCGAAATCAGCCGTACTTTGTAAGTCGTAAACACGTGATGTAACCCCTTCGGCGGTTAACTTTGCAGCATCACGTACGATTGCCACTACTTCGTGTCCCCGGCTTTTCGCTTGTGCTACTACTGTGCTACCAACCCAACCTGTTGCCCCTAAAACTGCGATTCTCATATTGATTCTCCAATTGTCCATTGTGTTACGTTAAGAAAGTGAAGCCAGTTTACTTGTGTTGGCATAAGTGATAAATATCGGTAAATGATTAATATTGTTTCATTTTGAGATGCTAATGGACCGGATAACGTCGTTACAAAGCTTTATGGAAGTAGCTCGTTGTGGCAGCTTTACTAAAGCCGCAGATAATATTGGATTAAGTCGTTTACAAGTGACTCGCCACGTTCAGGATATTGAACAGTGGTTGGGTTTACGCTTGTTTCATCGCACCACACGTAAAGTAAGTTTGACCATGCAAGGTGAAGAAGCGTTGGGGTTTGCAAAGCAAATACTCAGTTCGGTTTCGGATCTGCAAAGTCGTGCTCATAGTCACAACCACGAACTCGTTGGTACCATTCGAGTTGCGACCCCAATTGGACTTGGTCAAAATATGCTGTTTGATGCCATCCAAGCGTTTGTGTCTATTCACCCCAAAACCCATATTCAAATGGTTTTATCTGATGGGCTGTCGCAGCTAGTAGATGAACGAGTCGATATTGCGCTGCGCTACGTTGATCAACCACATCAGCAATTAATTGCTAGAAGGCTAATGCATATCGATAGTGTTCTATGTGCGTCCCCGAACTATATTGCGCAGCACGCCAAATTGAATCAACCCAATGATTTGCTAGCGCATAATTGCCTTGTTCACAGTAGTAGTCATCAATGGCGGGTTATGTCACCAACAAGCGATGAACAAATCAGTGTGTCAGGGAATATTCAAGCTAATGAAATGGGCGTTATTTTAAAGGCGGCGCTGCGCGGGTTAGGCATTGCGTGTTTACCATGTGATTTGGCCAATCGTTATTTGCTAAACCGTGAACTGGTTCAAGTGCTGCCCGGTTACAACATGCCTGGCAGTAATCTGTGGGCGGTGTATTTGTCTCGTGATCACCAGCAAAATGTGGTGCGTGCTTTTATTGATTTTATCGCCGAGCGTTGGCAAGCGGATATTCAACGGGTTACAAATTGATTAATATTGAAAGGTGAACTTTTACACCGTTGTGCGTATCAATAGTTAATATCCCTCAACATTCATTGGAAAAGCTTTATATGCTAAATCAAACTAAGAGTGCATCGCGCTATTTACCTCAGGCGGCAGTGTCTATTGTGTTTTTTTTGTCAATATCTGCCTGTACGAACAAGCAACTCTACAAAGCGGGGCAGTCGTATCAGAAAAGTGAATGCGAACGCACTGCGCTTTCTGATGTGCAATTTAGAGAGTGTAAAGATGTGGAGGCAAAGCGTTTTGAAGAGTACGAACGTGAACGCCAAGAAACACTTGAAACGAGTAAACCTTAAAGCAACTCGTAATAGAGTAATTGCACTTTAGTCCAGATTGAGTGTTTTTTAACTCAGTGCTATTGCACTGCTTTTTAATCGATAAATAGTGATAAATGTTAATTTAGTGTCAAATTAATTTACATTTGCCTGCCGTTCGTATTTTGTAATTTTTTAAATGTTTGATACATAAGTTAAAATTAAAATGGTGTTGTTCTTGCTGTTAAGGCTGTGATTTTACTAAAAGGAATGTCACATGCAGAATAATAATAGCAAGAAAATACATTCTAACCTCATCACTAAAATGGTCAAACTACTGAGTTTAACCGCTGTACTGAGTCTGTCTTGTAATGCTTTAGCGGCCCCCATCAATGGCACAGGCAATATTACTCCTGACGTCATTTTTGGCGATGGTAATGCAAACGGCTCGTGGACAGGGGAAGCATTGAATGGCGTTGAAGTAGCCCTGCGAGGGAAGCTAAGATATAACGCAGCAGGAAGTCCTGAAAATACCTTTAACTACGACGGCGATCGTACTTATACATTTGACCCTACCTTAAGCTTATTACCTGCAAATCGTTCAGTATTTAATTTCGAGTACGCGGTGAATGTTGACGCGGGCGCTAACCCATCGGGCGCGATGTTAGATAATTTTACTTATCTGTTTGAGTTTGATGTAGACCCCACAGCCGGCACTGACTTTGTCAGTTTCGATATCATTACCTTAAAAACTGACAACGAACTTGGCGATAGCGGCACTGCGAATGGTGATGGATTAAAGGATATACCCAACTATGCCTCTAATTTTAGTAATTATAGCGTTGCGCAGAATTCTCAGAATCGCGGTTTTGGCTATTCTGGCCTACTTGATGCGGCTACTGAGGGCATGTTTACTTATAACTTAACGGTGCTTGATGCAAATGGTGGAGAAGTGGCCACCAGTTCAATTGATATTGTTGTTGGAAGTGTCCCGGTGTCAGCACCATCGACTTTTGCATGCTTATTTGCAGGTGTATTTGTGCTTAGTTTTGCAGGGTTGCGCAGACGTAGAAAACAAAATAGCTAACTGCTAAAGAGTCCCTAAAAAGGCTATTCAAAAGGGCATCTACCACAATGCGATTACTGAGGTAGCAGCTCTTTTTATTTGGTTTAATCTCTAACGGTTTTCTAATCGATTGTAATCTAGCAGTCCACCTTCGATTGGATTGTGTTCCATGAATGTTTGATAGAGTTTATCGCTGAATTCCCAAAAATCTTTGGTTGTGCGCCTTACCGCAAATAGATCTAAGAAGGCTTCGTAATCTTGTTCGTTTTCAATTTGCTGAGCTTTTGCCACTAATTTGGCGAGATCCGCTTCTTTTACACGCCAGAATACATCGGGGTAACTACCGAGCAACCCATGTACTAGCGTCACGTTATCATTGGCATGATCGCGATTAACATCTTCAGAAAACAAGCTGTTCACATTGAAATGCGCACTGTTGCGCACCAAGGTGAAAATCTCAGGTTTATCACTGTCTGTGGGTTCGACCATGATCATGCTCAGCTCTGGCAATATTGAGGCGCTTTGGCCTTTGATGTTGGCTAGCTGTCCGAGCAAGGCTTTGCTATTTCTACCTAGTTCGCTGTCCTGTAATCGGTAACGGCTGGGTTGCACACCTTTTACATGTTCAGCAAAAATATCGTATAACTCTTTCTTGTGATGCTGGGTCTTAAACTGCATACCACTGGGCTGGTCGAATGGGTTGATTTTACCTTCAACAAATTCGGTTAGCTCTGGACCCGCTTTTTGATACCAAGAGGCCAACTCTTGGTGGCGTGTTTCAGGCGGTAAAAAGGCCAAGAAGTTTGATTCACCTTCCATACGCAGAAAGTCCATGTACAGGCGCGTCATCAACTGATGACCATAATTGCCATAAACATCAAACCCAGCGACTAACAGATAATGAATACGCTCTAGTAGTGCGTAATCGATAACCCAAGCGGTTTTAGGCGGTTTGCCAATAAGCCCTTTCACAACGGTTGCGTTATCGAAGTGACGAAACACCGTCAGCGTGGCGTTGTCATTTTCACCGTCACCGTCCCATATATCGTTCTCAGTGAAATGCTGGCCATCTTCCAATGCGGTGGCCATGAAATCATGTCGTGCACGCATGTAATCACCTTGACGTGAGGCATACTCAAGCCAAGTCACTGCAAATGCGGTGCTTTCGTGCTCCGCTGGGAGGCGCAGGTTGTCTTTTTGTGACTCGTAGAAAGCGTGTATCTTGGGGGAATCTGCCACTTCTGGCTTTACAAAGTACACCCAGAAACGATCGTTAATCACATTCAACGCCACCTGACCACGACACACAGGCCCTTTGATATAACCCATGATGGTGTTTTGAGCGCGCTCAAGCATGAAGCGGTAGCGCGCATTTTCCGGTAGCTGGGTGAATGCTGTTAGCGGGTTTGCCGCCACTTTGGGCTTATAACTCGGTAGCTCGGTCACCGTATAATCAGCGTCTACAAACCACTTCTGCCATTTGTCGGTGAGTGCTTTGTGAATAGCGTAAGGCTGGTGGGTTTTGTTGACTATAGTCGACATAACAGGCTGCAAGCGATAATAAACGCGTTTTACTCCAGGCTCATCAAATGGGCGGCGACTCGGAATGACATCAATAGCTTGCCCTGATGGAGTTCTTGAGCGCACAAGATTAAAAAACTGTGGCTGGGCATCAGGCGCGGTTATCTCACTAAAATACAAATGAGAGCTAAATAAATGTTCATAAATGTAGCGAGCGCTTAATTGCACTTTCAGATTGTCGGCATTCAAAAAATCTTCTAATGAGTTCACCGCTGATTCTTGCGCTTCAGACAGTGGTGCGCGAGCAGGCAGATAAGCGCCGCTGTCTATCCAACTCATGAGTATGTTGTGCTCTTCACCGGTTAATTCTGGGAGCGCGTAGGGCATACCACCAAGTGCTTGGCTTTTCGCATAGCCATCAAATTCGGCAATGGTGGGGCATTGCTGGCTGCGATCGATAGAGACATCGAAACGTTCGTCTAACAACTTGTCATCAGGCAAAGGGTGCTGCTGCTTAAGCATCAACATTTTTGCTAAAACGGACGCTTGAGTGTTAGCGCTAGGGGTTTGTTCTCGCTCATTTAAAACTGGGTAAAAGCCGCGCTCGCGCCAATCGGGAGAATCTAATGCATCCAAAAATAATCGATTTGGCGTGGCGGCAAGTATACGCGACCCGTGATACACAATTTCTTTGTTTGCGCCGCGTTCTATGCCCTCAGGCGAGCTCATCTTAAGCTGGCAAGGGGCGTCGTAGCAGGCATGGCAAACCACACAACGTCCTTCGATTACTGGAGCAACTTTGGTTTGATAAAATGCGGTGGCAGGGCTTTCTAATGATGCTTGAGCGACACTGGCTGGTGCGCGGTTTGCTGGATTTTCTTCGCCGTAAAGCTTGTTCAAATCGAGATTGGCAATGGTCGCGCAACCCGAGCAGACGAGAATGACGGTGATGAATACTTTAATCCATCTGGAGTGTGTATTTTGCATAAGAGTCCGATTAAGGCAGTCACCCTGAGTTTAATCAAAACAGAGCGTTGTGGTGTGGCGTGTGTGTTTGCGCCGCAGTTTACCCTCTAGCGGGCATTGACTCAACCAAGAAGCACTCAAGTTGGGTGCTTCTTAAGCTGGATGCTGCCTGAGCTGGTTTTATTTCATAGGCTTATAATTAACCACTCACTTGACAGTATTAACGAAAGCAGGAACGCTACCGTGACTTCTTTGACAGGTATTTGGTAATTTATGCAGCGTGACGACAAGGTGACATCAGTATTCGGTCATATCCTCATTATTATACTGGCGGGAGAGTTAATTTTCGCTTTACCTTTTCATTTAGCACGCTTTTTTCGCCCTACGTTTCTACAAGCGTTTGAGTTAACTAACACCCAATTAGGCGATATTTTTGCTGTTTATGGCGTTGTGGCCATGCTGTCATATTTCCCTGGGGGCATTATTGCTGACAAGTATGCCCCAAATCGCCTGATGAGTTTTTCACTGTTGGCGACAGCGGCAGGGGGCGTGTATTTACTCAGCGGGCCGAGTCACTTTGGGCTTACATTGCTTTTTGCGTATTGGGGGGCAACCACGGTTTTGGTTTTTTGGGCGGCGATGATCAAAGCTACTCGGCTCTCGGCCCCGCCCCATCGTCAAGGGTTTGCATTTGGTTTGCTCGACGGTGGTCGCGGATTAGCGGCAAGTCTATTTGCCAGTGTCGGCATATTGTTATTGAGCTTCGGGACGTTTAGCTCGCAAGGTGATTTTAACAGTGCAGCTGAAGCGTTCGATGCTATGAGTACACTGATTATTTACTACACCACGTTAACTGCGCTGGCAGCTGGGTTAACCTGGTTTTTTATCAGTTCACAGACAGATAACCCATCTGACGTGAACGCTCAACAGCAGCAACAAGCATCTGGCTTGTCATTAGGTTCAACGCTTATTAACCCTCTGGTGTGGTTGCAAGGTGGTATCGTTATTTGCGCATATTGTGGGTATAAAGCGCTGGATAATTACAGCCTTTTCGTTGTACAGCACTACGGTTGGTCACAAGTGGAGGGCGCGAAATTCATAACGTTTGCCAGTTATATGCGCCCCGTAGCCGCACTTGGGGCAGGGTTGCTCGCCGATCGCTTACGTACGAGTAAAATGACCTACTTGCTGTTTGCGTCACTAGGCGCGGTCTTCGCCGCTATTGCGTGGATGACGCATTTCAATACCGGGGTAACGTTGATGTTGGCCATGTTGCTGTTTACCTTTTTTGCAGTATTTGCCTTACGTGGGATTTACTTCGCGCTGGTGGACGAGAGCCAAATTCGTATGGGGGCGACAGGCACTGCCGTGGGGATCATCTCGGTACTGGGTTTTACCCCAGATATTTTTTTCGCGTCTATCTCAGGGCGCATGTTAGATGCGGGGCAATACGGCTTCGCCTATTATTTTTTATTTGTTGCAGCGATTATGCTAGTTGGCTGTTTTTGCGCTTTGCTATTGGCCAAAAAGGTTAACAAATTACGCGCCGCTACGGCTGCAAGCCCTAAAAATTAAGACGTGTCGTCAACATTCTGAAGGCGCTAATGTGGCAGTCAAAACGTTGCGGTGTCGCTTTAAGGCGTCAAAATGTCATATTCGCGACATATCATTAACGCTTAACATCTGTTTTAATTAATAAAATTATAAGTAAAAAGTAAATCTATGTTTGGTATTTTTAAACCTGCTCCACACCAATCTCGACTCCCCAAAGAAGAAATAGACAAAGAATACAAAGCCCTGCGTTGGCAAGTGTTTATCGGTATTTTTGTGGGTTACGCTGGTTATTATTTAGTGCGCAAAAACTTTTCTTTGGCAATGCCTTTTCTGATTGAAGAACAAGGCTTTACCAAGGGCCAGTTGGGAATTGCATTATCGGCGGTCTCTATTGCCTATGGCTTGAGTAAATTTTTAATGGGCAGTGTGTCTGACCGCAGTAATCCCCGTTATTTTTTGATGACAGGGTTACTAGTATCCTCCGGCGTTATGTTTCTATTTGGTTTTTCCGACTGGGCCACTCAAAGTGTTGCTAGTATCTTTGTGTTGCTGTTTATCAATGGTTGGGCACAAGGCATGGGATGGCCAGCGTGTGGGCGTACCATGGTTCACTGGTATTCGGGAAATGAAAGGGGCCAAACGGTCTCGTTTTGGAATATCGCGCACAATGTTGGCGGTGGCTTAATTGGTCCGATATTTATTTTAGGCATGGCGTGGTTCAACGACTGGCACAGCGCCTTTTATATGCCTGCTGCTGCAGCAAGCTTAATTGCCGTGTTTATTTATTTCGTGATGCGCGATACGCCTCAGTCATGTGGTTTACCGCCAATAGAAGAGTATCGAAACGATTATCCTGCTCAATATTCTCAAAGCCATGAAGAAGAACTAACAGCAAAGCAAATATTTATGCAGTTTGTACTGAATAACAAATTGTTGTGGTTCATCGCTGTGGCGAATGCGTTTGTCTATTTAATTCGTTACGGCGTACTTGATTGGGCTCCTACCTACCTGTATGAGGTAAAAGATTTTTCGTTTGATAAAAGCTCATGGGCTTACTTTCTTTACGAGTGGGCAGGTATTCCCGGCACCCTGCTATGCGGCTGGATAAGTGACCGCTGGTTTAAAGGCCGACGAGCACCAGCAGCCATATTGTATATGATGTTGGTATTGGTGGCCGTCGTCGTTTATTGGTTAAACCCGGCAGGTAATCCAAGCGTCGACATTGCTGCGCTAATGGCAATTGGCTTCTTGATCTATGGGCCTGTCATGCTGATTGGTTTATTCGCTCTTGAGCTGGTGCCTAAAAAGGCCGCTGGCACTGCCGCTGGCTTAACCGGGTTATTTGGTTATTTAGGCGGAGCTGTTGTCGCCAATATTGCGCTTGGCTATACGGTTGACCATTTCGGCTGGGATGGCGGCTTTGTATTGTTGGTTGGCGGTTGCATAGGCGCTATTTTACTTATCGCGTTAACCTTAAAGCACGAAGTCGCACATGAGAGCCATCAGCGGGAAGAAGGCCATCAGCGGGAAGAAGGTCATCAGCGGGAGGAGGGCGCTAAGGGTCAGGCTTAAGCCTTAGTAGGGTGCTAGTCCTTAGCACCCTACTTATAGCCCCCATAAATTCAGAGTCTGCCCACCTCTATTTTAACCCTATCGAAAGCAGAGATGGGCGAGCTTTGCTTGCCGCTTGCACGCAGCACGAAATTGCCCAGTTTGCATTAAGACTTGGTACTCCCTTCAGGGCTCAAGAAACTCAATATCGCCAGCTCATTTTCGATATTTGTTACAGAATTTCTATTGATTATTCACCTGCTAAAGCCCTTTAACTACAGGATACGCAGGCCTAGAAATCCACTTATGCACTATTTATGAGCACGATAGGAAGGGTAAACGTTTGAACACTCATGACATTTCGTCGCCAAAGCGATAAGCTAAAGGGATATTTCAAGTGGAAAAACAAACATGACAAATTCTGTAGTGATCAGTGGTTCAGGATTATGGAATCCACCGCATAGCATCTCAAACGAAGAGTTAGTAGATGCGTACAACGCGTATGCTCAGCAGTTTAATGAGCAAAATGCCGATGAGATTGAATCAGGCGCCATAACAGCGAAGCCTTTCTCAAGTGCTGAATTTATTCAAAAAGCATCCGGTATACGCAGTCGCTATTGCTATATGAAAGATGGCGTACTGGACATAAATCGTATGCGTCCCATCATTCCTGAGCGAAGTGAAGAAGAACTATCTGATCAAGCCGAAATGGCGATCAATGCGGCTAAACTGGCCCTTGAAGCGGCAAATAAAACCGCTGAAGATATCGATGTAGTAATTGTCTCTTGTGCTTATACGCAGCGCTCGTATCCCGCATTAGCCATCGAAGTGCAAGGCGCTTTGGGGATCAAAGGTTTTGGTTTCGATATGCTAGTGGCTTGTTCAGCAGCGACTTTTGCCCTGCATCGTGCTTATGAAATGATCAGCGCGGGTACTGCAAAAGGTGTGTTAGTTATCAACCCAGAATTGACGTCACCACAGGTAAATTACTGCGATCGCGACAGTCATTTTATTTTCGGGGATGTGGCGACCGCCATGGTGGTGGAGCATGCAGATACCGCGACGTCTGAGCACGTGTTTGATATTTTGAGCACCAAAGCGATTACCCAATATTCAAATAATATTCGCTCAAATTTTGGTTATGTTAGCCGGGCTAACGATGTTGATCCGTACGGAGCAGATAAACTGTTTCATCAAGAAGGGCGTAAAGTTTTTAAAGAGGTGTGCCCTATGGCCGCTGAGCATATCAGCGAGCACTTAGAGCGGCATCAGTTAACCAGCGCTGATGTGAAGCGTTGGTGGTTACACCAAGCAAATATCAACATGAACACGCTTATTAGTAAAAGACTATTAGGCCGTGAAGCGACTGCTGAAGAAGCGCCGATTGTACTAGACAGATATGCCAATACGGCATCTGCTGGCTCAATTATTGCGTTTAATCTACACCACAAAGACTTGCAGTCAGGCGATTACGGATTACTGTGTTCATTTGGCGCAGGATATTCAATCGGCAGTTTGTTAGTCAGAAAAAGGTAATCTTGTTACGTTAAGACGCTTGAATAACACAATAGCAATCACGTCAGGGACAACACTATTATGCTAGCAGTTTGGGGATATGCAGCCAGTGCTCTGGGTTACGCACTGTTGCTGTTGTTATTGTTAACGTCGCGCAAGTCGGGCTTAGCTAAATATTTGTTAATATTGGCCACGGCTGCTACGTGTGTGTGGTCGCTGTCACCTTTTTTTATTGGTGAATTGACTGTAGAGCGTCTCATCGTTTTTGATAACGTCAAACAATTGTTCTGGCTGCTGTTTCTGGCTGCGTGTTTAAAAGATAACTTCACCAGCTTGGTGGGCGTGCTTAAGCGCCCTGAAACATGGTTGATTCTGGCGTTGCCAATTACCGGCGTTATTATTCCCCTATTTCTAGATATTAACGACAGTTGGTTATTTTTACTGCAGACCATTTTGGCGCTACAAGTGTTGGTTCTACTAGAAATTATTTATCGTCAATCAGGTGAAAATCGCTGGGCGTTCAAACCGCTTATTTTATACTTAGGTGCCACAAACCTGTTTGAATTCGTTACCTTCGCCAATGCGCTGATGGTCGAGCAAATTGACTTGACGTATATTGCCGCCAGAGGCTTTATTTACACCGCTATGATCCCGCTATTGGTGCTTGCTATACGCCGAGTACAACATTGGGGCGTTGACATATTTGTTAGTCGTGAAGTGGTGTTGCACAGCTCTTTGCTACTGGTGGCGGGCTGCTATTTGTTTGTTATGTCGCTTATCGGTTATGTGGTGAAATACTACGGGGGAGAATGGAGTACTTCAATTCAAGTCGCGCTAATATTCCTGTCGTTGGCGTTGCTTGCCACGGTCTTCTTGTCGACAAGCTTTCGCACCAAGGTCAAAGTGTTTATTACTAAACACTTTTTTGCTAATCAGTTTGACTATCGTTATGAGTGGGTCAAGTTAACTAAGTCATTGGAAAGTGATCAATCTGGGCAGGCTGTTTATCAAACCGTTCTAAACGCTTTTTTGCAGGCGATGGATTACCAATCTGGCTTGCTACTTAAGCGAGTCGATAGCAAAGTAGAGTATTTAGCAGATGAAGACGCTGAACCTTTATGTGAAGAGCAGCTCGAAGTGATGAGGCAGTTTTTTACGTTTTTTGAGCAGAAAAACTGGATCATCGATATGGCAGAGCTACGCACCAAGCCCTATGTTTACGAGGGCTTAAAAGTGAACCACGGGACCTTGAATAAAATTGCATTTCAATTGGTTATCCCCATGTATCGAGGCGATACGCTGTGGGGCTTAGTGCTGATGAGCAACACCAATGATACTTCGCGCAATTTGAATTGGGAATTGCGTGATTACCTTACTGCGGTGACCGCGCAAATCACTAACTTTTTATTCCACCATGAAGCAGCAAAAGAAGTGGCTGAAAATGCCCAGTTCGCGGCGTTCACGCGTATGTCGGCTTTCGTGTTACACGATTTGAAAAATGTATTGGCACAAATAGACTTAATTTTATGTAATGCTGAGCAGCATAAGGATAATCCCGAATTTATCGAAGATACCTTTGAAACGCTGCATCACACCAAGGCACGCATGGATAAAATGCTGCGCCAGTTATCAGAGAAGAATGCAGAGCCAGCGAGTCAGCACAGGTTGATTAATTTGTCGGCGTGTATCGAAAAAGTCATTGAGCAGCGCTGCGCAACATACTTGCCCAAGCCAGAATTGAGAATCGATAGTGAAGTCGACGTTGTGCTTGACCAAGAAAAGTTCGCCAACGTCATGTATCACTTGATCAGCAATGCGCAACAAGCCACCGCCGACGATGGTTTTGTGCGGATTGACGTCAGCCATGCCCCACAAAGCGAAAACATGGTGGTGACTATTTCTGATAACGGCTCGGGCATGAGTAAAAGCTTTATTCAGCAGCGCTTGTTTACGCCTTTTGATACCACCAAAGGTAATGCCGGCATGGGCATAGGTGCTTACGATGCGAAAACGTTTTTAGAAAAAATAGGTGGATTTTTACATGTTCAAAGTGAAGAGAATGTTGGTACAGTCTTTACATTGAACATACCAGCGAACTAATAGAATAGGTTGCAAGGATAAAGGCATGGAAAAGATTTTAGTCGTTGATGACGACCTAGGTATTCAAAAGCAGTTGAAGTGGAGTTTCACGGGGTATGATGTGGTGTTTGCGGATGATCGTACCTCAGCGATCACCCAGTTACGCCGGCATGAGCCTAAAGTGATTACCCTTGATTTAGGCTTACCGCCAGACCCTGCTAATGCCACTGAGGGCTTAGCAGCGCTGCAAGAGATACTTGCGCTATCCCCTAACACTAAAGTGATTGTGGTAACCGGTAACAACGATAAAGTGAATGCCTTAAAAGCCATTGAGCTTGGTGCGTATGACTTTTATCAGAAACCCATTGACTCTGATACCATCCAAGTATTGGTCAGCAGAGCGGCGCAGCTTTACGATTTAGAGCAAGAAAATCGTCACTTATCTGCGGTAGCGCCCTCAATGGATCGCATTATCGGTAACAGTGAACAGATTCTAGCGGTCAGTAAAAAAGCTGAGCGAATTGCGCAAACCGATATCAGTACCCTTTTATTAGGGGAAAGTGGCACGGGTAAGGAAGTGTTTGCTCGTAGTATTCACGAGCACAGTTTACGCAAGAAGAAAGCCTTTATTGCCATTAATTGTGCGTCGATCCCTGAAAACTTGCTTGAAAGTGAATTGTTTGGCTACGAGAAAGGCGCGTTTACTGGTGCGAATAAAACCACACCGGGCAAAATTGAAAGTGCCCAAGGCGGTACGCTGTTTCTGGATGAAATCGGCGATATGCCTGTAGGCTTACAAGCTAAGATGCTGCGTTTTTTACAAGAGCGTGTTATCGAGCGAGTAGGCGGACGTACTGAGATCCCAGTAGATATTCGTGTTATTTGTGCCACCCACCGTGATTTAAATAGCATGGTCGCCGAGGAGACCTTTCGCGAAGATTTGTATTACCGGATAGGGGAAATTAACATTGTGATACCGCCACTGCGAGAGCGTGGTAACGATGTGATTTTGCTGGGTAAGACCTTTTTAAATCAATACAACGAAGACTTCAAAACGAAAGTGAAAGGCTTCAGCGACAGTGCGACACAAGCCATGTTGCAACACCGCTGGCCGGGTAATATTCGTGAATTACAGAACAAGCTTAAATCTGCGGTGATAATGGCTGAGTCAGCTTACATTCAACCTGATGATTTAGGTTTACAAGTGAATGAAGAACTAAGCACCATGCGAACGCTTAATCTGCGTGAAGTGCGCGAAGAAGCTGAAAGCAAAGCTATTCGTTATGCGTTTCAGGTGGCCGAGCGCAATATGTCGCGCACTGCTGAATTACTTGGGGTGACGCGTCCTACGCTTTATTCGTTGATTGATAAGTACCACCTAGAGGACATTAAAACTGGCTCCTAGTGTGAACAACGTGTACGACGGGTTGGCCGATATTCGGTCAAACTCTGTGTTTGAGCATATGTAAATGCAATGGCTCAAATACATATTAGCTTTGATGTCGTTGGTTGGCCTATGGTTTGTAGGTTTAAGCCTAAGCGCATTTATACCCCTACCTGCATCTTTGTTAGGTTTGTTAGTGTTACTACTGGGCTTGATGTGGCTTAAACGCATTCCTCCTGCATTACTCAAAGTGTCGCAGTTTGTACTCGGACATATGCTAGTGCTCTTTGTGCCTGCGACCATGGGAGTACTGCTTTACGCTGAAAAATTAGCGGATAACCTATTGTGGCTAATATTGAGCATTGTTGTCAGCACAGTACTCAGTCTTGGAATAACTGCATGGATTTGCCAACGCTTATGGCAACCGACAGACCAACCTCCGGCCACGCCCCATGACGATTGATATCTCAGGCGAGGCTAAACAAATGCAACCGATAGTGATGTCATGCTAAACACTTACAGCGAGCAATATCCTCTCGTATCTGCGTTTATGTGGTCGACCATTACCGTAGGGGTGTATTTGCTTTCATTGATCGTTTTTCGCCTATTGGGGCGACGCCCGGCATTTCATCCAATGATTTTTTGTATTGCCATGCTTGCGGTAATGCTCTTCTATACCGGCGTCACTGTTGAATCATACCAAGGAGATACGAGCCTGCTGACGTGGTTATTAGGCCCAGCGACAGTGGCGCTGGCCGTTCCCCTCTACAGCCAAATAAGAAGTATTCGCGGAAATGGCTTAGGCATTATGCTGCCGATTTTGATTGGTGGTGCCATTGCGCCTATTTTGGCTCTGGCCGGTTTGTATTTTGTGCCTTTGGACAGCGACGTAAAGTTAAGCTTGTTGACCAAGTCGATTACGAGTCCATTGGCGATTGAGACCAGTCAACATATTGGCGGTATTCCTGGGCTTGCTGTAGTGATTGTTATTTTCACTGGCATAGTGGGGGCTGTATTTGGATCCATAACGTATCGCATATTTCGCGTCACGTCCCCCCAAGCCCAAGGACTTGCTTTAGGTACTGTAGCCCACGCCATAGGCACTGCTCAAGGATTTCAAATGAGTCAGAAAATAGGTGCATTTGCCACCATAGGTTTGTGCATAAATGGGGTACTAACGGCCATCATTCTACCGATTATTTTTTTCCTCATCAGCTAGTGGTACGAATACTGCAAACTTCCCGCTAAGTTAGCAACGCTCCTATGATTAGTATGATGGGGCGGAACACATGGGTTAATATATTTATGCGCAAAATAGCGGGCGATTCTATTCACATTTGGTTATTGGTGTTTTTCACGAGTGTGGTGTTAACCGCATGCGGCGGTGGTGGCTCTTCAGACTTAGACTCTGATAACACGCCTGATGTCATTGTTAATGCTGGTCCAAGCTCTACGGTCAACGAGGGAACGACAGTCAACTTGCAAGGTGATGCGCTAGGCACCACCGATGCCTTAACCTACGCCTGGTCTGCCTCGCCGACATTATCGATTACCCATGACGATACCACCACGGGTGTTGCATCATTTGTGGCGCCAACCACTAGCGATACGCAGACCTATCAATTAACTCTTCAGGCAACTGATGGCAACGGCAACGTTGGCTCTGACAGTCTAGAAGTGACTGTTTTGCCACTCAACACAGCGCCAAACGCGATCATTTCCTACCAACCGATTGACGGTTTTTCTAATAATATCTTTCCTGCCGGCACAGAAGTTACCTTAAATGGCGACACCAGCACAGACGCTGATACGACGGATGCAGATAACCCTATTGCCGCATATCAATGGCAACAACTTGCCGGAGTTGATGTGCTTTCTGGAGTCAGTAGAGATGCAAGTAACATTACCTTTACCACACCGATTGTCGATGAAGACAATACTTTAACCTTCGAGTTAACCGTCACTGATCAAGAAGGTGCAACGGATACCGAAGAGCTGGCCATCACCATATTGAGCGCAAGTAATAATGTGCCCACTGTTGATGCTGGTGTCGATCACGAAGTGTTTTCTGGTGAGAGCATTTTACTTTCAGGAACGGCCGATACTGCTATTCCCTCTGCAAAGCCATTAACCTACTTGTGGTTGACTGACTCTACCTTAGAGCCACAAATTAATAGCGCCAATGTGTTACAAACATACGCTGTGGCGCCTATGGTCACCACGAGTCAGGTGTTGACCTTCACCCTAGAGGTTAATGATGCCAACGATAATGAGGTGGACGACAGCATCTCTGTAACAGTAAAACCGTTTCCTCGTAGTTTAATAAATGATACGGGGGTTGCACGACAAGCCAGTGTGAACGCAGTGAACAGCTCGCATCAAGGGGATTACCCAGCGCAGGACGGTCAACGGGGGCGGGATATTATTTCTACTAATAATATGCTCACTAAGGCCGGGCGGGGTGAAGGTGGCTTTGACTTCACTCGCCTAGATGACATTGGGGATGAAGTTGACGATGTCAGCCAGCCATGGCGTTGTGTGCGCGATAATGTGACCGGTTTAGTGTGGGAAATTAAGACCACCAATGGTGACTTACACGGTAGACGCCATACCTACAGCTGGTATTCAGAAGAGAACAATGGCGGATATAGTGGGCCGTTGAATCCGGCCACTCCTAGCTGTTCGTTGAGCGACTGCAACACACAAGATTTTGTTGAAGCCGTGAATGCTCAAGGCTTGTGTGGTTTTTACGATTGGAAGCTACCTAGTCATAACGAGCTGCTTTCAATCGTGCATTTTGGCAAATCCACCAGCCCTATGTTAGATACCGATTATTTCCCCTACGCAGATAGTGGGCAAACCAGCAATTTATGGTACTGGACATCTCAAACCAGCGTCGATGGTACCAACGAGGAAGCTCAGAATGCATGGGCCATTGATCTCTCTAGCGGAAATGACAACTTTCTAAATAAATCTACAGCGGCTAACGTTCGCTTAGTCAGAGCAGGACGATAATATGAAAAAGCTACTGTTTTTAGCGTTACTTAGTTTTAACAGCCTTGCCCAAACGTGCCTAGGGGACGTAACTGAAACGGCGAACGAAGAGGAATTTACAGTCAACACAGATGGCACTGCAACTCATATTAGTAGCGGTTTGATGTGGATGCGTTGTAGCATTGGACAAACCTATAGCGCTGACAGCTGTGTTGGTGAAGCCGATGAGTTGAATTGGCAGCAAGCCCTAGATGAAGCCCATGGCTTCACGTATGCGGGTCATAGCGGTTGGAGAGTGCCGAATTTAAAAGAACTGGCTACGTTAACCGAGCGTGCCTGCGTGCGACCAGCCATAGATGAAAGTGTATTTCCAGATACTTTGTCTGACGATTACTGGACTTCTACCCCTTCCGTACTCGATACGGATCGCGCATGGGTGGTGGCGTTTTTCAACAGCAGTAATGCGTTGAAAGAAAAAAGTTTATTCGTATACACCCGTCTGGTCAGAACAGTCGATTAACGTATATTTTAATTCGATTATCGTATCGAGCTTTTAAATTACCCGTTAACTGGTCAGAATATGCTGGTCTTTTTAAGCTAGCGATCTGATATGCGTTTTTTGTGGTTATTTTTTCTGGGTTTTTACGCCGCGAATGTGAAAGCCGATTATAAGTGTGATGTGGAGCTAAACTACGGTTTGGTCGTGACGAACGATCAGATACGTATTATCGATAATAGCCGCACTGTTTACCAAATTAATAACGATGATCAGCTTATTGTTCAAGGGCAATGGATATCCTTGTCTGTGCAGCAACAAGCTGAACTAAAAGAGCTGGCTGACGGCGTGCATCACGTGGTGCCTAAAATGATTTTACTGGCCAGTGAAGGTGTTGAGCTGGCGATAGAAACTGTGGAACACGTGTATATCGGCTTAGTCGGTGAAGAGCACGAAAGCTACGAGAAATTGCGTTCATCTTTAGCCAGAGTACAGGCCAGAGTCAAAGAAAAATTCATTCATGCGGGCAGTAATTTCTATATGGGCCCTGGCACACTAGAGAACGTCGATGACTTAGTTGACCGTGAATTAGAAGCGCAAATTGAAGAAGCTATGAATACCTCGTTAGGCGGCATCCTATCGGCCATAGGGGGCTTGGTATCAGAAAGCACCAGCACAGAAGAAAAGATCGCTAAACTGGCCGAGAAAATTGACAGCATCGGGAATACCGTTGACGCCGCAATCAGCCCGAAAAGCCAAACCCTGCAACAAAAAGCACACTGGTTTTGTAATGAGTTTAAACGCTTAGACCGTGTGGAAGACCGCTTACGCCGTGATATACCCCAACTCACGAAATATAATGTAGTCACCAGCGAGCAAGGCCATAGCCATTAAGTTGCTGGTTTAGCCAATGTTTTACGATTAAGATAGCCGCCGTTTTTTCAGCCCTAAGAAATCCCCATGTGTTTATTCCAGCAAGATGCCGTTAAATGGTTGCAAAGCTTACCAGCCAACAGCGTTGATTTGGTCATTACCGACCCGCCGTACGAATCGTTAGAAAAGCATAGAGCTAGAGGCACGACTACTCGTTTAAAACACAGTAAATCTTCAAGCAACGAGTGGTTTGCCATCTTTCCGAATACACGCTTCATTGAGCTGGTCGCAGAGATTTATCGCGTTCTAAAGAACAATAGCCATTTTTATTTGTTCTGCGACCAAGAAACTATGTTTGTGATCAAGCCGCTGGCAGAAGCGGCGGGTTTCAAGTTCTGGAAACCCTTAGTGTGGGACAAGTGCGCAATTGGTATGGGCTATCACTACCGTGCGCGCTATGAATTCATTCTATTTTTCGAAAAAGGCAAACGTAAGTTGCAGGATTTAGGCATGCCTGATGTGCTGCAAGAAAAGCGCGTATGGCGAGGCTATCCTACAGAAAAGCCCGTGCCCTTGATTGAAAAGCTGATTGCACAAAGCTCAAATGAAGGTGAATTGGTCATCGACCCTTTCTTTGGTTCAGGAGCGACCCTAGTCGCTGCTCAAAATTGTAATCGAGAGTGGCAAGGTGCTGACTTATCAACTTCGGCACATGAGCACGCGGTCAAGCGCTTAAATGTTTAGGGGGCTGGGGCAATAGAGCAGATGGCAACACGAACAATAGGCCAAAGTGTCGCCATTTTTCGGATATTACACCAACATTTCTAACAATGAATTGAGGTAACGCCTGCCAAGTGGTGTGACTTGCCAATGGGTGTCTGATTCGGCAAGTAAGCCCTTATTCACTGCACTGGCTAAGTTTTCTTTCAGGTCTGTTTGCTCGTCAAAGACTAGACCAGTGAAAGCGCTAAAGTCTCGTTTTGGGCAAGGCTCAAGTAGGCGTAATCGATTCATGAAAAACTCGAACGGTAACTCCTCATCTTGCACATTATGGTGCTGGTGCATGTATGAGCGGGTGAGGTCCATATAACCCTTAGGGTGTTTCACTTTCACCGTGCGTAAAATCTGACCTGAGTCTTTCAGTGTGATTTTACCGTGGGCACCACAGCCAATCCCTAAATAATCACCAAAGCGCCAATAGTTAAGGTTGTGCTGACATTGTTGGCCGGCCAAGCTGTAGCCCGATATTTCGTACTGCTCATAACCTGCTGCGGTCAGTATGTCGTGGCCTTGCTCTTGAATGTCCCACAGTATGTCATCTTCTGGCAACGTCGGCGGCTTAGAGTGAAACTGAGTGTTGGGCTCAATCGTCAGTTGGTACCAAGAAAGATGCGGCGGCTGCTGAGCAATGCCTTGGCGCAAATCAAACAA
>OJDH01000021.1_pt1 | contig 128763 bp, 101 predicted proteins | sample 1592761 | NCBI WGS metagenome assembly OJDH01 (sample SAMN05416855, study PRJEB24817) | seawater metagenome | isolation source: Sea water | place: Canada:Atlantic | collected 2013-11 | reverse complement strand
TTAGTTTGCCAAAAAACACTCTGAGTAGATCAACTTCTTATACTGATTGGTATTACATATCCAAACCCTGCTTCCCGGCAGTCCCGATCCAGAGATGGGTCGGGATCATTCCCTCCTTCTCATTTCTAGTTAAATACGGTACAAGATAGAGAATAAGTGGTGAACTGAAACAAAGATTCACTAAGAAATATCTCTTTTTAAAAAAGCTATCCACCAAATTGATTTAGAATAGATATCGCGATCGCTAATAAAGATGGAAACCCTATGAATAAAGCAATTAAAGCCGCCCTTATCTCCGCTTTTGTCTGTCCCGGCGGTGGTCATTTTTATCTAAAGCGTTATAACACGGGTACGCTACTCTCAACGGTCACACTAGGAGCCTTGGTTTATCTGCTTGTCCAAGCGGTTGCGCGAGCCCAAGATATCTCAGATAAGATTGCCAGTGGACAGATCCCGTTAGATCTTAGCGTCATCTACCCGCTTATCACTCAGCAGCCCGCCGCCGAGCAAGCGCTTTATAATAACATTGCCACTTTCGCATTAATTATCTCTTGGCTAGTCGGTGTCATCGATGCGTACAGGCTGGGTGCCATTGCAGATAAAGCTGAAAACTAACACTCTAACAAACTTAAAAGGGGCCAAACATAGCTATGTTTGGCCCCTTTTAATTTCAGGACGGGACACGCGTTAAATCAACAGCCGTTCTTTAAGGATGAAGTCTTTGAAAAATCATGTTGAGTTGAAGGCAAACTGACCTTGTACAGGTGAGCGGGCTGATTTTTTGGAAATTGGTATTCATTGCTCGCTGCTGCTGTTTTAGAAAAATCGTGTCGGCTGGATGACTGAACTAACTGATTTCCCGACGCTGCTTTATTTTTAGAAAAATCATAGCTGGTTTTCGCCGCTGCCGTTTTAGAAAAATCAGGCTTCTCAGCCAAAGCTGATGTAGATGCAAAGGCAAGTACTGCAGACAAGGTCACGCTGGTTAACAACTTCATGTAGAACTCCAATCTTATTGACCACAAATTATTAACACCACTTTAACGCAAATTTGCTCTGCGGTGAATGTGCGAGTCCCATTTCATACAAAGTGTTACATGACCTATGTTCAATATAAACAGATGGTTGAACTTATGCGGAATAATGAGAGTGAGCAATGAAGTGTTATATGATCGCAGAGATAAGGAAAGAGACCAGAGTCGAGCGACGAGTTGCTCGGCTCTGGTGTTTTATTTAATCCTATTTATGCCTGTATCAGATTGGCGATCCCGGTGGCATGGTTAACGGCTCAGATATCAGTTTGAATTCAGGCTCCTTCATCCCTTCTTCAACACCTTCGGCTAACCAAGCAAAGTGTGCAGCCTCATAGGCGCTAACACGTTTAACCTTACGCTTTAACTGCTTGAGTGTTGCAGCTAAGCGACCTGCTAACTGTGCTTTCACTTCAGGACGCGTCTGCTTGTTGTGATAGGCAGACAATAATTCATCTAGAAGAACGGTATTCACTCGCACCCAAACACCGAGCTCAGCCCCCGTTGGAATATCTTCATACAAAGTGGCGCCGAGCAATTTATCGACTAAGTCAGGCACCGAAATCTGTTCTTTATCATTCAGGTAAGCTTGATTAACACGGTTTAAACGCTCAGGTGTAAACAGCTGCGATAGCGTATGTCGGCTCAAGACTTCAGCCATGCCCAAGGGATCGTTGATAACCCCTAAGCCAGAATCAAAACTCTCACGACTGTTTCGATAGTTGCCCGACTTAGGCACTAAGGCTTCCTGCAGAGATTGCGATATCACCAATTGCTCTGGGGATAAGGTCGTCAGTAATGCTTCTAGCGCATCAAGTTGCAGTTGTGGTGCCAAATAGTGCCAGGCTTCGCCATCCACCCCTTCGCCATAACTGTAATCTGTGCCACCAATGAACTTAGCGGCAGCTTCTATCTGGTAACGGGTCAGTAGATAGATAGGCACAAAAATGTCACTCAGCTCACCAGAGGGCTGATTCTTAAGCAGAGCAAGTTGAGAGAAATCATTGATGGCTTTAGCGCGTACCTCTCCCAAGCGAACCAGTTCAGCAACGGGATCGCTGCCATTGTCCCACAAACTCGCATAGGCATTACTGGCACTCTTAGCGCGGGAATCTGCTTCGCCGATATAACGTAGCCCTTCACTTTGCGCCTGCTTTATCAATGCTGGCAACTGAGCCGATTCTTCTTTTGCATCTGTGTATTCGCCGTAACCATATTCAACGATATAGCGATCCCATGCCCCCACACCGATGTCATATGGCGCTGAGATATCAATGCTGCCATCGACTAAGGCTATTTTGGGATGGGGATAATCCATCACAGAGGCATTGTCATTTGTTGATGCAGCGAAGTTATGATCAAAACCTAAGGTGTGACCCACTTCATGAGCCGAAAGCTGACGAATGCGATCCAAAGAGAGCTTCATTGCCGCATCTTCTGCAGCGGCTCTGTCTTCCCAACCAGCGGTTAAACCACGGGCGATTAAATGATCCTGGCGTACACGCTGGCTGCCTAAAGTGACATGGCCTTTGATGATTTCGCCTGTTCTAGGATCGGTCACTGCGCTGCCATAAGACCAACCGCGAGTTGCACGATGCACCCATTGGATCATGTTATAACGTACATCTTGTGGATCGGCATCTTCAGGAAGCAATTCAACTTTAAAACCATTGATGAAGCCCGCTTGAGTAAACGCCTCCTCCCACCAGCTAGCGCCTTCGAGCAGGGCGCTGCGGATCGGTTCTGGCACACCGGGATCCAGATAATATGTAATAGGGGTCACCACCTCACTAGGCGCTGATCCTGGGGTGACTTTTTGCAGACGATGACGCAATAGATGACGTTGACGAATGTCTTCATTCACCTGCGTACCATAATCCAAATATTCGTCTGAGAGGTAACCACTCATAGGATGGTAATCTCGCGGAACGTAACCTTCATCGGGTAACTGAATAAACGAGTAACGCACTCGAACCGACAAATGATTAGCATCTGGTGTTACTTGGGCGACATGATCACCGGCTTTTTTACTGTTAAATGACAGGAGTACATCGACATCGCTGTTACGCTCGAAAGACTTAACCCCTTCTGGAAGGATCAAGGAGCGATCAGCATCCAGTTGATAACTTCCCTGCTCTGTTGCTTCAAGTCTTGATGAGATCCCGTGCAGATCATTAATCACCAGATCGTTGATCGCCACTAGGTCGCGCTTTCCATCCAGAATTTTGCCGCGCCACAATACCGATTCAGCGAAAGCCTCTTTTACAGCTCGCAGCTCTGCACTATTGTCGCTACTTGCTCGATACTGAGTATTGAGCTGTTTCAATATCAGGTAAGGACCATGGCGTTCAAACTGCACTAAACGAGTGTAACCTAGCTGGCCTCGATCGAGTCCAATATCATTGGATCCAACACCGTGGGGTAAGCTGGTTAGTAATAGAAATGGCTGGTTAAGTTTGTCCACCTCAAGGTAGAGATCCCCTGAGGCATTAGCGTAATAAAGATTGGTAAAACCGGTAGCCGCCTGACTCTTTTTGATTAATGTGGCGGTATTGACTGGTGCTGCAATGACATTAACAACGGGCGCAGACATAAGGGCAACTGCCAGTGCAATATTAAAGGGCTTCATTTTATCTCCTTGAATAGGGTCACACAGCTTTTTTAAATTATTGTTTTCAGCTGTATTATTAGATGGTTAGCGCCACCTAATAAATAGCAACATCATTAGGTAAGTCTGTATTTTGAATACTCCATGGTAACAGCAATCACCTCAGTCTCAAGTGCTATTATTTCCTTATCTCCTAAAGCAACAAAGGGGAGATATTCCTAAGAACACTCCCCTTTGATGGCGATATGAAAATCTGAGTTGCTAGCTCACCTGATCTTTCTGCTTAATCCAATAGCTTAATGTATCAAACAGTTCATTTAGCACAATTGGCTTAGTGATGTGCGCATTCATCCCCGCAGACAGACTCTTCTCTCTGTCACCCGACATCGCATGAGCGGTCATGGCAATAACAGGAAGTTCAGACTGACTGTAATGCTTACGCAACTCTCTCGTCGCTGTTAATCCATCCATAACTGGCATCTGAATATCCATCAGAACGGCATCGTACTGTTTCTCTTCAATCATATCCAAAGCAATTTGGCCGTTATCAGCCACATCGACCTCATAGCCCGCGCTTTTTAGCAGCTCAGTTGCGACCTGCTGATTGATAAAGTTATCTTCGACTAGCAATACTTGCCCAGTGACCTCATCATCCACGGCCTCTGTGATTAACTCCTTCACTGGATTCAGTTTAGGTTTATCAATAAAGGCTGAGATAATTTCATCGAACAACGCCGAGGCTTTAAATGGCTTTTGCAGCATGGCGTAGATATCTGACTTCTCCACATCCTCTTTTAATGGCTCTGCGGCATAACCCGTCATCATGATGATAATTGGCCGTTTATCCAGACGGCCATCGGCCACCATACGGTCCAACTCTTCAATCACGGCGATACCATCCATCTCTGGCATCATCCAATCGAGCAATAACAAGTCAACCGAACTCTTACTGAGTTTATAAATCGCCTCGGAGCCACTCGCTGCGGTATCAACGTCGAATTTGAATCCTTGCATGATGGTCGAATAGATCTGCAATGCAGTCGGGTTATCGTCCACCACTAAAGTTTTAAGGCTGCCTAATTTGTCAGGCACAATCATAGGTTTAACTTCAGCTTCTTCGGCGATCTCAAAGCTAATGGTGAAACTGAAGGTACTGCCTTCTCCCATCTCACTTTGCACTTGCATGGTGCCGCCCATCATTGACACTAAGTGTTTACTGATAGAAAGCCCAAGACCTGTACCGCCGTACTTGCGCGTCGTCGAACCATCGGCCTGAGCAAAGGCATCGAACAAGCTTTCCTGCTGCTCTTTACTGATACCAATACCGGTATCGCGTACCCAAAACTTCAGCGTAATGCGATGATCTCGCTCTCCGACATCTTCACATCCCAACTCAATTTCACCACTTTGGGTAAATTTAACGGCATTGGAGAGCATGTTGATCAGCACCTGACCCAGACGCAAAGGGTCGCCTTCTAGAATCAAACCTGCAGTAACGGGGGCATAAAGCAGCAGTTCAACGCCCTTCTCTTGGGCTTTTAACGCGTTAAGATCCAAAGCATGATCAAGCACTTTATCTAACGGGAAGGAGACACGTTCTAGCTCCAACTTACCCGCTTCAATTTTAGAGAAATCAAGAATGTCATTGATGATTCTAAGCAGTGACTGAGCCGAGAAACCCGCCTTATCCAGATAATCCTCTTGTTGTGGAGTCAACGAGGTACGTTGTGCTAGCTGTAACATACCAATAATGGCGTTCATCGGCGTACGGATCTCGTGGCTCATGTTCGCCAGGAATTCACTCTTATACAGGTTCGCAGATTCAGCGTCCTGTTTGGCCTCAAGCATCACCACTTCGTTACTCTTATGGCGAGTAATATCCTTATGGGTGCCCACCATACGCTTAGGTTCATTATTGGCGGTAAACTCAACCACTCGTCCACGGGACAATAGCCAATGGTATTCACCACTCTTGCCCTTCATTCTAAATTCGATGTCGAATGCGCCAATAGGATCAGACAAGTACTCTTCACGATATTCTTCAACTCGAATACGATCGTCAGGGTGGATCAATGAGTCTATGGTTGATACTAATGCTGGAAACTCATTACTTTTATAACCGAGCATTGAGTAGTAAGCCGGATTACAGATGATCTGCTCAGAGTCGAGATACCAATCCCACAAGCCATCTTCAACGGCGTCCATCGCCAAGTGATAACGCTCTTCTGACAACCTTAATTGCTCGGCTGATTCATACTCACGCGTCACATCACGCCATACAGCAATCAAGCCGAGTAGTTCACCTCTGCGATTATAAAACGGTATTTTGAGGGTATCTAACAGAACGGGTTTACCCGCTAACTCGACCTTCTCTTGATAACGCAATGGCGTACGTTCAGACAGAACGCGTTCATCTTCTGCTTTGATCCGCACTGATTGCTCTTCGGAGGTGAGCTTGATGCTCTCCTGACCGATCATCTCGCTTTCGGTATAACCCAACATCCGCTCGGCAGACTTGTTACAGCCGAGGTATTTACCTTCTCGGTCTTTAAATACAATCGCTTCAGGAATGGAGTCGAGCAATGAACGTAATAGGGCATACTCGCGCTCACGACGTTCAGTGGTCTCTTTTAGTCGCTCGGTACGCCTTGCCACCAATTTGTCCAAACGACGATTCTGCTCGGCAAGGTGACGAGTATACTGCTGGTTCTCTTCAAAAATTCGACTCACTAGTTGGAACCAAGGCTCCCAACCTAAAGTCATCTTCTCAGGCGGTTTTCTTGGTGCTTGTGAGCACCCCTCAAGGTGAGTCAGCAGTTGAGATGCTGGGTTAACGAAGGAACGACGAGTCTGCCAGTGAACAATGGTCACCAAGATAGACAAGGCCAATACCACTAAAATAAACGTCAGCTCCAACTTTTCCCAAGAGTCTTTAAACAGCGCATCTTCTCTTTGCAGATATAGGAGGCGCCAAGGCACATTCTGCAAAGCCACTGAATTGATATAGTAACCGTTACGAATAACCCCTTCATGGGCATCGAACAGTTCAGACTCGGGCAGCGAATGCAACTCAGAAGGGATCTTCTGGCTGATATGATAGACGCGTCCCATATCGGTACTGTCATCACCACTATGGGAGAGAATATTGTTCTTCTGGTCCAGCAGAATCACGGTGCCCGGCATCTTAAAATAGAGACGGATCTGTCTCGCAAGCGATGACAGAGTCATGTCCAAATTAATCGAACCGATAAACTCATCTTGGAGGTAGATAGGCACACCCAAGGTGGTTAGCAGCTCTTTATTATTGGGATCGACATAGGCTGGGCTCCAAAACACACTACGTTGTGGGTTCATTGCTGGGGTCGCTAACTGAAATTGATTTTTATTGAGCAGTTCTTCACGAAATCGTTGTTCATCAGCAGGCCAAGGATAATAAGACATGATCCTGCGCTTTGAGATGTAGTAGATAGAGGAAGCTTTGGGTGCTGCTTCGGTTGCAACAGGGAAAGAGAGTGACAGCTCGAACAACATCTCAAGCTCTTGATAGAATTTATCACTGCGCCCATTAAGCGAACCCGCACCAGTGATGCGACCCATGTTAGTAAAAGGCTCACCGGTTTTGGCGTAACTGGGCTCTAAGGTAAAATATTGGCCACTTTCATTAAACTTTTCATACTGGGGTAATCTGTCGGTACGAACCAATTCACCGAGCTTTAAATGATCGATAGCAACGTTACGCAGACTTTTTACCGCACGAATACTGGACTCTAATAGCAGATCAACTTGCAGAACATGACGCTCAACTTGCTCCTCTCTCTTGTCCAACAACTGATTTTTTTCACGCTCAAAGAAAAACCAAGCCGTGATCAAAGACATGATGATCACACCAATATAGGTATAAAAAACAGCGCGGTTATAGTTTTTCTGTATCGGTGACTTCAGTTGAAGATCCGGCTCAGTCGGTTTCATTGTTGACCCTTGAGTAACACAACGCACTCGGGCATCTGCCTGCCAGAGCTATAAAATTCAATATAAATATCAATTGATATATAGTATCAGGAAGATAGGTGAATGGAACACACAATATTCCTGATACTTGTTAACCGAGCGATCGGTGTAGAAAAGCCTAATGCCGTTTGTTAAAGCGTTAATGAATCCGTTACCTAAACACGACAAACTGGATAGAAATGATACATCAGTGTATACCCACCAATATCATGCCTAATCAATAGAAAGTAAAAAGGCCTCTACGAGTCTAAAAGTCAGAGGCCTAATCAAAGAGTTTAAAGAGGGTTAGAGATTCTCTTCGGCAAACTCCGCGAGGCGAGAACGAACCACGCCATTAAGATAAATATTTGCACTTCCTTCGAAGTTTTTAAACCGCTCAACAATATAAGTTAAGCCAGATGTGACTGCGGTGAGGTAGTTAGTATCAATCTGAGCTAAGTTACCGCTACAGATTAATTTAGTCCCCTCTCCCATCCGGGTGATCATGGTCTTAATCTGAGATGCTGTCAGATTTTGACACTCATCGAGGATGACCACCGAGTTCTGAATCGAGCGGCCACGCATAAAGTTAATCGACTTAAACTGAATATTGGCCTTATCCATGATGTAGTTCATGCTACCACTCGGATTGACATCATTTTTATGCAGCACCTCTAAGGTATCAGTGATAGCTGCAAGCCAAGGTGCCATTTTCTCTTCTTCGGTACCAGGTAAAAATCCAATAGATTCAGCAATTTCAGGGGTGTTACGGGTCACGATAATCTTATCGTATAAGCCACGTTCTACCACCATTTCAAGCGCAGCAGCTATTGCTAACAGGGTTTTACCACACCCAGCAGGGCCCGTTAATATGACCAGATCAATGTCCGGATCCAGCAAGGCTTGCATTGCCATACCTTGATAGATATTTTTTGGACGGATCCCCCAAGCATCGAGATTCAACAACCTGTCTTTACCCAAATCAAGCAAATGCAGATCTGTATCCGTTTTCTCCGTTATACGGCTACAAAAGTTGGAATCCTTATCCATTAGGTATTGGTTTACATAAAAATTCTCTTCACCTACCTCTGAGATAGGCACGGTATGTACGGTATGACGCCCTAACGTTTCTGTTGTCACATGTTCTTTTCGTTGCCAAAAGTCACCATCAACTTGGTGGAAACCTTTAGTTAGAAAACGAATATCGTCGATCAGTTGATCCGTACGATAATCTTCGACCACTAATATGCCGGCACCTTTAGCTTTCAGGCGCATATTAATGTCTTTGGTGACAAGTACGACGGTGCGAGGTTGGTGGATTTGTTGTAGGTGTAGCGCAGTATTGATGATGCGATTATCGTTATTATCCCCGGGAAGGGATGCTTGTGTCATCTCAAGTTGATGGTCAGGGAAAATGGCTAATGATCCAGATGCATCCCCATGATCTTCACGCCTTGGTAGCTTTACGCCCTGAATTATCGCTTCAGGTGTGGTCGTTCCTCCGAGAATATCCTCTAATGCTCTGATTGCCACTCGAGCATCTCGACTTACATCTCTTTTTCTGTCCTTAATCTGATCCAGTTCTTCCAGAACGGTCATCGGGACTACTACATCGTGTTCCTTAAATGAATAAATGGCTAAAGGTTCATGTAGTAATACATTGGTATCCAGTACAAACAACTTTCTGTCGTCTTGTTCCATGGCGCCTCCATAATTTCCATTAAACTCTCGTTGAAATACGGGTCGATGCTCTCCTTGTTATGTAAGTAAAAAGATGTTCATTTATAGCCTAGCTATAATTCAAACCTACCTTAGCCTAAGCCACTAAACAATTAATTTTTATAAAAAATAATTGTTACTAAAAAACTTTTCCTGAAAATCTATACTCACACTATTAAGTATAGCTTCAATAACTTACTTGTGAGTTCCTACTTTTAAACTTTACGAATTTATATGACGATTCGATGACAAACAGATGACAAATTGATTCCTAATATCACGTCTGTATAATTAACCATCAACTATTGAGGCGCTGGCGAGACAAACGGCCAAGATTAGCGTTCGACATAAATACGCTTAATGTTATAACATACGCGCCCTTCGTGATTTACCCTGTAGATGAGAATATAAGTAATGCCCTTTTCCTTAGGTCAACGCTGGATAAGTGACACCGAATCTGAACTTGGTTTAGGTACTGTCGTCGCTGTGGAAGGCCGCATGGTCACTGTGATGTTTTCAGCAACTGATGAGAACCGTATGTTCTCACGTGCCGATGCGCCGTTAACACGTGTTATTTTTAATCCGGGCGATAAAGCTGAAAGCCATGAAGGCTGGAGTTTGACCGTTAGTGAAGTTGAAGAGAAAGATAATCTTATTATCTACCATGGTATTCATTGTGAAACCGGTGAGCAGGTCAGCTTACGAGAGACACTGCTGAACCACAATATTCGTTTCAATAAGCCCCAAGACCGATTGTTTGCTGGGCAGATCGATCGCCTGGAGCGTTTCGGTGTTCGCTACCAATGTCAGCAACTCAGGCATAAACTTGCCACCTCAGATCTGCTTGGTCTACAAGGTCCAAGAGTCGGCCTAATCCCCCATCAACAGTGGATTGCCCATGAAGTGGGTCGTCGATTTGCTCCGCGAGTACTACTCGCCGATGAAGTTGGACTAGGTAAAACCATTGAAGCTGGCCTTATTATTCATCAGCAACTGCTCACTGGCCGCGCCGAACGTATTCTAGTGATTGTGCCAGATACGCTGCGTCATCAGTGGTTAGTTGAAATGCTGCGTCGCTTTAACCTTAAATTCTCAGTTTTCGATGAAGACAGATGCGTTGAGGCTTATGCCGATAACGACAATCCGTTTTATACCGAACAACTGGTCATCTGCTCATTAGAATTGCTGCGTAAGAAGCGACGTTTAGATCAAGCGTTAGATGCCGATTGGGATCTGATGATTGTCGATGAAGCTCATCATCTTGAATGGACTGAAGATGCGCCCAGCCGCGCTTACCGCATTATCGAAGCCTTAAGCGAAGTCGTACCTGGCGTATTGTTATTGACCGCGACACCAGATCAATTAGGCCACCAGAGCCACTTTGCTCGCTTGCGTCTACTAGACCCGGATCGTTTCTATGATTACGAGGCTTTCTTAAAAGAGGAAGCTAACTATGCCGATGTCGCCACCACTGCGGATGCACTTGCAGGTAATGAGCCTCTACCACAAGAGCTGATTGATAGCCTGAAAACACTTTTATCTGAAAAAGATATCAGTGCTAGCCTTGCGCTGATTCAGGCCACTGACGGCGATGTAGATGCTCAGCAAGCCACGCGTGATGGTCTGCTACAAGACCTACTCGACAGACACGGCACAGGACGCGTTCTATATCGTAACAGCCGCGCCTCAGTCAAAGGCTTCCCGACACGTATATTTAATGCTTACCCACAGAAAATGCCAGCACAGTATGTGACTGCTGCACGCGTGGGTGCCATGATGAATGGCCATTTAGATACGGCAGGAAAAGTTAAACAAGCACTGAGTCCAGAGAAGATTTACCAAGACTTCGAAAGCTCAAGCGCCAGCTGGTGGAAATTTGACCCTCGCGTTGATTGGCTTATCGATTTCTTAAAAACTCATCGCAGAGAAAAAGTGCTTATCATTGCTAGCCAAGCTGAAACAGCGCTTAGCCTTGAAGAAGCACTGCGTACACGTGAAGGTATACAGGCCACTGTTTTCCACGAAGGAATGTCGATTATCGAACGCGATAAAGCCGGCGCATACTTCGCACAGGAAACCGGTGGTGCTCAAGCCCTCATCTGTTCTGAAATTGGTTCTGAAGGTCGTAACTTCCAGTTTGCAAGTCACTTGATCTTGTTCGATCTGCCTTTGAACCCAGATCTGCTCGAACAACGCATAGGTCGTTTGGATCGTATTGGACAGAATAACGATGTCTCGATCCATGTGCCTTACCTAGAAAGTACCGCACAAGAATGTTTAATGCAGTGGTACCACAAAGGGCTTAACGCATTCGAACAAACTTGCCCAAGTGGCCATATTCTGTTTAACGAGTTCTCAGAATCACTTCTTAATGTGCTAATAAGCCAAGATAAAGAAGTGCTAGAGCAAGTGTTAAATGACACTCAGACTCGATATGCAGAGCTGAAGTCCGTCATGGAACAAGGTCGCGATAAATTACTTGAAATTAACTCTCACGGCGGCGAGCGCGCCAACAAGCTAGTGAAAGAGTTGGCCAAGCGTGACGAAGATACCAACCTCATCGGTTCAGTGATCCGTCTATGGGACATTATCGGCGTTGATCAAGAAGACTGTGGAGAGAACGCTATCGTGTTACGTCCAAGTGAACATATGATGTTCCCGACGTATCCAGGTCTGCCTGAAGACGGCATTACCGTGACTTTCGACAGAGAGATGGCACTTTCTCGTGATGATATTGCTCTGATCACTCAAGAGCACCCTATCGTGCAAACAGGTCTGGATCTGATCACATCGTCAGAAACCGGTACCACGAGCGTCGCGGTGTTGAAAAACAAGTCTCTGCCTGCGGGAACCATCTTTCTCGAATTGATCTACATGGCTGATGCGTCTGCACCTAAATCAAGCCAGCTTTATCGTTATCTGCCACCGACTCCAGTGCGTGTGTTATTGGATAAAAATGGCAATAACTTAGCTGAAAATGTCAGTTATGACAGTTTCAATAAGCAACTTAGTGCGGTGAATCGTCATATTGCCAGTAAGCTTGTAAATGCGTCACAGAGCATTCTGCATCCACTATTTGCTAAAGGTGAAGAGTTCGCGGCTACAGAGCTTAAACTGCTAGCAGACAGCGCTCGTATTAAGATGACTTCTCAACTGACAGGTGAACTGGAACGTTTAGAAGCGCTCAAAGCCGTTAACCCGAATATCCGTGATGAGGAGATTGAGCATTTGCGTCAGCAGATGACCGAACTAAACACCTATTTGGACGGGGCTATATTGCAGCTCGACGCCATACGCCTAATCTTGGTTAGTCACGCCTAACTAATTATTTAGCATAAGCACTTTCTCTAGGCCCCTTAACTATTTATAGTTAAGGGGCCTTTTTATTATCGGCTCACGGTTCTGTTATACTTGAGCAGCACGCAAATTGATTCACATAAGAGACGCTTCGATGAAAGTAAGCCAAACACTTCACTTCTTCTCCCTGTCCTCTTTATTAATAGGCTTCATGCTTCTCAGTACATTTAGCATAAACAGCTGGGCCGCCGAACAAGTCACTAGCCATCCCAAGTATAACTACCTTGAAAGTGAAGAGGTCATCCTCATTGAAGTCGGCAAACAAAAATCAGAAGTATTAGTACGCAGTTGGGTCGGTAAGAAGGAACTCGGTGCGGCAATTCTGTTCTCCAACCCCGGCATGAACGCCGATTCCGCAGGACTACAAGCATTTTTAAGACGAGAACTGCCCCATACAGGTTGGGCAACGATCGCCATCACACCACCAAAGAAGGTATCAAGGCTGAACTTTTCCACTTCACCGGAGGATATTTCGAAAGCGGGTGAGGGAAAATTCAATCCAAACAATGCCGAACGCACACCGCAATACTCAAAAGCACAATGGGAAAAAATCCGAGAAAAGCAGGAAGCCTTCATTACCAACACAATGAATAAACTTGATGAGATAGGCACTCCCTACCCGGGGAAAAGGATACTGATTGCCACCAATCAAGGGGCTGGATTCGTCATCTCAATGCTAAGTAAAAACATATTAGCCAAACCCGATATTTTAGTGCTGATCAATCCCTTTATGGGAACGACACATGAGAATCTGGGTCTTCCTAAACTGCTAGCAACATTAGATATTCCTGTGCTCGATATCCAGTCTGCAGACGGCCATGTCGCCTCTCAGAAGACCACAACAGATCGACGCCTGCTTTCCCCTCAAAATGAACCCTATCGCTACAGACAGCAATTGATGTTGTTAAACCTCGATCATGCAGAGGCTTGGCAAACCTGCTTAGATTTAATAGAAGGCTTTGCCCACCGCGTTAATAACCCGTATTAAGATAGGTGGGCAGAAAACGAAAACACGCTCAAAGTAATACCAACTACATTAAATATGTTATCAATTCAGAGGCACTCAAACTTTTCAATTCAAGGCGCATTGATGAAAGAATGGTTATCCCCTTGTAAGTCAATGGAAAGCAGAAGTGGAATGTTTGAAAGCCTCCCGCAGGGCGGGTTTCAAAGCCCTGGATGCAGTGTTGAATGATTTAGATATACGACTGCATGGATGCAGAAGGTAGGGCGAAGCAGGATGCCGGAGCCGAGAATAACTATTAGCTTCAATCATCCGCTAGCCACATGGATGTGGCGAATGTCTGTGTTGCAGGAGCAAATACAGACCTTGCCTTCAGCGCTTTGAATTCCCGCTGAATGAACAGATACGTAATGTAATTGGTATACTACTTGTCTTTGGTTAACATCAAAGAGAGTGCCACCAACACGATAATAATTCCCATATAGAGTAGTTCTAACATGCTCTGTGGTTTCATCTCGATAAAATAGGAGAATAGCTTGATGATAAGCATCATCAAGATAACCTTGCCAAGTTTGCTCTTAAGTGAATCAATACTGCTTATGACTAATATTTTCCCACCTGCTTTGCTCTTCTCTGCAGCCTCTAAATTATTGATAAAAAGCTCATAAAGTCCAAAAGCAAAAATCAACAATACTGCGCCGAGTAAGAAGGTATCTAAGATCTCAACCACCACCATAATGAGATCATTACGTACGTCATGCCCACCGGTAAAGATATACACCCAGATAAGATCTAGCATATGGATGACATCTTTCAATCCCATCACAAAGATGACAAATGCCGCCACGATACAGGCTAATACGCCTAACATGACCGACAGGCGACTACTCCACAACATACGCTCAAATAAGTTTCGCATTGGTAAATCCAAATCATGACAAGGAAATGAATCCCGATCTTAAAGGCTAATATTCCTTTGACTACAATGAGATAAATACAATGTGATCTTACTCACTATTTATAATGACAAATTAAGATAGATCACCAGCCAGACTGACGATCTCGATACTTTGTCTTTACCTCAACTCCTTTTACATCCTCACTATTCCGCTTAGCCGCAATGAGCCTATTTTTCCCCATAAGTAATCTAATCTGACTGATAGATTCACGAGATAATAGGCGCCTGACACTGGCAGTCCAGCTCTTGTTAATACTCATCTTAATCGCCGCGTTCGCATCGGGAGAAGTATTACTGATCTCGTCAGCAAGCGCTTTGGCTCGGGCCATTGGCGTGGTGGATATCTCAGTGACCAAACCTTTTTCGAGTGATTCCTCTGCCGATAGCACCTTAGCCGTCATGGTCAATAACATCGCCTGATCTTTACCTACCAGCTCTCTGAGTGATACAAATCCGGCCATATCAGGTACTAAGCCCCATTTAGCCTCCATAATTGATAACTTCGCGTCAGGGGATACAATACGAATATCGGCACCAAGCGCGATCTGCATTCCTCCGCCGAAACAGCAGCCTTCAATAACCGCGATCACAGGAATAGGCAAGTTTCGCCAGCCACAGGAGACTCTTTGAGCTAAATTGGCGTTACCCGGTAACCATTTAAAAAGTAAGCTGACAGCCTGCAAAGGTGAATTCAATACGCTTTTTACATCCAAACCCGAACTGAAGTTGCCAGCCGAACCGGATAAGATAACGATCTTGATAGTACGATCTTTTTTTAGGTCGGAGATCACACCATCTAACTCTTTAAACATTTGAAAATTTAGTGCATTATATTTTTCAGGACGTGTTAACGTTACGTACGCAATCCCCATTTTTCGCTCTAACTGAACGAACTCACCTACCGCCATGCTCTTCTCCTTTCAAACTGGTCAGCCCAGTGTCCAGATTAACATATTTGGCATATTTACCTAATAGAGATAACATACAAAGAAAGTTTGACTATCGTCAAAAAAATGACATTATAATTAAGCCTTTCTGGTCATACTGATAGACAATAGTGTAATAGATAATGCTTATGCCTATCGATTGTCTTAGGCAGCAAATATTTTACACAATATTTTTGTTCAACAAAACTGAATGAAAGTGATTAATTAGAAGCCATTTATGAGATTCAGCTTAGACTGAACTTTAAAAACAAAAACAGATACTGCAATATTTTTCAACGATTGAACGGGCGAGTTCACTAATAAGTGTTATCTTTGAATATATGGGCAGATTAGGACGTTAAAAGAAAAATGCCAATCCCAGTACTCATATGTGATGATTCAGCACTAGCCAGAAAGCAGATGGCCAGAACGCTCCCTAAAGGTTGGGAAGTGGATATTACCTTTGCCAAAAACGGCGCAGAAGGTATTGAAGCGATTAAAGCCGGTAAAGGTGAGATTGTTTTTCTCGATCTAAATATGCCTGTAATGGATGGTTACGAGGTGTTAGAGATCATCCAAAGAGAGGATCTCCCCGCACTCGTTATCGTCGTCTCCGGCGATATTCAAATCAAGGCACACGAAAGAGTCAAAGCACTAGGTGCCTTAGACTTTATTCAAAAGCCGGTCAGTGCCGACTCCATCAGTAACATACTTCAAGAGTACGGGATCTTAACTGTCGCCCTCGACGAAGGCGTAGCCGATAGCCCAATGATCAAGGTTGATCTACGGGATGCCTGTCAGGAGATAGCCAATGTCGCCATGGGGCGAGCTGCGGATCTACTCGCTAAACTCCTTGATGTGTTCGTGCTCTTACCTATTCCGAATGTCAACGTCCTCGAAGTCAGTGAATTAACCATGACGCTAAAGGCCACGGAGGAGCACAGTAAAGTGTCTGCTCTGTGTCAGGGATTTATTGGCGCAGGTATCGCAGGCGAAGCCCTACTCCTGTTCCATGACTCCTCTTTTAAAGATATGGCTAAACTGATGGGCCTTGCGAATCCTGAAGATATCAATACCGAGATGGAAGTGATGATCGATACCGGTAATGTATTGATCGGCGCCTTCCTAAACGGGATCTCTGAGCAACTGCACATGAAATTCAGCCAGAGTCACCCTGTCGTACTGGGTCGTCATTGTACCGTTAACGACCTCATTCATGACAATTCAGAGAAATGGTCTCGCACCTTAGCGATGGAGATAAACTACCGGATTGAGGATCACGATATTCAGTGTGATCTTCTTTTACTGTTTACTGAAGACTCACTACCGACGCTTAATTTTAAGCTCGGTTACCTGTTAGATTAAGTTGGATTCAGTCTATGTCATATGACCAAAGCGCAATGAACGAACTCCACTGGCTGATCGATATGGTTCAGACCATTGAGGTTGGTTTGGTTGTCCTTGATAAGAACTTTGATATCCAGCTTTGGAATGGTTTTATGGAAAACCACAGCGGCGTTTCACCAAATTCCATCAAGGGAAAAAACCTATTTGATCAATTTGAAGGTCTTCCAGCAAATTGGTTAAAACAGAAAATGGAATCGGTTTTTTTACTTAAGAATCGCGCTTTTATTAGCTGGGAACAACGTCCCTATATCTTCCAGTTTAAAAACTACCGTCCAATCACAGGTAGAGCAGACTTCATGTACCAAAATGTCACCTTGCTCCCTCTATCTTCACTCACCGGCCAGATCACTCATATTAGTATGATCATTTACGATGTCACTGATGTTGCAATCAATAAGCTGCAAGTAAAAGGCGTGAATGAGCGCCTAGAACACCTAAGTCAAACCGATGGTCTCACTCAGCTTAATAATCGCCGCTATTGGCAGCAATGCATGCAGAAAGAGTTTGATAGACATGCACGTTATGGTGACGAAACCAGTCTGGTTATGTTTGATATCGATGACTTTAAGAAGGTCAATGATAATTACGGCCACACCATAGGCGATAAAGTCATTCAGCATATCTCACACCTTCTAACCCAGTCTTTGCGTGAAACTGATTGTGCAGGCCGTTATGGTGGCGAAGAGTTTTCAGTGGTATTAGCAAAGACATCGGCAAACGATGCATTACTGTTTGCAGAGCGACTGAGAAAGAAGATTGAAGAGACTGCACTGGTCTATGAGAACCAATCCATTAATGTGACGGTCAGTATCGGGATATGTGACATACAAGCTGAACTGGAAAACAGTGGTCAATGGCTTAACTTTGCCGATGAGGCACTGTATTCCGCCAAGGAGTCTGGTCGAAACAAGTGCGTTATCTACAAGCCGAAAACAGCTTAAGTAAATAGCAATATGCAGCACGCACCCAATAAAAATGCCCATCAAGATGGGCATTTTTATTGATAAAAGAAACCGCTTATATCAATTGATATTAATGCAGTGGATTTTTCTTCTTCTCTTGTGCTTCGAAGTCGTCATCTTCATAATCATCGTCTTCGAAATCCTCTTCACGGATCTCTTCACCGTTTTCATCAATGAAATACGTGCCCCAACCGTCATAATCCACTTTATGCTTAGCTGCAAGCAGTAAAAGTGACTCACACGCTTTATCCAGCAAGTCCACATCCAACAAGTGATGAGCAATGGCGTCGAAACACAAGATCACAGATCCATCTTCAAGCTCAACCTCTTCGGCATCACTGACTTCAAAACCCGCTTTGAATGCATCAACGGCCGCTTTTTCTAAACGGTCAAAGTTGTCCGATGCAAAATGATGTTCAATTGTGTACTCAGCACTAGTGTTAGAACCATCATCTAAGATAGCCGTAACAATCTCCTGATTTTCTTGCTTCTGCGCTTTAAGTAAACGATCAATTGACATTAGGTAACTCCAAATAAAAAATCTGCAAAGATTATACACGATAAACAAGTGTAAATTTAAGGATAGCGAGACAAAAAAGCCCCCTGAAGCGGGGGCCTAATTTAATCTAATAAGATCAAAGGATGATAGATTACTTTGCCATTAAGGCTGAAGCTTCTTGATCCAACTGAGTTAAACGATTCGACATCATAGCGTGGATACGTTTAGACAACTCCTTTACCTGAGACTTAGCCAAACCTTTAGTTTCGATTGGATCCATCATCTCGATAATAACCACACCATTATTCCAACGATTAAGTTTTATATGGCTTTGATTTGATGCCAACACAGGCACCATAGCCACTCCCGCGTCTATTGCAGTATGAAATGCACCAGATTTAAAAGGCAATAAGCCCTTGCCACGAGAGCGCGTACCTTCCGGAAATATCCAGATAGACAAGCACTTATCTTTAATCTTTTTGGCGGTTTGCGCCATGGTTTCAAACGCTCTATTGCGGTTTTTTCTGTCAATTAGAATATTACCGGACAACCAGTAAATCTGACCAAAAAAAGGCACCCAAGCTAAACTCTTCTTTCCAAGACTGACCGTCCCTTTCGGTACTGCCGCAGTATGGGTAAACATATCGAAATTATTCTGATGATTTGCCAAAAAGACACAAGGCTCAGTCGTCGCTACGCTAGGTTTACGTACTATGACCTTGATACCTAATACTGGCGCAGCATAGGAGAAAATTTTAGCGAACATGTGTACATTGTCACGATGTCTCGGTCTTAATAAACAAACAAGACCACCAAAAACAAATGCTAGCAGTAACATAACTGCTAAAACTAACGTTCTTAAGATTAAAAGCACAACTTACTCCCTTGGTACCAATGGCGACAGTATAGCCAGCAAGCTGAAACGACTCAATCAAATATTTTATACCAATCTATACTTCGTCATACACTTGTAGCCTGAACACGTATACTCATCAAACAAGGGAGTTTAACCGCTCAACATTAATCCTATTTTAATTCTGGGTTAATTTATTTTTCTCTGCATCAACCACCGTTAACTTACCAAGCATTAACCTAAAGACTATCGCACTCACTGCCAACGTGGCCACAATAGCCGCGCCGCTGGGGAGATCGAAACGAGCCGAAAGAATAAGCCCAAAGATATAGCCAACCAAACCCACTAAATAAGCAGTGGGCAATCTGTATTTCACCTTGAATTTGTTAACTGCTAACGCTGGTAATATCAAGGTACTGAAAACGAGATACACCCCCACTAACTCAACAGAAAGCGTGATCACTAGTGCAAACATGATATAGAAACCTCTGCCATCAAGCAGTGCAGGTTTAGCATAAATCAAACTCAAAATACCGACAGAAACAACAGCAGGTAATATCAATTGCGACCAGTTGACCCAAAGGATCTGACCCGACATCAGCTGCTTCAACATCTCGGCACCGTGTGGGTCATTTGAGAGCATTAACATCGCAGCTACTGCTGCTAAAACATAGAAACACCCAATAATGGCTTCTAACTCATCAGCCATTCGTTTCGACAACCAAGCAATAAAACCAGCTCCAGCAAGTGCAAACAGTGCAGGCATCCACACATTAGAAAATGGTAAATGCTCAATGTCATGATTAAGGTGAGCCACTATGGCCCCTAAAGCAGCCACTTGTGCAATGGCTAAATCAATAAAGATAATGCCCCGTTTCAATACCTGTTGACCAAGTACGACATGGGTAGACAAGACTAAAATACCTGCGACAAAGGCAGGAAGTAAAATGGAGAGTAAATCAGTATCAAACATCATTAATACTCTTTAGTAGTATAGAAATAGGTATCGCCCCGAAGAGGGGCAATACCTTAACAAATCCACTATTTAGCGGGGTTGATACTGAAGCAACAGATCAATAGCGCTGTCATACAGCGTAAACAGATCTTGGCTCTGATCATTACCACCAACAGACATAGGTAAGATCTGCACAGGTAAGTTCGCACGCTCACCTAACCACTCAGCCCCTCGCTCACTTTGATAAGACGCCACAATGATAGCCATTATGTCACCAGCTTCAGCACGCTTAAGCAAACTCGCCAGATGGCTACTACTAGGTGGCAAACCAGGTTTAGGTTCCAGATCACCAACCTGCTCTATTCCAATCCAGTCAAACAGATAGCGGAAACTAGAGTGATACGCTATCACCTTCTTTCCCTTTAGCGGCGCAGCTTTAGTTTCCCATTTTGAGGTAGCTTGAGCCCACTTATCACTGAATTTGCTTAAGGCAGCTTTATATTGTTCCTGTGAAGCTGGATCGAGGGAAATTAGCTTAGCGGTCAAAGCCTCAGCCACCTTTAACATCCTCTGTGGAGAAAAATGCAGGTGTGGATTCCCCTTAGCATGTACATCACCCATGCTACGATCGACAGACTCAAGCTTATCCAAGGTATTCACATGTTCAGCAGCAAAGAACAGCCCTTGATCTGTTGAACGCACCTTGGCATTAGACGACTTCATCTGCAACATAGGCAACCAACCAACTTCAAGATCTGCACCAGCACAAATAGCGAGATCAGCTTGGCGCATCTTAGCGATTAAGCTAGGTCTTGCCTGAACTTGATGAGGATCTTGCATCGCGGTCGTCGCCGAATATATCTTAGCATCAGGCGCTAACTCTTTCGCTAATGCTGCGTATTCAGGCTCACACGCAAAAATATTAAGTTTGGCATTAGCCAAGCTCGAATAGCTTACGCTTAACGTAAGCATCACTACTTTAGCGAGATTAGAATTGATGCGCACCGTGAGCCCCCAGAGTCATAACATATTGAAGAGTAATAACGTTATCATCTTCGATACCGAAGTAGTTCGTCCCTTGTTGATTGGTGTACTGTAGGCGTACCGTAGAAAAATGACTGTGATGCCATGCTAGACTCACTTCCGCTTCCTTTAATTTTTCAGGATGGAAATGATCCCCATGAAGCTCCTGAACATCTGTTTGACCATATCGAACACCGGCAGACCAATTGGGACTAAACTGATACACACTGCTTAGATACCAACCCTGCATATCATCAACGCTGCCAGCTGAGTGCTCTTCATGATGCTCCTCTTCTATCGGTGCAAAATCAGTGACTTTAAAGTACTCGCCACTGATTGTCAGGTGCTGGTATTTGTAATTACCATCTGGTGCCCACTTATAAACAAAATCAGCAATATAGGTATTTTCACCGGTAAACGTAGCACTATGATTATGCCCTTCGTGACCAGCTTCAGCCCCTGCATGCTCCTCATGTTCACCTTCAACCATGCGGCCGTTTTCATTACGCATGTAACTCAAGCCTGCCTGCCATGAACCATGACCAATATCACCACCAATCTTAGTGTACGCGGTATAGATACCGATATCTTTATAGTCGCGTTCTGCATGTACTTCATCATGTTCATCATGTTCATCATGTTCGCCATGCTCTTCATGTGCGCCACCAGCAGCTGCACGCATACTGTCACCTTTAAAGCTCTCAACCCCCATGGTCCAATAAAGATCCGTCGGCGCCACATAGTTAAGTCGAACACCATCATCGAAGTAGTGACTTCCTAAAAATGCTCGGTACACAGCTGGACGATCAGAAAATGCATCTGTATGCACATGCTGGTTATTCAAGTACCCCACATCCGATAAGAAACGTCCGGCTCGAATGGAGAATCCACCAGGCATAGCAAGAGTTTGAATAAATGCTTCTTCAATCCCCAGCTCAGTTTCACCTTCATGCATTTCAACAACGGCGGTTAATTTACCGTAAAACATATCGTCAATATTCGCACTCAATGCTAATTCTGTATGGCCCAAGCCAAAACCTTCTACACGCTCCGCCATCGGACGTTCCGTATTCTGATAATAACCATCAAGGACGGCACTGATAGCCGGATTTGTCAGAGTTGGATTTTCTGCAAAAGCAGAAGTAGAAATTAGCGCACAGGCAGCAGCCACGTGTGATACGCGGAAATTAGTCATTCTCATTATTTTTCTCCAAAATACAGCCGTTCACAGTTATTTATTCAACTGTTAACAAAATCAAAAACTTAAATAGGTAAATACTAAATTTAGGTCATTAAATTGATATCAATCCGTACAGTGGTTTTGAATATTTAGATCTATAACTTCAACGATTTAAATCAAAAATAGCAGTAATTCAGATAGAATTACCCTCTGTTTAATTTAGTCACAGTTAAATAGATCATAGACAGACAAGAACACTGAAAATTGATATTAAGCTGATACGGGAGGAGCACGACTGCGGAAGAAACTGGTGTGTTCAGAGGTTTGCTCATCGATGACAAAAAGACTAACTTCATAGGTCTGAAGATTAACAGTCAGGTCAAAATGGTGAGTAGGCAGTAACTTGTTTAGCTGATGTTTATGGAAGCAAAGCGTACAGTGATTTTGAGCTCCACCATCATCGATGTGCTCTACACTATGGGCAGAAGCGGCAAACGACAGGCAGATCAATAGGGCTGAAAGCCATATTGCTATACCTCGTCTAACGCTATTTTTCACCATAAAAAGACACCATCAACACCAAAAGTACACAAAATCGTGCTCAATTTGATACAAACCGTAGACTAAGTCAAGTTACGCTTATAATTTACATCATCAAGCTTTACAACTTGAGCTAATAAAATCCGATCAGAGTCACTTTATAACAGTAATGAATTAATGCTGACTTAAGGCGATATAGCTAAGATTGTGGCATTCAAACTCTCGGCTAATACCGATGGGATCCGAATCAGCTAGCTTAAATGGAGTAATTAACATGTTAGAATTTTTGCGCGAAAACGGTAAAATGCTCTTTTGGGTTACCCTATTCTTTATCGCTATTGGCGGTGGGATCTACTACGTGGATGTCGCACTTGAAGCACAAGTTCAGGTTATCGAGTAATCTAGCTAGGATATTGGTCATCACTGTGTTTAACGATGCCTAGATGTAAAAACGCAGTCACCGCCTTAATGCTTAAAATAGGCGTTATTACCTAAATAAAGAGAGTGTTACCAAGGCAGACCATTAAGATTGATCTGTTTAGGCGAGAATCGAACCTCCTTACTAAGTATCATGGCATTTGAATCATATAATCGAATGCCATCTGGTTGCTCAAAATAGAGATCACAATCTACCTTATACCAGCTCTTAATTAGCGGTACTTCTGCCTTTGCTCACTATCATCGACATACAATTTTTCCGGTGCTTCGATCACTTTTAAGTGATCCATCATATGACTCACCAATAACACCATGGTTGAAATAATCGCTATAGGAGTAGTTAAACTACGCATATCAGGGGTAAAATAGCCATAAATTAACGCTGCAATACCAAGATAGAAACCTACCATTTTAAGCAGAGAAAGCACGGGGCTTTTTCCTAACCAAGCATCACAGTGAGGGCATTGGATCTGCGCATTAAATCTTTTTCCACGTTGATTTTTAACTTCATTCACGCCAAAAAACTTACTACAATTGGTGCACAACACGGCATAACTCTCTAGAAGAACGACGAAGATAGGCCCTGAGTTTAACAGAATCCACGTTAGAAAGAACGCATCGACTTTCCTCAACTCTATTTCAACTCAAAAGCATGAATGCCACTCAAGACACCGTATATTTCGTTAAATTAACATGACGAATGACCCCTATTAAATAACGGAATTTACACTCACAAAGAGTGGGGATAGAATAGCAAAAAATTTTATACTAGGAATTTATCTATGCATCGCATCATCGCCTTGATAATGCTTGCTATTGTTGGACTAAGTAGTCCATCAGTCCAAGCGGACTCATCCAACATATCTAACGAACTCACATCATTGCAGACCTCAATTCAGCAAGATGTGGCTCAATTGAGCAAAACCCACGGTGAACTTGCTAATTTCACTGAATATAGAATTAAGCAGAATACCGAACTGCTACATGAACAACTCAAAGAGTTAATGGGTGAGCCAAATCTAAATAAGGAGATGCTCAAGCCATTCATTGAGAGTCACCTCATATTTATTGGTAAAGTTGATACCTATTTTAAAAATAAAATCAGCAAGCTTCAAAATCAACTTGGCAAGGGCGATGATAATAAGATCATGATGCAGCTTTCTCTATTGGAAGCTGAACGCGATCAACAGTTGCAAGCCTATTTAGAAGTACTTGAATGGGCTAAGACCTTAGGCCTTAACACCGGCGATAAAACCGCGCTGTTAACAAAAAGCCTTATTGCCCGAGCGAATGGCTTTAATAGCTTTGTACAGTTCACACAGGACAAGTTAAAGCTTGCTATAAAAGAGGTGAGCCTTGCAGGTAAAGATGTCACAGCAGAGCAAACACTCAATGTAACAGACCTAAAAGAACGCTTATCTCACGCAAGTTCTAGCTTAGGTGTGGCTATCAACCTCCTTGATACCTTAGGTCAGAATACGTCTGATATGAAAGAGACGTTATTTAAAAGCTCTGGTGATATTACTCAAGATGTACTGAATATGGATGTTGCAAGCAGCCTATTCGAACAGTGGCTCACTTCAGTACAAGATTACTTGATTGAAAATGGTCCGGGTATTGTCTTCAAACTGTTTATTTTTATCTTGATTTTGTTCGCGGCAGGCATGATAAGCAAAGCCGTTCGAAAGTTAGTAAAAAGAGCTGTCAGTAACTCTAAGCTGAAAGTGAGCATACTGCTGCAAGAGTTTTTCATCTCGCTATCAGGAAAAGCCACCTTCACTTTAGGCGTCTTAATCGCTCTTTCTCAGTTAGGAATCGAATTAGCGCCTCTGCTTGCTGGTTTTGGTGTTGCGGGTGTCATTATCGGTTTTGCACTGCAAGATACGCTATCTAACTTTGCTTCAGGCATGATGATTTTGGTCTATCGACCTTATGACGTGGGTGATCTAATTAATGCCGCAGGTGTCACCGGTAAAGTTAGTCATATGAGCTTAGTCTCAACAACAATTAAGACACTGGACAATCAAAGACTCATTATCCCAAACAACAAAATTTGGGGCGATACCATTAATAACATTACCGTCGAACATCAACGTCGTGTGGATATGACTTTTGGTATAGGTTACAGCGATGATATTGAAAAGACTGAAAAGGTATTGGCTGAGATCATTATGGCTCACCCGAAAGTCCTTAAGAGCCCTGAGCCAACGATTAAGCTTCACACCTTAGGTGAATCATCAGTCGACTTCATTGTTCGTCCATGGGCAAAACCTGAAGATTATTGGGATGTATATTGGGATATTACGCGCACTGTGAAAATGCGCTTCGATGCTGAGAAGATCAGTATTCCTTTCCCACAACGCGATATTCACGTTTACCAGAAGTAAATACTTAAGCTCCTAGGATCTATAAAATCCTAGGAGCTTTTTTTTATGCTAGACCAACAATCTCATCTTGATCATTGATATCAATATTCAAATAACCAGGTCTTATCCCCAAGCCTGGCATCGTCATTACCTTCCCTACTAATGCAGTTATAAAACCAGCACCAGCATTTATCTTTAATTGAGTAATAGGTAATTCAAACCCTTTAGGAACGCCTTTAATGGCAGGATCATGGCTAATTGATAGCGGAGTCTTTGCAATACAAACAGATAAATGATCCAAGCCCATCGCTTGAATCTGCGCGAGTTGCTCCTTGGCTTCATTCGACAACCTCATCCCTTTCGCACCATAACCTGATTCCGCGATGCTGAGCAGCTTAGCCTCAATGCTAGTATTGGTTTGATAAAGAAAACGAAAAGCAGAATTCTGCGCTGTCGCAGCCACAACCTTGCGGGCTAAAGCCTCGGTTCCACTGGCACCTAAGCTAAAGGCATTACTGATTTCACAACCAAAAGCGCCTGCCTGCATCACTGCATTCTTAAGCCAATCTAACTCTTCCTGGGTGTCTGTAGGAAAACGATTAAGCGCCACAACCACAGGGATCCCGTATTGACTGACATTATCCATGTGCCATTTTAGGTTTAAGAAACCCGCTTCAAGACGCGCCTGATCCGGCAGATTAATATCACGTTCAGAATCTAGCCCAGAGTTGGCTTTGAGTGCTTTTAACGTCGCCACAAGTACTGCGGCATCAGGGATTTTACCTGACTCTCTGACCTTAATATTACAGAATTTCTCAAAGCCCATGTCTGAGCCAAATCCACCTTCGGTAACAACAATATCCGCCAATTTAAGTGCGATTCTATCGGCAATAATCGAAGAGTTACCATGGGCGATATTAGCAAAGGGACCCGCATGCACTAAACAAGGATCGCCGGTAAGTGTTTGCATCAATGTCGGCTTAATAGCCTCAGTCATAATGACCGTCATCGCGCCTGCCACCCCCAACATTTCGGCAGTAATGGGCTCGCCATGCTTATCCATAGCCAGTACCAATCGACCAATGCGATGACGCATATCTTTTAAATCATGACTCAACGCCAAAATCGCCATCAACTCAGAGGCAGCGGTAATATCAAAACCTGAATCATGAACTGGGCCATTGAGTTCACCAAGCCCCACAGTGATGGAACGTAGGCTACGCTCATTATGATCAACCACCCTACGCCAAAGGATCTGCTCAGGGTCGATATTTAACGGCGACAGTCCTGATTGATGAGCAAACTCATCAGCCGATAATCTTGACTCATGAAAGAGCCGCGCATCAATCGCTGCAGCAGCTAAATTATGAGCACTGCTCACCGCATGAATATCGCCAGTGAGGTGAAGGTTCATCTCCTCCATTGGGATCACTTGTGAATATCCACCACCCGCAGCGCCGCCTTTAATACCGAAAACAGGCCCCATACTGGGCTGACGAATACACGCGCAGGCTTTCTTTCCTATTGCGTTCAAGCCTTGAGTCAATCCAATGCTCGTTACAGTCTTCCCCTCACCGAAAGGAGTAGGCGTTACTGCTGTAACGATCACCAATTTGCCGTCTAAATTATCCTGAATGCGATCGAGTATAGACAGGTTAACTTTGGCCTTAGTTTCACCAAACAAAGAGAGTTCAGCAGTTTCAATGCCAAATTTAGTTGCTATATCTGTGATATGTTGAGGTTTAGCAAGACGAGAGATTTCAATATCAGTGAGCATTCTGTGGCTCCTATAAATAGAGAATAATAAGTAGGGTAGATGGTTGCGTCGAATATTAGGCGATCCCAAAGAAGAGAAGAATAGATAAAATGAATTTATGATGCTTAATTAGGCTTTTATGAATCTAAATCAAAAAAATGTGATCTAACCAAGAAAGAGAAAATAATGAGTGATTTATTTAAGATGTCAGATTTTATCGCAGGTTTTTGGAGGTTAGCGAGTTGGAACTACACTCCTCAACAAAGACTGACACTAATTGAGCAGTATATTGATTTAGGTGTAACCACCATGGATCACGCTGACATCTACGGGCAGCTTCAATGTGAAACCCTTTTTGGTGAAGCTTTATCGATCAAGCCCAGCTTAAGATCAGAGATCAAATTAATCAGTAAGTGCGGTATAAAGCCCGCTTTTGAATGTACGCCTGAGCGCTACGTCAACCATTACGACACCAGTGAACAACACATATTATCCTCTGTGGACAACTCTCTAACGAGACTGCAGACAGATCATCTTGATCTACTATTAATTCACCGCCCTGACCCCTTAATGAATGCCGATGAGGTTGCTAGAACATTTAAACAACTCCAACAATCGGGCAAAGTTTTACACTTTGGCGTGTCGAATTTCAGTACTCATCAATTTGAACTATTACAGTCGAAATTGGCCCCAATGAATATTCAGCTCTCGACAAATCAAGTTGAAATATCCCCCATCAATATGAATAGTTTACATGATGGTACACTAGATCTATGTCAGCAAAATGGGATATCTCCTATGGCTTGGTCTTGTTTAGGTGGAGGCGATATATTTACCAGCCAAAGTGCACAGGCAGTAAGATTGAGAACTGTACTTACTCGAATTGCTGATCACCACGAAACTCAGGACATCAGCCAAATTATCTATGCTTGGATTCGTGCGCTCCCCTCACAGCCTAAACCCATTATTGGCAGTGGCAAGATTGAGCGGATACAAAGTGCAATGTCATCTAAAAATATCCGACTGGATAAGCAAGAATGGTTCAGTATTTGGGAGGCATCAACCGGACACAGCGTGCCTTAATGAAAAAGGCGCCATAGGCGCCTTCTCAATTCAACCAGAAATCAGTGTTTATAGAAAACTGATTGAGCCAGACAAATGGGGGCGTCGGCCACGAGCATCTCTTAATTCAAACACCAATGCATCTTCGTTATTTTCAGCCACAAAACTGACATCCGATGGCATAAACAAAGGGAGTTTAAAAGCCACGTCAACCCTACAAGCACGCTCACCGATTTGTGGCATCATCTCCGCTATACAACGCGCTTTTGACCACATACCATGAGCAAGCACGCGATCAAATCCAAACCGTTTAGACAGCATAGGATGAAGATGAATCAAGTTATAATCGCCTGAGGCTTTAGCGTATTTACGGCCAAGATCATCAGCCAATGACCAAGACTGTGGAGCCTCCCAAGCCATCGCATTCGCCTTCGGTGGGCGAACACGGCGAGTCGCACTTTCAACTCGATATAAGTAAGTAGAGAGTGATTCCCACACCAATTCGCCATCGACTCTAGCACGAGAAACGAGTTCAAATTCAAGTCCAGCATCCGTTAGCTGGCTGCTAACCAAAGCGCACTCTAAATCAAACTTCTCATCGACATTTAACTGCCTATGCTGAGTGATGCTATTTTTTAAGTGAATCATCCCGAGCAGGGGAAAAGTGATCGCTTTATGGGTAAAGATAAACGCATGAAGACGAAACGCCATCACGTACAGGTAGGTTAAAGGTAGTCTTGTACCATTAAACTCAAATCCACACACTGCAGCGTAATCGCTAACATTTTTTGCAGATAACTCAACGTTCGTGGTACGAACTTGGATTTGAGGCAGCGCTTCCTCATCCCATCCTGGCTTACGATCAAAAAAGATCTTACGATACAAGGACAATAATGAAGGCATCGCTTTTAACTCAACCAAATACTCTTTTTCAACGCTCACCAAACCGTTCAAATTTCAACTCTCTGCACAGATATCAGGCCAGCGAGTATACCCAAAATGAATAAGTTTGTCCTAGATTTGAGGTAACACATTAAGTATCAATAAGATAGGAGGTCACAAGTAACAACTAGGAACTAAAAAGATTCAGTTCCCTTTAAAATTAACCGAAAAAATACTAATCGAAAAGCTCAACTTTGCTTTCAGTCTGATCCTTAATTATCCCTTTAACGTAAGCTATCTCTTCAGTTTCAACTCGCTTAATAACACTCGATGGTAGACGTTTGAGTAAGACCTTGCCGCTATTAGGATGGAAAAGGACTTTACGAGGCCAGGGGCCACCAAGATCTTCAGCCACAATCTCAATACCTTCCATATCAAGGTAGCTTTTTACAAACTCAATATTTGATTGCCCAACATTAAGTACTGTCTCTTTGCACATTTGAGCGCCACCAAATATTTTAGCTTTTAGCCTTTTACGTTGCCCACCTAAGGTCAGAATTCCATTAATCAGCTGTTCCATCGCAAAATTGCCATAACGGCATGAGTAACTTGTTAGTTCATGCCAGTTTTCGTTTAACTCTCTTTCTGGCAACAGAAAATGATTTAATCCACCAATACCAAGCAGGGGGTCCCAAATGCAGGCTGCGACACAGGAGCCCAGTCGAGTAAAAACATATTCATCTTGAGCTGTAATATAAAAACAACCAGGATCGACGCGCGCAATGATTTTATTATGCTTGCTGTCCCATTTTCTAGGGATCTCTTCAAAACCTTTAGTTGCAGGGGGGATAACCAGATTTGCCATTCAGCCTCCTTGCTGGTGAGCTAAGTGATTATAAGAGTCGATAAATTAAAGGTTTTCACCATCAAGTATAGACAAGATAATACTGGTTAACTCAGCTTTATACTGCCACCAGCATTTCCAAGCGGCCTATCTATGCTTACTGGCAAGTATGCTTCCAACAGTTACTCACCTCTCCACCAGCCTTAAGTAATTCTTGCACAATGCTTTTAGGACCAACAACATGACCTGCACCGACCAGAATAAACATAGGTTGAGGCGTACTCTCAGCTTCCATCAAATGACGAATTTTCTTCGTCATTCCGATATTACGCTGCCATAGAATCAACTCGATCATCTGACGATCGTCGCTGTCGTTCAACTGCCCTTCCATCAGTTCATTTAACTGCTGCTCGTCACCACTTCGCCATGCACTGACCAAGGAAAGCATCTCATCATCAGGGGCTTGAATCGCTTCTGCTACCATCTCCCACTGCTTACTATTACTAAAAGATGACATCAATTGAAATTGAAATTCGGCACTTTCAAGCTCTAAAAGAGGTCGGCCTTTGTTTTGAGAGATAAACCTCTGTTCCACGCCATAGTCGACGGTGTAACCTAAAGCGGCAAAACGTCCCATGCCGAACTGCATCGATTGCAACCAAGGAGAGAAACCTACCATGGCCGCACACATTTTCTCTCTTGTTTTACAGTAGCTATCAAGCAGTGCTTGGGTTTTCACATCAGCTACCGATGACGTTAAGCCATACTGATTAATTAAGGCGCTAATATCGGCATTATCGGTATCCGCCTCAACAACTAGAGAGCTGGCAGCATTAAATATTGATTCTATTTGAGGATCCATGGGGTAGAAATCAGCTTTCCCCACATGCATAGAACCTAATAGATAGGCCGTTTTTCCTTTATATTCAATTTTGTAAAATGGAGGTCTATCTTCAGGATCTGCTTGCACCGAAAAGGAGAAAGCCAAACAAGCTCCCCACATTAGAACAAGTATTCTACTCAACTTACTTGTTGCCATCTTCTTCGCCCCTTATAATCACGACAATTAAACAATTTCTGTAATGAGAGGCTGTAATGCCACACGCACGAGTTCATGAACAACTTAAAGATAATTTACTAGCAGCCTATCGTAAATCTATCGATGCCGATGGCAAACTCGACGAACTAAAAAAAGCGGGTCATGTAAAATTCAATACCATTTTTACTCAAGACCAAGGGTTTTCAACCCTAAGTAATCGCTTTAAGCCTTATGTTGAAGAGCTTGCCCTAGAACTTGATCAAATGCCAACTGATGCACAAGCACTGCCTATAGCACTTGAAAAAATTGTAAGAAAGCTTGGCGTATTACTACAGACTTTACAGGCTTTTAAAGATCAAGCTAAGTAAAACCATCCCATAAAATAAGCGAAGTAATCTGGCTTAAGCTGTCATCTTACTGTCATTCTAGTGTCATATGCTCCCTTCAGCGTTAATCAAAGGAGGTGAGCATGTCTGCAATCGATTTAGGGAAAGAGCTTAATAAAGTCATTGATAAAAAACTGATTAATGCTCTATTTCAACCCATTTTCAACATCAACAATCATAGTTTACATGGTTATGAAGCATTAAGTAGAGGACCAGAACATAGCCCTCTGCACTCTCCAGTCCCTCTATTTCAGACAGCCGAAAGCCAAGGCCAACTCTTGGAACTAGAAGGTTTATGTCGCAGCATCTCTATCAATCAATTTAAGACAAAAAAACTCGCTGGTAAACTCTTCATCAACATCTCACCTAAGGCACTGTTAGATCCTAATCATGCTAAAGGGATGACACTGAGCTTAGTGCAAGAGTTAGGGATCTCGCCGTCACAAGTCGTCATAGAGCTGTCGGAGCAATATCCCGCAGACGACATTGATATGCTCAAGTCTTGCCTCAATCATTATCGCAATCAAGGGTTCTTAACCGCCATTGATGATCTGGGTACCGGCTATTCCGGTTTGCGACTCTGGTCTGAACTGGCCCCTGATTACGTTAAAATCGATCGTCACTTTATCAATCAGATAGATCAATCCACCGTTAAACAAGAATTTGTCCGCTCTATTATAGAGCTTTGCCAAAACCTCAGCTGCCAAGTGATCGCTGAAGGAATAGAAACTCACAAAGAGTTGGCCATATTGAAGCAACTCGGCATTGTCTATTGTCAGGGTTATCTACTTGGCTACCCAGCCAAAAATCCTAACGATAGTATTCAGGCACATATTCATCAGGATCCGGTGAGAAAACAGCTCCGTTATACCGAATCTGCCGAGAGCCTTTGTCACCAAGCTAAAACCGTGTCTTCTGAGACAAAGTTAAAGCAGATAAGCGATATCTTTATCTCTCAGCCCGCTTTGCAATGCATCGTCATAATGAGTCAAAATCAGCCTCAAGGCTTAATCAGTCGTGCCCAACTGTTGGAGCTGTTCAGCACCCCTTATGGACGTGCGCTTCATGAAAACAGGAGCGCTGTAGAAGTGATGAATACGCAAGTGGTGACCGTTGATGCGTCGACACCGATATCCCAAGTCAGCCAATCTCTTACTGAGCAAAATAGTAATTTAATGGCACAAGAGTTTATTATTATGCGTAACGATAAACTGCTAGGAATTGGCCACACTAAAGATCTACTTCAACTACTCACAGAGCAGAGAATTAAAATCGCTCGGCACGCGAATCCTCTCTCTGGCTTGCCAGGGAATATTCCCATCCAAGAGGAGATGAAACGATTAAAATTGCAGAAAAAGCCCTTCTATCTCGCCTATTTCGATCTGAATAACTTCAAGCCTTATAACGATATCTATGGTTTTTGCCGAGGTGATGAGATTATTTTAGAGGTTTCAAAAATTCTAGAGGCACACCATAGCGGCGATCACTTTATCGGCCACGTTGGCGGAGATGACTTCGTGATTATCAGTACCAGTCACGACATAGAAAACCTATGCCAACAAGTGCTTGTCGAGTTTAACCTAAGTAAAAAGCTGTTTTATTCTGACATTCACTGGCAAACACAAAGTATGCAAGCAGAGGATCGCCAAGGGAACCCCTGCCAATTTGAGCTTATAGGACTATGCGTTGGCTTACTTCCGCCAACAATCACTTCTAACTCAAGCCCTCATGAACTTTCGCTCTATAGTGCACAGGCAAAAAAACAGGCTAAAAAAGCGGTGAGCTCTTTTAGCCTGTTAGAAAAAGTAGTGTGAAGAATTATAGCTTTGGTGCGACTGTTTTCTTGAGCCAGTCAGTCAGGAGTTTAGATTCATATTTGGTGGCTTTATCGCTCATTCGGCCAGCCGATTGCATAAACCCTAAATCTTTTAACTTTTCATCGCCAACCATAATCACCTTACCGTCTTCAGTCACGCTGTAAGTAAAGGTGATACGTGGGGGGTAGATATCCTTTACGACACGAATATCATTACTGGTTGCACCAAACGTCGGCCTAACATCACCAGCCAGATCGAGATCGGTGACTTGCAGTTCGAGCTTTTGATTCGGTTTTAATACTTTAACCGCCTCTTTGTTTAAGTTCTTGGTCAAAGTTTCAAAAGTGCGCATCTCAAAACGTGACTGAATATCTCCAACGGCTTCCACATCGCGAAAGCTCTTGGGATCTTTCCACTCTATTTTAACCACCCCGCTTTCAGTAACAGGGTTTTCAACTTTATCGGTAGCGGCAAGTGCTGCACCAGAAGCCATTGCTCCCGCTAATAATAAATACGTTAACTTCATATGAACCTCCAAAGGTTATTGGCCACTAAACTTCTGCCATAAAGTGTACGATTAATAACCTGAATATTAGCTTAATGCAAAACAATTAATGTCTAGCCAGTTGTATAACTCGATAAACCCACATGTTGGTAACATATTAGCATCAATATACTTTTTTGATAAAAGCTGTATCGAAATACAACAAGTAGACATAGAATTACCAACTTAGTTCGCTGCACCATAAAGCTGATAAATGAAAAATATACAAACAACGCTGCTAACCATGGTTATATTCCTAATATTAGGTATCACCCTATACTTGGTTAGCCCTCCAAAATCAGCAGAGGAAGTGAAAACTTGGTCTTCATTTGTCTACCCTGCAGGGTATGAATCAGGCAGATATAAGAAAGTCGACAACTTTAGCGATTATGCCTCATGCAAGACTTACTCAATCGACAGCTCAATAAAGTTTGATCAATCTCCATGGGAATGTGGTCTCAGATGTAAGTTCGATTCGAGTCGGCAAGGGTTTCAATGTGAAACAATGAAAAGTAAGTAACCTCTATTGATAAAATCCATTATTCTTTATGGGTTCAGCAAGCATTCAAGTTCTCTCAATTAAATTCTGGCCCAATATTTTAGGGAAACTCCCGAGCACATTGGAGCAATACATGAAATCAGCCTTAAAACTTACTTTACTCCTGAGCCTCTTTATTAGCCCCTTCGTTGTCAGCGCTAACAACTCAGAAAATGATGAGCAACTCTCTACCGCAGAGGAACTGCTTTCTCAGTATGAATCGATTAACAATCAACAGTCTGCTGAGCTACTTTTAGAAAAAGTCGAACATGAACTCGATGAGGAAGAGCTTGGAATGTCGCAGCTTGACTGCAATGAATATGAGGTAGAACAAGATCAGAAACCCTGTGCAAACTAAAGAAAGGACATTTTGGAGACCAGAAGCGAGGAGGAACCTCGCTTCTGCTTTGAATCCTACAATCCTCAATTAAAAAGGAAAACGTTGACTCAATTGAGGGTAGGTACTTTTCAGTAACTTCTTCTTAGTTGAAAACTTCTTACCTTGAGGAGACGCCATTCCTGATGGCACAAAAGGCAATTCATCTCCGTTTCTATCCTCAAAAATTTGTCCAGCGATCAGATCATATTCATCGAGAAAAGGATAGGCGTAACCGTCTTTTTCAGGCCACTGTGACAATGTACCCAACGCATCAGGAGCATCGATCACTTTGTCGTACCACTCTTTGCCTAATGAAATGAGAAAGCAGCGAAACTCAGCAAAAGCATATTCAGATTCACAGCCTGTGATAATGTAAGCAGCGCCCCACATTGACCAGAAATAAGAGCGTCGCATCTGCTGGCCAAAAATTTTATCAAACTCGACTAATTCATCATCACTTAATGGCTCAAGTTTAGCTTTTAAATTATCAGCTAAACTAATCTGATCTTGCTCCGGTGTCGTTCTTGTCACCAGCAGCCAAAACTCTGCTTCAGTCATATCTATCTCATCAAGGTAAACTCAGCCCTATTCTAACTAATTCATCTTATCAGAGCAGTAAAATTCATACTCTATTAGGCAAGACAAACAAACTTTGACTCTATCGGTTGATTTTTTTACACTCCCCCAAATATTCAGCCTGACGAGTTATGTAATGAAAAAACCCACATTCGCCCTCAGCCTCATTATGATCTTGTATGCAGTACTTGCGGCGATTGCAACATGGCGAGCCATCAATATCCAAGTGTTCGATCTCTTTTCATTTGGTGTTGTACCGGTTTTATTTGGCTTAGTGTTAAGAACCAGTTGGGCAAGTATCGCTTTTAAAGTCTATTTAGCGATCCAAACCTTAGGATTAACAGCCTTAGCAGGCACCGCCATTATCGCTTATCAAATATCTCCGCAAGATGTAAAAGTCGTATTCAATAATGTTGAGATACCGGTGCCTTTAATCGCAATCACGGCGAGTTTAGCGTTAGCATTTCAATTTTGGGTCGCTTTTTCTCCGTCCACCAAGAGATACTTATCAGCCACCTCAGAATAAAAACGTCTATAAAGTTCGCGAACTTAGCGTCAATATCGGCCAACAATCAGCCAGAGAACACTTTCTGTGCATATTTTCGCCTTAAAGAGGCAAGAAGCGGCTTAAAGCGCTTTTAATATCAGATGTCTTATGGCATGTTAGTGACTGCAATTACAACGAATACTGTGTGATTGGTATAATTTAATCTACGGAAAGAAGAGACTATTCAAATGAATAAGACTGAACTTGTTGCAAAAATGGCTGAGCGTGCAGAACTGACTAAAACAGAAGCTGCTCGCGCACTAAAATCTTTTGAAGAGACGGTTACAGAAGCGATGAAAAACGGTGATAAGATTTCTATCGTTGGATTTGGTTCTTTCGAAACTTCTAGTCGCGCTGCTCGTACTGGCCGTAACCCACAAACGGGTAAAGAGATTCAAATCCCTGCCGCCACAGTACCAAAGTTTAAAGCCGGTAAAACATTGAAAGACAGCGTTAACTAAATACGCCTTTTATTGTGATAAATAAAAACCTCTTAATTAGAGGTTTTTTTGTGCCTTTTATTTTTAAAACTGCTCCTCTCCCACTAATTCAGCCCCTCCCCGTTGCACTAGATAAGTGCAACTTTGTACCATTTTCAACCACTTTGACGCACAAACTCACGCTTACATTTATAAGTTCATGTTATTCATCTATAAAAAAAGTGGCACATTACTCGCAACCCATAACGTAAATCCACTGCAGCAACATATAAGCCGCAGAGATATGATCTTTCACTATGGGGAATAAAGATGAAACTAGCACTAACCAGCACACTAATAGCTTCAAGCATACTAACCAGCTTTTGTGCATACGCTGACGTAACCGCAAATATAGGCGCAACGTCTAACTATCTTTGGCGTGGAGTAAGTCAAACTCAAGATGCAGTTGCTGTACAGGGAGGAGTTGACTACGAGCATGACAGTGGCTTTTACTTAGGAAGCTGGGCTTCTAATGTGGATTTTAGCGATGATACCAGCTATGAACTCGATTTTTACACTGGGTATGCCGGCACGATAGGTGAAGAGTTTGGTTATGACATAGGTTACCTTTACTACGCCTATCCAGACAGTGATTCAAATATCAATTTTGGTGAACTTAGCGCCGCGGTGAGCTGGAAATGGTTTACCTTAAGCTACTCACATGTTGTCAACGCAGACAGCGATGTGGCCAGTGAACCATTAGATAATAAAGACATGGGATATCTTGACGCCAGTGTAAGTATTCCTCTCTCAGATACATTATCGATTGCGGCGCACTATGGATACTCTACTGGCGATATCGTTACCGCGTGGTTTGGAGTTAGTCACTACTCTGATTATTCAATATCGCTCAATAAAGAGACCAATATAGGCGACATCAACTTTACGCTCAGCGACACAGATCTCAATAGTGATGATCCAAAAGTCATTCTAGGTTATAGCTACAGTTTCGACCTATAAAGCATTTAACATGCATACCCACCTTGTATGAAGAAAGTGACATAGAACAAGGTGGGTTCGAGCTTAACAAGCTGAAACCTACGTCATACAATTTAGTTAACCAACTGAATTCATGTTGTTTAATAAATAAATAACATCGCGATAAACTCATCAAAAATATTTTCATCTCATCCATCAAAATTGCTAACTAGATCTCACTTTTTCTCAGCGGAGCCTGATATCTTCCTCATCAGCGCTTACTAATATGAAGTTTGCATTCCCGTTATCATTTAGTGAATGTTTTAAACTTGCAGCGCAAACAAATAACCAATCCCGACATGATTTTAAATGTCATTTTTACCTGTTAGCAAACTAAAAGTGCCAAAGGTATTTAACAAGTAAGGAGTTCGTTATGGCTCAAATGATTGAACTTGCGCCCGACGATGTAGAAATAGAAGCCGTTGCTCAACCATCAAGAAGAGAGATGGATGATATCGTACACCGACGTTCAGTAAAGAAGCGTTTAGAAGATCTGCTAGCAGATGCTGAACTGCAACGCGCTATGGGTGGAGATTTTTACTAATTCACCTCTCGATGACTGAATCTAGGCATAGACCTAGATTCAGACATAAGATCACTATTTGAATATTTCAACAGCTATCGATTTAGAGGTTGGCGTCCAACTTAAATCTCCAACACTCTCCAACGGCACTAGCGGATTCGTTTCAGGATAATACGCAGCAATGTTGCCCCGCGGAATATCATACTCAATCAAAGTAAAATCAGAAACCTGACGTAGCTTAATATCAGGCCAAAGTGAGTTGATATTCACACTGTCCATATGCGCTAGCCCTAAAAGTGCGATATCATCAGCATTCATCATCACCACTCTGCGCTGACCATAGACGCCTCGGTATCTGTCATCTAAACCATAAATGGTCGTATTGTATTGGTCATGTGAACGTAAGGTTTGCAGGACAAAAACAGGCCTGTCGGTTAACCCATAAACAGATTCAGGCACAATCGAATCAGGTAATTCATGGGTCATAAACTCGGCTTTATGGCTCACCGTATTCCATACATATCGAGCCGCTGGATTGCCTAAATAGAAGCCACCTGGCTGTTGGATTTTATTGTTAAAATCTGCAAAACTGGGGAGCACATCAGCGATTTTGTCACGGATATTGTCATAGTCGGCAATCATCTCAGACCAATCCACTAACTCCTCACCTAACGTCGCTTTAGCGATACCGGCGATGATTGCAGGCTCAGATAACATCTCTCCCAATTCGCTTTCAACCACTCCAGCAGAGGCGTGTACCATGCTAAATGAATCTTCAACGGTCACCTTTTGAGGACCACTTGCCTGCATATCAATATCAGTGCGTCCCAAACAAGGTAAAATCAGCGCCTGTTTACCCGGCACCAAATGTGTTCTGTTCAGCTTAGTCGCGATATGCACCGTTAAATCACAGCGACTTAACGCCTCTTCAGTCAAATCAGTATCAGGAGCTGCGGCGGCAAAGTTGCCGCCTAATCCGATAAAGACTTTGCTCTCACCAGACAACATTGCGTGAATCGCCTGCACCACATTGTGCCCAGGCTCAGCCGGAGGAGAAAAACCAAACACACGCTCAAGACTTGCCAGAAAAACATTATTCGGCTTTTCGTTAATGCCAACCGTTCTGTCGCCCTGCACATTACTGTGGCCACGAACAGGACACAAGCCAGCACCAGGCTTACCTAGCTGCCCTCTTAATAACTGTAAATTGGTCAGCTCTTGAATCGTTTGCACCGAATGTTTATGTTGAGTGAGCCCCATGGCCCAGGTGCAAATAACACGCTCAGATTTAAGGTGAACTTTAGCCGCTTGTTCCAGTTGCGCCTGAGAAAGCCCTGACTGTTCAATGATTTTATTCCAATTAGTGTTCTCAACCACCTCAAGGTAACGCTCAATTCCCTGACTATGCTCAGAGGTAAACGCATCATCAAACACGCCACTTCCTCCGCTCGCTTTATCATCCTTGTCCATCGCAATCATCGCTTTGACCATGCCTCTGATCGCAGCCATATCGCCACCCAGCTTAGGAGTAAAGTAGACACTACTGATAGGAGTTGAGCCATGAGTGACCATCTCAACTTTATCCTGAGGATTAGCAAAGCGTTCTAAACCACGCTCTTTTAGGGTGTTAAACGTAATTATTTGCGCACCGCGGCGAGACGCTTTATGCAGTGTATCCAGCATTCTGGGATGGTTGCTACCTGGGTTTTGACCAAATACAAAAATAGCATCAGCATGCTCAAAATCATCTAAGGTCACCGTGCCTTTGCCCACGCCAATAGAGGCGGTCAGTGCCACACCAGTGGCTTCATGGCACATGTTAGAACAGTCTGGAAAGTTATTGGTACCATACAGCCTGACAAATAACTGATAAAGAAAAGCAGCCTCATTACTTGTGCGGCCAGAGGTGTAAAATTCAGCCTGATTTGGACTCGCTAATCCATTTAAGGTGCTCGCAATTAGCTCAAAAGCATCTGCCCATGAGATTGATTCATAATGATCTGAATCCGAATTATAGGCCACTGGCTCCGCGAGTCGCCCTTGGGACTCTAAAAAATAGCCATCTTGTAACTTAAGCTCACTGACACTGTACTGCTGAAAAAACTCAGCGGTCACTCGTTTACTCGTTGCCTCCCAGTTCACCGCTTTGGCGCCATTCTCACAAAATTTAAAATGTCCCTGCTCACGGCTCTCACCCCAAGCACATCCGGGGCAATCAAAACCATAATCTTGATTGGTTTTCAGTAAGTTTCGAATGTTATTAGCAAGGTTTTCACTCTTAATCAGGTGCTTTGCCGTACTGGCTAACGCTCCCCATCCACCTGCGGCTTGATCATATTTTGCTATTCTTTTTTTTGTCATGATATCTACTCGCTAGATTAAATGCCTTTGGTATAGACTCTTGGGGCGTCATTTTTGGTCAGGTGAAGCAAATTAATGTTATGTTTCTCAGCCCAAGAGACAGCCAAACTTGTAGGCGCAGACAAGCACACTAAGGTAGAAAATCCGGTGCGGGCTATTTTTTGAATCAACTCATAACTACAGCGACTCGTCATCACGATAAAGCCTGCGTCTGGCTCAAGTTTAGTCGCCACAAGATGGCCAATCAGTTTATCCAGCGCATTATGGCGACCCACATCTTCTCGGCAGGCTTTTACCTCACCACTATGGCTAACAAAAAAAGCGGCATGCAGCGCCCCTGAGACTTGTCCATGTCGCTGCCACTCCCTTAACTTTGGCGCTAAGTGAGTTAATACCGTCAAATCAGGCAATGCACCTCTAACCACGGGGCTTGCTGGTATCAGCAGGTTTTCCAATGCTTCCAGCCCACAAATTCCACATCCCGTTCGGCCACTCAACTGACGTCGTTGCCGTTTAAGCTGTGTAAAATCTCTCTCGTGAATAGTGACATTGGCTTCAATTCCCACCTCGGTCACGCGGTAATCGATATCTTTGAGGCTCGCGGCTGAAGAGATGATGTTTTCGGACAGGGAAAAACCTAAGATAAAGTCGTCTAACTCTACAGGTGTCACCATCATCACCGCATGATTCACCCCCTTGTAACTGATAGCCAACGCAACCTCTGTCACCAAATCAGCACTGTCAGTTTGCTCACTATCAAGGTATTGAAAATCTAACGAGCTACTCGCTGAACATTGATATTCTGCTCCATCTTGAGTCACTTATTCTTGGTCCATTAGCAATAGTCGAAATACACTACACACCTTTAACATCTTAGAGTCAAGAGATAACAACCACATCCAACCACTATCAAACAAAGCAGTTAACAATATGATTTATATATAAAATAGATTTATCAACTGTTAAGAATAACTTATCAGCTTTCAGATTATGGTAGTGATACCAATCGATATAAGAAAGTGATCTACTCAGAGTGTTTTTTGGCAAGCTAATTCAAGGCGAATGAATGACGCAATGGCTATTCCCTTGTGAGTTAATTCAACGCAGAAGTAGGCAACCAAAAACACTCCTTATCAGGCGAGTTTTAGCTCCTCCGATACGGTGTTAACGAGCTTAAACGTAGAATAACTATGTTTCTCACTCGTTGCCTTGCCTCAGAAGCGCTAAACTCTCGCTGAGCGATCACATCTTTATACCGATTGGTATAGAGGGAGAAAGGAATTTGAAATTCACGCTTTAGCTGCAACTATAGCTCTTAGTGATAAAATTTAAATTAGAGGCTAACTTTACTGAAAATAACGAAAAGGAACTGTGACAAAAAACGCCAAAAGTTGGCTCATGCATAAAAGGGATTAAAGTTTCAAAAGTAATATTTAAACCGTTTTTCACATACCATGACGACTCTGTTACTTAGCATAGGAACGAATAAAATCAACTGTAAAACCTTTCTCTTTTGCGTCACTGACGATCACCATCATGCTATTCGCTTCAGTGGATTTATATTCAATACGTTTAGGAAAGTCATGATTTAAGTTTTCAAAAATAGCATTTCCATCTGCACATTTAATAAGTTTAAAAGCAACTGGCAATGGGTTATGACTGACTTTTGCAAGATAAAACACTGACTGAGACATCTCAACCATTCTCAATGATTCAGTGGCCTTAATCTTTCCCTCACTATAAGTAGCCCCCTCTCCATCAAAAGTTATCTCGCTTACCTTACCCCAAGATTCCGTGATCACTCTATCTTGATTTGTAGACTCCCAAGCTCCTAAAACCCAAGCCACATCTTTCAAAGAGTGACAGGTATTCGCACTGGATAAGAAAGGAATAAATAATAAGGTGAATATCAATAAACTCTTCATAATGGACTTCCCTGAAAACTAACTAACATCAAAAACAAGCCCTGAATAACGACTAATTAATATTGATTTATACTGGACAGCATTGTGTTGCATAGTGACTTGGAGCTAACCTTATTTATACAAAGACAATTGCTAAAGCCCCCATCTATTATTCTCCTTGTATAAAAGCTTACTCAATAGATGCTTGATAATGTTCCCGCCTACTCGTTTATTTTTTGTTAACTTAGCACTGCTAAGCAATTTTTGTAAGTTGATTGTTTTTTACTCAAGCATCAAAACACTAATAACAAAAAGTGCATTCTAGTCATTGCACAAAATTCTTATTCTGGGTAACCCGTTATATCTCTAATTTTGCTGTAAAAAGGCTGTAGCTTCTTGTAGATATTGAGATAGATCTCCCGATAGAGCCTCTGGTACATCACATAGTGTTCCCTATTCGGTTCGAAACGCTCACCTTCATGGACCATGGCGTTGATAGCGGTATCAAAGTCAGCATAGAGCCCAAGTCCAACAGCCGCATCGATGGCGGCGCCAAGTCCAGAGGTCTCTATGGTATGAGCTCGAACCGTGGGTAAACCAAAAATATCGGCGGCGATCTGCATGGCTGCATCACTCTGTGCTCCTCCGCCAGACACCCTTAACTCTTTCACCTTGAAACCGCTTTTTTTCTCTATCGCTTCCAAGCCCTCTTTGAGACCAAAAGCGAGCCCTTCGAGGATCGCACGGTAGAGATGTGCTCGGGTATGCAAGTCACCAAAACCTATCACCGCTCCTTTAGCTTCGGGGCCAGGTTGCTTCACTCCGGGGCCCCAATAAGGTTGTAACATCAGTCCCATCGATCCCGGCGGCACACTGTTAACTAATTCATCAAACAGGGCTTCGGCTTCAATTCCTGCCTCTTCTGCTTTCGTCTGCTCTATGTGTGCAAATTGCTCTTTAAACCAACTCACCATCCAGAAACCACGATAAAGCATCACTTCACTGCAAAAAGCACCGGTGATCGCCGATGGATAAGCAGGAAGAAAGCGCACCGCTTCGGTATAACGTTTCATGGTGACATTAATCGTGGCGGTGGTGCCGAAACTTAAGCAGCCTACATCGGCACTTTGACCACCTGAACCCAGCACTTCACAGGCCTTATCTGCCGCCGCGGCGATAACCGTTAATCCCTTGGGGATCCCAGTTTGCTCACAGGCCAATTCAGTGATCTCGCCAATCTTATCGCCGGGCTTAACCAAATTGAGAAGCTGGTCTCGCCTGACATTCAGCGCGCGCCATTTCCAGTCCCATTTTGGCGCCCATTTGTGCTTCTTATAATCGAAGGGTAAATACCCCACTTGAGATCCTGTCGAATCGGCCCATTCTCCTGTCAGTCGATGATGAAAAAAGCCCGATAAAAACGCAAACTTATGAGTTTGATCCCACAGATCCCGCCTCTCTATATAGAGCCAATTTGGCTGAGCACGACTCCTAAAATTAGCGATCGTTTCACTTAATCCCAGTAGATTAAACAGCGGATCCCAGATCCCCCCTAAACGTGGCAGTGGTTCAGCTTTGCGTTGATCTAACCAGAGGATCGCAGGATGCAGCGGTACACCTTGCTTATCCAAAGGCAACATAGTGCCGCGCTGTGTGGTCACCGACATTCCCTTGATCCTGCGCTTATCGATCCCTTGTTGCCATAGCGCCTGACAAGCATCACACACATTTTGCCAGTAATAATCACCGCTTTGCTCACACCAACCGGATTGGGGCGATTCATAGGGGATCAATTTGATCTGTGACTTAGCGATCAATTTCCCACTCAGATCAAAGACTAAAGCACGGACACTCTGTGTGCCATTGTCGATCGTTAAGATCCAATCAGCTTCAACCTTAGAGTTCTGAGCGTTCCGATCACTGCTTTGATTATGATCTATCACAGGGGCTCACCTTCTGTTTGCTTGATCGGCAGCTGATAGCTTCGATTAAATATCTGCTCGAAACGATCCCACTCCATATCTGCCTTGGTACTCGACCACCCCAGATATCGGCAGCAAAGTGACAAGATAGCCTCACGATAACGGGATATATCACGACCGAGCAGAAGTGCTAAGCGAGTACGTCGCAATAGAAGATCATCCAGATGCACCACACTCTCGTTTGCAACTGACCATTCAAGTTCTCGCCACTGACAACGGCTGATCCCTATCATGTCATCGTTATCCATCGCAGCAATTTGAGCTGCGAAATGGCCAAAATAGCCTGTCAGGTGCTTATCAGCATAACCTTGGGTCACTTGACTAAATGGCGCTTTTTTCAATTCGGTAAACAGTTCAGGTAACTGCTCACTCACTTTCTCAAGGGTCTCTTTTGCCATTAGGTGATAACTCGTTAGCTTACCGCCAGTGACAGAGATTAATCCCAGTTTTGACCAGATAATATGCTCACGGGATTCTTTCGAAGGCGCCTTATCTTTAGACTCACTGAAAATAGGCCGTACTCCACTCCAACTGCTGATAACATCCGACTCCTCTATACCTTGCTTGGGGAAATAGTGCCGAGCCAACCCCAGCAGGTAGTCCACTTCCTCTTGAGCAATCCCTGGTTCGTCATCCAGATCCCCTTGATGATCTAAATCTGTGGTACCGATAACACTACAACCTTGCCAAGGATAGATATAAACAGGGCGGCCATCTTGAGGGTGATAAAAGGTGATGCAAGCGGAAACAGGCAAACGTTCAAAGGGCAGCACCAGATGACTGCCTCTTAACGGTCTTAATCCACCTTGTTCTAATGGGTGCAATTCTGCCGCCCAGCAGCCTGTGGCATTGATAACACATTTAGCCATTAACCTATGGCAGCCGCCATCCAAACTAAGCTCAATCCCGCGGATCCGTCCGCCCTCCTCTACCAATCCGTTCACCTTGGCATAATTAAGCGCCTGACCTCCTGCGAGTACTCCATCTTGCAGGGATCGCAGTACCAAACGAGCATCATCAGTCACCCCATCGGCAAACATGCTGACACCGCTTATCCCATCGAATTCAAGTTCAGATAACCAAGATTTGGCGCTATCCATACTGAGCGGTTTATGATGTTTACTGCCTGCCAACTTGTCATAAACAGACAGCACTTGATGAAAAATTGCGGCTGAGGGGAAATCTCCCTGTCTATGCAGCATCAAATAGGGCATCAAATCGACCAGTCCCGGCAATTCAGCCAGCATAGACTCACGCTCTCTGGCCGCATCTCGGGTCATTTTCCATTGACCACTAGCCAAATAACGCAAGCCACCGTGCACCATTTTTGAGGAGCGACTCGACGTGCCCCAGGCAAAATCCTGCTGTTCGACTAATAGCACCTTAGCGCCTTGACTAGCGGCAAGATGAAAAATGCCCGCTCCAGTGATCCCACCGCCTATGATGATCAGATCGTATTGTTCGCCTCGATCTTCAGCAATTGCGGCCCTTGCCTCTTTTGCTGCCTGACTAAGAGTATTCATTGATCTGGCTTCGTTAGTTTCTGGATCGTTTCAGTCGGGATCGCTTTAAATAACTTACCCGGATTTAACTGGCCTTCGGGATCGAAGGATCTGAAATAGCTTTGCAAAGAGTTGACCACTCGCTCACCTTTCTCCTCAATTAGATAAGCGGCATGATCGCTTCCTACTCCGTGTTGATGGCTGATGGTGCCATTACTCTCAACAATCAACCTTGATGTTGTCGACTTTAATTTCTGCCAGCGGGTATAGGTCTCGTCATAACTGTCAGATACAGGAAACAGATACGTGGTGTAGATGCTGGCCCCATCGCTATAAAGGTGTGACAGATGAGAGAACACATGCACCTTACTCTTGGAATCGTCAGCAGTATCACACTCGGCTAATCCTTCCCTAAGGCTTTGCTCTATCTTCTGGGTCAAGGGTGCGATATTAGACCAATTAGTCGCAGTCTCTAATGTGTCGATGGCATAACCCATCTGCCACAAAGTCTCTCTGAGGTATGGAAAAGCAAAACGTTTATGAGCCCATTTTTTTCCTAAGCTCTGGCCAGTATTGACGCCCTTAAATTGGGAAATCACCGCTTTCAAACGCTTATAACTCTGCTTATTCGCCTGTTTATCCCCTGTTATCCCGTAGACCAACATGCATTTATCATCACCCACACCTTTAAGGGAAAGCAGCTTAGCCAGCCAATGACGTTGAGTTTGGGTCGCCGATAAATAGAGCTGAGTTCTAGTCTCTACACTATTGCTGACTCTAAGCATCGACAGAGGCAACCCCTGTTGAATCGCTTCTCTGGCGCAAGCTATTCCTTGCTCCCAGCTAGTCATAAAGGCCACCCCAAAATACTCCTCTTCAGGTAAGCGACTGACCCTGACTTTCACCTCAGTTAAGATGCCTAAATGGCCTTCAGATCCCAACACCAACTGACGCCAATCAGGCCCTGCCGATGAAGCTGGTAAAGTCGGAATATCGACTTTACCTTCAAAGGTCTCGATCTCCCCTCCGGCAAACAGGTTTTCGATACGCCCATAACCCAAAGATTGCTGACCACTGGAGCGGGTGACCACCCAACCACCTAAGGTAGAAAGCTCAAAGGATTGAGGAAAGTGCCCTAAGGTAAAACCTTGTGCCTGCAGCTGGGACTCCAAAAATGGTCCCTTAACTCCAGCGCCAAACGTAGCGATCTGATCGACGCGATCGATATCGATCAACCGATTCATCTTGCTCATTGAGACCGTTAGCACTGGTTTATCACCAGCACATGGGGTGATATGTCCCACCACCGAAGTACCGCCACCGTAGGGGATCAACTGCCAGCCTTTTGCTTTCGCTTCTGCCATCAGAATGCGGATATCTTCGCTGCTTCTTGGAAAGGCCACTGCATCGGGAAAGAGATTAAACTCACCACTTTTCATGGCTAGCCAGTCTGGGAGGCTCTGCCCACGGGCATGGCGCAATCGCACCTCGTCATCTCGCGTGTAAAGTTCGCTCTCATCGAGTCGGGACTCTGGCACCTTAGCAAGCACCTCATCCAGAGTCGCGACAGACAACGGCTTAGCCGAACCTAACGTCTGGGTGATAAAGGTGGCACCATCAGGGGTGAGCGCCAAACTTTTCTCCTTGTCTCCCCACCCATTCCATTGACGATTATCCTGAAGTGACTTGCTCATAATGATTGACCGATTTGCATACAGATGGTTTTATCCTACAATGTTGCAACAATTTGTCAGTGACATATATGGACAAGATGAACAATAAAAGCGCAAAGTATCGCGACTCGAATAATCTGAATGCGAGTTTACAACGGCTGAAGATACTGGGATCTGATGAGTAACATACCGCGAGTAAAACCCCATAGCGCCTTGGCTTTGGGGACGACCTCGTTACCGCCCGTTCAGCAATTTCTGCAGGCGGCCAGACACTGTAAAGTGGATATTATGGCGTCGCTTACACAGGCGAAGATTGATCAAACCTCCCTCTACCACCCAGATGCAAGGATAAGTGGTGAGCAGTTCCAACAGTTACTTCACTCCTTGATTGAACACTCCAATCACCCTCTATTTGGTCTTTATAGCGCCCGCTTTATTCAGCCGGATCGATTCTATATTTTGGGGCAAATAGGACTTAACTCCAGTAACTTTTCCCAAGCGATTAAACAAGCCATGCCGCTGGAAAAACTTGTCGGAGATATGGGGATCACCGAATTAAGGGAACATCCTCAGGGGCTAAAAATGGTGTGGCATTGCCAATACAGCCACCCGTTAGTCATCCCTCATCTTATCGATAATGTGCTCGCATCTTGGGTCAATTTTGCCCGTTTTCTGATGGAAGATAATAATGCCTCTCCCATTGAGATAAAACTGCAAAGACCGCAGCCACATGCGCGAGAAGTCAATGAGTACCAAACCCTTTTTGGTTGCACTATTCACTTTGAGCAGAGCGAGAATTCGATACTGATAGACAAAGCAACTTTGCTCCGTCCGCTTCCCAGTGGTAATAAGCGTCGTCTGTCGCAACTGATGAATAGCGCTAAATTGAGACTGGAACATGTAGGCCAAGCTGACCAACTTGAGCTTGCCGTCGCTCGAGTCATTCGCCAACGCTTACCACAGGGGAAAATTAACCGAGAACTGGTGGCCAATCAGCTTCACTTAACAGGAAGAACTCTGCAGCGTAAGTTGCTGCAACAGGGTATTAGCTACCAAGTGCTTGTGGATAATGTCCGTCATGAAATGGCCGATTACTGGCTCACTTGCAGCGACCTATCTGCAGGCGAAATAGCCTTAGAGCTGGGTTATAGCGACGTCAGTGTGTTTTTTCGAGCCTACAAACTCTGGAGCGGACATACTCCAGCAGCGATACGAAGTGTCATGCAAGAAGAGTGATCCAGTCTGTATAATTGTTCAACAAGATCTGTCATAACTAGTAGAGATAACCTGGATTAAGGTTAAATATAATTTCATCAACATCAAGGAATTAGAGATGAGACGATTATTAGCTATTTTTATCATCGTGATATTAACCGGTTGTCAGGAAGAGGTGAATAACCAGGCTCTGGGCACTTTAGAGCGCGATCGAGTACTGCTCAGAGCTACCGCCAGCGAGATCATCACCGCTCTACCTCAACATGAGGGCAGCAGAGTTGTTAAAGGTGATCTTTTAGTTCAATTCGATACTCGCAAACAACTCGCCAGAGTCGCTTTTGCCAAGGCCGAAGTCAACAAGGCCCAAGCCTACCTACTTAAGCTCACCAACGGTGAAAGACCTGAAGATATTGCCAGCGCACAAGCTAATGTTGCCCGTACCCAAGCAGCGCTTATCGAGGCAAACCAAAGCTATAAGCGCAGCTCTAGTCTACTCAAACAGCAACTCACTAGTCAGGCAATTCAAGATTCGGCTAAAGCCAACAAAGATAAAGCCCAAGCTGAACTTGTGGTCGCTGAAGAAAATCTCAGTAAACTCATTGCCGGTGTGCGCATTGAGGATATCAACCAAGCAAAAGCCGCACTGGATGCCAGCATAGCGAATCTGTCATTAGAGGAGCAGACTTTAGATGATTTGAGTGTCATCGCCACACGCAGCGGCCGACTGGACAGCTTGCCCTTTAATCTAGGTGAGCGTGTACCAATTAGCGCAGTGATCGTGGCGATCCAAGCCGATAATGCGCCCTACGCTCGGGTCTATATCCCCGAGCCCTATATGGCTAAACTCACCATAGGGCAGCAGATGAAAGTGCGAGTCGATGGGATCGAAACTGCGTTTACTGGCACCTTACGTCGTCTCAGCAAAGAGCCCGCATTCACGCCTTATTACGCGCTAAATCAGCAGGACAGATCTCGGCTGGTTTTCCTGGCAGAGATCGATCTCGGCAGTGATGCTAACAACTTGCCAACCGGGATCCCTTCACAAGTGGATCTACCCCAATGAGAAGTTCCGATCAACGGGATGATTTAGCGATTGATGCTAAGGGGATCACCAAGAAGTTTGGCCAACTGGCAGCAGTTTCAAACATGGATCTTCAAGTCCCTAAAGGTCACATCTACGGCTTTCTTGGCCCTAATGGTTGTGGAAAGTCCACCAGCATTCGTATGCTAACAGGGCTGCTCACCCCAAGTGCAGGCACCATTGAAGTGCTAGGCATGTCGATCCCAAAACAGGCCGAAGCGCTCAGGTTACGTATTGGTTATATGACTCAAAAATTTTCCCTATATGACGATCTTACCGTGAAGGAAAATCTAGAGTTTATCGCCCAGATCTATTGTCTCAGTGCTAATGATAGCCGCAAGAGGATAGATCAATTGATCAGTACTTATAATCTGATCAAGCAGAAAAAACAGTTTGCAAGCACCTTAAGTGGTGGCCAGAAACAGCGACTGTCACTTGCCTGTGCTTGTCTTAACGATCCCGAACTCCTATTTCTCGATGAACCCACTTCGGCAGTCGATCCTCAAAATCGTCGCGATTTTTGGGAGCAACTATTCGATCTATCTGAAACTGGCACCAGCATCTTAGTGACCACCCACTATATGGATGAAGCCGAACGCTGCCATGGACTGGCCATTATGGAGCAAGGCTTTATTCGCGCCGATGGCAGTCCCAAGGAGCTAATGCAACAGATGGGGGCTAATGTACTCGAGATAAGTCACTCCAATTTGAGGCAGCTCAAAAACAGCCTTATGACTTTTAACGAGATCAAGTCTGCCGCTCAGCTGGGATCTCGACTACGTGTGTTAGTTGATGACAAGATCATAGATCCCGATACCTGGTTAAGACAAGCACTGCCAGAATTGAGTCAAGCAGAGATAAGACTCACGCCACCTAACCTTGAAGATGTGTTTGTTACCGTCACAGGCCAACAGAATTTACGATCGCCAGATCCTGAATTGGAGGGATCATAATATGTCGATTATAAATAGCTTACGCAGAATCAAAGCAATCACAGTCAAAGAGATCAGGCAACTTAAACGGGATCGGATTACTTTTGGCATGAATGAGGTGATGATCCCGCTTGGATCAGAGGGATTCATATGTCGATTATAAACAGCTTACGCAGAATCAAAGCAATCACAGTCAAAGAGATCAGGCAGCTTAAACGGGATCGGATTACTTTTGGCATGGTGGTTATGATCCCTTTGATTCAACTACTGCTATTTGGTTATGCTATCAATACTGATGTGCGAAACGTACCTGTGGCCATTGTTGATCAAAGTGATTCCGCCGCTGGTCGCTGGATCGTAGAAGCGATCAAGGTCACCCAAGTGGTTTCAGTCGAAGCACATTACAAAACCAGCACAGAAGCCATTGCCGCGATCACCCGAGGCGAAATACGAGCAGCACTTATCTTACCCCCTAACCTAACCGAGAAACTGGCCAACAATGAAACCTTAGGTCAGTGGATAGTCGACGGTTCTGATACCATGATCGCTGGCGCCATGAAGCAGTTGCGTAATATGCCACTGGATCAGATCACTGGCATAAACACTCAAAAACCACCCACATTCGAAGTGGCACTGTTTTACAATCCAGAGCAGAGATCGGCAGTGAATATTGTACCAGGACTCATTGCGGTTATTTTGACAATGACCATGATCTTATTCACTTCAGCAGCAATTGTTCGTGAACGAGAAAAGGGAAATTTGGAGTTATTGATCACCACGCCAATCAAGCCATTGGAGTTAATGTTAGGCAAAATTCTGCCCTACATTATCGTAGGCTTGATTCAGATGACGATCATTCTGGGTTTAGGACACTATATATTCGATGTCCCGATTAATGGCGATATTAGCCAACTGCTTATGGGGACTCTGCTCTTTATTGCCGCGAGTTTAACCTTAGGTTTAATCATCTCAACCATAGCCCGCACTCAGCTACAGGCGATGCAGATGACCATCTTTATTATCTTACCCACCATCTTACTGTCTGGGTTTATGTTTCCTTTTGAAGCGATGCCTAAACCAGCTCAATGGATAGCTGAGATTTTACCCGCTACCCACTTTATGCGGATCATTCGCGCGATAGTGCTAAGAGGTGGCGAAATTGGAGATATGCCATTCGATACCCTATGGCTTATCGGCTTTACTGTTATCGGTATTATTGTCGCCTCGATGCGATTTAATAAGCGTCTGGATTAACAATAACAGCCAATAAAAAAGCGCCTTTCGGCGCTTTTTTATTAACAACATCTGTTGTTAGGTTCCAGCGTTAGCCTTCTCTTTCTTATCATCTTCACGTTTTTCGGCAAAGTACTCACGTGTCAGAGCAAATACCACAGGGCTCAAGAGCACCAGTGCAATCAAGTTAGGAATTGCCATCATTGCATTGAGGGTATCTGCCAGTAGCCAGATGAAATCAAGCGAACTTATCGCCCCTAGAGGCACAACCAAAATCCATAGAATTCTAAATGGCTTCACCGCCTTCACGCCCAATAAATACTGAACACACTTTTCACTGTATACGCTCCAGCCCAAAATCGTGGTGAAAGCAAACACAGATAGCGCTATCGCCACAATGTAGTTACCCATAGGCAAGGCCGTTGAAAATGCCAGCGACGTTAATGAAGCCCCGTTTTCACCTGAGGTCCAAGCACCAGAAACAATGATCGCCAAGCCAGTGATACTACAAACAATCAAAGTATCGATGAATGTCCCCAACATCGCCACTAAACCCTGACCAACAGGACTGTTAGTCTGCGCCGAAGCGTGAGCGATTGGGGCGCTACCTAAACCTGCTTCATTGGAGAACACACCACGAGCGACACCAAAGCGGATAGCTGCCCACACTGCTGCACCAGCAAAACCACCTTGAGCCGCAACAGGGTTAAAGGCACTATGTACAATAAGCACAATCGCATCTGGAATGGCGGCAGCATTGACCACTAATACCGCCAAACCTGCAGCGATATAAAATAGAGTCATTAAGGGAACCAGCTTACCTGCCACATCGGCGATACGTTTAATACCACCCATCAACACAGCACCCACCAGCACCATAAGCACTAGGCCAGTCACCCATGTTGGTACGCCAAAGTTACTGCTTAACGCATCGGCAACAGAATTCGACTGAACGGTATTACCAATGCCGAAACCAGCAAATGAACCAAACAGAGCAAACGCCGTCCCTAACCAGGTCCACTTGCTCCCTAGGCCATTTTTAATGTAATACATGGGACCACCAATGTGATTACCATGATCATCGACTTCACGATATTTCACCGCTAATACCGCCTCAGCAAACTTAGTCGCCATCCCCACCAGCGCGGTACACCACATCCAGAAAAGTGCACCAGGACCACCAATAAAGATCGCGGTTGCCACACCGGCAATATTACCAGTACCAATAGTGGCTGATAACGAGGTCATCAATGCGTTAAAAGGGCTGATCTCTCCTTCTACTTTCTTATCTTTATCAGGGATCCGACCAGACCAAAGTAGTTTAAAACCGGTACCCAGTTTTAAAATTGGCATGAGTTTTAATCCAATAGAGAGAAATAAACCCACACCTAAAATCAAGACAAGCATGGGAGTTCCCCACACAAAGCCATTGATCATACTGACAAACTCAGTAATTCTTTCCATTCAAACCTCGTTGATGCTTATCATTATTATTTTATTAATTCCGTGAGCTAACGCTCGGAATTTATCATTTAATATTCAGAGTACAACGAAAAGAGCACAAAATGAAAGGGGGATCTTTATGACAAAAATATTCACTAAAGCCCTATGTTCAAGCCCAGTCTATTAAACTTGGTAGAGTTCAAGAGGCTGGGCTTGTCGATATTGCAGATGTTATATTTTGAGCTAACTTACAGAGCTGTAAACCTTGTCTACAAAGTCATATTGCTCGCGGGATGGGTATATTTAATGGGAATGTCCCTGTGACACATTTATGAGCATCACACCACCAGCTACCAGTAACATACCTATCCATGCGGTTGCATCCAGATGCTGACGATAAAACAGCGCAGATAGTAGAGTCACAGTCACGATGGCAAGTCCTGCCCAAAGTGCATGCACGACGCCAACAGGCATACCTTTCATCGCCTGACCTAAAAAGATAAATGCTGTTAGGTGACCTAAGATAACGAGTGCAGCTGGAAGGGGTCGAGTGAAGCCATCAGTAGCCTTAAGTGCCACATGAGATAGTGCTTCAGCGACAACGCCCAATATTAGAAAAATCCAACTCATGATAAAAACCTTAAGGTAAAAGTGAGCAATAGGCTAAGCCCACTGTATTGATTAGAGAATCATTTAGTAGAGCTATTATATTCCTTAATAATCAGATGATAATTAAGGCAATTTGCAAATCACTTTTACCATTGAGTAATAATGTTGATGGTAGACACAAAGTCGATTTCTATCCATCCTTGGGAAATAGACATAAGTGTTCCAGACACAAAAAAGGTGTCGTCATAAATGACGACACCTTTTATTTAATCCCTGTTTTACAACAGCAAGTTACTTACTCAAATGCTCAGCATGAAAACGCAGGTGGTTTTCGATAAAGCTGGAGATGAAATAGTAACTGTGATCATAACCTTCACGGATATTAAGCGCTAACGGATAACCGCTTACGCCTGCAGCGGCTTCCAACATTTCAGGCTTAAGTTGCTCAGCCAGAAAGTTATCTCCATCGCCTTGATCGACTAATGCCGGAACCAAATTGGTCGCCTGACGCATTAAAACACTGGCATCATACTCAGACCATGTCGACATATCCCGGCCTAAATAAGCTGTGAATGCCTTCTTGCCCCAAGGGGAGTTAATCGGGTTACTAATGGGACTAAATGCCGAAACAGATTGGTATGCATCGCTATTTCTAAGTGCAATAACGAGCGCGCCATGTCCACCCATTGAGTGTCCCGCAATCGAACGTTTATCACTGACAGGAAACATAGACTCAATCAGTTTTGGCAGCTCATCAACTACGTAATCGTACATGTGGTAATGACGATTCCAAGGAGCTTGAGTCGCGTTAACATAAAAGCCAGCACCTTGACCCAGATCGTAACCCTCATCATCAGCCACATCAGCGCCTCTTGGGCTGGTGTCTGGTGCAACAATGGCAATACCCAGTTCTGCAGCCATACGCAGTGCACCCGCTTTTTGCATAAAGTTTTCATCGCTACAGGTTAAACCTGAAAGCCAATATAAAACGGGTACCTTTTTGCCATTTGACGCCTGCGGCGGCAAATAGATAGCGAATCGCATCTCGCAATTTAAGACAGAAGAGTGATGACGGTATTGCTTATGCCAACCGTCAAAACTCTTATTCACACTGATATTTTCAATTGTCATGCTGGTTTCCTAAATGACACTGGCCTAGTCTGCAATAACAGAGAGTAAGCCAGTGCGGCAGGATGAATGATTTCGATTAATCTGGGGTAAAAATAGTTACTTATCGAAATGAATAACGGTACGTATGCTCTTACCTTCATGCATAAGGTCAAACGCTTCATTCACCTGTTCAAGGCTCATAGTATGAGTGATAAAATCACTCAACTTGAACTCACCCGCCAAGTAACGCTCAACATATTCAGGTAGTTCAGAACGGCCTTTAACACCACCGAATGCACTGCCTCTCCATACACGACCCGTCACTAACTGGAACGGACGAGTAGAGATCTCTTGGCCTGCACCGGCAACACCGATAACCACGGACTCGCCCCAACCTTTATGACAACACTCTAATGCAGAGCGCATAACGTGCACGTTACCGATACACTCGAATGAGTAATCAACACCGCCATCAGTTAACTCAACAATCACGTCTTGAATTGGCTTGTCGTAGTCTTTAGGGTTGATGCAATCAGTTGCACCCAGTTTACGGGCTAATTCAAACTTGCTTTCGTTAATATCGATAACGATAATACGGCCCGCTTTAGCCATCGTTGCGCCAATAACCGCCGATAGACCGATACCGCCCATGCCGAAGATAGCAACTGTAGCGCCCTCTTCAACTTTAGCCGTGTTCATCACAGCGCCCATACCAGTAGTGACACCACAACCGAGTAGACATACCTCTTCAAGTGGCGCTTCCGGGTTCACCTTTGCCAATGAAATTTCAGGTAATACTGTGTACTCTGAGAATGTAGAAGTTCCCATGTAGTGATAGATGATTTTGCCATCTTTAGAGAAACGACTAGTGCCATCAGGCATTAGGCCTTTACCCTGAGTTTCACGGATCTTCTGGCAAAGGTTGGTCTTACCAGACTTACAGAATTTACATTCACCACACTCAGGCGTGTAAAGTGGAATAACATGGTCACCGACCTGAACGCTAGTGACACCTTCACCGATAGACTCGACAATTCCGCCACCTTCATGGCCTAGAATACAAGGGAAGATACCTTCTGGATCATCACCTGAAAGCGTGAATGCATCGGTATGACACACACCGGTTGCGATCATCTTAATACGTACTTCACCTTTTTGCGGTGGCATGACATCTACGATTTCCATAGATAGTGGCTCACCTACAGCCCAAGCGACTGCTGCTTTTGATTTGATTGTTTGTGCTGTCATCTTAAATATCCTAAATGTATAAAATTAAATGCGGTCTTACTTTCTTGCCGCAGTAACTATGGTAAGCATTATATCCAAGCTTAAAAAATTGATAATCCCACATTATTGCAAATGACTTTTACCATATGGTAATAATCATTATCTCAACTGACTATCTTTTCCTGCCCGTCGATTAATACCGCTTAAACTCGTTAATTGCTTATCTGATTCTTGCTGGCAACTCACACAGAGTCGAACACCGATAACGGCTTTCCTTCGCGCCTCAGGAATCACATTGTCACACTCTTCACAATAATGCAGGCTCTGACCAACGGCGAGTCGACTTCTGGCCAGTGCAACGCCATCATCAACACTATTATCGATTTGATCTTGTACTGCACCATCTCTAGACCAACCACCTGCCATCTCAACCTCCATTAATGCTATATATCTACAAGTAAATTGTCTGTTATTCTGTACCAGACCTAGACCAACCACCCGCCATCTCAACCTCCATTAATGCTTAGCTTCATCATCCAACATTAAATATACGTTTTATTCAGTACTACCCTCAAACTTGCAAGAAGACAATACATCCATCTACTGATCCGCTTTACGACACTCAAAACACTCCACCGATCTTACGGTGTCTTTGTCGCTTCCGAACGTCAGTTCCAATCCGATGAAGCTATTATATTCCTTTCAATAGAGATAATAATCCTAAGTAATTGCAAATATCTTTTACAAGATGGTAATAATGATATTCCACCAGCACCTTACGAACCCATGCTTACAGACCTGCAAGTTCAACCACTTTCTCGCAGGTATAAAAAAAGCGCCGAAGCGCTTTTTTAACAAGAATAATAACGATGCTAATCGGTATTACGCACTCTTTTCAGAATGTGTCGCAATATGAGTCGCTATCGCATCCATCAATACAGGAGACAAGCAGTCATAAGGCTCAAGACCTAAATCTTTAAGCGTCTGGCGAACATCTGCCATGGACTCAGGTGCTGCACCTGCTTCGATAATAGAAGAGACAAATGCCGCAAATTCAGGCTGAGACCAACCTTGCTGTGAAGATAGTTCAGTATGAACGAAGTCCAATCCATAGAATGGGTGACCCGTGTTTTCAATACGCCCATACATATGAGTTCCACACTCTTTACAAGCATGACGCTGAATTGCTGCAGACTCATCGACGATAGCCAATTTGTCAGCATTTTTTGCTACCTGCACATTATCACGTGACACAACGGCGATTTGAGCAAACAACGCGCCTTCAGGCTTCCAGCATTTACTGCAACCACAAACATGGTTATGAGCAGTTTGGGCGGTCACTGATACTTCAACAGGATTATGCTGACATTGACACGCTAAGGTACCGCCGCTAAATCCCTCAAGACTCGCTACGATACCGTTATCAACTTGAGGATGAATTAATACTTTCATAATGATGCTCCATGGATCTTTCACTAAAGCTCATGCCTTATGAGGTTAACCTTAGCGATCCAATAAATGACTTGTTTAAAAAGGACAATGACTTGAGGACTCACTTTCTCAGGCTTGATAAACCAGAGAAGTCCATTGACGCTATGATGTCTGAACGAATACCAATCGGTATAACGCCTACGTCATTTCGATGAATTGAATTATATTCCTCATTCAAATAATGATAATCCTACGTTTTTGAAAATATCTTTTTCTATTCAGTAATAATGGATTTTAATTTAAATAACCACATTTACGTTTAAATACATGAACTTAATAAGATTAATCATGAAAGACGCAAAAATTGCATTTATTGAGAATTTGGTGATAATCGAAACCATATAAATAGATGCATACTAGGTGCTCACAATGTTTAATTGGGAAGGTGTCAGCGAGTTCGTCGCCGTTGCAGAAGCCGAGAGCTTTACCAAGGCAGCACAACGCCTTGGAATATCAACCGCACAAGTCAGCAGGCAGATCAGTGCATTAGAAGCCCGTCTGGCCACTAAACTGTTTCACCGCACCACGCGAAAAGTCTCCACCACTGAAGTGGGTCGAGTCTATTACCAACATTGCAGACAAGTACTGGACGGTTTGGATGAAGCGGAGCGCGCAATCACAAACTTGCAGAGTTCCCCTAGAGGCTTACTGAAAATAACCGCTCCAGTGACCTATGGTGAAATGACAATTGCGCCCTTGGTTAACGATTTTATCGCTATGTACCCTGAACTTGAGGTCAAAATAAACCTGACTAATCAAAAAATCGATCTGATCGATGAAGGGTACGATCTCGCCATCAGACTCGGGCAACTTGAAGACTCAAGCATGATGGCTAAACGGTTAAGTTCACGAACACAACACGTGTGTGCTTCGCCAAGTTACCTTTCAACCTTCGGTATTCCCCATTCACTTTCTGAATTGGATCAACATAACTGTCTATTGGGAACCATGGATTATTGGCGATTTGAAGAAAATGGTAAAACCAGAAATGTCAGAGTAAAAGGAACCGTGAGTTGCAACAGTGGCCATGCGCTGGTTGATGCCGCGATTAAAGGCATCGGGATCATTCAACTACCCGATTACTACCTTCACCCCTATATTGAGGAGGGACAACTAGTACCACTACTGGAGCAGAACCGTTCACCGGAAGAGGGGATCTGGGCGCTCTACCCTCATAACCGACACTTATCACCAAAAGTCCGCATGCTGCTGGACTACCTAAGTCAGGAATTAACCTCAGGTTAAATCGCTTATCTGAGTTTTAAAGTGTTCAATAAGACTGATATAACATCGGCAGACAATATCTGCCTGTGATGCATAATCCGGTATTAATTCAGGACTATAAAGGACACTTTTAGTACCGGCATTAGTGGCAGTCTGTAGGTCGTATAGATAATCCCCAATGAACAGAATGTTAGCTGGCTCAAGTTGCCATTTTTGGCAAATCAACTCAACACCCTCAGGGTGAGGTTTAGCTTTGGCATCAAAACGTGTTAATACCAAATCGAGATCTAAACCGAGATTGGCCAACGTGATCGCGGCCGCTTTCGGTATATTACGTGTCAGTATTGCCTGAGGAAGTTGCAATCGAGTGAACAGTTCAATGAGTTGCTCAGCACCTGCAATCCAAGTGGCCCTATTTGAGCTTTCAAGCTCATAGCGTTCAACAATCTCTTTTGTTTTTGCAGCCTGCTCAGTGTCTGTAATCGATTCAATATGAGCCAAAATGTCAGTACCAGACTTTATGCCAAGCTCCCGTCTCAAACCTTCAAAATCAGGATTGGAATCAGCGAGTGTACCGTCTAAATCGAAAATAACACCTTGAATGCGACTGAAATCAAAGTGAGTGTTAACCGTAATGCTCAATGTCACTCATCCCTATTTGAATGGGTTAATTCAATGTCTTTAAATGACAGCTCGAACTCACCTGGTTGTTTGTCTGCTAGTAAGAATCCCACTTGCTTGATATTGGTATAGCTCAGCTTAGGCGCATCAATCACACGCCCACGATACACAGGAATAAAATCTTCAGCGTTAAACTCAACACTAATCCATTTACCTTTCTCTGTCTTAAATGATTTTGTGTATGAAAAGGAATCCCAATCATCATCTGTTCGCAGCCTTAATTGATAGACTCTACCATCTCCTTTAACCTTAATGCGGATCAGATTAAACTCATTCGACATCGTTTGGTTTATCGGTGTTCTGATAGAGGCAAAACCTCCATTTTGCTCTAGTGATAAGTAACCGCTGAACTTAGCGATGCCAGCAGCTATCTCAATCTGACTGTTAGATACACCACCCATAACGGTATCGTTAATGACAGTCCAATTACTTTGAAAACCATCGCCCGCTTGCTGTTCATTAAGAACCGCTAAATATGCCGCTTTTGGATTAGACACTATCAAACCTCGCTCATCTGCAATCGCACAATTTACCAATATAATGTTTCCCATCAACATCATTGAGAATAACGTCTTGTTTTCAGGCCACCAATTTGGCAGACCATTACAGTGATTTCTGAGTTTCACTTGTGACATGACTATAACTCCATTTTTAACCCCTTAATGGTGTATACGTCGTAAATGATTGAATGGTTTACATCAAAATCATAATAACCAAATCAACTAAAAAGAGACTTAAAACCTGTTATTCGACAAGACTCCCTCTGATTATTACACCTCAGCAAAAGTTATTTACCTTTTAGCCTAATTGTTCCAAATCCAACTCAAATTATAATAGTCGACATCAGATATGCCTCCCAACTCTCTGCAAAACCTTAGGCACCATGCTTAAGCTCGCTCAGTCGCTAGGCCCAATTCTTTAATTTGAATCACGCACCTCTTGAGGTTGCGCCAAGGAAATATTATGTCTCGTGTTGTTATCGTTGGTGGTGGAGCTGCTGGGTTGGAACTTGCCAGTCTACTGGGCCGTTCAGTAGAACCCCATGATGAAGTCATCTTAGTCGAGGGGGAAACCCGCCATTATTGGAAACCTAGATTTCACGAAATTGCCGCTGGCACTTTCGATAATGATCTCGATACTCTGTGTTATTTCAGCCATGGTGCCAAGAATGGCTATCGCCACTTCCAAGCCAGAATGACGGATATCAACCGTGAAGAAAAGCAACTACTTGTCTATAAACCAAACGGGGAAACTGACACCTTAGCCTATGACTATTTGGTGATTGCTATTGGTGCGATCAGTAATGATTTTGCAACCAAAGGGGCTCAAAAACACTGTTTATTCTTAGATACTCCACAGCAAGCAAGAGACAGTTGGCAACAGATAAGCTCACTCCTGCGTTCAGGCGGTCAACGCACGATAAATATCGTAGGCGCGGGGGCTACCGGCCTTGAACTTGCTGCAGAACTCGCCAAAGTGAGTGGCAACTTATCTCAGAATGCGTATGCAGCAAAGCTGACCATTAACTTAATTGAAGCAGCCGATAGAGTCCTGCCAAGCGGCCCATTAAAGATGTCTCAAGAGGCATTACTGAGGCTGGAAAAGTTTCAAGTTAATGTCATGCTAAACACCCGAATAGCCAGTGTCGATCAACAAGGAATGACCACAAGTGATGGGTTGAACCTAGACGCGGATATTCAGTTTTGGGCTGCGGGTATCAAAGCCCCAGATTGGCTTAACAACATTGGCGGTCTGGAATCTAACCATGCGAATCAACTGATAGTAAAACAAACTCTAGTCACCACATTAGACTCACATATTTTCTCTTTGGGCGACTGCGCTTCAATCCCTCAAGCTGATGGAAGCATGGTGCCCCCAAAAGCTCAGGCAGCAAACCGTGCAGCGGTACATTTAGCCAAAAACTTAAAGGGCTTAATGCAAGGAAAAGAACTCACCCCCTTCGTCTATAAAGATGGTGGAATGGTCGTTGCGATAGGACATAATTACGCAATCAGCACCATGATGAATGACAGATTAATCTTAAAAGGACGTTTAGTGCGCCGCCTCTACGACACCATTTTCCGTCTACACCAGAAGACTGTCAGTGGTCTATTTACCATGTCCAGACTCATCATAGCTAAACGATTAAAGTGCATCTTCAAGCCGAACTAAAGTGCAATAACCATTGATTTAATTTTATAAAAGCCCGCATATTGTTAGATATGTGGGCTCTATTTTTTGAGTCCCCCCTATACCCGACATCTTTCACGCACTCAGAACGACAAGATATTAGGTTAGCACTGAACACCCTAGACTTGAAAAATCTTGAGTTCATTTAGACAATGCCCGCCGCTTATTGGTTGAAACGGATATCGCCACCTCACAAGTGAGTGATGAGACAGGCTTTCCCGATCACAGTTACCTCGGCAAACAATTCTTACTTTTTTCGGTGAATTACATTCCGATCTCAGAAGAAAGTCTTCCAAATGAACCGTCATTATCAATCTCGATAGATAAAGGTAAGTGTTTAAAATATGGAGAATTAAAGAGATAGTCTGCTTTGGCTGTCGACATTCAAGTGAATTCCAGCAGCTAGCGATGTAACAAAAATGTTAATTAAGTTTATTATATCAATGACTTCTGACTTAAACTTACGCTGTTTTTTCTGGTAGACTAATTCCGTCTAACAGATAGGTGGGCAATATGAATCGTTTACGATCCTCAACAGGTTTTACATTAATCGAGTTAGTGGTGGTGATCATCATCCTTGGTATCCTTGCAGTCGTTGCTGCACCTAAGTTTCTTAGCTTAAGCCAAGATGCTCATGATGTCAGAGCCAAAGCAGTTTTTGCAGCATTCACATCTGGCGTTAAAATGTATCATAGCTGTTGGCTTGTAGGTGGTCATTCAGGTTATACAACCGACCTAGCCTGTTATGGCGACGGCACATTAGATTCAACCATCACAGGTTTTCCACTCGGTACCGACACAAGCAGTAGCGAGCTTGGCACTCGATTACAGGGGGATTTTTGTGCTGAAATTTGGCAAGGCCTACTAGAGAATAATGAATTTGTACTCGCGACTCACTTTGACTGGCAAACCGTGCCGGACGTTGATATCGCTTACTGGTACGGTGGCGGCCCTATCGATACGGCTAACCCATCTCAAACTTTCTGTTATTACAACTATGTTTCAGACGACCGCACTTTGGGGAGTGAAAACTGGACACTCAAATATTATCCCACTGATGGTAATACTGAAGTCAGCCGAACCACTCTGTCACCATAGTTTTTATCTCAATATCAAAATTTGAGTTGTTTGTCAGATAACATGTTTCAAATATCGCTAGAAGGCTAACCTACCTTTTATGGGTATTTGCATATTTCATTGGGTGACAAAACTGACTTTCAATCTATAGCCTGCGGCTCGCTGAATGTGCAAATACTTCAGTGACTCGGCGTAAATATGACTAGATGATTGAATCGTGACTTAGTACGTTAAACCGAACCCGAATGGAAAGAGGGTTGAAGGGGGGGCTTTTGCTGTGTCACTTTGACTATTTAGTTGTTTAGGCCAAGTGAATGACAGCTTGCCGCTAAAATTGTAATCACCGAAGATGACGTCACTGACACCTTGACCCTCAGAGCCCGGCAACCAAGCTGCGATAAAAGCATTAGAGCACTCAATTTCTTGATTGATAACCAGCGGCCTTCCGGACACAAGCACTGTCACAACTGGAATGCCTTTTTGCTTAAGCTCATTAATAAGCTGTAAATCTTCAGGATGTAATTGGGCTAATTCAAGGCTTTTTCCATAGGGGGCTAATAGGTTCATTTGACCATTTATCTGCGAGCCTATTTGAACAATGATGTCATCATTTTCTCGAATATCACCAACCCCTTCGGCGTAAGGGAGTTCGCCAATCACCACAATAGCCACATCATAGTCAGCTTGGGTTTCAATCACCTCGACTAAGGTAGAGATAAGCTCAGCGTTTGGGGCTGCCTCTTTTATCCCTTCCCAAATAGAGCTACCACCTTGAATGGCGTCATTATCTGAAGTGCCTTGCCAATCGATAGTGAAACCACCACATTGGTTGCCTTTGTTATTGGCATTTTTTCCTGCCACTAACACCCGTGATGCCTTATTTAAAGGTAACAAACTGGCGTCATTCTTGAGTAACACCGAAGATTTCCTCACCGCTTCTCTCGCCACTTCTCGATGCCCAAAACTGCCAAAGTTGCCACTATTCGCCCCCACTCGTATGCTAGGTTGAGGCTTTTCAAATAGGCCGCTTTTAAGCTTAACGGACAGTATTCTGCGCACGGCATCATTGATTCTCGACATCGGCACTCGACCAAGTTCAACATGACTTTTCAAATGTTCGCTAAACATCTGCCAGTGATTTGTAAGCATAAACATATCGATACCGGCGTTGACTGCCGTGACTACGCTGGTATAAAAATCATCTGATAAGTAATCAATACCATCCATATCCGAGACAATGAAACCTTGGAAATCCATCTCACCTTTTAATACATCGGTTAATAAATATCTGTTACCGTGGCACTTATTACCATTCCAGCTATTAAATGAAGCCATGACGGTTAATGCCCCAGCTTCAAGTGCCGCATAATAAGGCTTGATGTGGGTATTATTAAGTTCAGTGAAATCAAGCAGCGTGTCGCCATGATCAATACCATGAGTGGTGCCGCCATCTCCGACCCAATGCTTTACACAAGTTAATATGCCAATTTCATTAAAATCTTTTTGAAAGCTATGTATGATCCGCTCGACGTAACGCTCTGCAATCTCTGGCGATTCAGAATAGCTTTCGTAGGTGCGGCCCCAATGTGGATCTTTGGCTACGGCTAAATTGGGCGCAAAAACCCAATCAATGCCAGTGGCAAGTACCTCAATAGAGGTCACCCCAGCAACACGGCCGACTAAACTGGGGTCATTAGCAGCTCCCAATCCGATGTTATGGGGAAAAATTGTCGCACCTTTGACATTGTTGTGGCCATGTATGGCATCTGCGCCATACAAAATAGGAATGCCCATGTGCTCTGCATCGCTATCGGTGGATGCCAGCCAATATTGATCCAACATCTCAATCCAGCCTTTGGGTGAATTGTCACTAGGGGCTGAACCTGCGCCGCTAAAGATGGATCCAATATGGTATTTTTTGACGTCATCAGGCGCACAGCACAAGCGTTCAACTTGCATCATCTGACCGATTTTTTGCTCTAAGGTCATTTGGTCGAGTAATTTATCGACCTTGGCCTGAATAGTAGGATCGCGAAGTAGTGTTTTCATTCACATCCCATCGCGTGTGATAGTGAATTCAGTACGCAGGTTGGTTTCGGAATCCCCACCTATCCAAACGTGAAATAACCCTGGCTCTGCTTTGAACACCATTTTTCTATCATGGAAAGCTAAATCATTAGTATGCAGAGTAAATGTGACTCTCCGAGTGGCCCCTTGATTTAACACAATACGCTGAAACCCTTTTAACTCTTTGACTGGGCGAGTCACATTGCCAACAAGATCCCGAACATACAGTTGGACTACCTCTTCACAATCCTGTCGACCTACATTGGTTATTTGAGCAGAAATAGTCACGCTTTCTCCCAGAGAGATAGATGAAGGACTCACCTGAATATCACTATATTCCAACTCACTATAAGACAGACCAAACCCAAATGGAAACAGAGGAGAAAAATGGGTATCCAGATGTGTGGCCGCCATACCAAGTGACGTTTGTTGAGCACGCGCAGGAATATCCTTCATATGAACATAACTCTCATCGGTTGCAGGTTTCCCTGTGTTTTTCTGTGAGTAGTAAAGAGGAATTTGACCCACAGCCCTGGGAAATGTGATCGGGAGTTTTCCCGAAGGTGCGCTAACACCAAACAGCAAATCAGTAATTGCAGGCCCTCCCATCGTACCTGGGTGCCACGCGTAAAGGATGGCGTCGACCTTATCAATAATGGACGTCAGTGTAAGCGGTCTTCCCGCCATCACGACCAAGACAATCGACTTCCCCGTGGCGGCAACCGCTTCAATGAGTTGCTCCTGAGCGCCCGGTAGGTCGATGTTGGAACGACAATGCGCTTCACCAGATAAAATCGATTCTTCTCCTAAAAACATCAATACGATGTCAGATCCATGGGCCAAATCAACCGCCTCTTCAAAGCCATCTTGTTGTTCACTGCGAGAGGTTGCTAGTCCTTGAGCAAATGTGATGTTGAGCTCTTGCCCTGCATAACTTTTCAATGCTTCTAAACAGGTAATACTGTGTTCAGCCTCTCCATCAAAAATCCAGGTACCCAACTGCTCATAGCCGTCATCCGCTAACGGACCAATCACAGCAATAGATCCTATGTCACTCTTTGCTAGAGGTAATATGTTGTTGTGATTTTTTAACAGCACACAGGACTTGGTTGCCGCCTCTTTTGCTGCTGATAAATGGGATGAGTTCAAGACAGGAGGAAGTTGCTCTGGGTCAGTGAAGGGCTGCTCAAATAAGCCTAGCTCATGCTTTAACGTCAAAATACGCGTAACCATGTCATCGACAACACTTAGCTTAACTTTACCTTCGTCAATAAGTGACTCAAGATGCTGTTGATAACTCGTGCTGACCATCTCCATATCAATACCCGCATTAATTGCCTCAAATGCAGCCATTTTTTCATCTTCACTAAAACCGTGAGTCGTTAACTGTTTAATTGACTCCCAATCACTCACAATAAATCCTTTGAAACCCCACTCTTCACGTAGCACTTGCTTCATTAGCCATTCGTTACCCGTAGCGGGTATGCCGTTGAGCTCATTAAATGCAGACATAAAGGTCGCAGCACCCGCTTTTGCAGCCGCTTTAAAGGGAGGCAGGTACACGTTTCTTAATTCGTTTTCAGAGATACTAGCGGTGTTGTAGTCTCGTCCACTTTCAGCTGCACCGTAACCAGCAAAGTGCTTAGCACAGGATGCGATAGACCCATTTGCTGATAATGAATCTCCCTGAAAACCGGTGATCATCGCTTCGCCGAGCACTGAGCATAAATAAGGGTCCTCGCCTAAGCTTTCGGCAACTCGCCCCCAACGAGGATCGCGGCTGATATCTATCATGGGCGCAAAGGTCCAGTTGACGCCGACAGACGCAGCTTCTAATGCACTCACTCTTGCGCCAGACTTAATTACCTCAACAGACCAGCTCGCTGCTTGCCCCAACGGAATAGGGAATATGGTTTTAAAGCCGTGAATAACATCTCGGCCAATTAACAGCGGAATGCCGAGACGGCTCTCCTCAACGGCAATGCGCTGCATCTCATTGAGCACGTCAAGATTCACCTCATTGATCACTGATCCCACGCTGCCACTGCGGATATGCTCTGCAAGCTCGTCTGATAAAAAACCGCCACAACCGGAGCACTGGCTCATCTGCCCAATTTTTTCAACCAATGTCATCTTAGATAACAGAGTGATAATCTGTGGATGAGTCGCTTCGGCTTGATCACTTTTTAACTGAAATGGATGTTGTTCTGGCATTAGTTTTACTCTTCGCTTTATTCGCTTTAAACCTTTATTGGTTTTAAGTAAGAGCTCTGCAAATAATAATGGCTATCATTAATAATATGCATACCCAAGAGGTAAACAACTCAAAATAGTTAAAGCGGACTCAGTTTGAGGTAGGAGGGCAAAGTCAGCCCAACATAGATGCATAATCAGACAAATGCTTGATGACCATTTCAACGTCTTAAATGACCGACTCACCGTTTAGGTATTGTTTACCTTATCCATCTAGGTAGCTTGGCAGATAACATTTAGGATGGGATCCATGCGATGAACTCAAAAGAAACTAAAAAAATAGCAGCCCAAGATAAAATCCCCTCTATTCAAAAATTTATCTATGGATTAGGCGCATTCGTCAATAATTTACTGGGTGCAGCCATTGGCGGCATGCTAATCGTGCTTAATTTGGGTTTAGGTATGAACCCAGCTCTCGTTGGACTATTAGGAGCGCTCCCCAGATTAACCGACGCCCTAACAGACCCGTTGATGGGATATATCTCTGATCACAGCAAGACCAAATGGGGCCGTCGTCGCCCTTATATTTTCTTTGGTGCCATAGCGGCAGGCATAGTATTCGCCCTATTATGGCAAGTGCCTAGGGATCAAAGTGAATCTTTCTATTTCTGGTTCTTTCTCATTGGCTCAGTTGTTTTCTATCTGGCATACACTGTGTTTGCCACACCTTGGGTCGCACTGGGTTATGAGCTAACCCCTGATTATCATGAACGCACCAGCTTAATGGCTGTGCAAAACTTTATGGGCCAAATAGCCTGGCTGACTGCTCCCTGGTTTCTCTGGTTTATGCAATCAGATCTGCTGTTTGACGATATGATAGAAGGAGCTGGATGGCTCGCTATCATCATCGGTGCCTTTACCATTTGTGTCGGTATTTTACCGGCGATTTTCCTCAAAGAACCTTTAAGTAAATCCGCTGTAGATAAGCAGATAAACTCAGATGATAACGAGGTTGCGAGCGCACCAAAGGTTAAAAAGGAAGAGTTTCCAGTGGGTATTGGAGACTTTTTCAAAGGCTTTTTAGCCACCATAAAATTTAAACCTTTTTTACGACTATGTGCCGCCACTTTTCTGGTTTTCAACGGCTTTATGATGGTGTCTTCATTTCAAACATACGTCATCATCTATTACGTATTCGGTGGCGATCAAGCATTAGGAGCTGAATATGCAGGTTGGTCTGGTACCGTGTCTGCCATCTCTACTTTTTGTGTCATATTTATCGTCACCAAGCTTTCAGCAAGCTTAGGAAAACGTCGCGCTTTCTATACTGTGACTGGCATTTCGATGCTGGGCTACGCGCTCAAATGGGTCTGCTACAACCCTGACTATCCACTACTACTTCTGCTTCCTCCGGTGCTTATCGCCTTTGGATTGGGTGGATTATTTACCTTAATGGGCTCAATGGTCGCCGATGTCTGTGATTTTGATGAACTCAAAACCCATGAACGCCGTGAAGGCATGTTCGGCTCTATCTATTGGTGGGTCGTGAAGTTAGGCATGGCTGTCGCCCTTGCTGCAGGAGGGATATTGCTCAATGTCACAGGGTTCGACGTGGCCTTAGGCGGCGAACAAACCGCTGATACCATCTTCCTAATGAGACTATTTGATGTGGTTATTCCGATTGTCACCTCCGCTATCGCAATCTGGATGATCAAGGGCTACCCCATCACCGAAGAGAAAGCCCATGAAGTTCGCCAAGAGCTAGAAGCACGTAAGCAAAGGTAATGCAGTTGAGTTGGCAATGACACCAATCAACTATCGAAAATTATCAAGTCAGGTGTCCTATTGTGCCTGACTAAAATAGTACACATAGCAATAAAAGTGGCTACGTGACTCAAATACTCGCTTATGACACTTATGGGATCCCTAAACCAAGTAATGACAGCCGTTTTGCATATACTGGCCAATTAGACTTTAAAGATCTCGGTATATATTACTATAAAGCCCGTTTTTATCATCCAAAGCTAGGGCGTTTCCTGCAAACAGATCCTGTTTTTTATGAAGACCAGATGAACATTTATGCTTATGTAGGTAATGACCCGGTTAATATGGTTGATCCTACAGGGAAAGCTACTGAAGGATGGATGAATCGACCTGGTGGTGTATCTATAAGGCAACATCAGGCTGCAATGGGGAAAGCTGGTGGGGCAGCAATAAGCCGTCACCCAGGAGTCATGGTTGCGATAGCTGCTGTTAAAATAGTTACAGTATTAAATGAATCTTCAGTTCCTGATGTTCCAAGTGACATAGTAGGCGATCAAACTGATTCTAGATCTGGCATAAACAAAAGTGGAAACAAGCATACGTCTGGACCGCTAACTCCTGAAAATGGTGGATCAGGAAATTATGAACAAGATCTAGATACGTTAACTGGAGGTACGAGACCAGCTGAAGCTGGTGACTCCGCACCACCCGGTAGCCGAATCGGTGAGAACGGTATTTTTGGTAGACCTGAAAATAGAAGTAGTGGTTCAAGTATAGATATCCCCGCTAATGGTGAAAAGCCTCATGAAACTTTACACTATGATTGAGAATGAGCTTCGATTTGGAACAAACGTAAGGCCATTACTAAATGAACTTTGTTAAAATACAAACAATAGATACAAGTTGGGTAGATATAAAAGAAACTCTACTAAATTCTACATTTACGGGATATGAAATTCCTAAAAATCAAACTTTGGAGTGTGCATGGGATTTTAGACTTTATTCAAGCAAAGAAATAGGTCTAGTGTTTTGCTCTGAAGTCACAAGCTTCGGCGGCTGGGAAGAAATTGGAGTTTTAAAAATATCAGCCAAAGAAGTAAAAAATATAGATAGAAATCCTGAAATATACACTTTCCAAGAGATAGAAAACTTCATTGTGAGTGATGTTTTAGTACTTGAAAGTATCGATGGTGGAAATACAGTCGAGTGTGGTATTAAACTAATAAATACCAACAAAGAACAGCTCCTTATTACAACTTCACCAGCACCTGGTGCTGTATCGATTGACGCTTGCTTTTCTAATGATAAATTTAACCCAGAAGTTTCATTGGAATTTTGCAATTTTACAAATAATTAAGAGAGTAAACTCAAAGCCCCTTCCGGGGCTTTATTTTTGGCTGCTTTTATAAAATAGGACCACCCATTATTAATCAATAACATAACGGCTCTACTGTAGATGTTCAATGTTCTAGATAGCACGAAAGCTTATCGAATCTACTAAAGTAGGCTTTGAGGTTGGTATGAGGTTGAAACTAATTATTTTAGTAGTGCAGGCTATAAACACACCCATTATTATTTCTACCTAATTGTATCTCATTTCAGATGACTCACTGAGATGATTCGTCGCATTAACCATGGTGAGAGATGAATCTATCAACTAAACATTCAACCATCTAGAAAATATTGTTTTATTAGCTAAAATTCAAACATAAAAAGTGCGAAACAACTGTCTGGTTGTAGAGTGGATAGTTGAGTTATAGAGTTATAGAGTTATTATTCGCTATCTAACCATCGGCGACAGTTTGCAGCTCCTTGCCTTCGTTTACGCTCTGAATGTTCGCAGCTCTTGAAGGGTTCCTGTAGCCGCAGGCTATTCCGTGAGCAGCGCGTTCCGTACTCAAGTAAGTTGCCCACGACGTTCGTCTCAGCTTTTTCTAGCAGTGAGCTTGCGAACGCACTCGAAGCGAAGCGCCCTAGCAGGGCAAAGCCCGCCCTCGAACACAAAGACAAAGCTATCACCACGGAGCACACGGAGGGCCACGGAGAAGTGCAACAGCAACAATCGAAGCCTATCTTTTAAACCTCCAGCTTTTCTCCGTGAACTCCGTGTTGCGCAGCCTCTGTGGTGAAAAGCTCTTTGTTTTTTTTAAAAGAAAAAATGGATCTCGGAACAAACCCGGGATGACAGTAATACCAAATGCTCACTGTTGCTTTTACGGTAGTTAATCGCCTAAATTTCCGAGCACCGACTACGCTTTAGTTATCGGTAGCTAGTAGGAGTTAGTTATGCCTCTCCCAAGAAGAAAACAAAAAAGGATTGACGAGTATTCTCATCAATCCTTTGCAGGTATTAACCCATAGCTACAATCACGTTAGATAACTATCTGTTATTACCATACCTTTTTGTTCAATAACTTAATTACCAAACGTAATGTTATCGAAGTAAACTGTTGCATCACTTTCTCTCGATTCAGTCTCAGGAAAATTGTCAGGGAACACTGCAATTGCAGTTATCGCGCCATTTTCAGGTAAACCGATATCGGCAGTAAAATCGATGGTAAGCTCTTCCCATTGATTAATCAGCGTATTAGTGGCTGTTCTCACACCATGAGAACCTTGAGTAACATTCTCAAACTTAACGCCAACTGGGCTAATTCGATCCTTGTAAACCCAAATTTTGACGACTGCATTACTCGCGCTCAAGGCAAATGGTGTCACAGAATCAACTATCGCACCGCCCCACATACTGCCAGATGCCATCAAACTGAGTTTAGCAACCGTAGCAGACGTGTTCCCCACTGAATTGGGGTTAGTCACAAACTCAAGCGCTGGGGATGGATCGCCATTTTCAAAGGCTACCCAACTCGCTTGCTGACTTTCATCACCTTCAAAATCAATGCCTGTAGCAACATTGATAATCGCGTCACCACCTGAATTTGAACTTACATTACCTGTAGTCAGTAATTTAAGGTTATCAATACGATAAACCGCACCAGCATTATCAGCCCAGTTAGGGAAAACCATGACATTGTTTAATGCAGATAGATTACCTAACGTACTTAAGTTGAATGAGTAATGAATCCAAGTATCCAATACTGGTACGGTAGGTAGATCTAATTCAACAGCCTCTGTGCCTTCTACTTTTAGTTTCCAGATCGTTGTTGCTGGCTCTGCAGTCATCTTCAAATCAAACTCAAGCGTGCCAGTTGCAGCATAACTGCTGGCATCAAAGGTGACACCTGTGCCGCCTAAATCTTCACGATTTGAGAAGCCAGCGACGGTCTGACCCGCAGTGCCAAACTCAACTGCGGCACCGTATGCAGCATCACCATCTGTGACTAACTCAGCACTCGCACCATTATCTCCCCACTGACTCCAATTTGAATCAAGCTGATCGGCAAAGATAGTCAGTGCCGAAGATGGCGCTGGCGCTGGTTCTGGCTCAGGTTCTGGAGTCGTTGCAGCGTCATTATAGAACTCCACATTATCGATACTAAATACCGCACCGTCACCTGTACCCCATGCAGGGAACATCATGATCAAGTTAACTTCAGCCAAGCCTAGCCCTGACACATCAAAGGTATAGTGCATCCATGTGTCTAAAACAGGTGCGAGTCCTTCTTTGCTAGTTTCTAAGTTCACTTCAGCAGCAACACCGCCGCCCTCTAGCTTTAGCTTCCAATCAGTATCACCAGCAGTTGGCATGGTATTCACTTTGAGATCGAACTCTAACATCGTGCCCGCAGGGGTAGTGAAAGCAACGCCATCGACCGCATCTCTTGCGTTAAAGCCAACAACCGTGTCACCTACAATGGTAAATTCCGTCACGTTGCCATAGTCAGCGTCACCATCAGCAATAACAGCTGGAGTGGTACCGCCACAGCAGTCCCATGCTGGCCACAATGGATTAGCAGCATCTTCATACACAACCAATTTAGGCACTCTAGGCGCACTTTCCACAGCGATGGTAAATGTTTGGGTTACGGCATCGGAGCCATCATCAACCGTTAATGTGATCTCTGAGCTGCCGACATCAGCAGCAGCTGGTGTACCTGATAACACGCCTGAACTTGGATCAAACATCAACCAATCTGGTAAAGCTGAAGCTGACATTGTTAACGTATCGCTATCAGCATCGGTAGCAATCAGTGTATAGGTATAAACCGTGCTCACTGTCGCGGTGGTCATCGCAATACTTGTGACTACAGGGAGGTTATTAGCTGGAGCAGTGACAACCAGCGTAAATGTTTGAATCGTATCAATCGCACCGTCACTAACCACTAAAGTCACTTGGCTACTGCCGACATTTTCTACTGCTGGCGTACCCGACAGCATTCCTGTTGAGGCGTCAAACATTAACCATGCAGGTAAAGTTTTAGCCGACATCGTCAATACATCCGCACTGTCTACATCTGTCGCCGTAACCATATAATTATATGTGTCATTAGCTGTGACCGTTAATAGTGGGGTACTGCTAATCACTGGAGCGCTGTTAACAACAACGACCTCAGGAATCTCAGTTTTATCATCGGAACCACAACCGCTAATCGCAACAGCAATACTCGTTGCTAATGCAAGGGTTCTAAATTGAGTTTTCATATTCTTTCCTCATTATTATTTCTTTTATTTCAACTCACCCACTTTGCATTTATTCACGAAGCATGATTAATACCAATAAGTATAAAATTCACACACACAAAATAGATAAATCCAAAGTTATAGTGATATAAAAGTTAAACAATGAGGAAGCGATGAATAGGCATAAAAAAGCGATGAAGTGGCAATGGGAAGTTTATTAATCATTAAGAGGAATCTTAATTCTATAACTTTAATTAATCGGACATCTTCATTATATTCCCACTCTATTAAGAAATAAGTAAATATATATTTAAAATCTCACATTAAAAACGGGGTTCAAGGCATTATCCCTTGAACCCCGTGCAAATTTTTATTTAAATAATTTAGAAGCTCAAACGTCCTCCCAACATATAACGAGAGCCGTATTGTCTAGCGAACAAGAACTGCTCCTCGAAGCGACCATAGCCTTCTTCGGTCTCATTATTAATATTGATCCCCTCTAAGAATACGGTGAAGTTCTCAGTAATATCGTAGTTGACGCTGGCATCCAGTTGGCCAAATGGCTTGGCGAACTGAGGCGGTGCATCAGCAGAACCTTGAGACTGACCAACTCCGATAAGGTAGCTATCGCGCCAAGCATAGGTAAACTTCACTGACAGCTGATCATCTTCATAGAATGCCTGGAAGTTAGCAGAATCCCCTAACCCTTCCAACGGCTCTTGTACTGCAAGGCTGTAGGAATCAAAATTCACATCACCATTAACAAAGGTCGCGTTTGCACCTAATCCAAAGCCGGTTTCACCGAAGACGTGCTGTATCGCAAGCTCAATACCTTCAACCGATTTTTTATTACTGTTTACTGGTGACTTCACATCCCAAACAATCAATGGGTCAGTACTTAATGGCTCAATCTGACCTGCTGCATTACCGTAGCCATTGGCGATCATCTGATCAAAAATGGTGTTTTCAGTCACCGCAGTACCCGCAGCTTCCAACTGGCTTATCGTCTCTAAATACCTTGGGCTATTATAAACATCATGCAAGCCATCAATAGTAAGCTGAGTCACAGGGTTAGTCGGGTAGTTGCTCACGTCTTTACTGAACAAACCGATAGAAGCATAACTGGCATCACCGTAGTAATACTCAAATGATAGATCGAAGTTTACCGATTCAAGCGGCAACAACCCAGGATTACCGATTGAACCTTGGCGTGAACCAACCTTAGGACTACCGCTAAGGCTTCGGCCTGCAACCATGTTACCAAGCTCTGGACGACCAAGTGTTTTACTGGCCGATACCCTTACGAGCAGATTTTCGTAGACCTCGGCACTGATATCGATCATCGGTAACCAAACATCATATTCACCAGTCTGAGTAAAGAAGTTATCATCCCCTCCAGCCTCGTACTGGGTAACCCACTCAGTGGCACTAGCCCAAACTACCTGCTTTTCCACCTTCTGTTTAACGGTACTTGAAACTTCCGTTTTTTCATATCTTAAGCCGACATTCACATTTATCGGAATATCGCCAATATCAAACTCCCATGCAGAAGTGAAGTAGAGCGCAGAGGTCTCCTCTTCAATCAAATTGGAACTGTCTATGCCATCAAAATAGGGATCTGCAGAGTAGTAGTTTTCCCCTGCCACCCCTTCATTGATAAAGGCTAATTGCCTAGCCACAGCTTCGTCAAAATCATATCTGTAGAAATAATGTGGCTGCAACGCAGAACCACCACCGGCTAGCTCATTGAGCAAACCAGAGGTACTTTCTAAGTGAAACATAGAATCAGGAAATATTTCAGCATAAGAGGGATTAAAGCCAGGCCCCCCACGTAATCCACTCCAAGCTGTGGTGCCAGAAAGAGTTTGCTTAGTATAAGAACCGCCAAAATCAATGGTGGTCAGATTATCAAGAAAATCTGGATACCAGTTGGCGTTGAACTGTGCTTGCTGAATATCTGACTCACCCGGCGAATGAATAAACTGGCTAAAGTTGGAATCAATAGCACCAGGATTTAATTGATTGGTTCCGTTATTCCAGTTAATCGTCGTATGGGGAACCTCACCACCACGGTAGTCATAGATTTTAGAGATCAATTGATCTGAGCCTAAAATAACCTGACCAGCACCACCAATCCCTTTGTCAGCACCGTTGTCTATCTTATTAGAGGAGTCATGGTAGTCAAGGCTAAATGCCCATTCATCATTTAACGTCCAATCAATATTTAAACCAACAGACTCGGCGTTCACTTCTGTGGTACTACGATTGGCAGTAAAAGACCCATCACCACCGCGAATATTGGAAAATAGTGCAGTACCATTCTCATCTAGCTCATAACCAATTAATGGAGCACCACTTGTTGAGGAGTTCCAAACTCCCCATCCATAGCCATTAATGCCTGTCAAAGCGCGAGTTACAATATAGTCTGCAGTCAATACCAAATCGTCAGAAGGTGCGTATTGTAGCGTCGCCATTGCATTGGTTCGCTCACGTTGCACGTCATTGATGCTGTAGTTCATATCTCGTGGGAAAAATGAAGGTGAAACTGGATTTCCATCTTTATCTTTGAAACGAGAGATTAGATTGCCATCAGCATCTCGTGCCCGAGCGTCAATAAAAGTTGATCCATCCGCACCTGGTAGTTGACCATTATCGGTTTGTGCAATCCAGCCCTGGCTATTAGCCGATTGCTGCTGAAAATCACGTTCCTGATGAGATGCGCTGATTAGAAAGCCCAAAGTGTCATCTAGAAGAGTCTGATTGTATATTCCTGCCACTTCTGGGGTAATATCGTCCCCTTCCACATTTGATTCGTCATAGATCCCTTTAGCTGAAAAACTAAATGATTGCCCGGGGTTATTTAGAGGTTTGCGAGTCACAATATTAACCGTTGCACCCAGTCCACCTGAAGGCATGTCTGCTTTTGCAGTCTTAATCACTTCAAGGGATTTTACTGCCTCAGAAGAGAGGTTTTCCAGATTATACGAGCGACTATAACCTGTACCTGGCATCTGTCTGCCATTCAAGGTGATCAGGTTATATTGAGGTCCAAAGCCCCTGACAGTGATCTCGCTGCCTTCACCATTTGCTCGGCTAACGGTAACACCTGTAATTCGTTGCAAAGATTCCGCTAAGTTAGTATCAGGAAACTTACCTAGTTCTTCTGCAGAAATAGCATCAACAACACCTGATGAACCACGCTTAAGATCCATTGAGCGGTACAAACTGCCCTTAATACCCTTAACCTCAATAACCTCAATGGCTGTTTCTTTCTCAGCTTCGTTATTTTCCTCTGCCATCGCGAACTGGGCACTTCCCGTCCCTAGAACGATGGCCAAGGAAACCGACAAACGACTCTTTTTAAATTTCTTAATTAACATATCTGCCTCTTATTTTTGTTTGCAGAAGGTTGAACTGGATAAATGCTCTATCCGCATGAAAAATGCACAAGATAATTCTCTTAGGGTGCACTAATCATTGCGTTATCAACTCGGTAAACTGCGCCATTGCCTTTACCCCAATCAGGGAAAATCATGACGACATCAATAGCACTTACATCCAATCCAGCATCAAATAGTGACTGCAGAGAGAAAGTATAGGTCTGCCAAACTCCAGCAACAGGCGACACACCTTCATTACTGGTCGCTAAACCGAGGGTTACGGCACTTCCAGTCGCTCCCTGCTCAACCCCACCTGCAGCCTCTATCTTAAAGTTCCACTCCGCACTGCTATCACTTGGTGCTGATACAATCTTCATGTCAAACTTAATCACACCCGTTGCAAGCAAAGCGCTCGCATCGAAAGGAAATCCCCCTCCTATCCCACTTCTGGTATTAAAGCCCATTACCGTTGGTTCAGACCCGATTGAGAACTGAGCTGTACTGCCATGGTCTGCATCATCAACTTCCTCTGTTGGTGTAGAGCCTGCACAACAGTCCCACAACACCCAATCTGTTGCGGTGGTATCTTGGTAGAGTTTTAGATCAGAGGATGGAGCGGGATTAGACGTCTCATTTGGATCGTGGATTTTTACATTATCAACACGGTAAACAGCACCATTACCCTTACCCCATTCAGGAAAGATCATTAGCGTATCAATATCACTGATATCTAGCCCAACATCAAAAAGTGACTGCAGCGTAAAGCTGTAACTTATCCACTCCCCAACTGTAGGTATGCTTCCACCACTGCCAGTAGCCAAATCAAGCTCCACAGCTGAACCAGAATTACCATCACTAGTTCCTCCAGAGGCTTCAACCTTAAACTTCCATACACCACTTGTATCAGAGGGAGCTGTTACGATTTTGAAATCAAAAGAAATAACACCTTTGTTCAAAATAGCCGTTCCATTAAATGGCATGCCACTCCCCAAATACCCATCCCGAGTAGAGAATCCAAGCACTGTAGGCTTTGCGTTATTACCAATATTGAATTCTGCCGTAATTCCATGCTCGGCATCATCACTCTCTTCTGTTGGGGTTGAACCTGCACAGCAGTCGAACATTGGCCAATCTTGGTTATAACTATCCTCAAATATGGTCAATTCTGGTGATGCGGAGCCGTCATCTGGCGAACCAATCATGACATTATCAACACGGTAAACAGCTCCATCTCCCTTGCCCCAGTCAGGGAAAACCATCAACACATCAATGTCACTAAGATCTAAGCCAGCATCAAACAAGGCTTGTAACGGAAAGGTATAGGTTTGCCATTGACCTGTGACTGGTGCTACACCTTCATTACTCTCAGTTATAGCAAGAGTAGCTGCTGTACCACCATTTTCTTCCCCATCTGATGATTCAACTTTAAAGTTCCACGCTGCACTTCCATCAGTTGGCGCTGAAATCACTTTCATATCAAACCTGACAAAACCATTATCTTTAATACCAGAAGCGTTATAGGGAGAATTATCTCCTCCAGCGCTCTTTCTGGTAATGAACCCCATCACAGTGGGTTCAGTGCCAATAGTAAACTCTGCGCTAGCGCCATGGTCTACATCGTCAGTTTCAACTGTAGGTGTCGAACCACCACAGCAGTCCCACATCGGCCAAGATGGGTTTTCTGCATCGGCAAAAACAATCAAATCCTCGGTCACGATCGGAATGGGAAGAGGAGGATTAGGGGCTTTCCCCTCAACCATCGCATCATCTAGGCTATCGTAACCAGATCGAACGGTTTCACAGCCCTTGCCTGTATTTGGATTAGATGCACATTCATAAACACGCACATAATCAATAGCAAATGTCTGTCCATCAGCAAAAACCGCAGCATCGACACCGGTTTCATTAACCGCTGATGGCCAACTTCCACCAACCGCATAGTTTAAAAGCAGGTGGAATTGTTGATCGTAAGGCGCGCTGCTCCACTGAGTCTCAAGTTCGCCAGTAACGATATTGAAATTTTCAGAAAACCAACCTCTGTGAGTTAAGCCTATCGCTTCATCTTTAGCGTTATATCTTAACTCTGAACTGCGCTGAGTAGCGTAAAGGTAGTTATCGACATACCAACGAATTTCACCTTCTTGCCATTCGATAGTATAGGTATGAAAGTCATCAGCAGGATTGACTGCATCAGGTAGTAAGTAAGCTTGACCAGAAGAGCTGTTATTAGGCCACACCTTGCCATAATGAAGTGTCCCGTAGACATGTGCTTCAGAGCCTCCTTCAGCAGTGCCTGCTTTTAAGTTAACAGATTCAATAATGTCAATTTCACCAGAACGAGGCCAGCCACCGTAAACTTCATCAGTGGGCAACATCCAAAATGCAGGCCATGAACCTTGACCAGAAGGCAGCTTGGCACGCATTTCAAAACGGCCATATTTCCAATCCATGTGATCTTTAGTATTTAATCGTGCTGATGTATAAGGTTTTTGGGAGCCTTCAGGCGCTGTCTTAGCGACAATGTTGAGCATTCCATCTGCAACAAAAGAGTTTTCAGCAGAATCCGTATAGCACTGAAGTTCTTGATTTCCACCTCCACTGCAATCAACTTCATGGGTCCACTTGGTGAGATCGATACTTGCACCATCAAACTCATCATTCCAAACCATTACCCAATCTTGAACGGGCTGCTGCGGATCAACTGAATCAAAATTAGATTCAGTACTCGTATCCCCACCACAACCTCCTAGGCCAGCTAAAACTGCGATTCCCAATGAAATCGAGCCAGTTTTTAGTACTGATCTTTTATAGTTACTTATTGTTTTCATCTATTTCCCCTGAATTAACCCTACTCTATGTTGTAGCAAAGGCATTCCCAACAAAGAGCATTACCTTTATTGACAAATACCACAAACATTTAACCTCGCAATGTAAATGCGTTGAAGTGGTAGGATAAAAAGATGGAATGGACAAAAATTGGCCGAATACGGTAACTCGGCTCCACTGTTCTAATTTGTTTAATAATCATTCAACCTCAAAATACACGACCAAAACGACTCTAACCCTACATAACTATACGAAATCATGAAAAATCTGCGCTTAAATGGTCAAAGTATTGCGCATTAAATCCCATAGAACTCAGAGAGTACGGCCTAAATTTAGAACAATAGATTTGTCCCATTCAGCCTAATTCCGCTCCCTTAGTCGCAGCATCAGTCCATTTGAGCTTATTTGAATTGCGTTCAACTATGCGTTCCCTATTGTTAATGTTTTGGTGGTATTCAAACTAAAACTCTTAATCATCACCTTAATTTTTTTTAGGTTTAAAACGTAATGAACAAAAAACAGAACTGTGCGCGCTTAATTAAGCTCGCTGTATGCTTATTGTTAATCAATGGTTGCTCTGAAAAAGCACCCGATGGCGAATCGATCGTTCAGCCAGTCAATAAACACAAAGCCGAGACATCTGATAAAACCATTAAGTCGGAAGCTGATAACAACTCCCCTATATGGGCCATAAATTTAGGCGGCGCAGAGTACCAAGGTATCAACGGCATTCGATACCAGGCTGATACATTAGCGATTCCGAACGACATGGGTAACATGAGCGATGTATTAGGGACTCAACATCGCTTTTTGTATCAAACATATCGTGTCGGAGATATGCAGATAAGCCGACCAATAGACAACGGGCTTTATGACATCACCTTTATGTTTGCAGAGCCAGATGACATTCCAACAGGTAGTCGAATATTTAATGTCTTAGCTCAAGGGCAACCGGTAATAGAGAAACTAGACATTAGGCAAGCCAGAGATGGCAAACATATTTCAGCCTTATCTAGAACTGTCACCGATGTTGAGGTGACTTCCGGTGTATTGAATATTGAGCTAACCGCCATAAAGGGCCAGCCAATATTGAACGCTATTCTAGTCAATAAAAAGCAACGTAAATCTGAAGAATGGTCACTGGTTTGGAGTGATGAATTTAACTACAGCGGCGCTCCAGATCATACCAAATGGAACCTAGATATTTGGCCTGCTAGAAAGGTCAATGAAGAAGATCAGGCTTACACACATCGACCTGAAAATGTCATCGTTCACGACGGCAACTTAGTCATCACCGCCCTAAAAGAATCCTATTCGGATGCTGAATACACCTCAGCGAGAATACATTCAAAAGGAAAAGGTGACTTTCTGTATGGTCGAGCTGAAATACGCGCAAAATTACCCGCAGGAAGAGGTACTTGGTCAGCGATTTGGATGTTACCAAGCGATCCCTATAAATACGCAACTAATTGTGAGAAGAATGAAGAATGGCAGGGCAGCTCAACCTGCAATGCTTGGCCTAATTCAGGCGAAATAGACATTATGGAACATGTGGGTTTTGACATGCAAAACATACATGGAACGGTACACAATAAAGCGTATTACTGGGTCAACTGGCAACAACGAAAAGGCAGTATTGAAGGAAAGAATGTTGAGCAGGAATTCCACGTTTATGCGATGGAGTGGACACCAGAACAGATCACTATCTTCTTCGATGACACCCCCTATTTTATCTATTCAAACGAATTGACAGGTTGGAAAGCTTGGCCCTTCGATCATCCTTATCACATCATCTTAAACCTTGCTATCGGCGGCATGTGGGGAAGAGCCGGAGGACCAATAGATGACACTATTTTTCCCGTACAGATGGAAGTGGACTACGTCAGAGTATTTCAACAAACCAATAATGGACAATGATCAGCCTTTGAAAACAGATCTCCATTGAGTATTACGTCTTATAAATTTAACAATTAAAGCCTGCTTATCAGGTGGTAAATATCATGAATATAAGTAATCAAGAGCAGCTCCATGTCTCGGGTGAGTTTATTAATATTGGCGATGAACGATTCTACGTCATACGTAATTCCGACAAAATGGCCCCTTTTTTCGTCAGTGTCATTTCAAACAGCGACCACTGGCTATTTGTCTCCTCCACGGGGGGATTAACTGCAGGAAGAGTTTCACCAGAAACCGCCCTATTTCCTTACATCACCGTCGATAAAATTCACGAAAGCAACCTCCACACAGGCAGTAAAACCCTAATTAAAGTGGACGCTGATGATACCTCTCATTACTGGGAGCCATTTAACCAGGAGCATGATCATCTATATGCCCTTACCCGTAATATCTATAAAAATGTCTTGGGTAACAAACTCTGCTTTGAAGAGGTAAACCATGATCTGCAACTGCTTTTCAGATACACCTGGCTCACCAGTGAAAAATATGGGTTTGTGCGTGAATGTGAACTGATTAACCTCTCAGACAATACTGCATCTGTAGAGCTAGTCGATGGATTACAAAATATCCTGCCAGCGGGAACCCCTCGATTTACACAGACCAATTCAAGTAACCTCGTTGATGCTTACAAATGGAGCGAGTTAGATCAGCAAACCAAGCTGGCCTATTTCGCGCTGTATTCAGGCATTACCGACAGAGCTGAACCGAGCGAATCCCTCAAAGCCAATACCGTTTTCTGTCTTGGTTTAGATAATTACAACGTTCTGCTTTCGAATGAACAGCTTAGCGAATTCCGTCGTGGTAATAAGGTAAGCCAAGAGGCGCATAAACGCGGTATTCGTGGCGCGTACCTCATCAATACTCGTCTTGAGATCCCAGCGAAACAATCTCAACATTGGCAGCTAGTCGCCAATATTGAGCAAAGCCAAAGCCAAGTTGTCGCTTTACGTAGTCAGCTGGCTCAGCCGCTTAACATTAAGACCGATATAGCCAGTAACATTAACGCTGGCTCAGATGAATTAGCACGGATCATGGGCGCTGCAGATGCATTTCAAGTCACCGCTCAAGAAGATGTTGCTGTGCATCATTACGCCAATGTTGTGTTCAACATCTTGCGTGGCGGCGCGTTCGATGACCAATATCAGATTTCATTAAACGATTTTGTTACCACGGTGAGTCTTTTTAACCGTGATGTTTTCCAGCGCCACCAGAGCCAACTCCAAAGGCTTCAAGGCCCACTCGACTTCACCACCTTACTCGCCTATATAAAACAGCTCAACGATCCTCAGTTAGAACGTCTTTGCTATGAATATTTACCGATATCTTTTGGGCGAAGACACGGTGACCCGAGTCGTCCTTGGAATCAGTTCGCCATAAAACTCATTGATGAAAACAACAATAAGCTGCTGACCTATCAGGGTAACTGGCGAGATATCTTCCAAAATTGGGAAGCGCTAACTTTTAGCTATCCTGAGTTTATCGAGAATGTGATCGCCAAGTTCGTCAACGCTTCAACAATGGATGGTTATAACCCATACCGAATCACCAAAGAGGGAATTGATTGGGAAGTTGAAGAGCCAGATGATCCGTGGAGTTACATAGGATATTGGGGCGATCACCAGATAATCTACCTGCAGAAAATGCTAGAGCTATCTAACCAGTTCCACCCTAAGAGGTTAAGCACGCTGCTTTATCGAGATATCTTTAGCTACGCCAATGTGCCTTATCGTATCAATACCTTTGAAGCGATGCTTGAAAACGCTAAAAGCACCGTTACCTATGACGAAGAGCTAGCGACGCAAATCGAACTACGCGTTGGTTTGATGGGGGCTGATGGCAAACTGGTACTCGATGACCACAATCAGGTATACCAAGTTAACTTGCTCGAGAAACTCTTAGTGCCCTTGCTTTGTAAGCTAGGCAACTTAGTCATTGATGGAGGTATTTGGCTCAATACACAGAGACCTGAATGGAATGATGCCAACAACGCACTCGTAGGCCAAGGCTTGTCTATTGTCACCTTATGTTATCTACGTCGATATGTGAGCTTTATACTCAAGTTGCTCGTAAAAGAGACCAAAGCTGTCCCGCTTTCGATAGAGGTCAGCGATTGGTTTGGTGAAACTGCGGCGGCGTTAAATAAGGTCCGTCCGTTACTCAATAACACGCGTTTAAATGCAGAGCAAAGATACGAGTGTTTAGCCGAACTTGGCAAAGCCGCAAGCAACTATCGTCAAGCAATCTATCAAGATTCTCCTTTTTCAGGTAAAAGAAATCACGACATAAGTTCAATCACTCAGCTACTCGAAGATGCGCTCTTTGCGATAGATCACACCATCCACACCAACAAAACAGACTCAGGACTATATCACGCATACAACTTGCTAGGTCTGCAGCCAAACGCCGTTAGCATCGACTCGTTATATCCTATGCTAGAGGGGCAAGTTGCCGCATTAAGCGCAGGAGTATTACAGCCAACCGAAGCTATTTCAGTATTAGAAGCCTTATTTGACAGTGATATTTACCGTCCCGATCAGCAAAGCTTCATGCTCTACCCCGATCGTGAACTGCCGTTATTTTTAGAGAAAAATATCGTCCCTAAACAATCGATCATCTCATCGCCACTATTAATGAAAATGATCGAAAGTAAAGATGAGCGAATCATCGTTCAAGACAGTGATGGTGCCTTCCGCTTTAATGCTGAACTGAGCAATGCCAATGATCTCCTTAGCCAGCTAGACACGATGTCAATCAAGTTAGGCAGTGAATTAGCGTCAAACAAAGAAGCCATTGTTGAACTCTATGAGTCTGTTTTCAATCACAAAGCCTTTACCGGACGTTCAGGCGGAATGTTTGGTTTTGAAGGATTAGGTTGTATCTATTGGCATATGGTATCGAAACTACTATTAGCTGCGATGGAAAACTTCTTTATTGCGTTACAGCAAGGGGACAAAGAGAGCACTGAGCAACTGGGGCAGCTCTATTACCGCATTAGAGGCGGCATTGGTTTTAATAAAAATCCACAAGAATATGGCGCATTCCCTACCGACCCATACTCCCACACGCCAAAAACAGCGGGTGCGCAGCAGCCTGGTATGACAGGACAAGTTAAAGAGGAGATTTTAGCGCGTTTTGGTGAGTTAGGCATTCGAGTCAGCCATGGTGAAGTGCATTTCCAACCTAATTTACTTCGCCCTTGTGAATTTAATACCGAAGCAAAAGATTTTGACTATTTAGATGTAAACAATCAGTGGCAGAGGATACAAACTCCCGCTTCAAGTCTAGGGTTTACCTGGTGCCAAGTCCCGATTATTTATGAATTGAACGATGAGGTATCTCCCACCATGACGATTTTATTGCGTGACGGAAGAGAGAAAGTCATTGAAAACGCCACGCTCTCTTCTGATTTCTGTTATGAGTTATTTTTACGCAATGGCAACATTCAGCAGATTAATTTGACACTCAACACAGCTCAACTTTTCACCCAAGAATTAACCGAGTAATGGGTATTTTAGTCATGTTGATCAGATCATTTTTTACAGTATTAAGTGGAGTTAAGAGTGTCTAAAAACTACAACAAATATATGTCATTAGCCGGCGTTAACTTTTCAAACCTTACCACTGAGGAGTTACGAAAGCTGGCAGTCCATATTCTGACAGAAAAGATACACGGTATCTCCTTCAGCCCTTACACCGAAGGTCAAAAGCCTGGCGCAGAAATAACAGAGCAACAGATAAATGATAGATTAGATCTTATCAAAACAAACGTTAACTGGGTTCGCTCTTTTTCCTGCACTGAGGGCAATCAACATACCCCAAAAGTAGCCAAGGAAAATGGCCTAAATACCTTAGTTGGTGCCTGGCTCGACGGTGACTTAGAAAACAATGAAAAAGAGCTTACCAACGCCATTGAAGTGGCTCGTGCTGGCCATGTTGATATTCTCGCTGTGGGGAATGAAGTCTTACTGCGTGGCGAGTTAACTGAAGATGAGTTAATCGCTTACATCAACCGCGCAAAACAGGCCTTACCAGGTGTAGAAGTCGGCTATGTCGATGCGTATTTCAAATTTGAAGATTATCCCAAAGTAACGGAAGCCTGCGATGTTATTTTGGCTAATTGCTACCCTTTCTGGGAAGGTTGCCCCGCTGATTATTCCCTTCTTTATATGAAAGATATGCACCGCCGTGCAGTAAAAGCGGGGAAAGGCAAACGCGTCATCATTACCGAAACTGGCTGGCCTAATCTAGGTACAGCAGAAAGAGGCGCTGTGCCCTCCTTTGATAATGCACTTAAATATTTCATCAATACCTATTTATGGGCTGAAGAGGAATCCATTGAGATCTTCTATTTCTCCTCTTTTGATGAAACCTGGAAAATAGAAGATGAAGGTGATGTCGGCGCCTACTGGGGATTGTGGGATAAAGATGGAAAGCTCAAATATGTTTAATAATGATAACACTACAGGTATTACAACAATGAACTTAGTCCACGGCAATGCAATCTGTTACTCAGGCTATCGCGAAGGGCAAAACCCCGGAGCCGGAGTCTACCCAAGCTATGAAGAGATTAAAGAAGATCTCACTATATTGGCAAAAAACTGGTCCTATTTACGCCTCTACGATTGCGGCCCACATGCTGAAATCGTACTCGATGTGATTCGCAATGAAGCCTTTTCATTCAAAATCATGCTTGGTGCTGATCTAGGTGCTGAAGTTAGCAATCCTAACTGCCCGTGGGATGCCAATTTCGATGCTAAAATTCTTCAACAAAACCAAGTAAATAACGTCGCTCAAATCGACAAATTGATACTGTTAGCAAAACAATATCCAGACATTATATTTTCAGTGTCTATTGGCAATGAAGCTAGCGTAGAGTGGACAGATCACCTTGTTCCAGTGGAAAGCCTCATTAGTTATGTACGCAAAATTAAAAATGAAATAACACTGCCTGTCACTTTCTGCGAGAACTATGTACCTTGGACTAACAAGCTTGCTCCACTGGTTGCTGAACTCGATTTTTTATCCATCCACACTTATCCAGTTTGGGAATATCAAACTATAGAAAGTGCCCTCGATTACACGAAACAAAATTACTATTCAGTGGCGAATCAATACCCAGATACTCCGGTGTGCATAACTGAAGCGGGTTGGGCATGTGCGTCAAATGGTCGAGGCATTGAACCATGGAACGCTTCACAAGAGCTGCAAGCCATATACTATGAACAACTCATTGAGTGGACAACACAAGAAAAGATCCTTACCTTTGTTTTTGAAGCCTTTGATGAACAATGGAAAGGCTCATCACACCCTTTAGAGCCAGAAAAGCACTGGGGATTATTCAACTTAGATCGCACCCCTAAACTCGTGATGCAGTCACTATTTCAACCTCAAGAAGAACCAGCGATATAAACTAAACTAGCTATGCTTCAAAATGTTAGTTAGATTTAATACACGAATGGTCTGAAATAAAATACTTGTAGCACTTAACAACCTTAATTTTGTTAAGTGCTTTTTGCCCAATAAGGCGAAAAATGATGACAGGAAAATGGATTACATCGCATTTAATCACCGATAAAAAAGCACAACTCTGGTGGTTGGTTCTTGGGTACTGGTTCTTTGTCAGTGTCATAAGCCTTTTTACATTAACATTATGGTATGGCGCGATAACTTGGCTGCACATCGGGCACACCATCATCCAATCTGCATTGGGTTTTATCCTCTCATTTCCTCTTTATTTCGCCGTTGTCGCTATTTGGGAACAACCCTTACTGACCAGAGTCAGCAAAAGTATCTTACTGACGCTACTCGTTGCATTAATATGGACCGTGGTCAGGCTCGGCATTTTTATTCAAATGACGACTTTTGAAGATCAATGGAATGATTTTGGTGGCTGGCTTTTTGGCAGTATCTTTATCTTTCTTGGCTTAGTTGGTTTTTTTCACGGCATGAAATATTTTCAACTTTTACAGTTTAAACATGATGTTATGTTAAAAACTGAGGCAGAAGTAAAAGAACAACAGATTGAAACAATGCGCGCACAAACCGTGGCAAGAGATGCACAGATTAAGATGTTGCGTTACCAGCTAAACCCTCACTTTCTGTGCAATACTCTGAACGCTATCAATTCGCTGATTGAAATTGAAGAGCCTAAGAAAGCGCAGCGTATGGCCATTCAACTGAGCAAGTTTCTGCGTTATTCATTAGACAATCATCCCAACGCCAAAATCACATTAGAAAACGAACTAAATGCGCTCGATCTGTATCTCGAAATTGAAAAAACACGATTTGGCGATCGTCTTACACTCGATTTTAATGTTGATAAACACTCTTTACACGCCAGTATTCCAAGCTTACTTTTACAGCCTATCATTGAGAATTCAATGAAACACGTGATTGCTAAAAATGAAAATGGTGGCGCTATTAGCTTATTTTCCAACATAATAGATAACCAGCTAGTATTAGAGCTAAGTGATACAGGCTCAAAAACCATAGACAGTAAAATGCTCAAAGGTTCGAAAGGACGAGGCATAGGTTTGCGAAACATAGATGAGCGCCTTAAGGTCCTCTATGGTGATAATTACCTTTTTGAGCTGAATATCATGCCTTCTGGTGGCCTGAAAACGATTATAAAAATCCCTTATGAGCCGCTAGAGCAATCGTCAACAGACAGTCAATCAACATCAGTCAGGACATAAGTCAGAATATGATTAAATTAAGAACCTTAATAGTTGATGATGAACCATTAGCACTGAAATTATTACGTTCAAAGTTAAGCCATATCCCTGAAATAGAGATTGTTGCTCAGTGCAGTAATGGTAGAGAGGCGATTGCTGCCACAATAGAATTCGAGCCTGACCTCATTTTTTTGGACATTCAGATGCCGGGTATTGATGGCTTTGGTGTCATAAAGAAACTTCAAACAGAGATACTGCCCTTAGTCATCTTCACCACTGCATTTGAAAAATATGCCTTAGATGCATTTGATGTTCACGCGGTGGATTATATTTTAAAGCCCATTGATGATGAGCATATACAAAGAGCGGTTTTTCGTGCCATACAACGATTTGAAACCGGTGAGAAACACGATAACAAGCCCCACATTATCGGTGCAATTAATGAAATCGATCTCATCCAACATCGCTCTGAAGCACTCGATGATGAGGTTAAAACTCAAGCCACTAGCATCGATAACGTTGAGCGAAAAATTGTCATAAAAGACAGAGACAATATCACCATCCTTAAACAATCTGATATTGAATGGGTCGATGCGGCAGGAGACTACGTTTGCATACACACAGATGCTGTGACTCATATCAAACGCAGCACCTTAAAGAGCTTACTTAAAGACTTAGATCCTTCAATCTTTAAACGAGTGCACAGATCTACCATCGTCAATCTCAACTATATCCAGAAGGTTATTCCACATACCAAAGGCGAGTTTTTTCTTAAACTCGGCGAATATGATAAAGTCAAAGTCAGTCGCAATTATCGAGATGTCATTAAGTCTTTCTTGTCAGAAAGTTAAACACTGTTTGGAGAGTAAGTCATCGATGCTTACTTGTCTGATAAAAAATTTCAAATAACGTTAGATAGTTATCTTCCTTAGCTCCAAAAATTGATGTCCTTTGATTAGACAAATCAGGCAAGTTTAAATAAAAAGTAAAAACTTACCTGATTTTATATCAAACTAATCATCAGACTTTATTTACTGTGCAGTGATGAAGGGATCCCAATTCACAAAGTATGATACAGGGTGCAATATCCCAACGGTGACTTTAATTTGTATTTGGTATGTTTGAGTTCCAGTATTTAACGCCTGACCAATCCAGTAACTCCCATCAGATTGCTTTACAGGTTGACCCGCAGCACTGAAAACACTGCCTTGCGATATAGTAAAACCTGTTATCTCGACTGTATCTCCTGTTGTACCGAGTGCGTTTATCGGCACACATTTAAAGCCAATAAGACTGCCCACATTACAACAAGTATGGAGTTCCAGCGTACCCTCTCCTGAACTGCCATTGGCCTCTTGATTATCCATCATATAGATGCCTTGACTGATATTATTACCATTCTGGCTTGCTACATATGACGTATCAACAGCGATTTCAATTGCGGTTAATGGGTTCAGAGAATTCGCTGTACTTTCCTCTTTCATAACTTTTAAGTTTTCATTTATCATCATCATTATATTATTCCTCTAATCTTTTGATTTATAGAATCAAAAAGTTATTTATTCGAAACTGTTAATACAGGATTAACCGTGGTTGAAATTCCTGTACCACCGGCAGGCTGGGCATTAAAAGTGATGCCATAAGTCGCAGTTCCATTAGCCTGAGCTTGTCCAGTCCACGTGCTCTGATCTACTTGAGTAGGTGTTCCTCCCGCACCAAAAACGGCTGAGTTACCGAAGTTTTGGATAGATAATTCACCATCCCAATTTTTATTCGTATTAAGAACCTGCCAGCAAACTTTTGTATTTGTAGATACATTGGTATTGAGGTTTACAGTCCCCTCTGCAGAGCTACCGTTATTGTGGTTACTGTCCACAAGATAGACACCTGTTGTTGATCCATTTTGAAGTGCATTTGTATCTACCCAAATTTGCACGAATACACCACATTCAGATGGTTGAATGTTAGCCATGGTTATTCCCCTTAAATATTTACATTTAAATGATTAAGTTCCGTATATTAAGATGTCTATAAAAAATATATCTCAATAAAATTGAAGAACTTTTATTTATATAATAACTTTATATTGCTACGGTTTAATATAATTACACTAGCCAGTATCAATTAACTTTTAAGACATGATGTCCAAGACGTTCTGTTATATATCGCCTAAAAACCATAACGATGTAATATTAATACCCTATGATACTTAGCAAACAGCCACAGTACCGTTATCTCCTTGCCAGTGATTGGCAACTCTAAAAGCACAACAAGCAGCACAATTGAAACTACCTGGGATGGGTCCATCTAAACTAAAACATTGACCTTGGCCAGTATTTTCAGCGCCACATGCTGAAGCCTCGACACCGCTTAACACATTTTTATGGCTACTTACTTCCGATAATGTAAAACCTACATTTCGGTTAATCGGTTGTGATTGTGTTGGAAGAAACATATTCAAATCCTCATTTAATAAGTCTCCTTATATCTGGCGACTTATTAAAAATTAAAAAAGAATAAATCGATATTTAAAAAAAATATTTATTCTAAATTACAACATTACGATTTATTCCTTTCAAAACATACTTTACAAAATGGTTTAGCAAACAGTGCTAGCACATGCAGCAAGACACAGTGCTTTAGGGGTTGGTGCTAAAGCGTCACAAGCAAGTTTACACATAGTGCATGCGATACCTGATTGCTCGATACCTTGTTCAACGCTAGTCGTACTAACAACATGTGAAACTGGTTGTGCTTGATTTGGTAAATACATAATTTAATCCTCTAAATAGTTACCTCGGGTTGATAACAAAATTTTTGCTCTATATGAGCACCTTCAAATCATGTCCCCGTTACATGATTTATTCTTTACTTTAGATAAGGTTATTTTCAATTTGACAATAAGCCTCTGTCATTAAAATTATTAATAAACATCCCAGTGACGAACCTTACCCACTGTTACTGGGATCACGCCACTCACATCAACCGTAAAGCGATAAACATGACGTGCCTGTTCTAGACGCTTAGCAGGGTTAAAGAAGCCAAGTTTTACATCCCAGCAATCAGAGCCCGGGCGGCAAATGGGGCTACGCTCTACTTCAATTCTGTCCAATTTCATGTCTGCTTGTATCGCCTTTGTATAAGCTTCTGAAACTTGAAAAGCATTGGTTGCTGCGTAGTTCATTGCTCGCTCTTGTGCTGTCGTCCCTAAATTACGAACTTCATAATAAATACGTTCCAAGAAGTTCTGAATGCCCTCAATCTTATTCGCATGTAACTCAGCCTTTTTCTTGTCTGTTGGGCACACTCCTGCAATCAGCTCAATAAGCTCATTAGTAGACCAGCCATACATGCCACGTAGATCAGGGAATATGAGGGGGACGATTTGTCCGTTGAGGAGTGTTTCAGAACCTGAAATTAAACCAGGAACAGACACTCTTTCCATATTATCGAGCAGTTGTGACTTGAGAAGATTCTTGAGTCTATCGAAGGTGTTACTCGCAAAAGGTCCATAAGGCTGTATAGCATAAACCACTGTTGCATCTAAACTTAACGTCCAAATAACATTCGCTGCAGATGCTGGATCAACTTCAAAATAATCTAAAACAGCGATTGGATCGTGAATATTGATCCCAGATATTTGTTGGAAAGCATCTCGCTTTGCTTCCGTTCCAAAATCAAATCCAATCTGGCCTAATGCATAAGCTTTTTCGGGTTCTGCTTTCGCTTGGTTACAACCACAATCGGAAGCTTCGACTTCACTTGCTTGAATGGCTGAAGGCGTAATTGAAATCGGCTCGGGAATAGCAACCTCAGATATGACTTCTTGATTTATAGTGGCATTAGATTCTGTTACACCAGTTTCAGATACCGTAGTATTAGCTAAAGAATTTTCACTCATGATATTTCTCCTTTGATTGATTTGATCACTTATTGTTCGTATATAAGATGTATTGAGGGTATGACTCACATCGACTTTCGGATTGAATGACGATGGGTAAAATTGTGGGGGCATTTGTTGCTGATTTTTTGGCTGTGAAAGGTTATTTTCAATCTGGGCTTTAATGCTCGAATGAGCTGATTCAATATTCAGTCGACCGCGTAAGACCCGTTGACAGTCAGCCTCCGACTCACTGTTACAACTTTCAGCAGTATCCAATAGGGTCGAGCGTATTTTTTGCGGCGTTACGACTGCACCATTCTTATGCTGTAAGCTTAATAACAGTGCTGCGATACCTGAAACAATAGGAGCTGAAAAACTTGTGCCACTGCGTATTACAGTTCCGCCCCCAGACTCAGCACCAAGTACATTTTCCCCTAAGGCTAATATCCCATTCTCTTGGTAATTATCTCCCCAATTACTAAATTGCAAAGGCTCGCCATTTTCATCCATCGCACCAACAGTCAAAACAGTCGAAATGGATGCTGGTACATGTAAACAACGGCAGCCATTGTTACCTGCTGCGGCAACCACCATTACCCCGCTATCGATACATTGTTGAATCGCCTTTTCAAGCACTGGTTCAGCACTTCCACTCGATGTTAACTCACCACCACTGATGTTGATAATGTCGGCACCATGAGCTAAAGCTTGGTTAATTGCTCGCGCTAAATCTAACTGAGAACAGACACGAGATCCGCCATTTGATGAGGTGTATATAGGAACAATAAGGCCACGGCATTGGGGGGCGATACCAAGTATTTCGCTATCATGTTGAGCAAAAATAACACTGCTAACATGTGTACCGTGTTGAGAGGCTGAATCTAACCCTGTTGGACTTTTTGCTATTGTCTCAACTTCAGTAATATTCGCACCGTCAAAACAAGCGTGTGATAGATCGACTGGACCATCAAGTATCGCGATACAAACCGCTGCATCTCCTTTGGTCTCACTCCATAACTCTTGTAGTCCCGGTAGTTCAGAAATATTACTCATACATCACCTGTTGCTAGCTGAAATGAACGAGGAAGCTACCCCGTTCGAACTAGAAACCAAGATATAATGATACCGCTAAAAATAATATTACAAGGCATTACAACTACACATATAGCTAAATACATTACCTTAATACTTCAAAATGCAAATATAACAACACATCGCAAATAACAAGAAACACGTAACAGGCAAACATTTCCACTATTTTAGTGAGCATTAATGACAAACATAATGACGAGAACTGCCACTATCATTCTATTAAATAAGATGAGTTCTTTTACAATGGTAAGTCGAGAGGTTAGTGAAGGAAAAATAGAGGCTAGTACAGATATTTATGCCAGAAAAAGGTGGCTCGAAGTCGAAATCCATGTACTTATTAAGGAATGATTCACTCCACATCACAAAAGCATAAGCCATGAAGTATGTACAGCTACACCAGACCTCTGTGGAGGGGAAGTCATCGTAGGCAATGGAGTCGCTATTTAGGAGGGATAACTAAGACACCAATGAAAAAATCTACAGAATACAAGCTAAGCTTGTGAGCTTATATTCCATAAATTGATTCATCATATAGTTCGAATCAAAGTAAAAAGTCGATTCCAAACTAGTGAAGATAAATAACACAATAGTATATTATTGCTTATTTGATATATACCGAGTTACTCAACAGCAGAAAAATCAACGAATACGCTTTGACCTTCCTGTGGATAAGTTTCAGGGTCCCACTGCCCGCCTTCATTTTTAAATTGAATATAAAGACCATCTACTGTTTCAGTTACGGTCACACCAGATCGAGTGTCTGTCTGCCCGATTGTTGAAACACTTGTACAGATATCTTCTGTATATGATGTTTCATTATATACAACATCTTCAAACGTAGCTGCATACCCTCTTTTCGTTGCTCCTACTTTATCGCAAATATAATGGTCTTCATTATTATGAGCGGTAATTCTATATATTATAACTTTATCAGTTGATTTTTCTCTAACATTAACTTCCATTGAAGTACCTGGGTTCAAATCACAGTTTCCATCTTGAATAGGATTATGATTACTACAAAAAGCGGTTACTGCATAAAGAGCTGGGTTATTGATCAATTGATGTAATGTCACTCTGGTTGCTCTTTTTCCATCTGCAACCGCATTAAATGACAACAAGAAAACACTGGTTATTAATAATAATTTTGACTTCATAATGAAAATCCATTTCTAAGTGATTTAAAAGTAAACTCAAATCTATATAATAAACATATAGAAATCAACAAAGTAATATATAGTTGAAACGAACTACATAGCTTATATAACCATACCAACTCTACATCATAATTACTAAATGCACAGTTAGACGAAGTGTGCAACATAGAAAACCATACATCCTTACATTTACAGAGTATAAATATATTGGCTTCATTATTAAATAGACAATTTAAATGAAAATTAACGACGATAGTTTAATAAAGTCACAGTATTGAATAAAAATTAAACGTGTTATATGTTTATCAAGTTTTAAATTAATAAATATGACATTGTCAGCATATAACAACGTATCAATATGTAACCGTCGTATGCTTGAAAAGTTTATTAACTAGATAACTCAAATATCAACAGCGGAATGGTTAGCTGCATTGACTAGCTAAACGAAACCATGAACCTCAAAGTTTTACCTCAAATACTCAAAGGATCTGAAAGCAACTCACAACGCTAAAAAGCCTATAGAAGGATACCCTTGTTTAAAGCCAGAAAATGCAGCTATCTTCTGGGTAAATAAACGCTGATCAACGCGGTTAATGCCAACATAGCTGAAGATATCCATAAACAGGCTTCAAGTCCTGCAACTTGAAACACATAGCCAGACAGTAACGTTCCTAAAAGACGCCCCATGGCATTGGCCATGTAATAAAATCCAACGTCCATTGAGACTCCATCATCGCTGGCATAACTGACAATCAAGTAACTGTGTAAAGAGGAATTAATTGCAAATACGCCACCAAAAACCAACAAACCAATAATCAAAGCCAGTTGCGGTGAAAATGACAAGTTCATCGCGAGCGCGATAAATGCAGGAATCGCCGTTAACAGGCTCGCCCACAGCAAGGCTGTTCGACCATCAGGGAGTTTACCTTGTCGCATCCCCGTCAAACTTGGCGCTATGGTTTGTACAAAGCCATAGGCGATAACCCAGAGAGCCAGAAAACCACCGACATAATAGTGATCCCAACCAAATTCACTGGCCAGATATACTGGCAGAGCAATCACGAACCAGACGTCTCTAGCTGCAAACAGAAACAGTCTTGCCGCCGATAAAATATTGATACTGCAACTTTTAGAAAATATTTCGCTGAACTTAGGTTTACTCTTTGCCTTACCTAAATCCTTTTTCAGCAGAAACAAACTGAGTAACCACACCAGTGCTAATACCAATGCCATACTCCCCACTGCGCCAGTAAAGCCCCATAGTGACAGCAGTGCACCGCCTAGGAAAAAGCCAGCACCTTTAAGCGCATTTTTAGAGCCCGTTAACCTTGCGACCCATACGTAAAGCTTGCCCTGTTCACCTTTGTTTACCAGTAACTTGATCGAACTCTTTGCGCTCATCTTATTCAGATCTTTGGCGATCCCAGATAAGCCTTGGGCAGCCATAACCCACAAGATGGTTAGCATCGATGTGGGTAATAGCAACATCGACAACGCGATCACCTGCAGAGCTAAGCCTAAGTTCATGGTGCGATTAAGACCTATTCTTGCACCTAAATAGCCTCCCGCGAGGTTCGTTACCACACCAAAGATCTCATAAAAGAGAAACAACATGGCGATCGCCATCGGTGTATAACCCAACTGATAAAAGTGCAACACCACCAGCATACGCAGTGCACCATCGGTCAGGGTAAATACCCAATAGTTACCCGTGACAATCAGGTACTGTTTCACTTGTTCAGGCAAAGCGTTAATCTTGGCTAGCATCACTCTTCCTAAGTCGATTTTCCGTCAGCTAAACCTTGTCTAAAAGACCAACCATTCGTGCAAGCTCAGCAGTTCTATTCGTCCTAATATCAGCCCACTCATTGTCATGGCTGGTATAGAGACTAAACCTTGTCTAAAAGACCGACCATTCGTGCAAGCTCAGCGGTTCTATTCGCGTACCCCCACTCGTTGTCATACCAGACATAGAGCTTCACTTGCGTACCATTAACCACCATGGTCGAAGGTGCATCGATAATGCTTGAACGGGGATCTGTTTTGTAATCGACTGATACCAGAGGACGTTCTTCATAGCCAAGAATATCTTTCAATTCTCCCTCTGCCGCCTCTTTGAGTAGCGCATTGATTTCGGCCTCCGTCGTTGGACGATTCAACTCAAACACACAATCGGTGAGCGAGGCGTTCGCTAATGGAACCCTTACCGCGTGGCCATTGAGCTTGCCTTTAAGCTCGGGGAAGATATGGGTGATAGCGGTAGCCGAACCCGTTGTGGTTGGGATAAGACTTAATCCACAGGCGCGAGCACGGCGCAGATCTTTATGGGGAGCATCTAGGATAGTTTGAGTATTGGTGATGTCATGAATTGTGGTCATTGAGCCATGCTTAATGCCGATGCTTTCATGGATCACTTTCACCACAGGCGCTAAACAGTTAGTTGTACACGAGGCGGCAGTCACGATTGGATGAAGCTGCTTATCATAATCTAGATGATTTACGCCCATCACGACATTAAGCACGCCCTCCTCTTTTACTGGCGCAGTTACCACGACTCGCTTAACACCTTGATCAAGATAAGCTTGCAGTAGCGCCTTAGTTTTCATCACGCCAGAGGCCTCGATAACCAGATCGCAGCCAGACCAATCAGTTTCTGTAATCGCCTTATTACTCGTGGTTGTTATACGCTTATCACCGATAACAATATCGCAGCCATCATTGACAGCTTCATGCTGCCAGCGGCCATGAACCGAATCAAACGTCAGTAGATGAGCCAAGGTCTTAGCATCACCGGCAGGATCGTTGATCTGTACAAATTCAACGTCATCCCAGTCCCATGCAGCTCTTAGTGCCAAACGTCCCATGCGACCGAAGCCATTGATCCCTATCTTGATGCTCATATAAAACCCTTTGGTTATTCTATTTTATCGTTTCAAAATCGACAGCTAACTTAGGTCAACTTAGTTAATTAATCTCAATAACGGCGCCAATATCGTCTTCAAACTTTGCTCTATTTCGATTCACAAAGGCCACCAGCGATAGCATCACCGGCACCTCTACCAGTACGCCGACAACCGTTGCGAGCGCTGCTCCTGAGTGCAAGCCAAACAGTGAAATAGCGACAGCGACTGCAAGTTCAAAAAAGTTCGAGGTGGCGATCATGCATGCTGGCGCGGCGATTTTATGGCTCAACTTAAGCTTCTTTGCCGCGTAATACGCGATAAAGAAGATACCGTATGTCTGTATCAGTAAGGGGATAGCAATAAGCAGAATATTTTGTGGTTCATCAATAATGGTCTGCGCCTGAAAGCCAAACAGCAAGACCACCGTCGCCAACAAACCAATCATAGACCAGGGCTTAAGCTTAGCGACAAACGCATTCAGCGCGCCGTTTTTTGCTGACTTACCGTCAGCCTCTAGCTTTTTACGGGTCAAAACCCCTGCCACTAAAGGCAACACCACATAGAGTATTACTGACCAGAGTAAGGTTTCCCACGGCACTTGAATATTACTGACACCGAGCAGAAAGGCACAGATAGGCGCAAAGGCGACCACCATGATGAGATCGTTGACCGACACTTGCACTAAGGTGTAGTTAGGATCGCCTTTAGTCAGCTGACTCCAAACAAACACCATCGCCGTACATGGCGCGACACCGAGTAAAATCATCCCCGCGATATACTCACTCGCGGTTTGTGGATCAACCCAATCGATAAACAGCACATTGAAGAACAACCAACCTAAGAAGGCCATAGTAAAGGGTTTGACTAACCAGTTAATCACTAACGTTAGTAACAGGCCCTTAGGGCTCTTTCTCACATCTTTAATCGAAGCAAAGTCTATCTGCACCATCATGGGATAGATCATCACCCAGATAAGCACCGCTATCACTATGTTCACATGGGCATACTCAAAGGATGCCACCATGACAAATAGCTCAGGAAAAAGGTTACCTAAAACCACGCCTGCCACAATACATAAACCAACCCACACACTGAGGTAACGCTCAAAAAGTCCCATCACTAACCCTACTTCTACAACTAATAACTCGTAAACTTAAAAACTCACACTGATAATTATCAGGTTTAGCTCAACTTACTCGCAGCAACTTCTAACTCGATCTGGCCTATCACCCATTGATTTCAAATGAGCAAGATTCTGTTCAATCAGCTCACCATTGGCTGAGCAGGTTTCATCGATCACCTTAAGTGCCCACGCTGGTAAATTGGGATTGATGCGGTAAAAAATCCACTGTCCCTGACGTTTATCTAACAACAACCCTGTCTTACGTAGCTGAGCTAGGTGTCTAGACACCTTAGGTTGGCTCTCTTGCAGCGCTTGCATTAACTCGCAAACACACAGCTCCTCCTCGGCTTTAATTAGCATCAAGCTACGTAAGCGAGTCTCATCACTGAGTGCTTTAAACAGATCCAGAGCGGTCATGGTCAATCTCATCAAAATATAGATTACAGAATATATGGGTAAGCATATATATGTTTATCCATATATTCAATAGCGATTTGATGAAGATTAATTAAAGAGGGTTCACTCGGTGAGGTTTAAGAAGACTGGGCCAAAAACAAAAAAAGCCCCGAGGGGCTTTTTATCGTTAAAACGTATTTTACAGTCCAGCGCTTAGTGATAAACGCTTGATGTTAATTACCCGCTATTTTCATCTCACTTAGCAGTATTCCACCTGTGCGGATCGACGAACGCATGTCGCGATCACTGCTCACTGCGACGACATTTTGGAACATGTCTTTAAGATTGCCCGCAATAGTGAACTCTTCTACTGGGTAGAGGATAACGCCATTTTCGACATAGAAACCGGCAGCACCACGTGAGTAATCTCCGGTCACAGCATTCACGCCTTGACCCATGACTTCAGTGACGATAATTCCGGTGCCCATCTCTTTAACAAGATCATCAAACGTATGGCCTGTATGTGCCAAGGTCCAGTTGTATATACCACCAGCATGTCCGGTATTTTTAAGACCAAGCTTACGCGCCGAGTAACTCGTCAGCAGGTAAGTCATCAACACACCATCTTTGATAATGCTACGATCTTGTGTCGCCACACCTTCGCTGTCATATATCGCACTGGCTAGCGCACCTTTAAGATGTGGCTGCTCTTCAATTGAAAACCAATCTGGAAATATTTGCGTGTCGATAGAGTCAAGCAAGAAACTAGACTTACGGTACAAACTACTGCCGCTAATCGCCCCAATTAAGTGACCCATTAGGCCTGTCGCGATATCTGGCGCCAGTAAGATAGGCAGCTTAGTGGTTGCAACTTTGCGGCTATCTAAGCGACCTAATGTCTTCTCCGATGCCTTTTTCCCCACCTCTTCAGGTGAAAGAAGCTCATTGAAATTACGCGAGATGGTGTAGTCATAGTCACGCTGCATGTTGCCATCACTCTCACCGATGACAACACAACTTAGGCTGTAACGAGAGGTCGAGAATCCGTCAAGAAACCCATGGCTATTACCATACACCTTGATGCCAGTATGCGCGTTAGCACTGGCTCCATCAGAATTGGTAATACGACTATCGACATTCAACGCAGCTTCTTCAGAGCGAGCCGCAAGTTCGGTTAACTCTTCGGCAGAGATCTGCTGAGGGTGATACAGATCAAGATCAGGAAACTCGGTCGCCATTAATTCAGCTTCTGCTAAGCCGTTATAAGGATCGCTAGAGGTGAATCGAGCAATATCATCGGCCGCTTTTACCGCCAATTTAATCGCGTCTGGACTGAGATCCGATGTAGATGAGCTTCCCTTACAACCATTGCGGAACAGGGTAATACCTAACGCACCATCTTTATTAAACTCAACAGTCTCAACTTCCTTAAGTCGAGTCGAAACAGATAATCCTTGCTGCTTGCTAATCGCAACTTCGGCAGCCGTTGTACCAAGTTTATTGGCATATTCTAGGGCCATAGAAACGGCGTCTTTTAAAGAATTTAATTCAAGGTCAATGCTAGCTGTAGTCACAAATATGCTCTTTTATTATCTGGAATTTAGTAAGCATAACAAACCCAATTGCCAATCACATTAAATAACTACGAATGCAGACCTAAAGATTAACCACAGTTCAAACACACTTAACACTCCATAATAATCGTGATATTAAGCAGTGCGGGGCAAACTAAGCTCAGGTTAGTGATCACTATCGACTCTAATGCAGAGGAAGAGATAGGCGATTTTCTTCTGAAATGTTATTATTAGCTCAGTATTTTTTAGAGAATTTTTTTATGAAAGTAATCGGTGACTCAGAACATTTTAAACAGCCCTTTGATCATGATGAAGATTATGTCAGCAGAGCCGAAGCAAAACGTGAAATAGCGATCTACCAAGAACTTGGTATGAAGCTAGTTGTGCTCAGTAAAACACAGATAGACAAGTTAGAACTTGATGAAATTATATACGACAATGTATTGAAAACTAAGACGATAAAAATTAACACTGAAGCATATCGTCGTCACTTACAGTATATCGGTAAGCTAATGCGCAATGTCGATGTTGAAGCCTTACAGCTAGACATCAAAAACGTACTGAACCAAAACAGCAATGAAAGCGCTAAACAAAACGTCGCTGAAAAGCTAAAAGATCAACTTATGAGTGAAGGTGATCAAGCGATTCAAGAGCTTATTGAGAAGCATCCAGATCTAGATAGACAGAAATTACGCCAGCTTATTCGTCAATCTAACAAAGAACTGACTAAGAAACCTGACCAAGCTTCTAAATCAGCTGCAGAGCTAGTTAAGTATTTACGTACTGAAATCACAGAATAATGTAGTTTTTATCACGAAGTAGTTATAATAAGTTCAATACTTTTTAACACTTCTTTTAGGACGTTGCTAATGCGACTGATAAAAACGGCTCTTGCTCTCCCTATTTCTCTTGTTGTCTTCTCTTTACTCGGTGGTTGTAATGGCGCTTCCGATGATAGTGGTGGTGGCGGTGAAGAAAATACGGGAGAGTATGCTCTATCACTCAGTTACAAAACCGTCGTCGACGGCAAGTGCGCCGAAGCAACCAGTGACGTTAGTTTTCCAAGTAATGCCAGTATTTGTGCCGTAGCCAAGTTAACCCAAGGTGGTAGCGCAAGCAACGGAGCATTAATCAGTTTCAATTCATCTCTTGGCACTATCAATCCCTCAACCAAACTCACCAATTCCAGCGGCCTTGCCGAAGTCATTCTAAGCCCAGAGCTTGATACTCAAGGTGCAGGAACTGTAACAGCTCAATTCGATACTAAAGCGGACGAGAATAATATTCTGCTCGTCGAGCGCAATTATGAATTTGTAGACAATGGCGGCACCCCGAGCGACCAAGTACCAAAAGTCAGTGCTAGCATTCAATTAGGTGCCAACAATGTCACCCAATTTAAAGTCGATGAAGCCGTACAGCTTCAAGCAACATTCCTCAATGCATCCAGCGTTGGTATAGAGAATCAGCTAGTCACTTTTACCGCAGGCAATGTCACACTCAGTCCAAATACGGCATTAACTAATGAGCAAGGTATTGCTCAAGTTATCTATACGCCAGTGGTTGCTGATTTAGGTGCTGCCAATCTGAATGTGTCTATCACATACAAAGACCAATCCTATCAGAGCAATAGCCTATATGAAGTGCTTTCAGCCGATGCGGTTGGCGGTGATGGTGTTTTTAAACTTGGTCATTTCGATTCCGCAGAGCAATTTGTCGAGAATGAGTTAGCAACAACCTTGGCTCCAAATGCTGATGGTAAGTATGTTATCAGTGCTGGTGGTAGTATTGGTGTTACAGCAACCCTAGTGAATCAAGCCGATGATGGCACAATTACTCGCGTTCAAACTCCCTCATCAATCAGCTTTAGCTCAGATTGTGTTAGCAGCAATAATGCCAGCCTAGACACACCAGTAACGACATTATCTGGCGATGCAAGATCCACTTTTCAAGATTCCAGCTGTAGTGGTAACAGTGAGCGTGATGATGTCATCACGGCCACGACACTTGCAGGGAATCAAACCTTAACTGCGACACTGCCATTGACCTTAGAGCGTCAAACTCTGGCAAATATCGGCTTCGTTTCTGCTGAACCCACCAATATCCGCATCAAAGGTGCTGGCGGTACAGGCAGTACGGAATCTTCATTGGTCACTTTTACGGTCACCAGTGCAAATGGCCAACCTACGGCTCAACAAATTGTTAATTTTAACTTAGACACTGTCGTCGGTGGCTTAAGCTTTGCCAATGGACTCAGCACGGCTGAAAGCCTTACAAACTCTGCAGGTATCGCTACCGTTCGTGTGCTTTCAGGTACAGTACCGACTCCGGTACGCGTGGTAGCCTCAGCAACCGATGCGGACACTGGCAAGGTTATCAGCACGCAATCTGAGCAGCTCACCGTCAATACAGGTCTACCTCAGCAACTGGGATTCAGTTTATCGACGTCTATTTTCAATCCTGAGGCCGACAAGGTTGACGGTGAAAAAGCAACTGTTACAGCTTATGCTTCCGATAGCTTTGGTAACCCTGCTCCTGATGACACAGTCATTCAGTTCACCACTGAAGGAGGCCAAATAGTCCCAAGTTGCTCAACAGTAAATGGTACCTGTAGCGTCGAGTGGACTTCAACAAACCCAAGGGTAACGGATCACAGAATCACAGTACTTGCCTATGCACTGGGTCATGAGACCTTCTTCGATACCAACGGTAACAATGTTTTCGATGATGGTGCAGCTGTCGATGCCTGCTTAGCTGGCGATATAATAATTGCCTGTAGTGGTAATGGTATGGACAGAGAAACCTATATGCCAAATGGTTTTAGTGACTTGCCTGATGCCTTCCTTGATACGAATGAAAATGCAGACTTTGATGAAGGTGAGAAGTTCTTCAATACACAAGCAAGCACCACATACGGACCTCGCGACACTCTATTTAATGGTCCGCAATGTGAAGGAAGTTTGTGTGGCACAGGCCAAGCAAACAAAACCTACATCCGTAAAGCACTGGTTATGACCATGTCTGGCTCAAGTGCAGACTTCACAATCTGGCAAGGTAATAATTTAATTCAGGATGATTCTGGTCTCGAAACAGCTCCAATTGTGCCATTGACGGCTCTTGCGGCTGGAGAAACATCAAGGTTTACAGTCCAGTTCTATGATGACGCTTACCAAATGATGCCTGCAAATACACAGGTTGCGGTTGTGGCCTCTGCAGGAGAGCTTATCTTTGAGCCATTTGGCGTCGCTAATACAACAAATCGAGGCGGCACTCGAACAAGCTTTATCATCACTAATGACACCGACCCGTCTACTACTAATCAGCCTCCGAGAACGAGCGCTGTGAGTATTGAGCTGACAACCCCTAATAACTTTAAGTCAGGTGTAGGATTAACAATTAGCCTATTGGGAACCTAACCTAAACCTGATGATTTATAAAAAAGCCCATTTAGATGCAGATCTAAATGGGCTTTTACTTACTTCAATTTATAACTTAATAAGCTTTATGCTGATTGGAATTATACCTGCCTATTGGCTTTCAACCTTCTCGATACGCCATAAACTGCCAGTACAAAGAAAAGCGCAAACATGGCCCATAACTGCAGCCACTTAGGCATAATACTTGTCCATGATGCGCCCATTTGATTAAGTTCTAACATCCCCATAATAGCGGGGACTGCAGGGATGACTTGCGAGATCCAGATCAAGGGCTCAGGGATCAGTGTTAAAGGCCAAACAAAACCAGAGACAAACATAATGGGCATTGAGGCTAATAACAGCACTTGAGTTGGCAGATCACGGCGTACAAACAGGCAACTTAATGCTATTCCCGCCGCGCTGGTCGCCAATAGGAAAGGCAATAAAAACAGTGCGACCAATCCCAGATTTGCCTGAATACTGACCTGATACCAATAGAAACAGAACCCCACATAAAAGCTGGCAAAAACCGAATAGATCAACATAAACGCTGAGATGCGACCACAGATCAACTTTAGCGGAGAAAGCTGCTGCCAGTATCCCTTATTTCGCCATTGGCCAGCGCCCAGTATCCCAGTACCGATAAGTAAAGTTTGGTGCAAAATCAGCAGGAAAAGCCCAGGAACAACATAAGGTGTATAGCCTAAACTTGGGTTAAATGTGGGGACGCTATTTATCTTAACCGAGTTAAGGCTTAAATTCGCTTGCTCAGGCGCCTCACCTTTCGCTAGCAAGCCAAGCAACTGCACTTGTTTACCTGCGTCCATACCTGCAGTGACTAAGCCTTCCACCACCGCGGAATAGATCAAGAAATAACTGGCGTCTCCTCCATAGCTTAGGGTGACTCCTTTGCCTAGCAACAAGTCTCGTCTAAAAGCATAGGGGATCACTAAGAGCCCATGGGCACGTCCCGTCTCGATCCACACTTTGGCTTCACTGATGCTGCCAACTTGACCAATAACGCTAATTTTCGGGCTCGCATCGGCCTGCCTAATCAATTTACGACTCAAAGAGCTATGGTCCAGATCCACCACCACAATCTGTTGATCTGTGGGTACCTGATGCAGATAAGGCAAAGGATAGAGAACTGAATAAAACAGTACGCCACCAAACAGCGTCACGGCGATGGCCTTATCCGCCACAATAGACCTTAACTCTGTCCACACCAATTGCCAGAAACTCATGAGTTGATTATTCATCCTTTCACTCCTGACTCATCCTCTAAAGGCATTTGAGTCATCGATTCCACCTCAACACGGCGAGACAAAATAATAAGCACAGGAATGATAAACAAGAAGCCCCAATAACTGGAAAGCTGAACGGCTATCGTCTGCCAAGAAGAGCCATAGCTGATAATGCTGACATGTGAGTCAATGTAATGGCTCGATGGCATGATTAAACGCCACCACTGAGCAACAACAGGCATTTCATGAACCGGGAAAGTGATGCCCATAAAAGCAAACGCAGGTGCAAACATCGCGGTACCAAAACTGACCATACGGGCGCTGTCACGCATAATGAAAAATATCAGTAGTACTAGTAACCACACCGAAAATAGCATCACTGTCTGGGCCAACATTAACAAGGCTAAGCTTCCCGCAGCGGGCAATGCTAGGTACTGATATAACAGTGCCAGAATAAAGCCACCGTGCATTAATAAGATAGGCGTAAACACTGCAATTTTAGCCCAAACCCGTAGCCAGATCCCTTCACCCGCTATCAAGCTTCCAGTCGGAGTCAGCTCTCGGCTCAAACTATTGGAGAAGATCAACATCGCCAGCAGTTGCCATAAAGCGACTAACACTGGCGGCACAAGAAAGCCCACGTAATTGTTATTGCGATTAAACAGTGCTGTCGTCTGGCTCTTCACTGGGCTCAGATGCACAGCCACTAAAGGCTTAGGCACATCTTGCAGTAACAATTTCACCCCAGCAACTTCGAGTAATCCAGCACCGAGTGTCAGTTGGATCTGACTTGAGAGTAATTTACCCACCAGCAGGAACTGACTGTTGTAGCGTATATCGATAGTTGGGCTATGACCCGTGACTAAATCACGTTTTAAATTGTAGGGAAAAACAATAAGCCCATAGACTTCGCCTTGTTTCATTGCTGTTACAGCGGAAGGCAGATCCACAAAGCTTTGAGGGGAGATCACTGGATTAGCTTCCAGTTTTCGACTCAACATGCGACTCAATTGACTATTATCATGATCAACGATGGCAACAGGAAGTTGCCTCGGTAATCCAGCGCTAAAAAGCCACCACAAGCAGAGTATGCTCAAAATAGGAATGTAGCTGACCAAGGCAAGCTGCCAAGGAGAACGCCATAAAGCGTGCAGTTCTCGTCGAATAGAGGCGACTATATTGGTCATGGTAAGCCTGAACGCTAGTGAGTAAACAGGACAGACATGCCGACGCGCAGATCATCTATCTTTGTATCAGGACGTAATTCAACTTCAAAGGTACGCATATCAAAGTCATGGCCACTCTCAGTTGAACGCCAAGTTGCAAACTCTCCCATGACACTGACATAGGTCACGGTGAACTCTACATCGCGTCCTAACGCAGGCAGAGTCAGCATCAACTTGTTGCCTTTACTGAACCGCTTAAGTTGATCTTCACGAACCTGAAACACCGCCCAGGCATCGTCCATATCAATCAAACTGACAACCGGAAAGCCACTGGGGGCTAACTCGCCAGCTTGCAGTAATACTTCACTTATCTCACCCATTTTTGGCGAGCGCATTTGGCTATCGGCTAAAATAGCGCTGACTTCATTCACTGCACCTTCTGCCATACGAGCGTTGCCCGCTGCTGCCGCTTTAGTCTCTGAACGCGCGCCCTCTGCCGTCATCTGATACATAGCAAGTGCGGCTTGCTCTGTGTATTTTGCTGCTTGCCACTGGGTAAAAGCTTCATCACGTTTCTGTCTGGCAACTACACCTTCAACAAACAGGTTTTCAATCCTATCGTAAGTTGTCTTGCCTAACGTTGAGGCCGCCTTTGCCTTTAACCATTGCTCTTTAGAAGCCATGACTTGTTGTTTACGAGCACCGCTATCAGCTTCAAGTTGCATTGCTTTAGCTGCATCTCGACCACCTTCCGCCTGCATTAGCTTGGCATCTAGCTCTGGGCTGTGGATAGCAAACAAGAGATCGCCCTCCTCCACCACATCACCACGGCGCACCAAAACCTGCTCAACCCGGCCCGGTACTTTTGAAGATACATTATATTCCCGCGCTTCAATCTGCCCCTGCATGATCTGCGGCTTAGGGCTGTAAGCCAGCTTTAAACCGTAGCCTAATAAGATCACGAGCACGACAAGTGCAACAACGGCGAGCAGACGATTAGCACGCATTTTTATCTCCAAAACTTTGATTATATTTACACATTAAATTGACAGATGACGATTAGCTTATCTAATCCTTATAGCCTGTTAGTACGACCAATAAAGTCATCCAATTGCCCGCTGATACTCATCAAGCGCGCATAGGATTGAACATAACGATATTTAGCACCAAGTTGTTGTGTCTTGACGGCACTGAGTTTCAACTCGGCATCGACTCTATCGATTGACGTCGACAGACCTTGATTGAACGATATTTCACGCAGACGCAAATTTTCTTCCGCCAAACTCAATGAGGTATTTAACGCGACAGCTTCTTCTTGCGCTTGCTGCAGTTGACGGTAACTTTGATCCAGTAATAGGCTTAAGTCTTGCTGCGTTTGTGCCTTGGTATATCTGGCTTGCAATAGTGCGCTTTTCGCGGCTTGTACTTTACCACTGCGTCCGTCTCGGCTTAATAACGGCACCTTAACACCTAGACCAATCATCCAATCCGGTTCGACCTTAGAAAACAGACTGTCATCTTCATACAGGGTGTAATTACCGTAGAGGAATACTGTGGGTTTATAGCGTCCCTTTTCGACTTCAATCAAGCCACTCGCTTGATCTTCTTTGGCTTCGAGTAATCTTAATGCTGGGTGCTGAGTCATGGTTAACTGACTCAAGCGTGGTAACGAAGGTTGATTTGGCAACATAAATAGCTGAGATGCAGTAGTAACGCTGCGTTCATGCAACATACGCGATAGTGCAATCATCGCCATCTCATGCTGACGTTTGGCACTGCCTGCACTCACTCGAGCATTCTCAAGTGCTACTTGTGCATTAAGCCGCTCAACCTTAGCTATCTGACCTTGCTCCTCCAATTTAAGGGCATGATCAACATGTTCAGACAATGAGGAGACTAACTGCTGCTGCGTCTGCATTAGCATCTCTGTCACCGACACAGCGTAATACCTGTCGACCAACAGCGTGAAAAGGTCTCGAGTCACAAGTTGCAGTTGCTGTTCTTTTTCAGCCACCTCGGCGGCATGGATACCTTGAGCCGCAGTGATTTTACCGCCAGTATAGATAGGCCACATTGCTTGTAAACTTGCGCGGAAAATATCTTGTTCTGTAAATGGAGTGACAAACATTGAACTGGGAATCCCCGCCAATGCACCACCAAGAGCTGGGGGTAAACTGCCTGGGTCGAGCGAAGCTAACGGATTGAGATCCCGTAGATCCAGCTCAATAGGCTTTTCGAGATGAGTATAACTGCCGTTGATATCAAGTGAAGGCATACCAAGGTCTTCACCTGCTTCCTGTTCAGCTTGCGCTCGCAATACTTGCTGAGATTCGGCTTGAAGCTTATCGCTCACGGTCAACAACTGCTGCCACGCAGTGGTAAACGTCATCGGCTGAGCCAAGGAAGTACCTGACACTAAGATCAGAGACAAGCAAACGAATCGGGTTAATTTCATTTATACCTCAAAGAGCTTCAAGCAAAACAAGCATATAGCACAATTAGAGCATTAACTCTAATTGTGCCGAGCAATGATAACACCGATTAACATCAAGGACTAGCTGCAGCGTTTCTAAGTTGTTACATATCCTAGAATGTTTATGAACTCACCTAGAGTGCATACAAGCTGTTAGATCCCACAACATCAAGGTTACTCATCCATAGGATGAGTTTTATATCAAACCACTCAATTTATAAGCAAAGCATTCTAGCAGAATGCTTTGCTCGCTCTACAAGATTTACGCTGTTCCACCGACAGTCAGACTGTCTATTTTAAGCGTTGGTTGACCCACTCCGACAGGAACACTTTGACCGTCTTTACCACAGACACCAACGCCTTGATCTAGCGCCAGGTCATTACCCACCATTGAGATCTCTCCCATGGCTTCTGGGCCATTACCGATTAACGTCGCCCCCTTAATTGCTTGGGTGACTTCACCATTTTCAATTAAGTAAGCTTCTGAGGCTGAGAAGACGAATTTTCCTGAAGTGATATCCACTTGGCCGCCACCGAAGTTAGGTGCATAGATACCATTTTTAACAGACTTAATGATCTCGGCAGGATCTGACTCACCCGCTTCCATATACGTATTGGTCATACGCGGCATCGGCAAGTGAGCATAAGATTCGCGACGTCCATTACCCGTTGACTGCTCACCCATAAGGCGTGCATTGAGCTTGTCTTGCATATAACCTTTTAAAATCCCGTCCTGAATAAGCACGGTCTTCTGTGTCACTACGCCTTCATCATCGATACTCAATGATCCACGACGATTAGGCATAGTGCCATCATCGACTACAGTCACTAACTTAGACGCCACCTGTTGACCCACTAAACCGCTAAATGCACTGCTGCCTTTGCGATTAAAGTCACCCTCTAATCCATGGCCTACCGCTTCATGTAATAGAACACCAGGCCAACCTGCACCTAGAACAACCGTCATCTGGCCTGCTGGAGCATCAATAGCGGTTAAATTCACTGAAGCTTGACGCACTGCTTCGCGAGCAAACGAGAAACACTTAGGTAAACCAGTATCATCGGTTTCCAACAAGACTTCATACCCATGACGTCCGCCACCGCCGCTTGCACCACGTTCACGCTTATCGTTCTCTTCTAAAATAACGCTACAGTTAAAACGCACTAAAGGGCGAATATCGGCGGCTAATGTGCCGTCACTTGCGGCAACTAAAATCTCTTCATGCACACCAGAAAGACTCACCACTACCTGAATAATGCGGCTGTCCAGACTGCGGATATAAGCATCGGCTTCTTTAAGCAGAGATATTTTTCTCACCTCTTCCATGGCTGCAATCGGATCTGCACTTTGATAAAGCGCGTTAACCTCTTGGCGCTTCCACGCCTGAACACTACCGTTTCCACCCGATGAAGCAATACTACGCGCAGCTTCTGCCGACGCGATTAATGCAGATGGTGTAATTTCATCGGCGTAAGCAAATCCGGTTTTCTCACCAGTAATCGCACGCACACCCACACCACGTTCGATATGAAAGCTGCCTTCTTTTACTATGCCATCTTCTAATACCCAAGACTCATGGCGGCTTCCTTGAAAATAGAGATCGGAAAAGTCGACATTATGCTGATGAATAATATTCAGGTAGCCCTGTAGATCACTCAGTGATTGTCCATCTTGCAATAAGCTTTGTTCAACTTGGGTTAAAAATGGCATTAATGATTCTCTCTTTTGACTTAATTTTTTATAAGAGATCAGGGATTATCCCCCTCACCTCTTTCTGTTATTACTTAGGCACTGACAACTTTATGTCTTAATTCAGGTGCTGAAAATCGATTATTAACCGATACAGGCATCTGTTGGCGGATCTCAACTTGTTCACTCTTATCTAGTTTAGTCTGAACCCAACCACATCCATCCATTTTTTGTGCTTGGACTCGTCCCCAAGGGTCGACAATCATACTTTGGCCCCACGTCTCTCGGCTGCCTTGATTATGTTGACCCGACTGAGCCGCTGCCAAAATATAGCATTGAGTTTCAATGGCACGAGCTTGAATGAGAGGCTGCCAATGTGCAGCGCCAGTAACCTTAGTAAACGCTGAAGGCAGCGCAATCAGTTCAGCCCCCGCTAGGCGCATCGCTCTGAATAGATCAGGGAAGCGCAGATCATAACAGATGGCTAAGCCTAATTTTCCAAACGGCGTATCTATCACGCTAATTCTTTCACCGGGGCAGAAAGTATCACTCTCTCTATACTCTTTGGTGCCATCTGAAACATCAACATCAAACAGATGTAACTTATCATAGTCACCGAGTACATCACCCAAATTATCAAATAGATAAGTACGACTGTAAACACGCCCATCTTCTGAACGAATCGGGATCGTCCCAGCAACGAGATAGATATCATACTTTGCAGCCAGTTGTGACATAGCCGTTTTCAGTTCTGTTGTTGCTGCACCGGCTTCACCGGCATGTTCGAGCTGCTGACTCTCATGGCCACCAAAAAGTAAGCAACATTCAGGTAAAACAACTAATTGTGGCTCAGCAGGATCTCGTGGAAGAAGCTTAAGCTGCGATTCTATATATTCCAGGTTCGCCGATACGTCTCGACTGCTTTGACATTGTAATAGGCTGATCTGCATCCTTTACGTCCTCTTTAGACTTATCCTTAAAAACTGGCATTGCTTGTATATTCGACTCGGGGATCTCGACACCCGATCCTGTTTCATCTTGATTCTGAGGCTCTGCGCTTTTGACTCTCTGCTCTGAATTGTCATCGACGACAACCTGAGTTGGCTCAACTAGAGCAGCAGCCTTAGTCGCTTCCCCTGACTTATTAGTTTGATCTGCAGGCACCTTGTCTACTTTAGGTAACGCAGATTCAGGGATCTCTATCTCTTTACTCTTACGTTCTAGCTCTTCAATTTTTGGATCTGACATGGTGCCCGTTAAACGGAATCTAAGCTCAGTAATGACTTCAATAACGGGCTCAAGTACTTTGGTCAAAGCAAAGGCACCCAATCCAAAGGTCCAACCGCCTGTAGTGAGTAATACCACAGTCGGTACACTAGAGGCGAGTTGCGGCACAAAACTAATATCGTAATTCAGGCTTTCAGTCATCAAATTAGTGTAACCCCGAACTTTCATATTGCCGGCTACAGCATCCATTTCAGTATCGCGTGTTTTGATCACACCATCATCAATATTCAAAGTCCCGTTGAAGGAGTTAAAGTAAAGGCCTTTACCAAACACATCGGAGAAATCCAAAGAGAGCTTTCTCAGCAGGGAATCGAGACTAAACAGTGAAAATATTCTCGCCCCCTTATCACTCACCTCAGAGAGATGACCTTTTCCTAACTTAAAATCAACCAAACCATTTAGGGAATCCAGTGAAAACTCATAGGGAGCGCCTTGCCATAACACCTTGGCATTTATCGCTACTGGCGCATTCTTCAAGCCAGGATCCATGCCGAGAATAGCCGATATATCATCAAACTTAGTGGCGTCTAATTTCACACTGAACTCAGTGATATTCTCATTAGCATCTTTCTTCCAAGCTCCTTTACCCGTCAACGTGACATCAGGAGTAGTAAGAGAGACTGTCTGAATCAAATAATTATTCCCCTCAGGTGTGCCCTGCAAAACCAAGTGACCTAGAGGCATACCATAAAAGCTAAAATCATCTACATCGATCGCTAAGGGCGGCAGATTTTGCAACACGGTATCTGACTTAAATTGCGCATTCTCAGGCTTCTTCACTTTCGGTGCCATATGGAACTTACTGGCCACTAGCTTTAAACCTTGTGTCGACCAATCAGGGTAAAAGTCGACTCGCCCATCAAGTTCATCGGACTCAACCTCAAAGCGCCAAACATGTTCAACCGGCTCAGCTTTCATGGTCAGATCGGTTAACGCCTGCCCCATTAGATCTAAGCGACTTATCTTGCCATCGATACTGATTAGCGGCGGGAAAAAATTGGCACTATCTTCGGCAGCGCTAACGACATCATGGCTATCATCCTGTTCAGGATGGGTAAATCGTGTAATGATTGGCAGCCAAGGGGTAAACTCAGTTTGATCAATAGCTAGCTGCAGATGCCCTTTGCTCTTTTTCAGCTGATCGCCTGGTCTAAACAAGCGACCCAGCAGCAGATCGAAATGCGCGAGTTTATTCCCGGAGGTTTGATCAAACCCGCCCCAGAATTCCATCTGTTTACCTAACTTGATCCCGAGTGAAGACTGCTTATTATCTCCAATTAACTCAGCGGTTAGCTTACGCACCTCGTCTTTACCTTTAGCAAACGTATTCGGCAAGTCTAAGCCGACACCAACAAGATCGCTGCTTATCTGAGCTTGTATACGATAACCGATAGGATCAAAAATCAGTGTCATCCCACCATTCCAATTCAACTCACCCGAGTAGACATCTTTAAGGGGATTATCAAGATAATCAGGCAGTTCTGCCAGTTTCCATGCGCCATCTAACTCAAGGTTAAGTCCGTAATTGCGCCCCATGGTTTCGGTATCAAATGTTAGAGAGACGGGTTGCTGAAACAGCTTTGCTTGAATGTTCTCCCCAGTCACGACATCGTTAACAAAGCTGACTTGCCCCGTCACTTCATTCAGCGCGACGCCTGGCTCAGTAATATAAACAGGGGTACGATCGAAATTAACCAAACCACGGATCAGCTCACTCTCACCATCGTAGAGGGGAATAGAAAGATCCAGATTAGCACCGACCTCCCCTTTAATCTGCACCACGTCCAATGTCGAACCGACAGAATCTGCCAGAGAAGACTGATTAAGCACCCGAGTTGCAGCCTCACCTTGAGTGACTAAATCGGCTTTGACAAGTAGCAGTGAGCGTTCCCCTAGTTCAGGAATAACCACGCTGGCTCCATCAACTGTCACGTCCAACAATTTACCTTGGTTGATCAAAAGATCCATACGCGCATTTTCAAACAATGCCGCTAAGTTCAATGAGGTCACAGCAGGCCAATCTGGCTGAAACTCGAACTCCGCCTCTTGAATCGTAAAGTCAGCCTGAAAGATGCCAGAATGATCTTGGTATGGATAGTTAGCTAATGCGCCATGCCAGAGAACCTTAGCGTCTTGGGTGTTACCTGCTTTCAATCCTGTTTCAAGATACTCAACCAAATCGGTACTCATGCCATGCAGAGGGAAGTAGTTTGCAGCTCTTGATACATCGTGCAGTTTCACATCGGCTAATAAGGCTAAATGTGTACTTTCATCCAAGCCTAAACGCATAGATGCATCAATAGAGATATCGGGGTTATCTAGCACCAGACGTGGCAGAATTAATGCTTGCGACTTAACGTCATATTTAACATTAAATGCCTCACCATCAAACGCAAGAGGGACCCTAAAAGCAGTGCCAAAATCTAATTGATACTTCTGCTTCGGTAGCGAAAGATACAAGGCATCGGTTTCCCAGCCAAGTTCGATATCCAAGGGCGTAGAGGCTGGAATATCGCCATCAGCCTGCCAACTCAACTGCTCAACATCGAGCGACAATGCAGGTCCGTTTTGATCATCGATGGAGAATTTGATTGTGTTGAGCTGACCCTTAGGATCCAGAGATTGCCAAGTTTTAAGCCCAGCTAAATCCACTCCTGGGATCAAAGGCAGAAGCGGTAAAAGCGTACTGGTATCGAGCTTATTCAGCGTGGTCACTAACACTTTATCGCGTTTCTCTGCCGCAAACTTGAGTTCAGGCCAAGCTTGTTGATTGGTTTCAAAAGCGAGATCTTGGCTATTCAAACGCCAACCATTCTGGGTAGGAGACCAAGCGAGTCGTCCACCTTTAATTTCGAAATGTTGTTTCTGCTCACTAAGGTGCCATTCGAGCCAGCTAGGTTCAAAATCGACTTGAGCAGATGTAATACTCCGATTGCCAATATCGAGCCAAGCTTCAAGGTTGACCACGCCTTCCAGCGCCAATTTACTTGAACTGTCGAAAGGAGCGGCTTGTCTTGATGCCCACTCACCTAAGTCCAGTGAACGCGCAGCAAGATAGACCTCTCCGTGTAAGCTGTCTGGCTCATGACCACTGCCTTTAATATCCAGCTGTAGACTTAACAACTCCACATCTGAAGCTGCGCTATCCAGATAAAGTTTGCCTTGCCCCTGATGTCTTAACTTACTGTTCTTCCATCTTAGGTCTTTGACATATATGGGTCTGTACTCATGATTCTCACTTAAGAGTTGCAGGCTACCATCACGGATAGAGAAATGATCTAACTGCTCAAGAAGCAGCTTATAAAGCCAGTCGGTATCGACAGGGGAAGACGGGGTAACCTGATCCGCTGTGGGATCGGTATGGTTCAGTTTATCTATATCTAACGCCACTTGAACGCCGTCAAATATAACGGTTTCAATCTGGGGGCTTAAGGTGATCACGCTCTGCCAGAAGTCCAGCTTCACATGCACATTATCAACAACTAACGTGAAAGGTAGGTTTTCTTGTGGTGGGAGTACCAGTTGCTTAACCGTCAACGCAGGGCCAAATGCTTGCCATTCAGCGGTCAGTTCGCCCACATTAACTTGTACTTGGTATTCAGATTTTATGTAGTTAGCAAGTTCAGTTCTAACTTGGTCGAGCTGTGGTAAAAGCCCTCTAAAGAGGCTGACTACCAATGCAAATAGCACCAGTATAATCGCTAAAACTTGCCAGCAACCACGGCTGAACTTTCGAGGACAGAATTTGGGTGACACTACATTATTACCACATCAAATTTGTTTTGTGCATACATGACTTCATTCTGAAAACGCACCCGTTTACCCATATAAACGCCGAGTTCGGCAACCAAATGACTCTCCTCACCGGTTAAGCTATTAAAAACAGAAGGAGAGCAATACACCAGAAATTCGTCAACATCATAGCTACGATCTAATCTAATCAGCTCTCTAAAAATCTCATACGAAACGGTTTCAATAGTTTTCAGATTACCCGTCCCTTTACACACAGGGCACTCACCGCATAATACATGCTCTAAACTTTCTCGGGTTCGTTTACGTGTCATCTCGACTAAACCTAAACCGGAGAAACCACTGACATTGGTCTTAACAGTGTCATGTGAAAGCGCAAGCTCTAAGCTGGCAAGCACACGTTTCTGGTGCTCAGCTTTCAACATATCAATAAAATCGATAATGATGATCCCACCCAAATTACGCAATCTTAATTGACGCGCAATGGCATGAGTCGCCTCAAGGTTGGTATTGAATATCGTCTCTTCTAAGTTTCGATGACCCACGAACGCACCGGTATTAATATCCACCGTCGTCATCGCTTCAGTTTGATCTATGATGAGGTAGCCACCGGATTTAAGCTCAACCTTGCGACCTAGTGCTCGTTGCACTTCATTTTCGACATCATAAAGATCGAAAATAGGCACAGGACCATTATAGTGTTCAATTTTCTCGGCAATCTCAGGCATAAACTCATCAGAAAAAGCTTGCAGCTCTTCAAAAGTTTGGCTCGAATCCACCTGGATTTGATCTAGCTCAGTGCCTACAAAGTCGCGTACGATGCGCACTGGAAGCGCCAAATCTTGATACAGTAACGACACGCCTCTGCGTTTGCGGCGCTCACTCACTTTAGACCAAACTCGGCGCAGAAAAGCCGCATCCTGAATAAGCTCTTGCTCGCCCGCACTCTCTGCCGCTGTGCGGATAATAAAACCGCCATCTTCATCGACGAAAGGCTCAGTAATTTTTTTAAGACGTGCGCGGATTTTTTCCGATTCGATACGTTGGGATACCCCAACATGGCTCGAACCAGGCATAAAGACTAAATAACGGGAGGGAAGAGTAATGTCAGTGGTTAAACGGGCGCCTTTGGTGCCTAATGGATCTTTAACCACCTGTACCATGATGTCTTGACCCTGACGGACCAATTCACCGATCGCACGGACAACAAAGTTCCCTTTCTCGCCTTCAGCGACACATTCTGTATGTGGCACAATATCCGATGCGTGTAAAAATGCCGCTTTATCTAATCCGATGTCGACAAATGCAGCCTGCATACCAGGTAGCACTCGACTGACTTTACCTTTGTAGATATTACCGACTAAGCCACGCTTCATGCGTCGCTCTATATGGACTTCTTGCAACACACCATGCTCAACGAGTGCGACTCTGGCTTCAGTCGGCGTCACATTGATCAACAGTTCAGAACCGATCTTTCGCTGTACTCTGTTTTTGACGATGCGACTCATAATCATTCACTCGCTATTGTTCTTTTGGGCTAAACATTCAATGGCTTACTTATTTTCAGCCCATTATTGTCGCCCATAACCAAATGAGCCATTATCATCGTCTTAATTACAAAACACTCATCTCACGCAGTAATGCTCGAGTCTCTACCATTGGTAAACCTACTACTGCGGAGTAACTCCCCTCGATACGCTCAACAAAGCTGCCACCGAGGGCTTGTATACCGTAAGCACCCGCTTTGTCCATCGGTTCACCCGTGGCGATATACGCTAAGATATCGGCTTCGGTCAACTCACAAAACTGCACTTTTGTTTCAACTAAGCACGTCACAGTGTTCACACCATCAGTGAGCGCAACAGCGGTCATGACAACATGCATATGACCGGACAAGTCAGACAATATCTTCAGCGCATCGGCTTCATTGACTGGTTTACCTAATATTTTATCGCCTAGGACAACAATAGTGTCCGAGCCCAAAACCAATGGTGATGATGATTTATTCTCAATACCTGCACCGGCATTAAAGAGTACCAAACCGGCTTGAGCTTTCTCAACAGCGAGTCGAACCACAAACGTCTGTGGAGATTCACCTAACTGATGGCTTTCATCGATATCTGCTGATAAAGAGATAAAACTAAAATCGGGCTTTGAGAAGCCCAACTGTGCCAGTAAATCTCTTCGACGTGGAGAAGCCGAAGCCAATATTAACTGCCGAGACATCTTATCTCACCTTATATAAACGCCGCACACGGCGTAAAACCCAAAAAACCCAAGGCCAAATAATCAAGCTAGAGATAGCTGGCAGAAATAGATCCACATTAAAAGTCACATTACCGACGACAAACTGAATCCAAAAAATCACTAAGTGATGCAAACAGATCAAACAGGCGATCATTAACGCTTGCTGCCACATAGGAAAGTTTCGTAATCGCTGAAAGTGCAAGACCACCACATAGATGACGAGCGACATAGAGAGCGCACGAACGCCTAGATGCGCCCCCAACATGATGTCCAGCATCACACCTAGAATCCAAGCTGATAAAATATTGTATCGGTGCGGAAGCGCCATCGCCCAGTAAATCATCACCAGCAATAGCCAGTCTGGTCGCCAAGCTTCTACGAGTTCAGGCAGCGGCATGATCTGAAATAACATGGCCACAAAAAAACTTAACCAAACGACCCAGCGGCCATTGGCAATATGCATACTCATTCGCTCACCTCGGCATTCGCCACCGTTTTTTCCGCTGCTGATAGTATCAATGCAGTTTCATCTTCCAATGCTGCGGATGCGGGCTCATCTGGCCAAATCAACAAGAGATAGCGAATACGATCTAAGGCAGCCAATGGCTGAGCGATAACATTTGCGTAATCCTGACCATCGTCTCTAACTACATTCATCACGCGTGCCACTGGGTAACCTTCAGGAAAGCGATTGCCTAAACCAGAAGACACCAATAAATCACCTACACGAATATCGGTGCTTTTAGGTACATAACGCAGCTCAAGCTCATCGAGCACGCCCGTACCAATCGCGACGACTCTGACATCGTTTCGGGTCACCCTAACAGGAATAGCATGAGTCACATCAGATATTAGCAGCACTCGACTAGTGAGCTCACTCACCTGAACAACTTGACCGACGACACCTTGTGCGTCAACAACAGGCTGGCCTACAAACACGCCGCTCTTAGCACCATGATTGAGAACAACATATTGATGGTAAGGATCACTCGCCACCTCCATCACCTCTGCAACGACCTTCCTCGCGTCCATATGCACGGGAGAGCCAAGTAGAGATCTAAGGCGATCATTCTCCTGTCTTAAGTGTTCGAATCGTTGGAGTCTTTCACTCATCAACAGCTGTTGCCTAAGTAACTCTTTATTTTGCTGAGCCAGCATATTGCGAGTAGCCAAACTTTCAGCAGACCAATCTAAGAGTGCTCCGGGGATGTTAGCAATATATTGCAGTGGGCTTAATACAGATGAGATAGATTGACGGACGGGATCGAGTCGGTTATTAGCCACAATAAGGATCACCGACAAAATAATTGCCAGTGTTAGCCTGAATTGGTTAGAAATACCACGAGCAAATATGGGCTTCATAAAAAAATATAACTAATGAGAAAAACCAGCTGTGAGTATTTGACAGCATAGTGACTAGAAAAGGCGATTAAACACCGCCTTTTCAACATCGATTAATTCTCTTCAGAGAAGAGGTCACCACCGTGCATATCGATCATTTCTAATGCTTTACCGCCACCTCTTGCAACACAAGTTAGAGGATCTTCAGCAACGATAACTGGAATGCCTGTTTCTTGCATTAACAGACGATCCAGATCGCGGATCAGAGCACCACCACCAGTCAATACCATGCCACGCTCAGAAATATCTGACGCTAACTCAGGTGGAGACTGCTCAAGTGCAACCATCACTGCGCTGACGATACCTGAAAGCGGCTCTTGTAGCGCTTCAAGGATCTCATTACTGTTTAGGGTAAAACTACGAGGTACACCTTCCGCTAAGTTACGACCGCGTACTTCAATTTCAAGTACTTCATCACCAGGGTAGGCGGTACCAATTGTGTGCTTAATACGTTCAGCTGTTGCTTCACCGATTAAGCTGCCATAGTTACGACGAACATAGTTAATGATGGCATCATCAAACTTATCACCACCGATACGTACTGATGAGGAGTAAACCACACCATTTAACGAAATAATCGCCACTTCGGTCGTACCACCACCGATATCCACAACCATAGAACCGGTTGCTTCAGATACTGGTAAACCAGCACCGATTGCCGCCGCCATAGGCTCTTCAATCAAATACACTTCGCGAGCACCAGCACCCATGGCTGATTCACGAATAGCACGACGCTCTACTTGTGTTGCGCCCACAGGCACACACACTAGAACTCGAGGACTCGGACGGAACACGCTGTTGTTATGCACTTGCTTGATAAAGTGCTGCAACATCTTCTCTGTCACATAGAAGTCGGCAATAACACCATCTTTCATCGGACGAATAGCTTGAATGTTGCCCGGAGTACGTCCCAGCATCTGCTTAGCTTCGGTACCAACAGCTGCTACAGATTTCTGGCTACTACCTCGTTCGCCACGAATTGCCACTACTGAAGGTTCGTTAAGTACGATGCCCTCATCGCGAACGTAAATTAAAGTATTAGCCGTACCCAAATCGATCGAAAGATCGTTAGAAAAAATGCCACGCAGCTTCTTGAACATGTACCCAGCCTGTCTTAGTCGAGTCTGAAAATGGAAAAATCAGGTAACTCTATCAACGTCCCTGCAATGAAACAAGTGCGATGAGGTTAACATTTGCTAATGAAGCAATTTATTTGTGTTTATCATGAAAATGACCACTAAAAGGGGTCATTTATGCTCAAGAAAATACGCAACACACCATTCAGTGCAGTAAACAAGATCCGACGTTATTTAAGGTCAGTTTATTAGGAGCGTCACCGCTTAATTCACTTCACGCCAATAGATCACTTTGTCATGGCCACGATATCGACCAAAATAGGCGCTCGCTCTTGGATTAGAAAGCGCACCATTGTTATCCCAGTTCCAATACCATTGTAACCATTGTGGAACATCTAAAGGCGCGGTCACTTGTCCTCGATAACGGTTAGGTGTCGCAGTCAAAGACTGCCAAAGTAGTTCGAACCGCCCTTGAGAAAAGTTACTGTTTGTCCCACCTATCCGTGAAACAGCCTGAGTGCCTGCCAAGACTGGATCATAAGTCACCCCAGAAGTCGGCAGCGCAGTAAAGGTAATATTGGTACAACTATCTAATGTGTTAACCGCCCATTGAGTCCCATTCCAGAATTCAGCTGCCACAGGCATTCTTAATATCTCAGTCTCTGGCCCATACGCATTGGATAATACAATACGTCCATGACGATAATGTTGAGTAGTGAGCAGCTTGGCGTTACAGCTAGTTGAAATAGAGCAATCATCAGCAGTACCCGCATTCATATCTGGGTCGTCTATCAACACACCATCAGTGTCAGTCATTTTAAGGCCAACAGCCATAGAAGGATAAGCGCCATCAGTAGCGTTTAATAAACGGGTAAATTGAATGTTATCACTGACAGTATGTACACCTTGATTTGCTTGAATCCAATTAAAAGCGGTTAATCCAGTCAGCCTAGTTTGATAACTCTCTCCAGCATTCGCATTTTCAGCGACAAGCAGTCCTGTACCTGAAGCAAAGCTACCAAAATAATTTTCTGTCGTGTTCCCACCCACATTTCTGGCCCTGACCTTCATCGTGAGTAATGTTGGCTCATCCATGTAAGTAAATCCCCCCACCACACATGCTGCGGGCATGCTGGGAGTGGGGAGTAGTTGAAAGTCATTAGGATAAAATCGCCCTACAGGCGCACTCGTCCCAGGTTCAATAGGCCTAACCATGCCCAAATATGGGTTAGGTGGCTTAGGAGAGTCAGGGTTAGGCTCAGCAGTGATAGTAAATACCCCCACCTCCGAAACTGCTCGAGTAAGCGTATTGATACCATTTGCTCCGACCACATGATTATAATCCGCAATCGGGTCAGCATCGACACCACCACTAGGGGCCACAAGGTTAAACTTCAGATCGATGTCCTGATGAGCATAGTTGGGCGTAGATAAATTATTGCATAAGTCAGTATCACTATCACTTGCCCAGGCCATAGCCTGAACATTAAACGTAAAACTTTCACCCGCTTTTTTAAAAGCAGGACAGCTCGCATCTCCAGCAGAACACGTTGTTTCAGGTAACACACACAAACCTTTAGGATAACGAACAAAGGTGTCTGCACCGTCCATGATTAACCCGGCTTCATCTCCAGTCCCGGTATAACGGGCATTTAATGTCATCTGGCCAGCATCGGCATAATTAACATCTATGCTTGCCTGCCCTTGGGCATTAAAGGTTAAATTGAGTGGTACAGCTCCACCCGAATTTAAACCTGCATCAATCTGTGTTGATCCTGAGGTCACTTTGACTTTCTGCGATCCTGTACTTGGGCTGGTATAGCTGCTCCAAAATGCCACCGATTTAGTTTCATTGGCGAACCCCGCTATACATTGCTTCGTCACTTCATCTTTCTTCACTGCGTTAACGAGAATATTCTGTGACGGTTTATTAGAGAATTCATCCGGAATACCATTGTTTGGTGACGCATTAATATCACCGAACACAAAACCACTGTCTGCATAAGCTAGCGTACAGTTTGCTACAGAGGGTGCAGAAGTACCTACACGGCAGAGAGTTTGGCTAAAAGGTTTGGCGCCTGGAACTGATCCCGTCACGCCCATTGTCACGCTACCTAATGTCGTTCGACTTAACTGAATTTGTGCACTTCCACCAGTGAAAGTCACCTGATTACCTGACACTCCAGTGCCACTCCAACCACCGCCTCCAGTAACCGTTGCAGGGCTCAGTGTCGCAGTAACCTGCTCTTGTACCGTTTGAGTACACGCCGCGTCAGCACACGCTTTAATAGTGACATTCTCCGGGCTGCACGTCAGCCCTGTACCAGAGTGAGTAAATTCGAAGTGATCGATAACCACGCCAATAGGTCGAGATTCTAATGCACAGATTTCAACATTATCAATCTCATGAATATTGGTTGCACCACCTGTCGATCCCGTTAATGAGAGAAGAAAATCGGCAGGAGGAGCAGCTTGTCCAGTTTCGTTAGCAGCATCGAAAGCCGGAACAATTGAGACAAATCCACCACTGGTTCTTCGTTCAACTTCGACGATTGATTGGCCCGCAACTCTGGAGTCGACAGTAATACGGTATCTATGTGTCGGACTGCCGTTATTATCATCTACTTTAGGGTTTAAGCAGTCACCGTTAGTGTTAGTAGTACCGTTATTACACGCGCCTTTTAGATAACGATAACCCGTGGTACCAGATCCTGAACCACGTATCGCGACACTTTGCCGCCTTTGTCCCACATTTGTCGTTGTACTGCCTTCCCCTGAAAAGTTTCCGTATTCATCGATACCAAACCCTAACCAACCACCAGCAAAGCCATCAACATTACTTCGTGCGCCATAACCTAAAGGTCCACCTGCCGCACCGGGTTGCGGTGTCACTGCGGCATCTGATAGCACTACAGCAATACCATCTGCACCACTGCCACCATAAGCAAAATGATCAAATTCAATGACAACTAAGTTATCTGCCGCAAGAAACAGTCGTTGATAAGTCGCTGAGGTTGCTTGATTACCAACACTCTGCGTTTGCCTTAAACGTCCACCGACGATAGCAGGAGTGAAATTACCGCTACTTCTTGCTACCACCCAACTGTCCGTTAAACTTCCTTGGGAAAAATCATCATTAAAACAGGTTAACTCCCGTTCCTTCTTCTCTAACGCAACGAAACTATAGAATTCATAGATATGAGTTCTATCAGTGTCGCGATATGTATCCTCATCGACCACCATGCTGACTCTATTTTCAGTCAATTTACAACGCCGTAGCCAACCACCATCTGCACCACGTCTAGAGTTTTTCCCAGCCACGAGTGTCGGTGTATTACTGAAACCCGTTAACACCCCCTCGTTGGCACATTGAGCAGATAAGTTTCCTGTATTAGTCGATAATGTTCGATAATTCCGACCAAATTGATAAATAATTTCATCACCATCAAAATTAAAGGTGCCAGTGCCTGACTCAATTGCCAGGTAACCAACTCTCTCGTTTTGTAATGAATTAAGGTTCCCGGGACGACATCGGCTTCCTGAACGCACCTCTGATGCTTCGAGAGCCAATTGAATACCAGAATTGTTAAACTCCGATGTGGTTGTTAACCAACAATTATTGACAGAGGTGAGCTTTTGATGCAAAACAACATCGAGATCTGAATCCAGAGAGATGTTGGTATAGGGACTGCCATCAACACCAAATGCCTCATCTTTATTTATCACCTTTGCCACTAATTCAGTGCCGTCAGACAACTCATGCTCACCAGGAGTCACTGCAATCCAATGCACTTCTGTCATGGCTAATGAAGCTTTATAACGATTCCCAGCACTAACTGGTTCTTGTTTACTCCATGTGAAACCTGTACTGGTGATATTAGTAGGAAACACCGAAGCTGGACCATCATTAGCATCAGGGTTATTCGTTGAAATGGTCGGCATTAGGAAAACTATCGGGGTAACTCCCGTTTCGAATGGCTTCTCAAACGTGACTGTGCCCGATGATGCTTTTCCGAATTGAAAATTAAACGAAGATTGGGTATTCGTACACATACTGCCAAAATCAGCATCTTGGATAGCATCATCTTCGAAATCGACCTCTCCGTTGCCACTAATGGAGATTGCGCCAGCTGACGCTAAGGCACCATTAATCTCAGCATTGCCGGCCATACTGACGGAGCCGCCAACATAGACAATGCCATTAATTTTATTATTCCCCGCAACTGAAAATGAGCCTCTGATATAAATAATCAGATCCTCAGTTTCACCAGAACCATTAAGAGTTGAATTGTTTAGGGATAAGTTATCGAAATAGAGACGTGTTGTTTTACCATTAGTTGTTAAAGATGAGCCGTTATTAAAACTGCCATTATCAAAGTCATAATCTCCAGGCATAAAATTAACGCTACGCCCCGAACAGCCACTGCTAGTACACGTTAAGTTACCTAAACTGGGGCCAATATCTGTTGGCGGGGTTAAGCCATTAGGACCTAAGTTGGCAGTAGGAGGATCGGTAAAAACCACATCGCATTGAGGCACTGCGATAGCAAGGGTAGGAAGTAGAAATATAGACAGTATTATCAAACGCACAATATTAATCACGGGCTTCAACCTCAACGCTGCGACTGACGCGTAAACAGTTAACATCATTTCCAGTGCAATTTCCGGTCTCACAGCTTGCCACACTTGTTATTCTGTACTGTGTGATACTGGCAATGACATTGGTGCTATCGCAAGTAATCACTACACTACAGCCATGAAAACCAACAAGAGAAGGATTATCAGTGCCAGCATTCCATGGGCTGGTAACATTACTGCACGAAGTGGCAGTGTTATCAGTAGCAGTTAGAGGAAACAGTTGAGCCAACGCCCTATCGGCACCAGAATTTGCTGTCGCAAACGCACGCGTGCCCCACACCTCTAGATTGACCTGCTCATCAGCATCCTCAAGCACATTAAGTAATGAGGTTGCCATCAGAAACATCACTGTGATCACAAAGATACCGATCACCAACGCGCTCCCCTGTTGAGATGAAGGAGGATTCTTTGAGTAAGTACCTTGAGAGGCATTTGCGAACACAATCTTATTAGGGGACATTAATCACCTGCACTTGGTGCTGATACTGAAACACTTGGCCATTAACCGAAAACGTAGGGGTTAATTGAAGCATGGCATTATTAACTAAACTTGATGGCGTTAATAGAATAGGTTGATCACTCACAAGCGCTAAATCATTGATAATATCCTCAGCCATTAATGCCCCACCCGTCATAGTACTGGGAGTTGGTTGCGTCGATTGCAATCCATAGCCAGCATAGCGCCATAAAGTACCATCGGTGCCATTGGATTGAAAACAATAGCTAACCGGACCATTAATCATAAAGTATCGTTTAATGGGAGAGGCTTCTGCAAATCGTACAGCTCTATCGAAAGTGACAAGCCCGCTGGCTTGATTAAACGTATTGACATCAAATAAACGCCCAGAGGTTCCAGCAGGCGTCGATGCATAAATATCCGCAGTTTTTAATGGATAAACAAGCATCTGATGAGCATTGTTGATTCCTTGAGAAGGAGGCAGAACGGTGCCTGTAACACTTGCTGGAAAAGGAGAGAATGGTAAGTCAATGTATGATGCACTTGCCTGAATAGGCACAAACTCGACACATTGGTAGTTCGCATTCGTACTCGGAGGAGCTGGATTTAACCGTATACTATTAGGCACTGCGTTTCTCAGCTCCCGAGTCATACGTTCGAGACCAAAACGACTTTGACCCAACACCTGCTCAACTGACGTGGAGTCGATAAATATTCGCGTGCCCAAGACAACAAAACTACTCACACCTAAGACTAAGACCCCTAGGACAATAATCACGGTAACCATCTCAACTAAGGTGAAACCAAGGCCTAGTTTTATTCCTTTAATCCCCTTCATTAATAATTACTCCGAATGGCATCATAGGTTATGGCCTCACCACTTGGCGTCGTCACATTAATGGCGATAAGTTTGCTGTTTCTATTTGCATTCGGGTAGGTAACACTCACCGATAATAGATAGTTCTTATATTGGCTTGAATAGGTGTCGGTAGAGTTTAGCATCAGACTATTTTGATTTAAGCCATTGTAGTCATCGACATCATTAAACATGTTTCGCACTTCACCTGCGTCAGGCCCTAAGCTTGCCGCGGGGGTGCAAGCTAATCCTGCTGGCAAGCCCAAATCAGGTCTGGCTGCAGCACCGCACGCAGGTACTCCACCATTGGCATTGGTATTTTGATCATAACGCTTACCCCAAATTTCATTAAGAATTGAGTGCGCTAATTCAGCAGAACGTACCCTATGTAGAGTGTCAGCGGCGCGATCAGCTTGAGGAAATAACATGGTTGCCAACAACACTAAGGCAATGCTAAGCACGACCATGCCGACAACAAGCTCTATCAAGGTAAAGCCTTTTGAGCGACCAGATACCAGAGTTTGTTTAAAGAGATTAGCGACCATGAATATACCCCTGGCTTTCAATGCTAATGACTAACGTATCATCTGCAGTCACATTTATGCAGGCTCCACTGCAACCTAAGCTAGGAATACCATTATTGTTACTGATGAAATCGACATTGAAGCTGGTATTACTATTACTCACAAGGGCAAGATTTGAGTTCCCTTCAAAGTTACGTTTTGATTCAGTCGGATCCATATCAACTGTGCACGCTAGGTCGCTAAATCTCTTAAATTGATAACCTTGAGTATCTACTGCCACTCGGTAGCATTTACCCTGAGTGTTCATTGCAAAGATCTGAGCCTTACGCAGCTCGCTAATGAACTCATCGCGCAGCGTAAAAGCACTGTAACTGGAACTCGTCAACATACGCGGCAGAACAACCACAGAAAGTATGCCTATCAAAATAATTGTGGTCACTAACTCTACCAGAGTAAACCCTGTCTCTCTATGCATCAGTTCCCCACCTATCAAGGCTTTATGTTTTACGCTAACGGTTATTTTCCAATAACTTATTATGTATGGCAAATAAAGTTATGAGCTTAAGCCATGATACACACGATACACAGTTATACCATGTATAAAAAGACCTGCATTGCAGGCCTATAAACTTGAACAGGGAACTTCTCAAGTGTCTCTAACAAGCAAAAGGATCTTGGGCGCCTGTCGGTGTGTAAAGTGTATAAGTCGGCGCAGATGTTGCCGTCGCAGCCGCGTACACAAAATTACAGGTATCAGCTGGCGCGCCCTGAGGACTAAATGCTAACCCTCCAGTCACGGCGGTTGCCACCCAGCTGCTAGCGTCTATATCCATAGCAGTACCAATCACAGCCGCTGTTTCTGGCAAATAGCCATATACCGTTTGTATCGGAGTTCCCGTGCCAATATCCACACCAGCAGTGTTACCCGTATTGGCAGCCCAACCTGCGGCATCAGCAATACGCTCTTCACCGGCAACAGACGCTTTTGAAAACACCAAAGAATTAGCTCCCTGCAAAGAGGCCCTAAACCCCTCTAAAGTGGATGCTTTAGCATCACTTTGAAGATTGATAAACTTAGGCGCTGCGGTTACAGCTAAAATCCCTAAAATGATGATCACGACCACTAACTCGATCAAGGTAAAACCTAGCTGCTTTGCTCTTATCATCACTTCGCCTCTATTTAAATTCCATCGTCACTTGGTACGCAACCAAGATAGCTTAATCTTGCTTAATCTCAGTTTAGTCAAGCATTTGGATTTTGGACAGTTAGAGGCAGGGAAGACAGAGTTTAGATTTAGGTATAAAAAAGGCCTGCAATGCAGGCCTTTTAAAATTAAAAAATAATTAACAGCCAGCTGCGCTTGGAGCTGCGCTGACAACAGGAACGACACTAGTACTAGTCGCTTGAGTATAAGTAAACGTACAAGTAGCAGGTGCACCTCGTTGCCAAATATTCACAACGGCTGCAGCAGTGCCTGGAAATATAATCCAGTCATTACTGCCTGTACTAGTTGGATCAGTTGCACTTGTTCCTATATCAAACTTTACATCAATGGCATTTTCCAGCTCATCTTTATCAGATTGAATATATCCAAAATTAGTAACTGCATCAGTCCCCGTTCCAATATCGACAGCCGGCGCCGGTGATGCTCCTAAAGCTAAACGCTCTTGACCAGAAATAGCAGCTTTAGAATAAACAAGCGAATTGGCTCCCTGAATAGCCGCCCTCACTCCTTGAAGCGCAGAAACACGTGCATCTGATTGAAGATTGATAAACTTAGGTGCTGCAGTGACAGCTAGAATACCTAAGATGATAATAACAACCACTAACTCGATTAATGTAAAACCATTTTGCTTTTGCATCATATTCACCCTGTCTCTTATACACATCTCCGAGCCCACGAGACCGAGGCTGATCTC